>Ga0307492_10000154_pt1 | contig 31307 bp, 22 predicted proteins | sample SI3LmetaG_FD_202365 | JGI IMG/M metagenome (GOLD analysis project Ga0307492, IMG submission 202365) | Sea-ice brine microbial communities from Beaufort Sea near Barrow, Alaska, United States - SI3L | ecosystem: Environmental > Aquatic > Marine > Coastal | place: USA: Alaska | collected 2017-05-06 | reverse complement strand
ATAAGTTTTGGCCAACGGTGAATCGGATTGATGATGTGTTTGGGGATAGGAATTTGATGTGTAGTTGTCCGGATTTGGATAGTTATAGAGAGGATTAATTTCTTGATCAGCGATATTATAGATTGGGAATAATAGTTATAGTTTGGGAATTCTATTAAAGATTGGGAATTCCAGACGGATATCGGTGACAATGAAAATTGCAACTAATCTGATGCGGTTCTAAAAACTACGTATCCATCTGTTAATTTGTGATTACAGTTAATATGATGTTTAAAAGATAGCTAAAGCCCACTTAAAAGTGGGCTTTTATGTCTACATAACTATTAACACCTTGTTTAAAGGCTCATCCCTGCCCCATTAAATTTCTGTCATGTTTTAATCTCATCAAAGTTAGGCATGACTATTTAAACCGTTAGCCAGAAAGTCGGTGAATAATTAGCGTGTTCATGGTGGGCTAACTCGTGCACTATTATATCATCCACCCAACTTTGGCTAGCTCAGACAGGAAATATTGATGACATATGAAACTGCGTCGGTTACTGCGTTAAAAAATATTGCTAAGCAAAAAATAACTGCCATTCGATTATGTGGTGGTGTTTATTCACCTCAACTTGGACTTTTTGAAGACATATGGGGATTAGAGCTTAAAACCGAACTTAAAGAGTGCTTTTCAATTTGTTTTGATTACTACAGTTTTGACGTTAATTCTGAAAATGATGATGATAATGGCCATTACTTTGGGTTAACTATTAAAAGGATAAACAAATTCTCTGAGAACTCTTATCCCATTGATACTTCTTCAACTCCACATATTTCTGAATTATCCGTTTGGCACGAGTGTGTATATAGTAATGACGAACATGAATCTGCGAAAAGTACCAAATCTTTGTACATGATGCTGTCAGATAAGCTTGAAATCCAAATCGTTCAAGACCAGCAAATACACCATTTCAATTTATATTTGAATTGGGTGCCTGATTTAAGGACTGGTAAGGACTACCTGAAAAGCCCCAAAGCGTTAAATGATTGTACTTCTGACAACCTACTCTAAGGCTTTTTGTAGGTTGGTTCGAATGTCGACTAAGTTACAGGCTCATCCCTGCGCCATTAAATTTTAACCAATTTTTTGGCTCTTCAAAATTTGGCATCACCTTTTCAACAGACCGCCAAAAAGCTGGAGAGTGGTTTGGGTGTTCGAGATGGGCCAATTCATGGACGATGACATAATCGAGCACGCTCATTGGCAGCATTGCACATTTCCAGTGGAAGTTGAGAACGCCTTTTGCTGTGCATGACCCCCAGCGATTTTGTAACTCCATCACTTTCACGTCTGATGGTAAATGCTTCGTTTTCGTTTGATGTAGTTTTAATCGCTCTGCCAGTTTTTTTTGTAACTTGGTTTTATAAAACTGTTTAAAAAATTCAGGCGCATCCTTCACCGCTTGTTCAAGCAATAAAAAGTAACCATTTTTGAATTTGAGAGGTACGTCCTGCTCCGCTACTAATTGCAAACGATAGCGTCGACCTAGGTATAAAAAGCTCTCACCGTTTACATATTCTCGATGAACACGTGTGCGGTTTAGATCTTCCCATTCTGCAAGGCTACGATAAATCCAGCTTCGTTTTGACTCTAAGATTTGCTCTATTTTCTCAAGCTGAAATGGTGCAGGTGCAATTACCAACACTGTACCGTCACGCTCAATATAAATACTGGTTGTTTTGCGGTCACTCTTCTTGAGCTTATAGTCGATATCCTTATACCTGTTTGGGGTATTAAGTACCGTCATTAAACATCGTCTCGCTTTTTCTTGCTGGATAATATGTCTGCTTCTCGCCGTTTCGCCAGATCCATCACTTCAGTGGTTAGTTGGGCTTTATTGACGATCAGTGCTTGCTGTTTACTTAAGATAAACACTTTATTGAGCTTGCCTTCAAGGGTTGTAACTTGTGCTGGTCTATCCCAAAAATTTAGCGTATCTATGTTATCCGCCAAGGTATCCATTATCTGCTCAACAACCGTTGTAACCGCCTCTTTTTCGGCATCTGCACCGCTACCAGCATAGGCTATGGCAATAATTAAATCGGCAAAGGGATCTCCAAAACCTGCGTCTTTGCCACGGCCTTCATCAATCTCGTCCCGCAAGCCTTCTAGATCAAACAACATCTGATCCCAGTTCTCGTTATACTTTTTAAGAACGTCTTCAAGTTTTTCACTGAAGCGTTTATACATCACCGGATCATCTGCTTCGTTAACCTTACAATGTTTACGAATAGCGTGTTCCATTTCGCTGGCAGCAGCGCGGGGATCTTGATGCTCTTTTAACGTGCTAATAAACTTATCTGAAAACAGTTCTACTGGAGGTACTTTTGGGTTGATACCCAAGCTTATTAAGTGTTCGCTAACCAGTTTCCGCACCTTTTCACCGGCTCCAGCAATGTTTATCGAATCATCTTTGTAACGTTCACGCGCCTTAGCTTGCAAATGACTAAACTGATACATCGGGATTTTGAACGGCTCGGCCAGCTTGTTGGGTAGGATAATATCCATGCTTTGTAGAAATTTTTTCAAATACACATTAAAACTGTCACGTGTCTTAATGTCTTCAAGTACCAAAATGGCCGCTTCAGTTAAAGTATAACGTTCAATGTCTGATTTTAGTCCTTGTATTACCAAGGCCTCTATTTTCTCTACGCCTTTATTCTCAAACAGTTGGATCAATTGTCGGAAACGACTTTGTAAAACCGGCATTTCCGATTCAACGGATTTAAAGGTATCCAAAATATCCTGTTTATCTTTACCAGAGTATAACGACAATGCCGATTGTAAATTCTCAGTTAGGCCTATGTAGTCAACCACATAACCAACAGTTTTGCCGGGATAAGTACGGTTAACCCGGGCTATAGTTTGCAGCAGATTATGCTCTTTAAGCTTCTTATCGATATACATAACTTGTTCGATTGGCGCATCGAAGCCAGTGAGTAACATATCGCAAACAATCAACAAGGCGATGCCCGTGTCAGGCTTTTCAAAATCAAATTTCTTCTTGAAGTTTTCAACCGCATTTTTACTGCGCGACTCATTACGCACTACTACAAACGCTGCTTTTTCATTGGTGCCATCAGAGGAGATAATCACCATCGCATCGATAAATTCAACCTGTTTGAGTAAGTCCTGATCTCTTTCATCTTCAGGTTTAGCGAGTTCGTCTTTCACCCATTGTTTAAATGCCTTACGGATATAGGTTTGATAATGCAATGCAGCTTGCTTAGACGAGCAAACTACTTGGCCTTTGTAGCCACTGGGCAATATTTTCTGCACATAATGCTTAACCAGATCATTGGCTATTTCTTCTATTCGATCTTCAGCTTCTAAAATATCACCAGTTGCACCGTAACGTTTTCTTATCGCTTTTAGCTCTTCCTCACTGCGATCTCTAAACAGGTCTTCGAACTTAGTATCAAAACCATGTTTATCGTAAATAGCGGTATCGGCTGTTTTGCCCTCATACAAAATCTGCAAAGTCGCACCGTCATCTACGGCATCTTGCAGTTTATATTCGTCAATATAAGGCTCGTCAGGGTTATTTCCGAAACGTTTCCAAGTTGGATCATTGTGATGGTCGGCAATTAATGGTGTGCCGGTAAATGCCAAGCGAGTGGCATTGGGAAAGGCATCAAACAAATTGTCTGATAATGTAGCCTTGTCTTGGCCGCTGCGTTGAGTACGATGTGCTTCATCAATCATAATGAGCACTTTGTCAGAGTCATTCACCACACCAAAACTTTCAAACAAGGCCACCACATTATTGGCCGCATAATCGGTTACTGGTTCTGCTACATTTTCATAGCCTGCCAAGGCCTCATTAAGATAATCTGGTGTATTACTTTCATCGGCCTCTCGAAATTTATGGATCATCACCATATTCAAGGTTGAAGAGTCATCATTTAATTTGCTTTTTACGTCGCTGGCACTGTTAATGCGGTAGACCGTTTCGTCTGTTAAAGCTGCCGTTTCACCTAATTGTTTATCTAAGTCTTTACGATCATTAACCAGCAGTACCTTGTAATCTTTTAGGTCTTCACAGCTGCGCATTTTACGCACCAAAAATACCATAGTAAGAGACTTGCCACTGCCTTGGGTATGCCACACCACACCCGAACGATCAATACTGGTTTCGCCACTGCGAATACGACGAATAATTTTATTCACCGCTCGGTACTGTTGATAACGAGCAATCACTTTAATGCGTTGTTTACCTGCATCCATAAACAACGCGAAGTTTTGAGTAATATCCAGCAGGTTTCGAGGGTGCAGCATGCCTTGTATTAAGGTTTCTTGATGACGATGCTTACCACTTGTAGGATCTACATAAGGGGTATCATCTGGATAGATGGTTTTCCAGTTAAAATAATATTCTTCACTAGAGGTAATAGTGCCAAACTTTGCGTTATCGCCAAAGGTGCCAATCATCAACTGATTGGCATAAAAAAGTTTGGGTTCACCCTCGATTAGTTTGGAGCCTTCAGGCTCGCGTAAATCAGCATAACGGCGCAGTTGCTCTATCGCTTGGTGCATAGGCTCAGAAGTAAAACTATTCACATCCTTACATTCAATCACCACCAAGGGCATGCCATTTACCAGCAATACCACATCAGGAATAATGCATTCCTTTACCCCACCGGGAGTATCAATGCGGTACTGGTTTATGGCGATAAAACGATTGGCCTGCCAATCATCAAAATCAATAATTTTTACTGTTGGGCTTTGTTCACCCGTTACCACATTCTCGTCAACCTGCCATTTTTTAAGGCGCTGCATAAACTCTTGATTATTTTCAAGCAGGCTCCGCCCGCCAAAATCGGTAAAATCTTCATACAAACCATCTAGCTGTTCATCGGTTAACCAACATTGTCCACCAATGGTATTTAATTGACTCACTGCATCGATAAACTGACTCTTAATGACGATTTCACGAAAGCTAGTACGCAAGCTTTTAACTGGGTCTTTTGGAATGCCAGAAGCTTGCTCAACAATTTGCCACCCCATTGAACTAAGCTGGTTTAAAAGTGGCTTTTCGACAAATTGATATTCAGACACGACTAATCCTTATCTAACCCTTGATATAGCATTACAACAGCTTCATCACGATTTTTTATATACACACCAGCAATTTCGCTAGCGGCGTCTTTACCTTCCTTGCCTATAGCTATTAAGTTCTTGAATATTTGCTCTAACGGCTTTAAATCGTACATATAAAAAGGATTTACTAATGTTGCCTTCAATATGTCAGCAGTATCTATGGGGGCGGTGTCACTCATTCGTGCTAACTGTTTCATAAAGGACATACCATTATGATCATCTTGGACGAAAGGAGCCACTTCACACAACCATAATTTAGACTGTTCATTTAGATCTTTAATATACTCTGCCCATAACGCTAACTTCGAAGCCAATGGTCTTTTGTCAGTTGTTTGCTGCCCAATCAACTCGACCAATTTTGGCCATAAATCAAAAATGAGTTTTTGGGTTACGTCATTGTCTTTATTTCTTATTGACCAAAGAAACCAAATCATCTTACTTAATTCATTGTCATTTTTTCTTTTGAGTAAGAGTTGTACCACGCTGTCATCGTTATTGAGGTTTTCAATTTTATGGATATGAGCAATGCACATGTATTCTACGTATCGGGCTTTGACCGTGTCTTTTAAATTGCGGTTATCTAATATTGCTACATAGAAGTTATTAGCTTTAAAAATCTTATGTATTTCTGGAATTAACTGCCCTACATAGGTATACGATTGAACAGCACACAACCATTGTAGAGAATTAACCTCCCCAAACATTTTATCTAAATTTTCGCTTGTCCATTTCTTAGATAAATAAGAAAAATTAAGGACATACATCACTACAAGTGTTATAAATTCATATTCATTTGCAGTAGCAGGTTTATTTAATTCATTACTAAAAACTGGTTCATACTCTGCCCAAATGTTCTGACGTTCATCATCATCGTTTTTCACATTCCTGCATTGGTATAACGCCAGTTTCAGATAAGCTTCTAAGCAACGACCACGAGGGCTATTGATTGCGATAGAAACTGCATCTGAATCGTTATCGAAATCACGCCCATTTACACGTTCCAGTAACAGTTCAAGCGAACTCTTAACTGTATCTGATAAATTAATGTCAAATGCTCTTTCATCTTTTTCACAGCCAGACTCCACCAAACGACAATAAGAGCTTACTACCCAATTCTTATCACCAATAAACGGACTTGAGTCGGTATTTTCAGGTGTTTGCCAGAAGGAATCTTGCTCAAATAGTGTATGAGTAAAATCTATGAGCTTTGGCCAAAGACGGTCCCAAGCTCGATGCGATTTACCTGACCATAATTGTGAATATGAAGAAAATATTTTATTTAAATAATGGGGTTTGAGGTCAATGAAGTGCTCTAAGTTATTTAAAACGGTGCAATCTTCAAGTGAAACAAGTGCCCCAAAGGTTTCAACTAAGCCCTCTATACCGGGTTCATCAAAATGACCCACATGATCATATTCGTTTAGAAATTTTACCAACTTCATTGGCTCTTCTAGCATTACCGCCAACTCTGATACTGTGAGTGGTGACTCATTTACAACAACACCTCCACTCATATAGCTAGAGAAGTCTGGGTGGTCTGGTTCAACGCCAGTAATTTGAATACACTTTTGATAATTAGCGTTTGCTAATTCACTTACCTCTTTAATAGCGGCATACCAGTTTGATTGTTTGTAAGCGGTAGGCTTATCTTCAATAGCACCAGTTTCATCATTCGTTACCATTAAGCCAGATATCGATTCAATTACTGAGGTTTGTTGTGCCTCATTAAGTTTGGTGAAATGCCTGTTTAAAAAGTGCCATAGTTCATGGCGGTATTTATCGTTAAAGTGATTTCTATCAATCACTAGGTCAATAACTTCTTTATTTATGTTTTCGAAACATTCACTTGCAACATAAATACCTATTCGCTTAATGGTTTGGAAATCACTTGATATTATTGCGATAAGTTTTTCATTGGATTCTGCGGTTCGATTAGATTGGAAATATCCTATTAATGAGTCTCTAAACAACTTTAAAACAATATCGTCAGCATCATCATTACGGCTGTTTTGTTTATGTTCTGCAATAGCATTTCGCCAAACATTCGACCATTTATCGTTGCTATTTATTTCCAGAACTTCTGTGAATTTCTTCTTAAACAATTCTACAGCAGCCCAACCTAGTTGGTTGCCAAGCTCAATAGCAGATTTTTTTACAAATTCTTCAGCTTGGTAGCTATCAAGTTGCAAAATAGCTTCTTTTCTATTGGTTGAATATTTATCTTCAACACTGCCAATTGTAAATAAGGCATCTAAAAGCCACAGTGCCAAAGATCTTGAATGCTCATCTTTATTGCTAACAAGTTCAACTATCCACTCACTAACTTCCTTGCCTACTAGGTATTTATCAAAATTGTCTTCAAGCCAATATCGCACACACCTTATGTCGTTAATTGAAATAGTATCTAGGGGTAAGTTCCTTAATACCTTACTAAACTGCCACCACGTTCGATGATTGCTGTAATTATTTTCAATAGCATATTGGGTTACATCTTTGAGTAGAGTTAGATATTTACTAGCACTTTTTTTGTCATTTTCTTCTTTGATTTTGGTAGATGAAGCGACTAAGTACTCTGTAATTGGCCAAGAAGGTACATGAAATGTATTCTTTTTTGTTTCAATAGGCTTTGGATTTAGCTCTGGAGAAAATAAGCCTTGGTCAACGAAGGCATCAAACCATATTGTTTTATCCACTTTTTTAAAAAGCCAAGGCTGTAGTTCTGGATCGTCAATTACACGTTGTAACGCACTACGCTGTTTGGCACTAAGCTCATTACTCATCGAGATCTGCCTCTAGTGCTGCTAATTTGTCAGTGAGTGCCAAATCTTTAAACTCAAGCTCATCAACCCATTTTTTTATGATTGCCCTTTGCTGTACATAATCTGCATGATCGCGAGGAAATATGATTAATTGCGCATTAAACGATTGTTCATAATAATCTTTTAACTTGATAAATAATGGCTCTTCAGCATTAAAAAAGCCTTGTAGGATAAAGAGTCGCTTCAGCGCTTGATCTTTTTGGTTACTTGATTTCAATACATATTCTAAGATTTCGGTTTCTTCCAAACCATAACCCAGAAATAACACAACTTTTGTTGAAAATAGGTGGGTCAAAAACTTTGGTACTTCATCTGATATATAATGTTCAAGATAGTCTTTTGTTGTAACTATCATGCTTGAAGGATCGTCTACGCAGCCATGCAGATGAATCACTGCACCTTTGGTATCAAGTTTTGCATTTAACAAATCTTTTCGTTTGTAAGAACGCCAATTTGTTTCAGGTTTACTTTTTGATATGGTTGGTTTTATTAGCTTGTCGTAATTTGTAGTAACGAAAGTACATTCGTACTTGTTGATAAAATCATAGATGTCATTCCAAGGCTCACGCAGCTCAAATATTTCTTTATAATCAACTTTTGAACCATTATTTTCGTCTAGAATTTTTGCGATAGATAAGCGTTTTCGGGGATCAGGTAATGCGTTTATAAGTGATTTTTCGTGATGGTCAATTACTTCATTTTTTACCAACTGATTAACGACAGCATCAGCAAAACCGTCCCAAGATGGATGCCCCGCCATTCTAGAAATTCCTGCCCCTATAAAAAGCACTAAATTACCAGCTTTCGCTGCTTCAATTATTTCATCAGGTAATTTAGGTTCTGCTCGCAATGTTGCCATTAATTAACCCTCACTTTCCCTGTTAACAAATCTTGCGTCAGGCCTTTTTTCTGGAATTGAAGCTTTTTAAGTTCAGTTATTTGCGTATTGATTAGAACAGTCAAATTATCTAACCGCTCCGAAATCAAATTTTGTTCTTCAGTACTTGGGCAAACAATTGGTACTTTTTTTATGAAATCTACTCCGAGTGTCGGTACACCTAAATTTGTATTCATAGTTTTGTCAATAAAATGTAAGAACCCGTAAGACCTTGACACCCAAAGCAGCCAATACTTATTAACTACCTTTGTTGCAGGTTTCATTACGACTACGGTGTGGCTAAATGCCTTTTTTTCACTTCCATACCTACGGGCTAAACCAATTCGGCCTTTTCGCGCAAATATCACATCGCTTTCTGAAAATTGGCAGCGCAGATTTTGTTCCTGATACGTTTCTTCTGGAATTAACTTGGGTTTTTTGATCACAAAGAGATCTTCGCCATAGAAACTTTCTGTAGAGCAAAGTGGAATTCCCACATTTGATGGTTCGGGATATCGATGACTTGGGTTGGGATCTATGACATTTATCACATCGCCAAATTGAACAACGTTCCACTCCTTTGGCACCCAGCCCAGTTGGGTTTGTTGGTAAAGTTCTGGGGCTTCGGTGACGCTGGGCCTCAGTTGACCGTATTTGTCGCCGGGAGTTAAGTCGATGCCACGGGTGAATAGGTCGGCCATCATGCCTTGTTTAACGGCACTGTATTTGTCGATTAAGCTTTGGGTCTTTTCGATTAAGTTATCGACAGAACTTAGGATTTTGGCGATTTTTTGTTGTTCTGCTCGTTTCTTAGGGATATCAATTTCGATACTCCTAAAACTATCTTTGTTGATGGCTGCTAATGTTGTTGATGAAACATTTTTGAAAAGCGCTTGTAGGTAAAATTCACTTTTCAAAAATTGAAAAATAAATTCTTCGTCATATTTATTTGAAAACTTAACCAAATATGTATTTGGGGCTAAAGTCATAGGTTCTTTGTACTCAGGCACTCTATATACTTTCCCAACACTCCCAACATTGGCGAGCACAATCTCGCCACCATAAAGTGCCGTTTTTTTCTGAAATCTATGACCTTTCTTGTCAGTAAATCTTGCGGGTACAAACTCTTTCTTTTCTAAATCTGTCGTTCTAACTAAAGCTGAATAATTCTTTTCATTGTAATAAGTTACATTTAACCGAAGCGCTTCAAAACTACCGTTGGCTGTATAATCTGTCAGAACATTAATTAGAGTCCCGAGCGTAGCCCTTTCCCAGCCAACTGGAATAATATTTGAAACCACATTACTCATAACCCAACTCCCGCAAGAATCGAGCTAACATAGCAGCTTGCTGGTCTCGTTCACTTAAAATATCCTTTGCGGTTACCGCATACTTACCATGTAAGTTCTCAACCGATTTAACAAGCTGACTTACTAATTGGCGCAGATATTGGTTAAAACTATCCTGCATTTGCTGTTTGAAGCGATGTTCTATAAGAATTTTCGCATCAGATGGCTCTATATTATTACGTGCCGTTTCAAGCAAATCTTCCTTGAGTTTTTCGGCTTGTTTAATGCCTGCTTTTAAGTCTTTTAAATCAGTTTCCAATACGGTGTGTTGTGCTAGTTTTTCATCAAGGCTGGAATTGGCGGCTGTGAGAGCCTTGATTCGCTTTTCTAATTCTATCGCTTTAGCAGGGTCTTCTTTCTTCGCGTACTTTAGCTCTTTCTTTAAGGTGGAAAGTTGCCCGTTGTTCTCTTTTTTCCCGTCTTTGAGTTGCTTTACCTGTGATTTGGGCAAGACACCTGTGCCATCTTCTTCATCAGTATTATCTTCAGTATCACCGGCTTCTTCATCCGCAGTTTCATTAGCCGCTGCAAACAAGGCTTCTAATTCACTAATACGGGCCGCGTCTTTTTTCAGGTTAACTAATACCTCTGGAAATTGAGATTGTAATATTTCTTCATCTGGGATGAGTTCGGCATTCCACCCTGAGTTGGCAATGGACTTTAAGTCAGCTTCGTATTGCTTAAAGTTACCCGCCATCGCTCCGCGAATTTGGTAGATAGACAATAGGTTGGCAGGCAATAGTGCGGTAACTATGCTGTTGAGGGCGTCTCGGCGCAGGGCAAATACCCCTTTAGAGCCAATCAAATTATTTCCTAGGTTATAAAACTCAGGTAAAAAGTGTTCACACCACCAGTTGTCTAGGTGTTTATTGAGGCTTTGATGTTTTTCAATCAACTGCGGGTGGTTTTCAATTAAGGCCTTAATGTCTGCCTTTTCAGTGACAGCTTTTGTAAACGAAAAGTAGTCACTCCCTTTTTGATTAGGGTGGCCATGAATGAACAATGCGTCTTTTAAATGGGTGTAGTTTTGCCAGTGGTGTTCAAGGCTATTTACTTCATCTGCTGGAATACCCCCATTTAAATGAGCTTTAACATCTTGTGGCTCTGGCGCGGGGCTGTTATCCACATAACGGCGGATATTTAAATTAAACCCTTCAGCTTCAAGCTCAGCCTTTGGCACAGCACGGGCGTACTTAGCAACTTCATTGCTCGGGTCTTGAGTCAGTGATTGATATACATGGGTGATTTTTTCAATGTCTTCGGGGCGTAAACTATTTTGGTTTTTGCCTTCTTTGTATTCACGGTCAGCATTAATAAACAAAACATGTTTACGTTGACTGGCTTTGGCTTTATTGATGATTAATACACAAGCCGGAATGCCCGTACCGTAGAATAAGCCCTGAGGTAAACCGATAACGGCTTCAAGAATACCTTCCTCAATAAACTTTTGACGACAGGTCTTCTCTTCACCACCACGGAATAACACACCGTGAGGCATAACCACTGCCAACTTCCCGTTTTGTTTTAGTGAGGCAACCATATGCTGCACAAACATAAAGTCGGCTTTTTTGCCCCCTTCGGGCAACCAAGTGTGAAAACGGCTTTGGTGAGTCATGCCATCACGACTGTAGTTCTGAGAAAATGGGGGGTTCGAAATTACCCGTGAAAAACTGCGAACTTCCCCATTGGCATTGAGATGTAGAGGTTTTGCTAGGGTGTCTTCATTTTGTATGTTCGCTCCACCCACGCCGTGTAAAATCATATTCATTTTACAGATAGACCAAGTAGTACCGCTGTCTTCTTGGCCAAATAAATCAATCTTACTGACATCACCCCCAGACTCTTCAACATACTTTTTAGCTTGGATCAGCATGCCGCCACTCCCAACCGTTGGATCATACAGTTCCATATTCTCGGCCGGTTGTAAAATTTCAACCAGTAAACGCACCACTTCACTAGGTGTGTAAAATTCACCACCTTTTTTACCTGCACTGTCGGCAAAAAATTTAATCAAATATTCGTAAGCGGCTCCCAGAAGATCAGGGAATTCAAAATCGTTATTGGTTAAGGGGATAGTATTAAAGTGCTGGATAAAGCGCACCAACACACTATCTTCCATGGGTTTTTTGCCCACTTTTTTGTTGAAGTTGATGTGCTTCAGTACGTCTTCCAAGCCCTTGCTGATATTCGCATCCTCAAGCGTCGCGAGTGCTTTATTTAGTTCAGTACCAACATTGGTTTTAATGTGTTTGATTGTGGCCCAAGAGGAGGCCTGAGGAACAAAGTAATCAAACTGAGTGGCATCATCGAGCAGCAACTGTATGGTTTGATCATCTACCCCCTCTTTTTGGTACTGCTCTTTAATGGCATCGCGATCAGCTTCGAATTGATCTGACATGCGTTTTAAGAACAGCATGCCAAATATAAACTCTTTGTATTCAGACGCATCCATTTTGCCGCGCAGAATATCACATGCCTGAAATAACAAGGTTTCGAGCTTACTTAGGGTCAATTTGTGGTTCATGTTAATTTACTTCTCAATGCCTGTGTTTCACGGCTTATAATTCAAAAAAGTCTTCGTCGATTTTCTTCAAGTGTAAAGTTTGTTCATCCCGGCTACCAATGTTGTAGCGCAGCATTAATTTTGCTAATTCATTGCCGTTTATTAGTACTATTCGCATACCCAAATCTTTGGCGGTCTGCACAGCAGAGGCGGTGAAATTTGAGGTGGTGATAAAAATACCTTTTTGCGCTTTCTTAAGGTTTAAGGCTCCAAAAAAATCACGGATATCACCGGCACCAATATTATTGCCTTCAGCATAACGTTTGGCTTGTATATAAATTTGGTCAACACCCAGCGGGTCTTGATCGATGACACCGTCTATACCGTTGTCACCACTTTTACCCAATGCGTGTGCGGCACCATCACCTGTGCCGCCATAACCCATAGCTATAAGCAGTTCGATTAGTAAATCCTCGAAGAAGGCAGGAGTGACCTCACGGGTACGTGATATGAGTTCTAAGGCTAATGCATCGTTAATGGTCTTGTAGGAGTTCAGTAATGCTTCGTCTGGCGTTACTTCACTTGTTGTTGATGTGATAGTGGCTTCTTGCGTATTTACTGGCTGAGTTTCACTGGCTTCGTTTTTTTGCTCTTTAAAAGCAACGAATTCGTCAAACTGCTTTAGGTAATCGTTATTGATGACAGCATTAATGTCTTGCAGTGCTTGAATACCTCGTTCGGTAATTACAAAATGCGCTCGCTTAGTTGCTTTTAAAAGTCCCGCTTTGGTGAGGTAAGTACGTGCCCAGCCAATACGATTATCTAATACGCTTTGTCTACCACTGGGCAGTGTTTCATTGCGCTCTTCGTCAGATAATCCAAACTTGTCTGCAAGCTGATTGATGGCATTACGAAGTTTTACTTCACTGCCGTTCGCTGCTTCGGCAATCTCTAAGAAAGGACGCATAAACTGCTGGTAATTGGGTATCACGTAGAGTCCTTTTTATCGTTTTTGATTTTCAATCCATACTTCCAAATCAGTGCGCTCGAATCGCCAAGAGCCTCCTATTTCAAATACCGGTAACTTACGTTTACTAACAAGTCGCCAAGCCCTTTTTTAATTGAGCTTGAGATAACTTACGACCTCTTGAATAGTTAGGAACCCGTCCAAAATTGAGATTTATCTTTTAATGAGTGGCGCTAGAATATGAGAAAATCACAGAATAAACAAGCAATGTAGAGCCTTGCACATAAGTCAGATCAAGGTTGAAATTTTACACGTCGAGGTTTGCGGAGATAATTTATGAAAACCACTACTATCAGTGCTTCGGAGTTATATGAATCGGTTTGGCAACATCCCTTAAAATTTCTGGCTGATAAATGGTTCGTGCACCCTCATGCTCTCGGGCTACTATTGGATAAAAATAGGATACCTCGACCGGGGAATGGTTATTGGGCCAAAAAAAGTATGGGTAAACCTGTCGTAGTTTCACCTTTTCCAGAGAGTCTCCCAAGAAATATTTTAATTGATATTTCCTGCTTACAGTTTTCTAAGGCGCAGAAGAGTAAATCTGTTAAAGCACAACTGCCGAACCCAACAAAATCATTAGGCAAATATCCGCTGCTTAAAGGTATAAAAGGGTCGTTGAAAAACGGGCTATTGAGTGAACTTGGAGTCATTGTTGTAGAGCAATGACTCTTTCTCATATTTAATCACGTAAAATCAGAAGATTATGTCTTACTTAGACTGGTTCTTTGTCATGACAATCGTATCATTAGTTTATATAAAACAGTAGGTTAAGATTCCAAAGCATGTTTTATTACTTCAAACCGGAAATGGCACGCATGCTAAGGTCTCATCCTTAACCAATTTTCGAAGCAAAGTGGATTCATACTTGAATCTGGCAGTTAACATTGCGTTACTTGGCGACCCTACCAGTGGTAAAGGTCTACCGCTGGCAATTTAAATAACTCTTCGTTTGGCTCACCCTCTTGGATATCAACAGCTTCTCTGGCCGTAATTAAGATGTCAGATACAATGGATTCTTCTCGAAGAGGAATACCTTGCACAGCACTATACAACTTATCTGCATAACCAAATTTATTATTTTTATAAGAGGAAGGATTTCTAACTAATTTTTCGCTTACCCAATAGTTGTATAAAATTCCAGATTCTTTCTCGGCGGTTACCTTTACAGTATCGAAACCCAATAGTTCCTTCGTTTCGTCTGTCCTTGTAAATTCTTTAATCGCAAGCCCAGTCAAGCCATCAGGCTCGGATGTATCATTCAAAGTAAATTTTAGAATACCTGTTTTAAAAAATGTATATTCCTCATTACTGTCAGCAAAGTACCAAATCCTATCTACTATTTCAGCGTTACCGTATATATGCAGCCAGTCGCCATTTGCGTTGTAGCATATTGTACGCTCATCACCATACGACTTTTTGTTCTCAGTCGCTGCAAACTGGGCCCTGTTTCTACGTTCAATATCTTCAGTGGGCACAACTTCATATGAAACACTGTATTCGACACACCCAACGAAAACGTTAGCATCCTGCTGACCAGTAGATTTATTTATTGTTTTTTCAGGTTGAATATTATTATGCTGTAACTGGTAAGTCTGTTGTGAATAAGCAAAAAGCGGCGTCAAACAAACTGATAAAACTAAAAATCTACTTATTTTGATTACCTTCATTTTTTTCCCTTTTTGATTCAGTTTATCACCCCATTAGTTGGGGTCAATATTACGGCCAATAAACTAATACCCTATAGCCTGTAATGTCTATTAATCATTTTTTCGTTATAGCTAAAACTTAGAAAATCGTTTGCATCAAAAACTCTATCAGTTAAGCCTAGTCTCATTGCTGGTGTACTCGGTTTGGCCTTACTTCCTTTGCTTCTAAGAATTCTTTCGTCAGTTAAACAGTAATTAAAATACACCCTCTTGATTTCGATTAACTTAACCATCCATTCGGGATTATAACCAGCATAAGCATTCCAACGTCTAGAGTTCGTCCCGCTTGTTACTGGTCGCTCCAACATATTTACGTGCCGCCTAATAATCTGAAACCAATTATCAACCCCATGTAATGATGCCTGTTCAAGTCTATCTACCAGTTCATCCATATCAGCATTATCAAGGTCTATGAGTGGCAACACACCGCTAAATCTAGACTTTAAATTGGGACTTACAATCCATTCTGATTTGGAACCCGGCTTTATCACTCTGGTAGATATCTCCTCTTTCCATAACAAGCGTAAACGCTCATTTTCGTCTAGGTCAGGATAGTCGCTTTTAAGCTCAGACAATCGCATTTCAAGTCTTTCTGTCGTTGATTTATCAAGCAGATTATGTCCCCCCGCTCGGTCAACAGTAACTTGAAACGCATTCATTTTGCCTGACGCTATCCAGTCCTGAAAAACGCCACAGATTGCGAGTTTGAAGCCGGAGTCGTTGTCAGCAAAGAGGTTTATGGAATTAGCTTTACCGAGCATTTCTTTAATCAGATAGAAATGAGTTAGGATGTTGTATGTCTGCTGCACTAGTAGTCCTTTTGCGGGAGTCTGCATTGGAACACCTGCATTGAGACCAGAGACCTGCTTATTTGCTTCGTCGTCATTCAATACATACTGCGCAAACCTGCTGTAATAGCTTTGCTTTTCGTACTCTTTCTTTTCTCTATACTCCTTTGTTACATACCTATAATCAGTCGTAAAATCGAAGTTCACTGTACTGGCGAATATAAAGCCAGAACCGTTGTCGGCAGTAGAAGTATTTAATATTGGAGTAGGCATAGGGGCATTATGGTCTCCCCAATTGCTCAGGTAGTGCTGACGGTCTGTGCTAAGGCTTAACATACCATTTTCGATTTTTTCACTGAGCCTCTCACTGTGGTAGGCATCGAATGCAAGCGCTTGTTTGTAATAGAAATTTAACTTGTCATATATGACCCGTGCAGAAACCTTGAATTTTTCCTGCGCTCTGTTAATTATTCCTTTGTTCATCATGTCAAGAAATAAGGGGATGTTAAGATCCCGACGATAATGCCTTTGTTGCGGATCAAGCTTTACTGAAAATTTGGTAAAGCAACCATTGCAGTCGAATCGCTGAGAACCCTTTCTCACTTCATTCCGGAGCTTTTCTATAGGCTTTCCACCCGTAGTTGATGCTTCTTTTGTAAGATATTCGACAACTTTATCAGGTCTGGATTTACCCGCAAGGATATAGCAGTCTGGATGACTGAAAATCCCCTTAGTTGAATTGACACAGAAACCATGCGGGCGACGCTCACCTCTCCGATTCTCAGCAGATTCAGGAATGTAATAGTAGCGAGTCCCATATGGTTGGTTTGGATCGTTCTTCAAGGCACAAGACGGCTCTTGTTGCTTCCCAATATCCTGATATCTCGCAATCTCTCCTACCAGACAACGATTGTTAATCATAACTGTTGTCTGTCCACATAGCTTGCATGAGAGATAGTCGTCTAATTGCCCACTTTTGTGAGACAGCCTGTATTCGTTGCCCAGCCCTCTGTTAAGCTGCCCATTCGATTTGTAAGTTGGATTCTTTGCTGGCACTCCATAATTTTGACATGCTGGGTTCTTGCAGAAATTAACCTGTGTTTTGACACCCGTTTCTTTATCTACATATGCTCTTGGAATTGAAATAGCTTTAGTTTTACGATGAGGAGTCTGCTGAGGCGTTTTAGATAGCGGAGTTTGATTCTTATCTATCAGTTTAAAGAACAACTCCGCACATAATTCCGCATCAATATGTGCCGTGTGAACGACCCGTCTTTTGGTATCTATTCCATATCGACGGCAAGCTGCATCTAAACTGATTTTCGTTACGTTGAACTTGCTTCGAGCAATCTTCATTGCACAGGATATTTGACCGCTAATATCTTGCATTGTTGATGAATGTCCAGCTCTTAATAATTCCGCATTTAGAAAAGAAACATCAAAGTCAGAATTAAACGCGACTATGTGAGCACCACTAACCAATGATAAGAACCGATCCAGCACATCTTTGAATCGAGGTTTATCAACTAACTCATCATCTGCTATACGGTGAACACGGAAGGCTCCTCCTGAAGATTTCTTACCCTCAGGGTTTAGCTTTAAATTAAATACAGTTCCTGTGGGTTTATCATATAGGTACTCGATACACGCTAGTTCGATGACTCTGTGACCGCCTTTGATGGGGTTTAAGCCAGTAGTTTCCGTATCAATTACTAAATATCTGGTCATCGAAAGCTCCTTTATGACCATAATTATAGACTACTTGGATAATTATTCATCAACATATTGATAAATAATAACTAACTGTACGATTTTTCTTTGTGCGCAGCGTAGAAAACCCCTTTAAAGGGAGCGAGATATAGATGGGAAGACAAAAAAAGCCGCTATTTAGAAAATAGCGGCTCCAAGTTCACTCAGTAGCCCGGTTGAAAAAGCCTTCTTTTCAATGGGATTTTTTGTTAACCCAAGATTTTAATGATACGAATGTACTTAGAGTTGACGTATCACAAGAACAAAAAGATAGAGCGATCAATATATTACATAGGTTACTAGCGGTGATGAACAAAAATAATTGGCCGGTATTGGTTGAGAAATCAAGATATGAAAGACGCCTCATAAATGTGGTTATTATTGATGACGAAAAAATTAGTTTTCGGCTTCGAGAGAAACTAAAACAAGTTAAACGTGAGCTGACAGAAAAAGACTTGGAAGAAAAAAAGAAGTGGGGAAGGGTTTGGTACGAAAAAATAAAGATACCTAGTGGTGAGCTTCATTTGACTCTTGATGGTCCTTTACCCAGCGGTTTCTCTCAAGTCATATTGGACAAGAAAAATTTTTCACTTGAAGACCAGTTAGGTCATTTTATTCATAACCTCATTGTCTCCGCTGAGTATTCCAAGGTATTACGAAAAGAGAGAGAAAAAGAGCAGGAAATTTATAGACGAAAACAAGTTGTATGGGACCAGTATGAGTCGCTAGTAACAGCTCAAACTCAAAATATTCAAACCTTTTTTTCTTTGTTTGAAAAATCGCAACGGGCAGAACAATGCCGCGCACTCATCGATGCCATAACAGCCTCCGAAACGTTCAAACAAAAGAGTGAGTCGGAACAAAAAAGGTGGCTTATGTGGGCCAACTCAATCGTCGACACAATCGATCCTGTGACTACATTCGAGATGCCAGAGCTAATGGACGAGCAAAATTGCCTGACTAAAGCGGTTTTCGCTAGGTCAATAAATGAGGCTGGATTGGCTGTAAAGCTATCTGTTCCGACATTGTCGCTAGAAAACGTCTCACGTGGATTGGAAACGCTTACTATGCAAGGTAAGACCAAAAACAGCATGCAATAAGTAATTTACTTCAATGCCATAGAATGGTTTTGGATACTCAAGTCTTTATTGTTTTTGTTAGCATGAATCAATCAAGTGATTATTCATTAGTTAAGGACAACAAGTAATGGCAAACAAAAATTCTTCATTTTTTAAATTGCTCACCGAGCTTCCATGGTGGGTCGCGGTTATGGTCGCTGTCATTGTCTACGTTGGCCTAACCCATATTTTGCCTACAGTGGAAACAGGCAATCCCATTACTGACATGGTGTTTAAAGCCTTTGCCCATGCAGGGCCATTTTTTGCTGGTATTTTCTTACTCGCCTCTCCCTTTGCTTTTTTCAATGCTCGTCGTAAGCGGCGCTTGCTTGACCATCAGAAGGATTTAGATTCTGTCAAAGCCCTCAGTTGGAAAGAATTCGAAGAGCTGGTGGCTGAAGCGTATCGAAGACAAGGCTATCGAGTTGTCGAAAATGACTTTGGCCCAGATGGGGGGATTGACGTCACACTAACAAAAGGCAATGAAACAGCCATAGTACAATGCAAACAATGGCGCTCCAAAAGTGTCGGTGTTAGCGTGGTGAGAGAAATGTTTGGCGTTCTGACGGCACATTCAGCCAGCAAAGTGCTTATCATTTGCTGCGGTGGGTTCACTCGGGACGCAACCGCTTTTGCTGATGGTAAACCGATTCAGTTGATTGGTGGTGAGGAATTGCTGAATATGGTGAAAGATGTGCAGACAAATGAGCCTCTAAAGCGCGAAACTTTGGCTACTAACATCGAGATAGAAACGACTCAACCAACATGCCCAAAGTGCGGTGGCAAGCTTATGGTGCGACAAGCCAAACGAGGCTCTAATGCAGGCAATGCATTCTTGGGTTGCTCATCGTTTCCAAAATGTCGGCATACGGCGGAAGTCACCAACATTTAAGTGTTTTAGCTTATTTTACCTGACAGTTTGGATTGATTTGTTTGGACCTATCATAACAGGCAGCTAGGGGCAATTTGCAGACTTTATATTGGATAAATAACAGTTCTATACTCAAATGATCGCCACGTTAACTAGAGAACGATTTCAGTGGCTTAAACCATTGCGGTAACCAACAGTCCGTGAAAATTTTGATTTTATGGAACGGCCTGAAGTTTATAGATTGGCTCTACATAACTAAAGCTTAGTTTTCGACGCTATCACTGTTACTAACTAATAGAAGTAGTTGAGGGTCTTCGTTTAAAATATCTAGGTCGCCTTCAACGACTTCTACACTAGTAACCTTTCGCATAAAGAATCTCTTCAACTTACCTATTCTTGCTTTTAGAAGGTTTCCCTCGATCTTGACATATTTTTTGCGCTTATGCGCATCATTTGCTATAGCGTAACAAACATCATCCATTTCTGCTTTTATTGTACATTCAATGTCACCAATATCAGACTTAATAGTTACTGTGCCTGTCGTTTCCTCTAGCGCGTGGTCTCGTTTCAAGCCGACTACTCGGGCAAATATTGAAACACCTTCGCGAACATCAGTAGACTTCAGTTTTTCAGATATTTTTCTAACTATGACGGCATCGTTCTTACTAAATTCGACGAAGGATACTTGATTTGATGGCTCTTGCTGTACGTGAGACCACAATACCTTTACTTGCCAATCTCTATTGCCAACTTCACCAAACAACTTTTCTACCGCATTACACTCTTGCTTGGTATATCCAATGGTAAGAAGTTCTTGAATCAAGACGTTAGAATTGGTGTCAGAATAATGGTCGATAATTTTCTTTAGCTTTATCAGACGATTGATTAGCGTTTTATTAACTTTCCTACCAATAGTTTCGCCGTCTAAATTGTCTAATTGAAGTTGCTTAGAGTCTGTATCCAGCTCGTTTAATAACGGCAGGTAGGCATTAACAATATAGCTACCTACAGCAGTTTGCCCTAAATCGGTGTCCAACATGAATTTGGATTTCAATCCCTTAAACGAACCACTCAGCTCTTTAACTGCACCTAACATTATGTCCTTTAAAGAGTTAAACACATGGACGCCATCATTAAATGAGATGTTGCCCGACTTTATATCACTAGCATCTACTCTAATCTGAAGTAAATCTTTTGCTAAGTATAATTGTTTGAGACGTAGTACTACTTCTTCAGATGACAACTGCTCCTCAAACGCTAAAACATCAATAACCTCTTCAATTGCTTCTTCATAATCATCGAACGTGCAATCCTTTGGAACCCAAACTTTTTTCTGGTTTCTTTTCGATTTCCAAACATCAACTCCATTTTTAAATGATTTTACAACAACCCATCCGTAGGATAACAAGAAGTATTCAAGTGCATCCGCCTTCACCAGATTATAGTCCAATGTTTTCATGATATGGCCCCTTTTTCATTGACCACTTCCATAAGGTTAGTCAACGCAATAGAATCCAGCTTGTTTGAAAGTGGAATGCTTATAGTTATTGTTTCTGAATTTGAAGTTGAAGGCTGCCCTTTGAGGTCTACCCAATAAATTCCGTATTTAAGCTCTATCTGATAAGGATGTTGCTTAATCCAAATTTTAGGATCTTTTGGTAATATTGCTAAGCATAGTAATCGAGGTTTTCGGACATTTGTTTTTATTAGATCTCTGTAATTTTTTACGTCAAGAGCGTACTTAATAACACTATTTTTTTCATTAATAATTGAGAACTTAGTAGTTGCCTTGAGTTGAAAATCTATCTGAGGATCAGTTTCAAACGTTTCACCATGTATCTGCAAGTCAATTCCAAAGTCTTGCTCTCTTTTAGACCAAGTGCACCCAATCTGAGCACATATCGCAGTCGTCATAGATACATTCATCAATTCCATCTGGTGATTAAGATCCACACTACTCTCTGTAATTAAAGTTGCTATATGCTTGATTTTGCAATAACTACAACTAATTATCAATCGACATCATTAAGAATTAGTTGCTCACTCACAACTATCGTATTTGAAGTCATACACTAACCGCTAGACAGTTTTTGGTAGTGAATCAACTTATTTTATTATGGCCATCGTCATGTGAGATCGTCCAGCCGGTTTTCAAACGATATATGACCTTGATACCTCCTTTTGAAGTAATTTCATCAATAACGTCGAATATTTCGGTTGCTAAAATAAGACTCTTCCGCGTTTTATAACCATATCCCTCTTTTAATAACGCGATGCCATATCAGGGCAGCTCATAATTTTATTCTGTATGCGAATACTCTTCATTTGCGCCTTCTAAACAAAGAAATTAAATTTTTTATAACTATAAAGTTTTTAATCAATATATTTGAAAACCATACACATTTTATTACTTTCGGTGCAGTGGTCGAGATAAGTCTACTGTCTTTTAATTACGTTAAAAACTGTTTAAAAACAATGTTTTGAGTTTTAAGTACAGATTTAAAACGGATGTTTAAGTATGGAACACGACCTTATCAAAATATAGATTTGTGTTATTTATATCGTTTCAAGCGAATTTATCTTAATTTGTCCTTTATTATAATGCTTACTCAAAAAAGATAAATAAAATCAATGAGATAAATGTCTCGTTTTATCATTTTGGATTTGCATTTGATTCTAAAGTTGACTAAAAAGAATGCGAGTTTTAAATTTGAGCAAGCAAAAAATGAAATGTAACGGTGAAGTTCGAGAAGTCGACAGAATTAGAATTAAAAAATTCAATGAAGCTAAAGCACGGGGAGAGCATTTTCCTTTCGTGCCCATGACTTTCATGTCTATCGGCACTCGTTGCATGTTGTCTTGCCCCGTGCAACAGCGAATTATTAGTTTGCTTTCACGCGGTGAACGCCGTCTCTATATGGATTTGATATTTTCACCCGACATTGTCAGCGTGAAAGAACAATACCCGCTTGATTACGTCAAAACTCAAGAAATAGCTGACACTGAGCGCTACATCCACCCTAGAGACCATGAAACGGGCCAATTGAGGGTCATGACAACAGATTTCGTGGTTGAACGCCGCGCATTGGATAACTCGATATATCGAGAGGCATTAGGGTTCAAATCGTCACTAGACAGTGAAGGTGGTCAGCAAACGAAACAACAAGTTACACGGATCAAACAAAAGTTAACGATTGAAAAGTTATATTGGAAAGCGTTTGGGATTACTTACCGCCCAATTCTAGGTATTCACTTAGATAAGGTGCGGCTCGACAACTATTTTGTGTTGTCAGAGCGTTATCAAAAAGATATACCAACGAAACAGCTAATTGAATTTACTTACAAATTTCTTTCAGCTATCGCAAATTTTCCTCGTAACAATCTTCGACAGTGCCTTATGGTCACCGCTCATTCGCTAGATGTTTCACCTCGCTATTTATACACGCTGTTCTGTACAGCAGTGCTCCGTCATATTCTTCAACTCGACCTTTCACGTCCACTAGACTTCGTGGGCGAGGTTGTGCTGAAAGAGAATTTTGAGTCTTCATTGTGTTCATAAAGTTTGATGTGTTAATGCTTACAAGCGAAGGCGCGGCATACTTCGGTAATAAGTTCGATGTAAACGATGAATTTATCGTTTCAATGGTGCTCATGGATGACGACTTACCACGCCATTGTTATGTAGTAACTAACTTAACTAGGTTTAAGACAAATGAGCCGCAGCAACCGTTTTATTTGGGTGTAGCCGAAGTACATCAGGTTTTTGCATACAAGCAGCAACAAGGCGGTTACGCCATGACATACTGCCGTCCAGTTGAAATGGAATATGATGATGAAACTCTTTTATCGCAGCACCCAAACTGGTACACAAAACGAGAGCGTGACTATGAGATCATTGAGCCATACACAAATGATATGCAGGTTTGGAAGTACTTAAGTCGCCAATTAGGTAGCGAAATCAAATCGCGGGCAGCAGAATTAGGTATTAACCACAAAGCGATCCGTCGTCCTCTCAATCGTTTTATATCTATGGGCGGTGATAAATATGCCCTTACTTCTTCGAATTATAAAAATGTGGGCCAAGCTGACCGTCATTATAAAATTAAACCGGGCCCTAAAACTGGCAGTCATGGCCTGCCAATACTATCGACATCACCCTTCATCACGCCTGAAATGAAGCAGCAAATTAGGCAGTTCGTGCTATCAAATGGTTTTGACAAAGTGGAAGGTAACTTTAAATACCACAAAGTCTTCAAGCTATTCTTATCTAAATATCATAAAAAACTGCGCAAAGTGACAAAAAATAATGTCACACACTTTGAGGAATACTGTAACGAAGATGAACACGTCAATATTGATCAGTTCCGAAGGGCTATTCACAATGTGCTGAGTAGCAAAGAGCTCCAAATTGCTATCAAAGGTGAAAATGTTTATGAAAACTCTCGTGGAGACAAAACCGGAGACGCGCGAGAAGGTCTTTTCCACAGTCCACTCAATTGTGAGGTTGATACAACACCATTACCATTTTATTTAGCGAGTACGTTGGATGAGACTAAACGTTTAGCTGCTGGAAGAACATATTTATGCCTTGTGGGCTCAATAAACACACATTTACTTTTAGGATACAGCTTATGTTTTGCACCGCCTAAGTGGTGGAATGTCATGGAAGCACTTGTAAATTGCATGACAAATAAGCAATCGTATTGTGCTCAATACGGCGTGATGATTGAAGAAGAAGAGTGGCCGTCTCAACATCTACCGGTGCTAGGTCGACTTGATAATGGTCCAGAAAATCCGATTGAGATCCAAAGCCAAGTCTTAGCAGCAGATATCGGCATAAAAACTTTTGATATTTGCGGGCCGGGCGAGGCGAGTATGAAAGGCACGATTGAAGGGCTTTTACATATTATTGAGGGTCTGTTAACAGACCTCGGTATTTCAGGGACGGTTGTCAAAGGCGTTGACGGTAGCCAACAGCATGCATCTCAACGTGCTCTTCTCACCATGCCACAAATGCATACGCTATTGGTCAGAGCGATTAAAACGCACAATACTACTGCCGCACGTCCCGAATTACTTACTCGTGAAATGGCTATGGACAGCACCGCTATTACGCCGTCTGCGATGTATCGACAAATGATATCGCATCCATTGTACGGTCGTCCCAAAGTATCGCCAGATGAAGTTCCAATCAAAATGTGGAAGATGCTACCTAAGCTACAGGCGTCAATAACTCGCGAATGTATTGAGTGCCAAGGATTTAAATATTCAAGTGATTGGGCTGATAAGTTGGGCTGGTTTGAAAATAGTGCACTTAGAGGAGCCTCAAAAATTCAGGTAGTTATGCTTAATAGCCTAGTAGATAAGCTCTATTTTTTGGACGATACCGATAAGCTAAGAGAGTTCGACTTGTCTACTAAGTATGTTCAATTTGCAGGAATGACCCTAGACGAAGCGAAGAAACGTCTGCGCTCTATAGATGTAGAAAAGCATGATTTGAAGGCTAAAAGGTTAGACGAAATCATGCAGTTACAAGCTGAAAGCGAAAGACTCCACGAAGCGGCTGAAGCTAGGCTAAACCAAGCCCCGCTTAACCATCAAAAAACGATACAAAACAAGCTTAAAGACCAAAACAAAGCTGCTATAAAAGCCGAAGGGCAAGAGCGAGCAAAAGCGCATCGACTGCATCTACAGGCGTTGATGGAAAACGAAAATGAGTTTTTGGCTGATGATGCAACCCAATATATTGACGACGGAGATATTAGCTAATGAGACATCTAGTGCCAATGCGAGTGAAAGCTGACTACCAGTCTTCACTTCGAGATAAGTATGCGGATAACCCCTTTGTTGCATCAATGCCGCCATTTATGGAAAAGGAAGACTTTGATGCATTCATGAGCTACAAACACACGCTCCCCGATGACCTGTTTGAGTTATTAACAATTGATGCAAAAGAAGAAATTGATGACCTGAAAAAAACATATTTACCATTAAATCAATCGTATCAATTGTACGAGCATATCTACGTGCAAATGCGTAAATATTATGGGCAGGTTAACCCATTGTCAGCCGACGCACGACGTCTGCAAAATGAATTGTCGATATCGTTGAAATCAGGTGTGGCGTTTAGGCAAAACGAAGCAGAGTTATATTCAGAGCTTTGCCCAACTATATTGGTATCAGGTGAGGCGGGGTGTGGCAAGACAGTTACTATTAGAAAGATCCTGTCATTATTCCCACAGGTGATCCAACATCAATCGTTTGCGGGAAAACCTTTTAATAATGAACAAGTTGTATATCTTTCATTTGATATGCAGTCGTCAAAGAGTAAGAAGGCACTTGTTTACAATTTTTTTGCTGAGTTAGATCGTGTTTTAGGGCTTGAAGCGAGCAAAGACTTCATTAAGGGCATAACAGTGGTCGACAAATTGCTAAGTGCAATGAAACTAGCAATACATAAATACAGTATCGGCATTATGCACATCGACGAATTTCAGTTTGCATTAAACAGACGTAAAGCTTCAAAGGATATTCCCACCCTTGCAGAGCTCGAAGCGCTCTTTAACAAAGTTGGTGTACCCATTATTTTATCGGCTACGCAAGATGCAATTACAGAATTTTCACAAAACGCAGCATCAGCCGAATCCCAAACAACGGCTATGCAAAGTGTTAGGCGAGTGTCCTCTGTTGCTCATATTACGTTCAAGCAATGGAAACATGGAGCCAATGCTACCAATACCTTCTTTGACGTTTATTTTCCTAAATCAATCTTTTGTGCGTCTTACGAAATCGACAACAAATTTCAGATACAGTTTTTGATGTACGCTGCTGGCGTTCCCCATGCGATGACAGAGCTGGCGATTGCTTTCGTTCGTAACTTCTATGATTTAAAGAAAAAAGGACAAGTTGAAACAATTTCAGATATGAGCTTATTTTTGGCGCAAGTCTACAAGGTGCGTATGCAAACATGGCATAGCGCCTTGCGTGTACTCCAGAACAAATACTCGGTGTCAGGTGATACAAGCCAATCTGAAACCGAGAAAACGCAAGCAGAGCATGTAAAAAGCGTTTTAAAAGCGACTAAACGTAAGTCACGGACCAATAAGCCTGCCAATGTAGTCGCTAACAAAATTGAGCGTATTGAAGAGGGCGAGGAAGTAATAAACCCAGATAGCATCGTTGCAGACTACAGTAAGGGCGATTTTGATGTTTTATAGCCTACCTGTTCCTTTTCAGGATGAACACGTTGCTAGCGTTGTTTACAGGGCATTTCAATGCACCCATCATTTATCAATTGAACAGTATTATAAGCAAGAGTTGAATGAGTTATTTTTTGACATGCCTCAACGGTTTTGGCTAAACAGCTATTTTGATGTAGCAATAGCATTCAAGCACTATTTTGAGTTGCCAGAATTTTTATCACGCTTTTCTAACTTGTGTGACTACACATTATTGCTCAATACTGAGCAAACTAACATACAATCGCCTATGTCACTTTTTGAATATTTATCGACTGTTAAGTTCGTACAAGCAGTTAATATTAAATCTGATCGTGCTTGGCGATACTGCCCAGAATGTGCAACTGAGGAAGAAAAATCCTTGGGCACTAGTTATTGGCACGCAAGTCATCAACGTTACTACCGATTGAGCTGCGACCGCCATCAGTGCTTACTCAAATCATTGGAAGGCAAGTTTGGGTTGCCACCAGTAGAACAACAATCGTCGGAAGTAACGACTAAGCAGGTTGCCACTGAAAAGCGTTTGAGGTGGATTGTGGAGCAGATTCGACTTACGCCCTCGAAACTGCGCAAAAGTTGCTTAATTCAAGCATTCAAGCAAAAGCTTAATATATCTGACGCAGAGCATTTGAAGCTTCAAAATCGCGATCGATTGCGCTATCTGCACCATTGGTTTGCTGACTGTTATAACAAAACGGGCTTGGGCGATTTTTTTGAATGGGGCGCTATGGGGGCTAATTTGTATCCGCTTGATTCAATACGCGGACTTTATTTTATGCTTGATTGTAAGAACAATATTCACCCTATGATTTATTTGATGCTGTGTTACGTATTGCTCACTGATGACGAGATAGTAATGGCGCTAGAAACACCGAATGAAGGTGCAGAAAACAATTTCATGGCAACACGAATGTTAATGCCATTTGAAATTCCTAATGCGAAGTATGCGTAAATGAGGATCACTCAGTTTTCACCAAGAGTGTATGAAAAGGAGACAATTTACAGTATAGCTTCTCGTGCAGTGCTTAACGACATCAGCAGTTCTGTGTCTCAAGGTATTGAAAACGTTACTGGTAGCCGCAGCATCCAATTAGACGCCATTTTTCCATCTTACCTTGCCAAACTGGCCACTCATACTCGCATTGAAGTAGATGTGCTTATTCGCGATTTTTCATTGTTGCCATATTTTAGTTTGTTTGCGCCTGAGCAAGCCAGATGCAATGCGGTACGTGCTTTACAAAATGGAAACAGTAGTACCGCTTTCAAATCATTAGGGCTTTTGGCAAATCGGATTAATGAAAATAAATATCATCGTTTTTGCCCTAGATGCGCTGTTGAGCAGGATTTTACGTATGGCGAAGCTTATTGGTTGCGACATCATCAGCTTCCGCTTGTTAACGTTTGTACTACTCATAAATGCGACCTTGAACAGATGCCACGTAAAAGAAAGCAGCTTGTCTTTCCTGATATCTACCGAAGTCCAGTATCAAGTAATAACGAAGTCGCATTAAAACTTGCTGAAATTAGTCAGTCGTTATTGGGTATGCCAAGGTTTGATTTGCCCAAGTTACGCCTATGTTATGCCATCCGTCTTATTGATAAGAAACTGGCAACGACTAAGTCTCTCAACATTGCGGGTTTGCGCATGCAAATGAGAAAATATTATGAAACGCAAGCACTTGATGTTGGTACGTTACTGAATGAAACCAACGAACATGGGTATCCTGCCAATCTGTTTTACGCAAAAAATGCCGCCCATCATCCACTAAAACATGTGCTTTTGATCGCGTTCTTATTCAACCACTTTGGTGACTTCATTGTTAGTTACACTAATGCTAGCGAAGCCACTAAAGTCGCTCTGGAGGCACGCAAGGCGGTATCGCAGACTGAGTTAGATAATGTAAGGCGTTCCGACGTTATTACTACATTGAGGAGCGGTGTGTCGCTGCGCCAGACAATGCGTCATGCAAAGGTAAGTGCGGCGACAGTTAGAAATATTGCTGGTGATATTGGCGTTTCGTTAAACCGCCGCAGCCAAACATTACCCCAAATGACACATCGCGCAATAATCATAAAGCTAATGGTTGGGTTACCGACCGCTTTCATTGCCAAACAGCTCGGATGCACAAGATCTAAAGTGGAGCAGGTATTGACTGGGCAGCCTGAGATTAAGCGATTAAGACAACAGGTACGTTTTTATGAAAGAAGAAAGTTAGCTCGAAAGAATGTGCTAAGTATTATTGGCAAGCTGAATAAAGGAAGTATAAAAGGCCTCAAAGAGCATTGTTACAGCCACTACATTTGGCTTTACAAAAATGACAGAAGTTGGCTAGCTAAAAAGATTGAAAGCATCAAAAATAAAGGGGTGTAGGCTACTTACAATTTGTAAGTTACAACTTGTAAGTAGGTGTTCGGTCATCGTACGCTACATCAACTTACGCATTGCTTTAGCTTGTAATAAAGGTATCGTAAGATCTAATTTAAGTTTACTTGGGGCAGGTAAGTCTAAAGCGATATCGGTCGTACGTTGTTCAAATTTGTAAGGAAAGTTAGTGTTATTTGCCGTCATTGAGCAGAAGCTGTCTGAAATGCAGGTACGAGCCTAAAAACTGCCGTATTTTGCTCCTTCACCTATCTTAAAAAATAGCCATCTTTAACATGCAGCTAACTTTAATTGACATCTTATCATTCGAATGAATAATTGCTGTTCGTAGTTTTATTGACAGGAGAAATCAGTGAAAGTTTATGCAGAAAAACTGGTTGAAACTATGGTGGATAAGATTTGTGATGTTTGCGAAGAGAGCGTTTTGATCGAAGGGAAATATGAAGAGTCAGGTACTTTAAGTGCCAGTTTTGGATATGGCTCAAAAGAAGATGGAAATGTTTATCATCTCGACTTGTGTGAGAAATGTTTTAAGACTGCACTGTATGCACTTAGAGATGAGCGCAGAACCACATTCATGTTTGATGATAAAAGAAACTTACTGGATGAAAACTTCGGACTAGATCCCAATCGTTCAGCTAGATAGTCAGTCCCCTGTGAGCCTAAAAAAAGGTGGTTGAGCGTTTAACCTGACTAAGAAGTTTGTTCCAAAATAGGAACTACGAGTGGCAGTTGCCGAACGATTCAAAATAGCAGATTATAGTCATTAAAGCTTGGCAGACTTTCTTAGGTTTCTAAGTAAAAAGTGTCTACAGAATTAGGGGAATATCGGTGGTCACAATGAATGTAAATAGTAATAAGTTTGACGCAATATACCCAATATCAACTTTCAAACGAAATTTTAATAGTGTATTTCGCAAATTTGAGTCTAAGAACTGGACTCGCGTTCTAATAACAAGAAACAGTAAACCTATCGCGGAAGTTACTCACCCGACATCTAATAACTAATTTGGTTGTCAAAACTCTTCATTCCAAACTGCCGGATGGGCTGGTTTGACAGGCATCTTCCGTGAGCCTAAAAACAGACGTTGAGCGTTTAACCTGACTAAGAAGTTTGTGTCACTTTCAGCAGTTGGCCATTGGTTTTTTAATCGCAATAAACTTTAGTAAAGCGGACTATAAATCAGCTGTATATAAACTCGGGTATAATGAGATTTATTAAATTACGCCTATTTCGCTTCCTACTATGTAAATTCCTTAGGTCTCGTTTTGTTTTTCAAAAATATGCTAAGTTATTAATTTAGCTATGGAAAATATTTTTCACATAGCTTTTAATAGGAAGCAGAAAAGTCGCGTTAAAGTCAGGTTTGCTTTTGCAACTCGTTGTGGTTTTGTTAGCATTATAGTAAAAAATACTTAATATAATCAGAAGGTAAGTACTGAAAGAGACGGAAATAAAAATCAAATCGAGAAGTTACATATACGACATGCTCGATAATAAGCGTTATGTTTTTAAGGACAAACAATGAAATCTAGGGTAGTTTTAGCTTTATTTAGTTTAACTTTAGCGGGCTGTGTAGCTACTCTAAAACCAACGTTTGATTACCAGACCTCCAATACTAAATCAGATGAAGCAAAAAAGATTTATGACATTGCAGAGAAATGTTGGTCTAAAGATTTATCACTGTTCCGAGACAGAGTTATTGTTGAAAACAAAGATTCTTCACTGTTCCAAG
>Ga0307492_10000153_pt1 | contig 31423 bp, 22 predicted proteins | sample SI3LmetaG_FD_202365 | JGI IMG/M metagenome (GOLD analysis project Ga0307492, IMG submission 202365) | Sea-ice brine microbial communities from Beaufort Sea near Barrow, Alaska, United States - SI3L | ecosystem: Environmental > Aquatic > Marine > Coastal | place: USA: Alaska | collected 2017-05-06 | reverse complement strand
TCCCGAATAGTGTTGACAGATCAAACATCTTATAGATTTATAAGAGATAACTATTTCAAGTTGACTTGTTTTTTAACAAAGCATTGATATTAGGTAATAAAACATTAAACCGATGGAAAGTTAAACAGTTTTTTTAAAGTAATTGTAGACAGTCACAAGATGGACAACATCTTATAGATTTATAAGAGATAACTATTTCAAGTTGACTTGTTTTTTAACAAAGCATTGATATTAGGTAATAAAACATTAAACCGATGGAAAGTTAAACAGTTTTTTTACAGGCTACAATAATTGCAAACGACACTAAATAGCGCCGTCTGCTTAAACACTATTTTTCGATTTGAATATGATAAGTGCTTAAATCGGCATCAAAATTATTAATCGTAGAGTCTTGGAAGTGTCTTACATAATCATTGTAATCACTAGTTGATGCACTCTGTAAAAGCTGCACATCAATTTCATTCCAATCAGAATCTGTCGTTATAATGTCTTCATATCCTACTAGTGTTGTTGTAATGGGTAACAGTCCGGTAATAGGTCCATAAGTGGTCCAATTGACATTAATTAGCTGTGACTGCGCGTTAAGTACTTCGTAGTTGAATTGTATAATTGCCATAGGATAATTTGCTACAACGCTATAATCATAATTTCCATCAGCTTGAATTTCAGAAAAATTCACTTCATCTATATCTGGTTTTACGGTTTCTGCTTGAACAGAAAATGAATCGTCAAAATTAGCGGAGGATATCTGGTGATAGCTTTCAATGATCGAGGAGCCAAAAATTGAGCTAGTTTCCTCAAAAACAACCTGCGCTCTACTGAAGTAAGCAGTTTCACCAATATAGTTATGACTATTAAAGAGCATGATGCTTGTGTCGCTTTCGTTGACTGAAGATGAAAAGTGATTGATAGATTTTACTATTTGGTGAGTTTCAAATGCTTGGTGGGTTGCCGGTAAATCAAGTTGGGCGGCTACATCAAACGCCGACAATACCCAAACTAGGTCAATATTAGCATCAAAATTATCTGAAAAAACGGCATTTCCGATCGTGGCTCCATTGATATCAGTGCCGTTGATTGAAAATGAATGTAATGGCCAGTCTGCATTGGTTTCGCGGCAAGCCTCAACATCATTAAATAAAGTGGTGTCACTATCAATGGCTTCCCAGCTTGAGTAGCTCAAGGAGCTTGTAATTTGGCTTCGAGTATTAAACGAGCGATGAGAAACGCTAACATTTTGTGTGACGCATTCACAACTTGATTGATCACTTAGTTGATCATAAGTCCCTTTATATTTAACTGGAGAAGTGGTTATAGCTTGATAGAAACTTTCTATATTTAATCCTTGAATGTTACTGCCAAGTTGGTTTTGGGCCACTAAAGTGTAATTAATGGTTTCATTAAGAGTGATGAATGTAATTTGTCCATTGGCATCCGGTGTATAACGGTTAGTAATTTGCCAGCTACTATCCTGTATTAAAAGTTCAACATTAGTAAAGGGGGTTTCTACACCACATTTGTTTGTTAAAACTGACGATAAAGTAAAGGTATATTCTGTTTGCTCAAGGTTGTTTGTAGGCGTTGTGTCGTCAGAACCGCCTCCGCACGCTTGAATTATTAAAAGAGGTAAAAGAGGTGAGCACTTAAAAAATAAGTTTTTTATAGATGATATTTTCAAAATCTATTATTCCATTAAAAAATTGTATGAAGAAACAATGTATATTAACAGAATTTTTGGCGAGTGGTTGAAAACAAGTGTGATGGTTTTGAATAAGTCTTTTGGGGTTTTGAACCTTTTAAATTAGAGTTGGCGAGTGACGAACAAATAGAGCATATGGATCAAGATAAGCGAATTATTCGTAATCATATTAAAGTGAAAGCGGTCAGAGAGAATGCTTATTTTGTTAAGGAAACCTCAGATAAATATGAGGGTTTTGGTCGTTTTATTGCTGAATGGCCTGCCAATAAAATCACTCAATTTTGGTTATATTTAAAGAAGGGTGTCGATTAGGTGGTAATACCGGCCCTTATTTTTTAAGAGCGATGGGAAAAGATACTTTTTTATTAACTCGCGATACAGTCGCTTATTTTATAGGCCAAGGCTTGGTGGAAAGGCATCCTAATTCTCAAAGATATTTAAAGTTAGTGCAAGCCACGTTTAATGATTGGCAGCAACAAAGCGGTTTCAGTATGGCTGACATGAGCCGAATTGTGGCTTGTTCTTTTGGAGAAAACGCGAACTAAAGTAATCAGAAGGCTTGACGTTTTTACTCAAGACTTAGAATCAATAAAAAAAATAAAATAGACAGTTCGGTCAAATAAACATTTAGATGAAGAATATCTAAAAAATTCACATACTGTTTAAAAATAAAATCAATAGCTGGGTAATAACTTTTTAGTAAAAACTCAATTGTTTAGGAACAATTGAGTTTTTCAGTTTATTTATAGTCCTATGTCTATCAAATTAACTTGGAAATGCAAAGGTTGCTCCTTCTCTAACGCCACTTGATGGCCATCGCTGAGTCACCGTTTTACGTTTAGTATAAAAACGGACACCATCTGGACCATAGGCGTGTAAGTCGCCGAACAATGAACGTTTCCATCCACCAAAACTATGATAAGCAACCGGCACGGGTAGTGGTACATTAATTCCGACCATGCCTACTTGAATATTGTCAGAAAAATAACGTGCGGCTTCCCCATCACGGGTGAAAATGCATGTGCCATTTCCATATTCGTGATCATCTATCAATTTCATAGCTTCCTGCATCGTTTTTACTCGGACGACTTGTAAAACGGGTCCAAAAATTTCTGCCTGGTAGCTACTCATTTCACTCGTCACGTTATCGACTAATGTTGCACCGACAAAATAGCCTTTTTCAAAACCTTCCACTTTAATAGCGCGACCATCAACCGCGATTGTTGCACCATCTTGCTCAGCGCTATCAATAAAACCGATCACCTTTTTCTGATGTTCTTCGGTGATCAATGGGCCAAAATCATTATCAGCATTGGCATGATTACCTACGTTTAAATCTTGCATTGCCTGACTCATCTTTTCGACTAACGCATCACCAGCTTCATCACCAACCGCTACCACTACAGATAAAGCCATACAGCGTTCACCACATGAGCCAAATGCTGCTCCGAGTAGTTGGTTTACAGCGTTATCTATATCTGCATCGGGCATGACGATAGCATGGTTTTTTGCTCCACCAAGAGCTTGACATCGCTTTCCGTTAGCACTTGCTGTTGAATAAATATATTCAGCAATCGGGGTTGAACCTACGAAACTAACTGCTTTAACTCGTTTATCGGATAATAAAACGTCAACCGCTTCTTTATCACCGTTGACTACATTCATAACACCATCCGGCAATCCCGCTTCTTTTAATAATTGGGCGATAAAAAGGGGGGCACTTGGATCTTTTTCCGACGGTTTTAATATGAAACAATTTCCACAAACGATAGCTAGCGGGAACATCCACATAGGCACCATGGCTGGAAAATTAAAAGGGGTTATTCCGGCGACGACACCAAGCGGTTGAAACTCACTCCAAGAATCAATGTTAGGTCCAACGTTCTTGCTATGTTCACCTTTTAATAGTTCGGGTGCACCACATGCATATTCAACATTTTCAATACCCCTTTGTAATTCTCCTGCAGCGTCATGGCAAATTTTACCGTGTTCTTCGCCTATGAGTCGACAGATGGTATCTGAGTTTTGTTCTAATAATTCTTTAAACTTAAACATAATTCGCGCGCGCTTCATCGGCGGAGTATTGCGCCATGCTGGAAAAGCTGCTTCGGCAGCTGCAATGGCTGCTTCAGTGGTTGTTTTGGACGCTAACGCGACCTGTCGATTCACTTCGCCAGTGGACGGGTCGAAAACATCCTGTGTACGAGCCGCTTCTAAATTTTCTTTACCGTTAATCAAATGGCCGATTGTATTCATTTTCTTTTCTCCTTAAATGGTATTTTGTTCTAATGTAAGTTAGCTTAAGTCTTCTTTTAGACCTTAACCTAACAAGTTTCTAAATGGCTATCAACTCAATTCGTTAATTGAATCACCGAGCGCATTAATTAGCGAGTCGATTTCTTCTTTTTCAACGGTAAACGGCAAACCTAGTTGGATCGTATCGCCACCGTAACGTACATAAAACCCTTTTTTCCACATGCTCATTGCGATCTGATAAGGTCTTAATAGCAATTCACCAGGGGCTGATTCTACTGTTAACGCCCCCGCTAAACCGTAGTTTCGAATGTCGGATATGTACTGGGACCCTTTTAAAGAATGTAATTGATGCTCAAAAGTGGGTGATATGTGCTTAACCCGGTCAATCAGTTTTTCTTCTTCTAAAATATCAAGGCTAGCAAGTGCTGCAGCACAAGCCACTGGATGCGCCGAATAAGTGTGACCATGCGGTAGCTCAACCGCATATGCCGGCCCACCAGTTTCCATAAACGTATCGTAAATCTCTTGCTTGACGACCACTGCGCCCATAGGAACAGTGCCATTCGTTAATTGTTTTGCTAGATTAATAATGTCTGGCACAACCCCAAACTCTTTCGCGCCGGTTTTAGCACCCATCCGGCCAAATGCGGTAATCACTTCGTCAAAAATTAATAATATATTGTTTTGATCACAAATCTCTCGTAATCGCTTTAGGTATCCGACCGGAGGAGGAATAACCCCAGCGGAACCTGCTAAAGGCTCAACAATAACCGCTGCGATATTGGAAGCATCATGAAGAGCGATCAATTCAAGCAAATCATCAGCACGTTCAGCCCCCTTTTCTGGCATTCCCTTAACAAACTTATTTTCAGGTAACATAGTATGTGCAAGATGATCTGCGACGACAGCTTCACCGAAACATGCACGATTTCCAACAATACCTCCAACACTAATACCACCAAAATTAACCCCATGATATCCTTTTGCTCGTCCAATAAGCTTAGTCTTGCTAGCTATCCCTTTTTTCCGCCAATAAGCTCGCGCTATTTTAAGTGAAGTATCCGCAGATTCAGATCCTGAACCCGTATAAAACACTCGGTTAAGGCCATCTGGCATGTATTGAGTTATTCGCTCAGCTAGTTCAAATGCTTTTGGGTGGCCAAACTGGAAAGCCGGACTATAATCAAGTTGTTTGACTTGTTGGCTAACCGCTTCAACGATTTTCTGTCGCCCATGGCCTAAACCTGAACACCACAACCCAGATAAGCCATCAAAAATAGTAGAGCCATCTGCCGTTTTATAATATTTACCCTTCGCGGATACAATAATTCGCGGATCTTGCTTGAAATCTCGATTACCGGTGAAAGGCATCCAATGGGCATCTAACTGTTTCTGGCTTAACCCGGCCAATTTATCTGTCTTATTCATCGCTAGTCTCAAACTATTTTATCATAGTGCTACTTTACTTTCTTTTTAATGTTGTATAAATTAACTTCTATTGAAGTTTAGTGTGGTATTTATCAAACATTGGTTGGTGTGTTTTTATGGCAAAACGAGCTATTTTTGGTCAGTTAGATGATATTGATATTCGTCGGTTACGTATATTTAAGGCTGTCACCGATGCCGGGGGGATTTCTGCTGCGGAACTAGAACTTAATATTGGTCGTTCAACCATCTCAACTCACATTAAAGATTTGGAAATACGTTTAGGATTTACCTTATGTCGACGAGGTCGAGGTGGTTTTTCACTCACAGAGGAAGGCCGTCATATATACCAATCAACGATTCGCTTATTCAATTCTCTTAATGAGTTCAGGGCTGATGTTGGAGAGGTTCATAATCGACTCACTGGGGAAATTAATTTGGCACTGTTTGATAAAATGGTTTCCAATCCAGACGCACATATTTCTACAGCTTTTAAACAATTTGACCAGCTGGCAGCAGAAGTGGATTTAACTGTCTATGTTGATTCCTTAAACGAAATAGAGCGCGGTGTAATGGAAGGCCGCTTTCAAATTGGTGTGATACCAGGTCATCGAGCATCTACAAGCCTTAACTATACATCGCTTTTTAGAGAAAAAATGTTTCTATACTGCGGAAAGGACCATGAATTATTTAATGCCACAGAAAGTGAAACTACCAAACAAGATATTCTAGCCTGTAAATATGCAGGCTTAGGCGATCATTCTCCTAATATGGAGGTGGGTCGTCGTCTCGGTATGAAACGGGAAGTTACAGTTTATGATCAAGAAGCCATTGTTCATTTGTTATTATCCGGTTGTTATATTGGATATTTGCCCGACCATTATGCAAAGCAGTTTATCGATCAAGATCTTATAAGAAGTATTGGGAAAGATACTTTTAATTATGAATGTGAATTTTTTGCGATCAATCGATGCTCACCAAAGCCGTCACGCTTAATTCAAACATTTTTAGATTGCCTTATAGATGCACATCATTAGTAAGAGTGTTTCAGCTTCCGGAAATTAGAGTAAATTGCTGGTTATCATTGGACTCCAAAAAATAAAATCATTGAAGAATTACGTGAAGCTGCCTTAGCTCAAAGAGCAGTAAAAGCTAGTGTCAAAGAAAAACGAGAGGTCGCTTATTACATCTCAAGCTATAAAACTATATGTTGTAGCACGCTTCAAAGGGAGATGAATCTATTACACTCACGGTGGGAGATAATTTCACTACACCTATTGGTGCGATGCGTAGCTTTATGAATTCAGGAGATACCGAGTGTGTTGTATATATTACTCGCGGCGGAAATATGCCACAAGCTGCCATTTTCTAAATATGTGAACAAAAAATCGTATAGATATAACATTCTCCATTTTAAAAAAGATTACTTATAATGGAGAATGTTATATTTGAAATATTGAACTAATGGTTATTTTTTGCTGGAGATGGCCTTGAATTCAGGGGCAGCCTAAATAATCTTTTTTGTAGTCTGCCTTTATATTCGTAGCTTTACATTTTTATAAAGAAATATCGAAGGTTAATCAATCAAATAGTTATTCAAAAGTGACAGAAATTTTGGTTCCTTGCTCATTCGAGAGTAATAGAGACCAATTTTGGTGTTCACACAAACGTTTTACAATCGATAAGCCAAAGCCATAACCTGTACTTTGATTCCCTTTTACTGCGGGGTCCGTTATTTTATCTGAAATGCTTGGATCAATCCCTGGGCCAGTATCAGCAACAATCAGTGTTTTATTTCGTATCTCAAAGGTGACTTTACCTTCTTGGGTATATTGAAATGCATTGCCGATTAAATTGTCTAGTAATACCGTTAACATACCTGACTGTGCGTAGACTTCTATATCACAATTATCGTTTACTTCCACTTGTATCGGCTTGTTATTAATGAGGTGATTCTGGTCAATAATAGATTGCTCAATTAATGGCAGTATTTTAATGTGCTTTTTATTTGCGGCGGTATGCTCTTCCCTTGCGAGGGTAAGAAGTGTAATAACTGTTTGCTCCATTTGAGTACTTGCTTGGGATATTCGATTGATAATTGGATTATTTTCATCAACGGAGTGCTGATTACGATACACCTCTACAGCATTTTTAATAATAGCGACTGGCGTTCTAAGTTCATGGCTTACATCACGAGTAAAGCATTTCTCTCTGAGCAAGCTTTGGTTAATTCTCGTCATGGCACTTTCTAATGTTTGCGCTAAAACTCCTATTTCATTATTTGGAAATTGTTGCGCGAAATTCTCTGGAATATTTTCAGGGGCTACACCATTAACTAAATTGGCAAGCTGTTTTAATGGTTGCGCGGTTTTCCTTCCCAGTTTCCATGCCAAAATAAAAGCAAGTAATACCAGTATAAAACCTGAAATCAGAAAGAATTTTAATACACCTTCGGTGATTGGTCGAACTAACAACATTTTACTTACTTCTGCTACAAGGTAGATATTTTGCATTTTTTTCAGAGCTAATAAGTGATAATGTCGACCGTTATCACCAGAAAATTCTTTTCTTTCTGGTTCATCAATATAGCGTTGCTTTATATCCTCAGGTAGCATGTTTTTTGAGAAGTATAGTTGCATATAGCTTACTCGTGGTATTGGCCAACTGTTATTTTGGTCATAAGCCTGCTGCAAATATTGTGCTTCTTGTCTGACTTCCCGTTCAATAAATTCATCTTCAAGGTTGTACATTAAAAGGAAGCAAAACATGCCGTAAACAGTAGAAATAAAGAGTGTAAATAAACAAAACTGGTTAACTATTGTTCGACTTAAGCTATGACATTTAATCGGTTTTTGGTTTTTGTTTTTTTTATTCATTATTCTTAATGTCCAAAACAAAGCCAATACCATGCATCGTTTTTATCATCGGATAATCAAAAGGTTTATCTAACATGTTTCGTAACTGATAGATATGTGATCTAAGCGAATCAGACTCTGTTGGCTCATCTCCCCATAGTTTTTGAGATAACTTAGAACGACTAACCACTTGAGGATATGCTTCGGCTAAAATGATAAGAATGCGGTAACCCATAGTATGTAATTCAAGCGTTTTCCCACAACGTGATACTTTTTGTCTTTTTCTATCAATGATTAGCTGATCAAAAGTTAAACGATCACTGGTTTGTAATAAATGGCGTCTTGATAAAGCGAAGCAGCGAACTTCTAGTTCCTCTAAAGAAAAAGGTTTGGTTAAATAATCATCTGCGCCTAGAGTAAAGCCCGAAATTTTGTCATCGATGCTGTCTCTTGCGGTTAACATGATAATGGGCACATGATGGTTGGCTTGTTCTCGTAGTTGTTTACAAACCTCAAGCCCATCCATTACAGGCAAATTTAAATCGAGAATGACTAAATCATAATGGTTGGCTAAAGCCAGTTCTAATCCTTGATTGCCTTGAGCCGCAAAATCTAATACGTGGCCTTTATCTTCCATGTAGTTAGCAATGTTTTGAGCGATACTTTGTTGATCTTCAACCACTAAAATATATAAAGACTGATTATTCATTAAGTTTCTCGAATTTAAAAATTCTTTAAAAGCCCCTATTAACAAATGCTTTATGGGAAAAAATAAGGCCAGCTTGCCTTATAACGTTTTTAACATGTCTTGTGCAGGTTTGTGATCAGGTTTTGCAGTCACTAACTGATTCAACGTTGTTTTTGCATTATCCGTTTGCCCTAATTTTTCCTGCGTTTTTGCAATTTGAATATCTAGCATCGGATTGTTAATGGCTTTTTGTGCAACCACCATCAAAGCTAATGCTTGTTCAAAGTCCAGTGTTGTATCCGCTATTTTTAAAAAATAGAAGCCATACATACCGACTAAAGGTGTATGATATTGCGCTGGATTATTTGCAAGTGTTGCAATAGCTGATTTGTCACCCGCTATAAATTTAGCGACCACAGCCATGGTCTTATCTTCTATTTCCATTTCCACTTTAACCGGCGTTAATCCTAAACTCTTCACTAATGCTGTTGCAACATCGACGGTTGAGGTAGGGTTTTGACCAGTGATTAAACGACCGTCAATAGCGACATGACTTAACATTATTTCGCTCGATTGAAAGTGAGCGCCGCGCTCAGCCAATTTATCTTCTAACATGAAATCAAAATCGTTTATCCATTTTTGACCAAAAAGTTTTTCTTCTTGGTTAGTAAAACCGTTTATCGCTTTATTAGCAATCAAATAGCTACCATCTTTTAGTTTTACATTAACTAATGCCGCTGGGCCATGACAAACGGCAGCTACACTGCCTTGTTGTTGATATATATCTGCAATAACATTTTGTAATGCCGTATCATTAGGTAAATCAAACATCGCACCTTTGCCTCCGACAACAAAAACCGCATCATAAGCTTTGGCATTTATTGAACTAGTCGCGAGTGTATTATTGAGTTTTGCCATAATGGCTTCATCAATTAATACTTTTGCATTATAGCTTTTACTTGGGTCGTATTTATCGGCTTCTACTTGTCCACCGCTAGGGCTGGCAATATCAACAGCAATTCCGTTATCTTTAAAAACGGAATAGGCTTTTGAAAATTCATCAAACTCATAACCTGGTTTTTCTTCACCTTCTTTTTCACTATGGCCATTACCACTGACTACCATTAATACTTTCTTGGTGTTAGATGTGGCATATACTGGTAATGCTGTTATTGATAGCGTCACTAGAATTAATAAGCATTGTTTAAAAACATTCATTTGTTTAATCTTTATCATTTTTTCATTTGTCTCTCTCTTAAGTGTGAAGTAAGCATGACGAAGACAAAGTGAAACAGATGTGAAATCAGCTTGAGCTAATATAAATAATTAAATTAATGTTAGCTCTGTAAATAGGACCTCTTAAATATCAGCCATTAACTGTTTCACCGAACTTTTTAAACTATGTCTGCTGGCGTAAATACCTAATAGCGTCACGGTGCTCATAATAATAGTCAATGTCATGAATAGAATTAAAAAATCGGGTTGATAAGAAAGTGAAAACTGTGATTGATAAATTAACATACCAGTAATGTAAGTACCGGCTATCGCCCCTGTGGCAATGATTAATGCGGTAATTAACCATTCAATAATGTTTAGCTGCAAACAGGTGCTTTTTAAAAAACCGAAGCTCATAATTACGCTATTCTTTTTCTTTTCTTTACCTTCAAGTGCGTTGATTGATGACAAAATTACGATAATGGCGAGTAATATAATCATCAATGCAAAACCACTAATGACTTTCGTAATCATTGCCAAGATAGAATCAAATTGTTTTGTCAATTCTTGTAGGGATACCATGCGTATTGTTGGATGTTTTTGCCACAATTGACCTAGTAGTGGCCATTGCTCATCTTTAAGTTCTAAACTTGCCATGTTGTAATGGGGTGCACTGATATGTTGGATTGCAGTTTGCGGCATTTGTACCCAGAATATAATTGAACCTGCTCCCGGTTTATAAACATGACTTGCGGTAATAGTGAATGTATAGCTTTGTTGATGAATAATGAAGGTAAGCTTATCCCCAAGAGTCAAACTTAAATCGGTCATCACTTCTTCTTCAAGTGATATTTGTTGCCAATCCTTAGTGTCTATTTCCCACCATTTCCCTTGAACTAAGCTGTTGGTATCTGGAATAGCTTGAGTCCAATGAAGTCGAATAGAGTGTGATAAAGTCGCTAAACTATCACTAGGTCTTGTTGCAAACTTATTTAATGGTTGGTTATTAATTTTCACTACCTTGGCATACAAGTAAGGTTTAGATTGACGAAGGTTAATATCATTATCTTTAGACCATTGCTTAATCGCCTTCATTTCTGGCTGACTAGCTTGTGAAACCATGACATTACCATCATGTGTTCTTTGATATGACCCCATCGTATCGCCTAAGTCTTTTAAAAACATTAACGTAAACAATAATAAAAATGTGCTTAATCCAATCCCCAGAATTTGGGTACTTTTACTTAATAAACGTTGTTTCATCATAAACAGAGTAAAAGGAACTAATCCTGAAAATTGTTGGGTTGACTTCTCGCCTAAGGTTAAAACTGTCCAACTTATAGCGGCTATTAACATGACAGTGATTAAAATACTACTTACTAACATCAGGGTTAATAAGCCATTATCAGAGTACTTAACTGCCACCAAAACAAGAACAGCTAACGCACATAGTTTAACTAGACCTAAAGAAATGCTTTTTTGATTTTGCTGAAACAATTTAGACACGGACGTTTGGCACAATGTTAACCAAACTGGTGAATGAAAAACCGCGAAGAGTAATACACTTGTTGCTATCGTTTTAGCAGTAAGCCAAGCATCTAGTTGCCAAGTTATTTCCGAAAAAGTTTCCGATAACCAACTTACGACCAACCAATGAAATACGCCAGATAAAATGGCGACTATCGGTATGAGTACTAAGATATTAATTAGCCATTTGTAAAGTGATAACTGTAAGCCAGTCGCTTTTGAGGCACCTAAACTCATGCAAATAGCTGAAAAATATTGTTCTTTTTTTATGTGTATTTGCGCTATTTGTTCAATCGCGATAGCGGCCATAAAAAATAAGATAATGGAGGCTAAGCCTAAAAAATTTTCAGTTCGCTGCCAAAATAAAGCTAACGGATGAGCTCCTAATTTGTGGTTAATTTGTGCTGCTGGAAGTTGTTCTTTTTGCCAATCGAGAAGTTGCTCTACTTGTGACTTTGAAGCAGAAACAAGGTAACGATATTGTATAAGATCGGCTGGAAAATCCAATTTTTTCAGATCCTCCATATTAACGATAGCTCTCATAGCAACATTATGTCCTTCCATCAACCTATCCGGCTCGTGAATTAACACCTTTGATACGACAAATGTTTGGTCAGCTAATTTGATAGCATCACCCATTGACAGTGTTAAACTGGCTAATAGACGACTGTCTAACCATATATTACCAGCTTCAGGCCCACCGTTTGTGACTGTTGCGGGACTTTGTAAAGACGTTGAAGTGAGTAATTGTCCCTGTAAAGGGTAATCATCTCCTACGGCTTTAAGTTTTGAGTTTTGCCATTTTCCATTGAATGTTAGCGTTGCATTAATTTGCAATGTATTGACCACACTATCGCTTAAACTAACCAATGATTTCATCTGCTTAGCAGTTAACTTGTCTTTTTGAGTTAACACCGCATCAGCACCTAGAAGGTTTTGTAAATTATTCTTCAAGTAATCTTGAATAGTATTACTTGATAGCGTTAAGGTGACTATGAAAATCATTAAAATGGCTTGAACCCAGCGCAGCAGTTTTTGATGAGGTTGGTTATATTCTTGTTGGAAGTAGTGCCAAGCTAATTGCAACTGATGCTTTAACATGATGCTACCTGCTTTGCTTTTTTAGTGAGGTTTTTAGTTAGCGCTCCATTGGCAAGCGAATAGATATTTTGAGCTTTACTAGCCAGTACACTACTGTGAGTCACAATAATTAAACCTGCGTTGTTCTCTTGGCAGCATGCAAATAAAATGTCGGAAATTTCATTTGCATTGTGTTGATCTAAATTCCCCGTAGGTTCATCGGCAAATATAAACTTAGGTGAAAATACCAACGCACGAGCAATGGCAACACGTTGTTGTTCTCCGCCACTTAGTTGTGATGGTTTATGATTAGCTCTATCTGACAAGCCAACCTTTTCTAACCAGTGCTCAGCTTTTTTAATCGCCTGTTTATCACCACGTAATCTCAAAGGTAAAGCAATATTGTGCAAAGCGGTTAACTCAGGTAATAAATGAAACTGTTGAAAAATAAAACCGATTTCTGAGCGTAAATTATCAAGTGTTGAAATGTGTTTATTATCTATCTGGTTATCGTTAATGTAATTGTCGTTTATGAAATGACATTGACCTGAAGTCGGTTTTTCTAATCCAGAAAGTAGCATCAGTAAGCTCGACTTGCCGGAACCCGAAGGACCCGTTATTGCATATGATTGCCCTTGGTTTATTGATAAATTAAGGTTTTCAAATAACGTAATAATCGAAGTGTTTTTTTTAGAAGAGTTGCTTTCAGAAGAGTTATTTTCAAATGATTGAGAAACATTTTTTAATTGAATTGAACAAGACATAAAATGGCACCACAGTAATATTGAGTGATGCAATTGTATTTAACAGCCTGTGAAACGAATGTGAAATTTAAGAGAAACAAAAGTGTCATGGTTTTAGAGACTAAAAAGTAGTCTCTAAAGAGCTCCGCTGTGTCAAAATACGACTAAGCCAGATAATATTAAAAGATTCTCTTGGTGCACAAAAATGACAAGATCTGTACCGTATCCAGTAGGCAACAGTTCGATCAAACTGATCATCCAGCATAGCTATTTATACTCATAAGTCAGTGCTTTTCAAGGCTCATCTTTATCCAGCAACTCCATTAATCCAACCAGTGCTGCGAACAGGACAGCACCCACAGGTCAAAAAAGTCGTTTCTTTAATTATGGTTTTTAAAATTAATAGAGAGTGAAGTTACTACTTTTGCTTCATCAATAGGGAGAGGCTGCGTCCACTGTGGTATCAAAGTGACAGTTAGGTGGTATGAATTTCCTTCATGAAGTTTGTTACGACGGTTCTATTAGATTTCACCTTTATTTCACATAAATACAAATACAATTTCATTCTAATATCTAAAAAGGTAAAAATACGATGAAGAAGTATTGGTTGAATTTAAGTGTGTTACTGAGCTGCTTTGGGGCAGTTTTTAACCTTAGTGCAGCAGAACATACTACCGCTGAGCTCAGGTCTCTCAAGGAAAAAATAGACCGCGCTATTATAAAGGTTGAACAGACACAGAGAAATCTTTGGTCTTATACAATTTCTCGCTATGAAGACGAGGAAGGTGACATATCAAGCAGTATTGAGGAACACTCCCCACAATTAAGTGAACCATGGCTGCTTAAACAAATTAATGGTAAAACACCGACAAAAAAACAAATTAGAAAATTTACTAAAGAGAAACAAGAGCAAAGCAGTACAGATAAAAAAGAAGAGAAGCAAGGAGAGAATATACAGATCCCGTTACGCAAGCTAATTAATCTAGAAAGCTTGTCTTTAGTCTCCACTGATGAAAAACAAATTGTTATGGGCTTTAACGTTTATATGAAAAAATTGGGGAAAGATTCGATTGGTAAGCTACAAGGCAAGTTATTCTATCAAAAAGAAAAACAGTTTATTGAAAAAATAACTATTTGGAATAACGCAGAGTTTTCGCCCATGTTTACTGCTAATATTACTGATTTATCCTTAACTTTTATTTTTTTAAATATTAATGGAGCAGTACTAGCCAAGCAAAATGAAATGAAGATGAAAGGTAGCTTTGCTTACTTCACCGAAATCAACGAAACCTCTCTAGATAACTTTTCAGATTATTTATTTCAATGTGATCAAACAGAATAAACACTAGCATTTCACACTGGTTTCACATGTTGATGGTTAAACTTGTTTAAAATTAATCGTAAAATTTTAAAAGAGAATAGTCATGAAAGTTGCACAAGTTTTTATAATTACATTAGTCATATTGAGCTTAACGGGGTGCGGTTTCACCAATATGCTTCGTATAAGAAATGCCAATGATAATATTGTTCCTGTATGGAAAGGTAATGAAACTCAGGTTGATTTAATCACCCATTATATTGGTGTAAAGCCTTACGTTGAAGTTTCAATTAATGGCATTGATGGTTTTAAATTTTTACTTGATACGGGGGCTACATTTAGTATTTTGACTGATAGTGACAAAGTTAAAATGCTCAATCTAGAAAATGGTTATTCATTACCAATACGCGGTTGGGGAGATGAAGGGGCCTCAACGGCATATCAATCAAAGGCAAAAACAGTCAGCTTGAACGGTGTTAATTCTAGTGTTGAATTTAGTGATGTTACGTTTGCTTATATTCCGCTATCGGGTAGTAAATACTTCCTAGATCAAGAAGAGCTTATTTATGACGGTGTCTTAGGGCACGATTTTTTACATCACTTTAGTTGGACGTTCGATAAACAACAAAATAAAATCAGTATCAGTACAGTACCTTATGAAGTCCTTGATAAAGCCTCTTATAAAGGCAATAGCAAAATAACAACCATGCCTTTTGATACTTTTTTAAGTAAAATTAGTATTGAAAGTGAGATAAACTTTCGTCAAGGTCAAACCATTAAACAAGCATTAATAATAGACACGGGCAGTCGACATTACGTAAAAGTAGATGCGGGCTATATTCACAATGAAAATATAACGTTACCCTCTCCTGAGATAACCGCAGCCGATTTTGGTTTAAGTGGGCAGACGATTCATCCACGAGTGACAGTTCCTAAAGTTTGCCTCGGAGGCATAGAGCTCAACAATGTGAAAACGAATATTATTGGTGATATTGATGGTGACGGAGATGATTGGTGGATTGTTGGTAGTGGTCTGTTAAGTCAATACAAAACCGTGATTGATTATCACTCATCGAAAATTCATATTATTCCTTATGAAGATTCAACTTATAAAAGCTCATATAACTTGCTCGGTCTTGAGCTGAGAAAATTACAAAATGGTCACTTTATTGTCAGGTATGTTTTTCCTCAGATGGCAAGTAAGGCATTCGATATAAAAAAGGGTGACGTTATCAGTAAAATTGATGGTCAGCCCGCTGTAGAGATTAGCCTTGGAAAATGGTTATCTATTAGTGATCAAGCAGGAAGCCATTTGATATGTCGAATTAGAGAACAAGAAAAATGCTTTACCATTGTATCGAAAGAAATAGCAGGTTACTCGGATAATTAATGTTTTTAACCGAGTGAAAAGTAAAACCAAGTAAAACCAACAAGTAAAACCAGCCACCCCGATTATAGCTATTTTCTCAGAGTAATATCAGCGTTTGCCGTAACCTTTTAAATCTTTCACGGCAAGAAAAAAGAATGTTAGAGCTCGCGTCTATTTTTCAGTAGAGCTTTATAACTCAATTGCTAAACGTTTGGATGATTTACCGCTTAAGCCTAAATTATTAAGCCAGACAATTCAATCGATGGCGAGTAGTGTTAAAGGTTGAATGGTTAATAATAACTTATTGCCCGTAATCTTAATTGATCTGAGGGTAAATACAAATTACTGAAATATCAAATTCTGGATATCATGGGTCGATACAACTAGTTTCTTTTCATCGTAAGCATCTACCATCACAAAGCCTTCTTCTGAAAAACATATTTTTTCTTTAGTGCACTGAAGGGCTATTTCACCTACGCTTTTAATGAAATTTATCATAGGTGAATTACCGAATGTAAACTCAATATCTCCGACTAATTCATTGTGAAATATTGATATTTTTGATACTTCTTTAAAAGGAGAAGAGACCAAATATATCCGTTGTAATACAATCGAAAATTGTGGGTCGCTCACTTTGACAGATTTAGCGTCAACAGCACTTACAAATACAGTCTTAGCTGATAGTTTGGTATGCCAACCAGTTGGACTGGTCGCAAATAATTTTTTTGGAGAGCCTACTCCAGAGCCGTAATAATAAATGTCACCTTTTTCCTGAAAAATTAGTGCAGACTTTTTTTCTGAAGGCGAGTAATAGAGTCCGGGAGTTAGAACTTGTTGTTTTGTATTCGCAACTACCTTTTGAATGTCATCAGAAAGTGAGAGACTGCCTAGCTTTCTAAGAATATTACGAGTGATATTTGCAGGACGAAAATCAGAGCGATTACATAAAGCCAGTGCAAACTCATTACTTTCCGGGAGAAACACTATACTTTGTGAAGTGTGTTCATAATAGCCACCATGGTGAATCATCTTTCGTCCTTTGTCATCAGTATCGACGTAGAGGCCCGCATAATAATGATTATGCATGGCAGCGTTTTTGATTGCGTCAATGTAATATTTGTTTTGCTGTAATTCATTGAGCAAATAATTTGCCCATCGACTAAACCCAGTCGCACTAATGATAAGATTACCACCACCATAGATATATGAATTGTATTTTAACGGCTTAAAATTGTTTTTGATATTAATGTGGCCTGAAGCATAATCTACATCATCCTTGATGCTATCAACTAAGTATGATGCAGAAATATCTAAGTCGTTTAGAAAAAGTTGATTAATATTTTTATTGAGATTTTTGCCGGTAATTTTTTCTAGTAATTGAGCCAGTACGACGTATCCTCCGTTGGAATAATGAAACTGACTTCCGGGAGTAAACTCCAAGTAATCGGATTGAGTCGCGAGCGCGTAAGCTTGAGATTGGCTATAGTGATCTTCTAGGGATTTCCCTTGCAGTTCAAACAACATCCAATGATCGGCAACGCCACTGGTATGGTTCATTAATTGCTCGGTGGAAACAGGATGTTTTTTGTTAAATTCTGTCAGTATTGTTCTTATATCTGACTTTAAGTTTAATTTCCCTTGTTGCGCCAGTTTAATCGCAGCGTGTGCCGTAAACTGTTTTGAAATCGAAGCATTAAGAAATTGAGTATTTTGAGTCAATTCTTGTTTTTGACCAAAAGCGACTAATCCTTTTGAATAATAATGTGTTCCGTGTTTGTTACCATAAGCAATACTACATCCAGGTTCATCAGGTTGTACCCATTTATCGAGTTCATTCTTTAAAGTACTTGTAACTTGAGAATTTGAAACTTGGATATAGGTCGTTGCGAACAAAGACGAAGACACGAATACCAGAGTAAGCATTAATAGTATTTTGAGCATAATGTTTTTCCAGAAGAAGGCTAAGAAAAAGTGTTATAATTGGATTTAGAGATTGCGTGTTATTAGAATATCTCTTCGGTTAAAGGTTTATAGATCAAGCATCAGTTGTTCGCATTTATGCTTAAGTGGCCTAAATGCCAACTCGGCAATAATAGCCCCCCCAAATAAACTTAATAAGGCGATTGCCATCGCTGGCCAAAAATCTTGGTGTAATGGTGATATATTTGAGAATATTGCTATCAATGCGATCAACGAGCCTAAACCCCCTGCGCTATAACTATAAACAATTAGCCTGCGCATTACTGGAAGCATTAGTTGAATATCTCGCTCTTGTTTCGGCTCGATGATAAACCAATGTAGAGCGGAGTAAGTTTTCAAAGTTAGTCCAAGCCCGGATGAAATAGATGCAAGAGCAAAAGGAAATCCGATTACAAATACCAGTGAGTAAATATCAATAAACTGCCAAAAAGGTCCGCCGAGAGATAACAACCAACTGATTAATATTACTGATAGAAGTAAGCCGACAATGCCGTCCCAGTTAATTGAACCTGAACCGATAGGTTTTTCCTGATTAACATCCAGTTCATTTGGTGCAATTGCGAAAGCAGATGATAACGCCATTTTTGATTCCAATGAGCATTTACCTTCTTTTTCTACGCGCTGTATTGTTCGTAATCCAAGCCCGCTAATATCTGACAAATGCTCTTGTGACCAACCATTATTGAGTCTGAATTGTTTCAATTTTTCTGTTGAAATCAAATTGCTACCTTTTACACTTAATCAATATAAATTCAGTATAGTGTTTTAACCGTTTATTCGCTCGCCATATTACCGCCATGAAACCGCCAGATGTCCGCCAGCTAACATTAATTCCTGCATTAAACTCTTATCGTAGGCTGAGATAGTGATTGCTGTAATAATTATTCCCGTTTAACTAGTCACCAAAATTAAGTCACTATCAAGCGCACTCATCAGTGACGCAAGCTCATTTGGAGATGAATTAAACCAATAATCAAAATTTGTGGGCTCAATCAATACTGGCATTCGGTGATGAAATTCTGCGCATTTATCATTCGGACGAGTTGTGAGTGTTACTAGCTGGTTATCAGGCTCATGCCAAATACCTGCCATATAAAATGGCTCACCACTCGCATGAGAAAACAAATATTTCTTTTTTCGTTTGTCTCCTTCATCCCGCCATTCATACCAACCATCACACGGCACCAAGCAACGTCGCATTGCAAAAGCATTTTTGAACGTTTGTTTCGTAGCGACTGTTTCACTTTGAGCGTTGATGAGTAGTTTCTTCGACCATGCCGGTTTTATGCCCCAGGTTGTGTTGTGTTGCTGCAATCGATTATCGATAGAGGTGATCGTAGCAACGACTTGTGACGGCCTTAAATCTTCATTGGGTAAAAGTTTAAAAACGATCCCTAGTGAATCAAATAGTGCCTTGATCATTAGGTTATCTGAGACATTCATTCTCCCACACATCATTCACCTCCATATTATCGATTAAATCAATATTGAAGGTAACACAGTTTTATTTGAATTCCGATTAGGTACAATTTAAATTCAAGGGTATACTACTCATACAAGTAGTTGTATTGTTGAAGTCATGCTAAGAATTATACCTATACCAATAACCGCCGGAATAACGGGGTTCGAATCACCTGCTGCAGAATATCTAGAGTTGCCTTTATCTTTAGATGATATTTTGATTGAAAAGAAACATGCCAGTTTTTTGGGAATTGCCAGTGGATCATCTATGGAACAAGCAGGCATATTCGATGGTGATTTATTAATTGCCGATCGGTCGATGAAAGTTCAAAATATGGATGTGGTGATCGCCATTTTTAATGGTGAGTTAACGGCTAAATACTGGCTAGCTAAAGAGCAAAAACTAATTTCTGCCAACCAAGTATTTAAAGATATTGAAATATCTGATACGGATGATTTCAAAATAGAAGCCGTCGTTACTCGCTCTATCCGACTATTTCGCCCTTCACGTTTATTGCTCGAATGTTTGCATTAGTCGATGCCGCAGGGTTCTACGCAAGCTGTGAAAAGGTCATTGATATTAAACTTCGTGATCGACCGGTCATTGTCCTAAGTAACAACGATGGCTGTGTGGTTGCCGCTTGTCCCATTGCTAAAAAATTAGGTGCGCCTAAATTCGAACCCTATTTTAAAGTAAAAGATTTTGTACGAAAAAATAAAGTGGTGGTTCGTTCTAGTAACTATGAGCTGTATGGTGATTTATCAGACCGTTTTATGAAGTGCGCTCATCAATTCGCACCAGAGCAATATATTTATTCAATTGATGAGTGTTTTTTAGATCTACACCGTTGCAATATTACTAACTGGATTGAATACGGCTGGAAAATTAGGCGAACCATTTGGCAAGAAACTAAAATTCCAGTTTGCGTGGGGATCGCGCCCACATTGACACTCGCCAAAGCCGGAAACTTCGCCAGTAAAAACATTAAAGGTTGCAATGGTGTTATGGCAATTTCGACACCTGAAACTAGAAAGCAAGTACTCCAAATAATGCCGGTTGAAAAAGTATGGGGAATTGGAAGACAACTTACCAAACACCTTAACCTCTTAGGTATAGAAACAGCGTGGGATTTAGCAAACCAACCGACAAAACGGATGCGTCGAGAGTTTAATGTTAATGTAGAACGTACAGTAAGAGAGTTAAATGGAAAGCCCTGCTTAGTTTGGGATCAGCAACGAGCAACAAAAAAAGAAATATTTTCAACACGCTCAACGGGTAAACGCATCACAAGATTAAATGAGTTAAAACAAGCCCTCGCTTTTCATGCCAATATTGTTACCCGAAAAGCTAGAAAACAAAATACGGCCATTAAAGAATTAGTCGTTTTTGCTCAAAACTCTCCGCATGACAAAAACAGTGATTATTATTCTCGCTCAGGGTTACATCAATTTATTATAGCAACCACTGATACCACTCAAGTATCCGCAGCGGCTACCGCTTTAGCCAACCAAATATTTGATTCAAATGTTCGATTTTATAGAGTGGGTGTTGGCGCGATTCGACTTGAGCCAAAACTCCCCCTTCAGAATGATTTATTTAGAGAAAACGAAGATAAAATTGAATTAATGGAGTGCCTCGATGAAATCAACTCACTTTGGGGGATGGATACTATCCATCTTGCCGCACAAGGGATCACAAAAAGCTTTGCGATGAAGCGAGAGTTATTATCGCCTCAATACACAACTCGTTGGAAGCACCTTCCTCAGATAAAGTGCCGATAAAGGTTTAATTTCTGTGTTCCGTCCTTGAAGCCGTTCTTTTGTCAATAACTCCAAGTTATGTTGAACAAATGTCTACATCGAAGCCCGCTGCAGGTAAATTACTGGCAAAGGTTAAACAACAACTTGATGCATTGTCTAGCATATTAATTCTCAACACTTTTGCGCATACTATGGGGGCTGCAGGTTTTGTCTCGCAGGCCGCGCAGATCTTTGGGGTAGAATGGGAAACCTTAATTGCTGTTTTGCTGTTTTGCTGACGTTAGCCATACTCTATTTTTCTGAAATAATCCCCCAAAACATTAGGTGCTACGTTTTACGAAAATTGGCTGTTCCGTCTGCTTTCACCATTACTTGGTTAGTGAGGTTAGTTTATCCTTTAGTTTGGGTTTCACAGGCGCTTAACTTACCTCAAACTGTCCAGTTTAGTCGTATCCCGGTGTATGGGAATAGTATTGATGATATTGTGGGTAAAGTTATTAAACTTGACCTATTTGAAGCTGAGCGCAAAGGAAAGGGTGACGCTCCAGTGAGTCAATTTTCTAAGCCGATAGTACGTGTCTCCGAAAAATTACCTGTGCATGTGCTATTAGAAATGTTTATTGGTAATCGAGGCCACTTGTTTTTAGTTGAGGATGAATTCGGTCAAACCGCTGGCATTGTTACTCTCGAAGACGCCATCGTAACCTTGCTTGGTCGAGAAATTGTTGATGAAAGTGATAAGGTAGAAGATATGCAAGCACTCGCTCGTGGAAAATATCGTGATCGATTGCGTTCTAGTCGCCTTAAAAAGGACGAACAAGAAAAGTAATGTCAACCGCCTCGTTGCTTTCTTTAAATGGATAAGCGTTGTTTGGCTGCTGAAAGAATAATACACTTGGATGCTTTACGTATTTAATCCAATAGTAGAAATGAAAACATAAGCTCGCCACTAGGTGTCTTATTGGTCACATTAATGCTGCCATTCATGGCCTGAAAAACGGTACAGGTCGCGTTATCAACAATACAAACTATGACTCTATCCATTTCAGTTTTCAACTCAACATCCTTGTTAAATGGCTTTTAAAAATCGTGTTGTTATTAATTCTCTATTCTTGTTGAATTATTCATTTTTTCATCTGTATGTTAAAAATAGAACCGAAAAATTCCTTTTTCTCGCTAAAGGGATTATTTCTATAATTAGTCTGTGTCTTTTTCACTAGAATTTAATCTAGCGTTGCCAAAGCCCCAATTCATTCCTCGTTGTCCGATTGAATGCCACAGTTGTTTATAAAAAACGCTCACATAATCTAAAAATAAATAAATTACCGGCAAACAAATTAAGGTCGCTATGGTTGAATATCCTAAGCCACCAATTACCGCTCTAGCCATTGGGAAATAGGGCGGTCCACCGCCTCCTAGTCGAGCATCTCCCATACTAAGCGGTAATAGTCCTAAGATAGTAGTTAAAACAGTCATTAAAATGGGTCGTATTCTATCGTTAGCTGCGTGTAATATTGCATCGCGTTTATGAAAGCCTTCGGCGCGATAATGGTTAATTCTATCAACCAAAACAATGCCATTGTTCACCACAACGCCCATTAAAACTAAGATCCCTATCATCGCCATGATTGACATATTGGTGCCAGTGAGAAAAAAGTACCAATAGACGCCTACAAAAGCATAAATGACTGATGTAATTACTGCTAATGGAAAAAGTAAGGACTCAAATAGTGCAGCCATAACAATAAAAATCATTACTAAAGCGAGGATCATATTGTTAAACATTATGTCTTGATCGCGAGTGTTAAAATCGACGCCGCGTCCAAACTGCCAAGTATATCCTTCCGGTAGCTCGACTAGTTCCATTAACTGCTCAGTGGCCACCTTTAGTTTTTCTGAGCTGGTATCATCTTCACTGTATTCCATCTGAAGGTTCATACTAGTGCGTCGATTAACTCTTTGAATGCTAGGTAGAGAATGCACTACTTCGAATTCAGCTAACGTATCTAGGCGTGTTTGTTTACCACTCGGTAGTTCAATTGGAATAGCGGTTAAATCACTCATGGTACTTTTCTTTTGACCTTTAAAAGTCAATGTAATATCAATTTCGCCAAAGTCTCCTCTAAATGTTTTCAATTGCTGTTTTCTTAGAGCGATACTGACGGTTGTACCAACATCGTTAGGTGTTAAACCTAGTTGACTTAATCTTTTACTTTTTAGCTTTATTTTTACTTCCTGTCTTCCAAGTCTTGCATCAGGCACAACACGCGTGATGCCTTTGATACCATCAAGTAATGGTGCAATATTTTCTGAGAGCGTAATCAGGGTTCCTGTATCTTCACCTCTTAAGGTAATACCAAAAGCATTATCTCCCCCTTCAGATCTATCAAATCCGGGATCGCCAATGGCAAGTTTTGGCATGTTTTTTTCTACAAATTTTCTAATTTCTTCATTAGTTTTTGTTCTAAGTTCTTCGTCTTTTAATAGAAGTGTGGATCCCGCTCTATCTTGAGTATAAAAAGAGTAAACATCATTAAGATCCAGCTCTTCTTTGTGTTTGAATAAAAAATCTTCGATACGGTTAACCGATTTTTCAACTCGTTCAATTTCATAGTTACCATTGATCTTATAATCGAGATAAATTGAGCCGCTTTGGTTTTGTCCGCCTTGTTCCATTTCAACAAATTTTATAGGGATGATAACGGAGATCACCAGTGCTAACGAAATAACCGTTGCCCAAACAGGACTTCGCATTAACCAACTTAAAAACTGACTATAGCGTCCATGTTTTTCAATAGGCGTTAAATTTTTGACTTTTATATTAGCGGCAACTTCATTTTTGTTTTCAAGTTTGCTGTTATTTTTCATTCTGCTCAATAATAGCGGGATGATGGTTGTCGCAATAAATAAACTAGCGACTAATGATATGACAATAGTGATGGCTACATGACTTAAAAAAATGGTTACGCCTACTTTTTCACCAATGATATTGGGTAAAAAAACAATCGCGGTAGTGATGGTTCCAGCTACAACGGGTATACCTACATTTTTCACGCCTAACATGACGGCGTTTAAAGGATTTTCTGGGTTTTTTTCTCTTTGAGTGAAAATACTTTCGGTCACTACAACGGCATTATCTACTAGCATTCCAATTGCTAGCATTAACCCCATCATGGATAAAATATTTAAACTCAAGCCCAATAAATACATTGCTGCAAGTGTTATCAGGAGTGAAAATGGGACGGCTAAAGAAACAATAAGAGTTAGTTTGATCTCCTTCAAGAAAAAAAATAATACTACGGTCGATAATAAAAATCCGATAAGACCTGACCAAGCGATATCTGATAAGGACTGAGTAACACCATCACCTTGGTTATCCATTACAAATAACTTGATGCCTTCAAAGTCAGGAAGTTTTTCAACTTCTTCCATGGCTTTTACTACATTACTAGCGGTTTCTACTAAATTAGATCCCGCTTCTCTTTTTATCTCGATAGCAACCGCATATTCTCTATTCAAATGTCTGCCTACCGCTATGTCATCTTTTGCTAATACTACGTCGGCAATATCTGATAATTTTAGACCTCGTTTATTGATAACGAAGTTTGCGATATCATCAATGCTTTTAAACTGATCGTTTATAGCCACTCTAAAACTTTCGTTTTCAGATTTCACTTCACCAGCGGCAACGAGTGCATTGGCTTGTTGAAGTTTTGCGAGTAGGCTTCTCGTATCAATATGGTATGCAGCAATTCTTTCTGGTAATAAATTTATTTGGAATGTTTTTGCAGCTACGCCTTGAATATTAACACTACTAACGCCAGGGATTCGTTCTAACTTTTGTTTTAGTACGCGATTTAATACTTGAAAAGAATCTGATAAATCAGTTTCAGATGATAATCTTGCCTGCACAATCGCCTGATCATTTGTGCTGCCTGTGAAAATAAAAACTCGACGCAAATCTTCTGGCAATTGGTCTTTTATCGCATCTACTTTCTCTCTTGCTTGTACGCCTTTTAGTTTTGCATTAGCGCCCCAGTCAAACAGCATAAAAATTTGTGCGTTATCTTCGCTACTGGTTGACTGCATAAAGTCTATCCCACCCATTGTCGCCAGCGCTTCTTCTAGTGGGCGAGTGACGTTTTCCTCAATTTCTTCTGGAGATGAACCGGGGTAATTGGCTTGTACAAAAATACCCGGGAATTGGACTGATGGAAAAAACTCTAAAGATAATAGCCTACTCGCAGCTATGCCTAAAAACACAGCACATACAAATATCATTGAGATGGTGACAGGTCTTTTTAATGCTAGTTTAGTAAACCACATATTAGCTCTCCGTCTTCATATTTTTAACATTCAAATGAGGGTTTTTCTCAAAATCTTTGATATCAAATAAAGAGTACATCACTGGAATCACAATCAAAGTTAACAAGGTTGATGCGACTAAACCGCCGATCACAGTGATTGCCATCGGCGCTCTAATTTCTGTTCCTTCGCTAATGCCTAAAGCAAGAGGCAGCATACCTAAAGTGGTTGTCAGTGTTGTCATCATAATCGGGCGCAAACGAGACTCAGCGGCTTGTTTAATCGCTTCAATTTTTTCCTGTCCTTCTTCACGCAATTGGTTAATGCGGTCGATTAGAACGATAGCGTTGTTTACTACAATTCCGGCCAACATTATTAGCCCTAAAAATACCACCACACTTAATTCTGTATTGGTGACTATTAGTGCAAACACGGCGCCGACTAAAGCTAGGGGAATGCTGAAGAGTATTATGAAAGGATGTAATAAAGATTCAAACTGAGATGCCATTACAAGGTAGACAAGAAACACTGCTAACGCTAACGCCATCAATAATGAATTAAAACTTCGATCCATTTCTTCACTTTGACCACCAATTTGCATGTTAACCCCGTAAGGTAAACGAATATCTTTTAATAAAAAGTTTACTTCGCTTATAGCATCAGAAAGACTGCCACTTTTAATTTGACCTTCAACTAATACGACACGTTGTTGGTCTATCCGCATCACTTCGCTCGGACCTTGAGTTAATGTTAATTCAGCCACTGCAGATAGAGGAATTGGATGCTCAGAGCTTGGATTAATAATCAATTCACCAATATCTTTTAATTCATCTCTAGAAGACTCTTCGAGTCGTACTAATACTTCAATTTGCTGTTCTTTTAAGCGATAACGAGTGGCTTTATTCCCTCGAATAGAGTTGACGATACTGTTATTAGCTTGTTGCATCGAAATATTTAGTTGTGCAAGTCTTTCATGGTCAAATGCTATTTGAACTTCGGGATAGCCCTTTTGCATATTACTGTGTAAATCTACAAAATTTTCAGACTCTGCTAATTTTGCGACAATTTTATTTGATTCACTTTTTAGAATATCCATATCATAACCATAAATTTCAACGCTTATTGGAGTCGAAAAACTAAACAGTTGCGGGCGCTCTACATCAGACTCAATTCCAGAACTTTCCTCTTCTAATAAAACTCTTAATTGCTTTAATAACTGATCTTCTTCATCTCTTGATATACCGTTATCAAGTAGTAAAGTAAATTCAGCCATATTTTCTCCTTCTTGCTCAGGATTAGCGGTTAACTTATTTCCTGAGCCGGCGGTAGAATAAACTTGCTTAACGCCATCAACCGCTAATAATTTTTTAGACAGGGCAATGACTTTTAAATCTGATAATTGAATGGCTGTGCCTGGAGCGTATTCGACTTTTATTTTCAATTCGCCCTGAGCCATCTCGGGTAAAACGACTTGAGGAATATCTTTGACTGCAAACAAACTAATTGTTAACAAACCAATAGAAAGTAACACCGTAATAGCTCGTTGATTAAGAGCTGAAGCTAATAAACTATGGTAGCCACTACAAATAAATTGGTAGCCTTTTTCAAACGCACTTCTAGCGGGAACAAAAAAGAAGCTAAGAAATTTTGTAATAATAAAAACAATGAATTTTATGATACCAATGATCGTTGCTGGAATAATAACCAATAATAATTCAGGGATAAATAGTGCACTTCGACCGACTTTTGTTCTAGTGCTACGATTTAAAGGATCAGTATGATTCTTTTTAAGCTGTCGTGACGCCAGCATCGGAATTAAAGTTAAAGCGATGCCTAAAGAAACAATTAGTGAAAATGTAATCGTCAGTGCTTGGTCTTTAAATAGCTGACCAGCAATCCCTTCAACAAAAATGAGTGGTAAAAATACCGCAATCGTTGTGAGGGTTGAGGCTGTGATAGCTCCCGATACTTCCTGACTACCTTCGAGTGCGGCCTGCGCTAAAGATAGACCTTGTTCCTGTTTTTTTGCAATATTTTCTAAAACCACAATGGCATTATCGACTAACATACCAACCGCTAAAGCGAGACCTCCTAAGGACATGATATTCATATCAACTTCAGCTGAATACATTAGGTTAAATGTAATCACAACTGATAAAGGAATGGTGGCTGAAATGATTAGAGTAGGTAAAAATTTACCTAAAAACAGATAAATAATAATCATGGCTAACAAACCACCATATATTGCTGAAGTAATTAATTCGGATATTGCTTGATTAATAAATTTTGAAGCATCGGTTTGAACGGATAAAGTCATATTTTCCGGCAAATCCTTTTTTAATGCTTCAATTTGGAGTCTCACTGCTTCCGCTACTTTAACGGTATTTGAATCGCCTTCTTTATAGATTGCTAGTTCAACAGCTTGTTCTCCGTTGTGTCTAGTTATTGCAGTAGGATCTTTATGACTAAATTTAATATCGGCAATATCCTTTAAGCGTATTAATTTCTGATCTTTGCTAAAAATAATCGTATTTTCAAAATCTTCTAATGTTCGGTATTCGTTAAAGGTTCTAACTAATAATTGTCTCTGACCACTGCGTATTTGCCCACCGCTCAAATTAATATTCTGTGTCCTCAATTTTTCAGAAATTTCTGCAACCGTCAGTTTTAACTTAGATAAATATTCTTGTTTTAATTGAATTTGTATTTCATCTTCTAGGCCACCAGATGCTTTTGCGGCCGCCACGCCTTCTATAGTTACTAGTCGTCGGGTTAACTTTAAATCCGCAAAACGCCTTAACTTAGCTAATGCTAACTCTTTATCTGCATCATCTTCTAACTTTTGACTAAGACTCATTCGAATAATTGGTTCGTTATTCGGATTAAAGCGCAATAAAGTTGGAGGTTTCACTTCTAAAGGAAGTGGCACTTGATCCATCTTTTCTCTAACGTCTAAACTGGCGATATCAACGTCAGTACCCCAATAAAATTCAAGGTAAATATCACTTCTACCCGCTTTGGAAACACTACGAACTTGGCGCAAGCCTTTAATTGTTCCTAATACGCCTTCTAATGGTCGTGTAATTAGATTTTCAACTTCGGCTGGAGCAGAACCTGGAAAATCTGTTCTAACGGTTAAAGTGGGATAAGAAAGTTCAGGTAAAAGATTAAACCCTAGTTTACCGACCAACACAAAACCAAATACTAAGGCTGCAATCGTAAACATGGAAACTGTCACCGGTCGGCGAATAGCTGTGGCGATTAGGTTCATAATGATTCCTTCTTTATTTTTATTTCAGCTAAGGGCGAGCTCATCTTTACCCAAAACGGAGAGTTTTAACTTTTTTTATCAGTTAAATGGGTGTTCATTTAGCTGAATATTTTTGATTATGAGTCTTTATTTTAGAATTTTAGATCAGATCAGTTCAGAACAAATCATTGATATGAAATCATCAACATAGTAAATTATGGATTTGAAACGACTGAAGAAGGCATGTCTCCACCTTTTATCTTTTCTTCTTCCTTTTTATCCGCAACTTGAGGCTCTTCTAATCCGACGATTTCAATTTTTGTTTCGTGTTTTAGTATCTGCTGACCAGTCGTAATTACTTGGTCATTTTCCAACAGTCCTTCAGTGATCTCGACGATGTTATTGTGTTTAAAACCAATTTTAACAGGCGTTTGCATGGCTTTGTTATCACGTACTACAAAAACATGAGAACGATTGTCTTGAGTTATGACTGCCTGCTGCTCTAATAATAGACTGTTAAAATGCATATCAAAAACCACTTCAACTTTTCCAAACATACCATTTTGTAAAAGTTGATCAGGATTGTTTAGTTTGGCGACAACCTTGAAAGTTCCTGTGGTAATATCGATAGAAGGACGAATTCTGTCAACGGTGCCGGTTATAATACTGCCATTTAAAGCGTCAACCGCTAATAAAATGGTCTGGTTCTTTTTTATGTTAGCTATTTCTTTTTCTGGTAAAAACATAACGGCAACAAGTGATGCAGGATCTACAATTTTAAATAATGGCTCGTTATTTTTGATTAGGTTGCCTGCTTTAACATGACGCTCAATGATCATTCCATTGATAGGCGCACGAATGCTGGCATAATTTAGCTTCAATTTTGAGATTTTGTATTGTGCATCTTGTGACTGGAATTCAAACCGTGCTCTATCTAAAGCATCTGAACTGGTTAGTTTTCTTTTAAATAAAGACTTTTGTCTATCAAGTTCTTTATTGAGTTTTTTTGAAGTTGCTGCTAATTGAGCGACTTCTAAAGATAATAGCTCTACGTCTAATTGAGCTAACAATTGACCTTTCTTTACATGGTCGCCTTCTTCAACAAATATTTTTTCTAATACGCCAGTTGAACGTGCAACGACTTCTGCATCATTTTCAGCTTCTAGGGTTGTTATTGTTCTGTAGGTTTGTTGAATATCACCTCTAGCAACAGAAACGACTTCTACAGGAACAGCTTGTTTTTTCTTCTTTATTTCACCATTCTCGTCCAACTCATCTTCTTCGCCTTCCTTTTTATCAGAATCTGCTGTTTCTTCAGTTTTGGTTGAATCGTCTGAGTCGCTATCATCAGAACTAGTATCACTGCAGGCTGTAACGATTAACGATAGGCTCATTAATAATGCGATTAGTAATTTGTTCATTTTATTTTCCTTTCAACAATTTTATAAAACATTCTATTTTGATTTGAACTTTTCAAGTAATAAGTTAAACAAAGCAGTTTTTATGCCAAAATGCTCATGACTCGGAGGATCTTAATAAGACTCAAAGGTTTAGCCGTTGGTTTGGTGTATTATATGACTAAAACACCTTTCAAAATATGTCAGGTATGTAACAAGATATTTGAATCAAGCAATTGTTTAAGAAGTTAGGATGAGAGAATGGCTAAAAACTGGTTTTTTTAACCACATAGAATTGTTCTATTTATAAATGAGCTACTTATTTCTTAGGTTCTTCGCGCAAATTTAAATGAGTATCGATTGAAATTTTATTACGAATGTAAGTTATTTTTACCGATTTGCCGATTGGTGTCAGCATAAATAGTTTCCTAAATTGCTCTCCGCTAGTGATCAGTTGACCATTATAATGGGTTAATAAATCCTTATATTGGAGTCCAGCTTCTTCTGCGGGGCTGTTGGGCTGCGTTCCACTGACAACAAGTCCAATACCAAACTCAACTCCGGGAGATAAGATTCTATGACCAGCCCTATTTAAAGAAACAGCATTCAGACCAATCCAGTTTCGTACTACTCTGCCATGTTTAATGATTTCATCAAAAACTTCTTTTACTACATCAATAGGTGTTGCAAAATTAATCCCTATTTCGTCATTTTTATCTAAGCTAAACTTTGCAGTGCTTATGCCAATGACTTTTCCACTGGCATCAATCAACGCACCGCCAGAGTTACCTTGATTCATAGAAGCATCGGTTTGAATTCGAGGGTACAGAGGACCATGGTTAATCGCGCTAACTATCCCCATAGATACTGAATTTTCAAATAAGCCGAAAGGCGTTCCGATTGCCATTACAATATCCCCAGTTCGTACTTGAGATGATATCCCTAACTCGGCGGTCATTGGTGTTTCTATGTCAACTTTTAACACCGCTATGTCATTTGCTTTATCAAAGCCGACAATTTTTGCATATTTACGTACACCATTTGAAAAGTGCAGCATAATGCTATCGGTTTCTGCAATAACATGGTAGTTAGTA
>Ga0307492_10000152_pt1 | contig 31435 bp, 32 predicted proteins | sample SI3LmetaG_FD_202365 | JGI IMG/M metagenome (GOLD analysis project Ga0307492, IMG submission 202365) | Sea-ice brine microbial communities from Beaufort Sea near Barrow, Alaska, United States - SI3L | ecosystem: Environmental > Aquatic > Marine > Coastal | place: USA: Alaska | collected 2017-05-06 | reverse complement strand
CATTAACCAATACATTAAAGTGGATAAATTAGGGATAACCGGTCTATTTATCCACTGTTTTGAAGTTCTTTAGCACGTTCAAGACTTTTTACCTCGTTCAAGACTTTTTACCCCGTTCAAGACTTTTACCTCGTTCAAGACTTTTTACCTCGTTCAAGACTTTTTACCTCGTTCAAGACTTTTTACCTCGTTCAAGACTTTTTACCTCGTTCAAGACTTTTTACCTCGTTCAAGACTTTTTACCTCGTTCAAGACTGTCCACCTCGTTCAAGACTGTTTAATGAAGCTTCAACTTTGCTCCCACTATATTGCTTAATTTTCGACTCAGTAACACTAACAATCCTTTACGCCAGCCATGTATCGAAAATTGGTGCATGTTGTATAACGAAATATAAACTAATCTTGCAAGACGACCTTCGATAAACATACTGCTATTACTTAAGCTACCCATCAGGCTACCAACTGTGCTGTATTTACTTAAATGCACCAAAGACCCGTAGTCTGTATAGCGGTAATGTACCAACGGTTTCGACTTAATAATATTTTTCAAATTGATGGCTGCAACACCCGCCATCTGATGAGCAGACTGAGCGCGAGGAGGGACCCAAGAACCATTTTCTTGTTTAAATCCACAACAATCTCCAATTACAAATATTTGGTCGCTAACGGTACTCTGTAAATTTGCATTGACTAAAATTTGCTGCGATCTATTAGTTTCAAAGAAATTTAGATTTTGTATGAAGTCAGGGACTTTAACGCCTGCAGCCCAAACTAATAAATCAGCTTCAATCAATACATCCTCTTTGGTAACAAATCCCTCTTTTTGTGCTTTGATTATTCGAGTGCCTTCCAAAACGTGAATACCGAGTTTTGTTAAAGCGCTCTTTGCCGAGTTTGCAATTTTTACAGGTAAAGCCGGTAATATGCGTTCACCCGCTTCAATAATAGAAATAACTAGGCGCTTTGATGACATTTTGGGCATGCCATAAGAACGTGCTAAATTAGCTACATGATGTAATTCCGCAGCTAGTTCTGTACCGGTTGCACCACCGCCCACGATAGCCACTTTTAAAGTACTGGATAAGTCAGATTGTTGATTAATTCTCAGTAATTGATTTAGCAATGCTTTATGAAATCGTTCAGCTTGAGCTAACGAGTCGAGGAAATATGCATTTTTACTGACGCCTGGTGTGCCAAAGTCATTACTTACGCTGCCGATAGCTAATACCATAAAATCATAGCTAATCTCTCTGTTAGGTATCAAAATTTCGTCTTGCTCGTCAAGTATCGGATCGAGTTTTATGAGCTTATTTTTATGGTCGATATCACTCATGGTGCCAAGTTGAAATTGATAGTTATGTCGAGCAGCGTGAATACGATAATCCACACCATCTGAGTTTTTATCAATCACACCTGCCGCTACCTCGTGTAGTAGGGGTTTCCATACATGAGTTGGCTGTCGGTCAACTAATATGATTTCGGCCAAGCCCTTTTTACCTAATGTTCGACTTAAGCGGCTAACCAGTTCTAGGCCACCTGCGCCGCCACCTACAATAACGATTTTCTGCATGTTGGTTCCTAAAAGTAATATAAAGAAAGGGCGTTTGATGGTTGTAAAGATATTAGGTATTGAGGATATACTAGTATTAAAAATACGGTAAGTTCAAATCAAAAACGTAATCTAAAGATCATCCACAAATCCTTTACAGCTGTCTAGTTACTTATATCTGTGCTTAGACTCTTTAGGATTGTCCTAGTCAATGCTGCACGGCATATTCCTAAAATAACCTAGGGCTTAGTAACAGGTTGAAGTCTTGATTTACATCAATATAGGCCATTCATTAAAAGATATGATTTTTTGAAATTTTAGAGAATTAGCACCAAAGGGTATCCGCCGCATGAGCGCTAACCCTCATGCAAACGGTAGTTTACTAGAAAGAAATTTGCGCATGCCTGATTTCAGACATTCCTATCAAAGAAGCATTAGCGGCCACACCATTGTTAAAAGAGGAGTTTCCCGAGCTTAAAATACGCTTTATTAACGTCATATTAAAAATTTTTTATACAAACGATAACCTTACATTTTACGTTACGACAACTGCAACCTATGTATTATGATTATTTATTACTTTAAAATTTATCTTTAATTTCTACCAAGTTCTTCATGAGATGTTACCCAGTCTAAAGAAGAAATCGCTGATGCCAGCGATATTTCACCTGCTAGGGCAACAGAGGCCACTATCTCAGCAAACTTCAATGCGTTACCTGGGCCATAACACTGCAATATTTCAAGGCATTCTTTTTGGGTGCCAAGGCCTGTGCCGCCACCACAGGTTGCGATGATTAAAGAGGGCAAGGTTATCGAGAGGTATAAGTCCCCAGCCTCGGTTATTTCTGAATAAATAATCCCAGATGATGATTCAGATACGTTAGCCGCATCCTGGCCGGTCGCAATAAACATAGCTGCAATACCGTTTGCAGAATGTAACCCGGTGTTGTTGGCACCGGCTAAAAATGCGCCCACAGATGCGACTCTCTGATGCTGTGCTATCTGTTTTGGTTCCACTCTCATGACTTCAATTAAATCATCCCGCTTGATAGTAACTTCGGCTGTGACCCTTTTTCCTCGGGTATTTAATATGTTGATAAAAGATGATTTTTTATCAGTGGCCATATTTGATTCGAGGAAAAAATTAATTATTCTTGTGTTTTTTACATTAGCATAGTGCTCAAGTATCCAACCACAGGCCACATAAGTTGCGCGTCCAACCATGTTCTGTCCCGCTGCATCACCTGTGCTAAAATTAAACCTCAAAAACGCAAATTTGTTGGATTTGTATTGTTCAATATCGCGTAGTTTTAAAAAAGTATCTGTTGCTTCTGCCTGACGTCGTATTTCATCAATATTATCTGTCACCCAACGTCCAAAATCTCTGGCTTTTCTTGCATCATCAAATACAAAAACAGGAGCACGTTGCATTGCATCATCCACTACTGTTGCTTTTACGCCTCCTGATTTATTAAGAAGTTTCATCCCTCGATTATACGAAGCCACCAGCGTGCCTTCTGTGGTAGCCATTGGAATAAGAAACTCTCCTGTAGCGTGTTCACCATTTACTTTAATCGGTCCTGCTATTCCAACAGGAACTTGGGCAACCCCACAAAAATGTTCAATATTTCCTTTAAAAGAATCAAGATCCACATCAATGTTAAATAACTTTTTGGGAGTCACTCCTGTTATCTCTGATACATAATTTTGCCGTGCTTGAACCATGTCTGGGTGTAAGTCATTTTCTATACTGCGAGGAATCTCATGCAAAGCTGGAGCAGGAAGTGACACTTTATCTTTTATGGTTAAGTCAATATCGCCAAAAGGGTGGCTGGAAAGGGTGATGTGAATATTGAAGGTTTTTGATTGTGACGCAAATATACCATCGACAAATACATTTAAGATGGCGCCAAGTGGAAATTCGACACCTTTGTTGTGTTTAAGAGTATGTAGACTTATTTTTTGCTCTGAATTTAGTGCAATCATTATTTTCTGGTTATCAACGGTTTGATCATTAATAGATAGATTTAATATTTGATTAAAATGTGCACTTTTTATTCGGTTTTTTAATGAAAAACGCAATCCATTTTGAGTCTCTTTTAAACTGCCAAGGGTATATAGCTGTTTTAACATTGAGTTTGGGACAAACATAACAAATCTCTATCAAGCAGGAATTAATATATTTATCCATGTAATCTAACGATGTATATTGATGAATATCAAATAAATCACCTTTTATAGGATTTTCCGAGTAAGGCTTCGTAGCCTGCAACTAGGTCAAATAACTCTTCGTCGATACCCGTTTGACGCTGATGTCTAAAATTTTGGTTTAACCCATCTAAGAGTTCTTCAATATTTTTTTCGGCCCGCAGCATGGCCTCTAAGCGGCTGGCATTTTCACTCGCCAAAGACTCTGCACAGGCTTTGTAGATAGATACAAACAGATACTCTCTGATCAATGCCTTAAACGTAGTTTCTTTACCATTGAGTAGTTCAGGTGAATTTCTAGTAGGCCATTGAGGCATCAAGATTTCGTCCCTCCAGTTTTGATCAAAAGGCAGCAGTTTTTGGAAAGCTGGAGTATAAGTTGCCTTGGATGTAGGCGTATTGTGAAAAACAAATATTTGACCTACATCATTTTTTTCTCGCTGGGATTCTATTTCTAATATGAGCTCACCCACAAGTTCAGATATGTTGTCTAAAGTGGCAGGAAGTCGATAACTTTTCCCTGAATTCATATTCGCTGTCGATAATAGCGGCTGTATACGCTCACCAATTGCCCAAACAAGTTTTTTCTTAGGATAGCTTTGCATGGTTTCAATTAAAAACTCAGCCAACAGATTATTGAACTGACCAACGAGCCCTTGGTCGGATCCAAATGCAATAACTCCAATATTTTTGTGATTTTCATTTACCCCGTAGCGCCCGTCATAGCTTGGCGTATTGGTTTGATGAAAACACACATTTAGTCCCAACGTCACCGTTTGATAATAGTCAGCTAGGGAATTAACTGCATTTTCATATTGGGTGATATTAACTGCGGCCATAGCTTTCATGGTTCGCACTACCGACTGTAAATCGCTGGCGCTGGTTATTTTGTGTTGCAGGTTTGCCAGTGAATTACTCATGTTTATCTGGCGTCTCACTAGGTTTGTTGAAAATACTTTGAGTAGAGTTTTTTTCTAGTCCGCTGTCTTTATCCTCAACAGGAACCTTTTTAATAAAAGGCGCTAACGCTTTCTTGGCAATGTTGATGACTAACAGCTTGTCTTCATCAGTTATATTCTGGGCATTTTCTAGGCACGTTATTAACGTTTCTGGCATGCTTTTGGTTGCTGCCCGTAAATTAGCTTGGGCTTTTGGCATATCACTCAGAGGCACTGCATCAAATAACCGCAGGCCAAGCACTAATAACAAGGTTATTTGTTCAGCTACGGTTAATGGATCTGATTCAGATTGACTAAAATAGGCTCGAATATGTCGGCCATGGTCTATTGTACTAAGTGTATCCTCATCTAGTCGTGCCCCAAAGCGGGCAAAATTTTCTAGCTCTTCAAACTGTGCGTATGCCAGTTTTAAATCACTCGCTACCTTTCTATAAGCGTCACGCTGTGCTTTACCACCCACTCGTGATACAGACTTACCAACGTCAACTGCTGGCAGTACACCCAAATCATACAAAGTGGGCGACAAATATATTTGTCCATCGGTAATCGAGATCAGATTTGTAGGAATATAGGCTGACATATTCTGTCCTTCTGTCTCAATAATAGGTAATGCAGTCAGAGTGCCACCTCCACTTTTTGAGTTCAAATGGGTAGAGCGTTCAAGTAGCCTAGAATGAAGATAAAATATATCGCCAGGAAAGGCTTCTCTTCCAGGTGGACGCCTCAACAGCAATGACAGTTCACGATAAGAACGGGCATGTTGAGTCAGATCGTCATATACAATCAACACATCTTCTCCGGCTTCCATAAAGTATTCGGCTACACTTGTGGCGGCGTAAGGCGCAATATAATCAAGGCCTGGTGGATCATTACCTTCGGTCACCATTACAACGGTATAATCCATCCCATGGTTATTGTTTAAAACTGCCAATGTTTTTGCAACCGAAGAGGCTTTTTGTCCTATTGCGCAATAAACACAAATGACATTTTTTCCTTTCTGATTAAGGATGGTATCAATGGCAATCGCCGTTTTGCCTGTTTGCCTATCTCCGAGTATTAATTCACGTTGCCCACGGCCTATTGGCAGAAGCGCATCAATAACCTTAATGCCAGTTTGTAATGGTTCAGTGACAGGAGAGCGCTTTATAATGGCGGGGGCAGGGCGTTCAATGGGTAGTCTTTGGGTCGATGCTGGCGAAGGATTACCATCCAAAGGCCTACCTAGGGGGTCGATAACTCTGCCAAGTAATTCTGACCCAACAGCTATATCCATCACTCGTCCTGTTCGTTTAACGTCATCACCTACATTTAAACGCCAAGCATCGCCAAGCAGCACTACACCTATTTCATCTTCATCTAGATTGAATGCAATACCGTATAAATCGTTACCAAAGGATAAGAGTTCATCAAAACCAACATTTGGCAATCCACTTACGAGTGCTATGCCCGTGGAGACGCTAGTTATTGTTCCAATTTCTTGTGAGTTTACATCTGCCTTAACGTTTAAGCGTCCTTGTTTTAATGAGCTAAACAAGGAGTTTAAAGTGGATTGCAAAGTACTGGATTGTGTAACTGTCATATTAAATCTTTGTCATTGTTTGGCTGTGGATGGTTTCACGCTGTTCATCTAACAGTTTTGTAATATGTGATTGCAGTTTTTTAAGATAGTCTTCACTGTTCCATGCGATTTTCCATGCATTTAAGCGAAGTTCAATACCACTAATAAGTTCAGGTTTCACTTCATGTTTTAGTGAGTAGTGTCTATCTAGATTAGGTAATATTACTTCTTGTAATATTAGGTTTATTTTTTCTATTTGCGCTGTTGTTAGCTCAAACGCGCTACATAAAAGAAATACAGCACTGCCTGTTCTGACGATTTTATCTAAATTGTTTTTTTCGTCTGCACTGATGTTCTGTAAATGTTTACAAAAACACTCCAGCATCTTTTGTTCAAGCTCAACATCAGCAAGATCAGCAAGCACTTTACGTGCTACTTCATATATTTCTTGCAGTGTTTTCAAATTTAAATCGTCTTGATAATGTTCAAGCTCTTTTTCTAATGCTACCAAACGGCTCTTACTTATCTCATCAGCATTATTATGTGCTTGAAAGACTATGTGCTCACTTTGGTCAGCTGCGTTAATTTTGGCTTCTTTTAATAATTCATCACGTTTTGTCTCGAATTCAATCATCTTTTGGTCAAACAACTTACGTTCTAACTCTGCATCAGATTTGATCGTATTTGCGTCCCTTAATACTTTTGCAACTTGATTCTCTCTGGCATCGATCGCTTTTAAAATAGGCCCGTAAAGATAGTGTTTTAATAACCAAACCAATAATAAGAAATTCAGCGTTTGGGCGAGAACTGTAAACCAATCAATCTCCATGATTAATGACCACTTTGCTCAATAAAATAATTCCAAAAAGGATTGCTAAACAACAGAATCATGGTCACAACAAAACAATAAATGGCTGTAGATTCAATCATTGCCAAACCCACAAACAAAGTGCGCGTTATGGTTGCTGAAGCATCAGGTTGTTGAGCTAATGCCGTTAAAGCGTTTGCCACAGCCCTACCTTCTGCAAATGCAGGTCCTATAGCACCAAAACCAATGGTAATCCCTGATGTGATAATTGATGTCACGGCAATAATAGTCAGACTATCCATATTTATATTTCCTTATGTTCTTCAATTGATGGGGGAGGGTGAATCGTGTTTACACTTGTTGCGGCAGCGATGTAAACACTGGCCAGAATAAAAAATATGTACGCCTGTACCATGCCTGTCAACAAACCTAATGCGGTCATAACGATGGGGAATACGAAAGGCGCTATGATCAACATTATTCCAATGATCATTGAGCCACTCATAATATTGCCGAAAAGTCGTACCGCTAAGGCAAAGGTTCGAGAAATTTCACCAATAATGTTAAACGGCAACATAATAAAGGTAGGTTTAGTGTAGGACGCAAGATAGTCCTTTAACCCTCGCTGCTTAATGCCATAGTAAGGCACGGCAACAAACACACATAGTGCTAAAGATAATGTGGTAGATAACGACCCCGTGGGTGGCTCGTAACCGGGGAAAATGGTAAATAGATTAGCCAGGGCAACGTATAAAAATAGTGTTCCTAGGAAACCTATATATTGTCGTGGTTGAGACAGGCCAACATTAGAAATTTGTTTTTCAATGCCTAATACAATAATTTCAAGGGTATTTTGCCAGCGAGTGCGTTCATCTTTATCTATTAACAAACCCGTTAATATTTTTGCACCGATTAAAAACACCAGCATTAAACCCCACGTAAATAAAATAGTCGCATTAAGTTTGAAATAGCCATATTGCCAATACACAATTTCATCTGGACTAAGATGCATCTTTAATCCTTGCTTTGTTTTTTGTTGAGTGACTCGTTAGCCCAATCAATAATCTGGTTGCAGGCCGTGCTAGAATAAAACCTAGAAGACTAATGATTAATGATTGCCAGTTTCCATCTGTAATAAAATAGAAGCCGAGTAAACACAGACCTATCCGAATAAAAAAACTTCCCACAAACCACAAAACGGGTCGTTCCGATGTGAGTCCCTTGAAAACAACCCACCACAAACTCAAAAAGAATACGCTGCCTAGTTCAAATCCAAATATCAGGGAGATACACAAATCTAGAGGTGAATAAGGTATTTCTGAAAAGACATTAATCATTGGTTTCCTCTCTTTTTTCTTCATTATCCTGATGCATAGCTTTATCCTCTTTACTGAGCCAACTCCATGCAGTGAAACAACCAATTGTTAGACCAGCAACAATCAGTGCTAATGTCCACGAATGCTCAATTTTATAATGTTTATCCAACCATATACCAAGTGCGGCCCCCAATATTGTGGGTAATGCGACTGACCAACCAATTAGCCCCATCATGCCTAATCCAAACCAAACACTTGCTCCAGAGCTTTTTTGCGCCTTAAGTTTTCGCTTTGCTTTACTGTCAATTTGCTCAGCTAATGTTAACTTTAGCTTTACACTCATCTTGCAGCTGTTGAAAATTCAGTTAAACGTTGTAAAAAGCTACTTTCTAATTTATCCATGGCAAAACGAATTTCTTGTTGTTTATCATCCAGCGTTAAAAACTCTGCCTTTATCGCTTCCCTAAGTTGGCTAAGACCAATACCTTGAATGGCTTGTCGAACAGAAACTAAAACATCATTGCCTTTTTTGACCATTATTCCTTGATCGATAGCGAGATAGATTTCTTTTCCCGATTGTATTTCGTAGGTGAGTATTCCTGGAGCCAAAGCAGCGGTACAGTCGCGTCTGTTAGGCAGGATCCCGTATGAACCTTCCAATGTTTCTACTATTACCCGCAATACATTTTTATGCTTGGCAAAAACTTTATTCGGAAGCAATATATTTAAGTTCATTCACTGGACCCCAGAGCTGGATGTGTGTTTTTCCCTAGCTATTTTTTTATTGTTTATTTCTTCATCCTCTAGTCTTGCCTCGTTGATTGCACCAATCATGTACAAAGACTTTTCTGGGTAGTGATTAAATTCGCCTTTCAAAATACGTTCACATCCATCCAGAGATTGTTCTAAGGTTACGAACTTTCCCTGTGCAGAGCTAAATTGTGCGGTAGTGAAAAATGGTTGGGTAAAAAAACGCTCTAAGCGCCTAGCGCGTTTTACGATGTCTCTGTCTTGAATCGATAACTGTTCAAGACCTAACATGGCAATAATGTCTTTCAACTCATCGTATTGTGCAAAGACCTGTTTAATCTGATGGGCTAGGGCAAAATGCCGCTCACCGACTATGCTAGCCGTGGTCATTTTTGAGTTCGATTGCAGCGGGTCGACTGCTGGATAAAGTCCTTCACTTGCACGTTTTCTAGATAATACTAATGAAGCAGATAAGTGAGAAAACGTGTGTACTGCTGCAGGATCAGTAAAGTCATCCGCGGGCACATACACAGCCTGTATGGAAGTGATAGCCCCATTTTTTGTATTGGCTATGCGTTCTTCAAGGGCAGATAACTCAGTACCTAAAGTGGGCTGATAGCCCATCCTTGATGGTATTTGTCCCATTAATCCCGACACTTCAGAACCGGCCTGGATAAATCGAAATATATTGTCGATTAACAGTAATACATCGTGATGTTCTTCATCACGAAAATATTCAGCCATAGTCAATGCACAATGACCTATTCTGAATCTGCTTCCAGGGGGTTCATTCATTTGCCCGAATAGCATCACCATATTTTCTAATACACCGGCTAGTGCCATCTCACGATATAACTCTTCCCCCTCTCTACAGCGTTCACCGATACCACAAAATATACTGACCCCCTTGTGATGGCCTATCATGTTGTGGATCATTTCGGTTAGCAGAACGGTTTTACCCACGCCGGCACCACCAAACAAACCCGCTTTACCTCCACGTTCAATGGGTGCTAATACATCAACTATTTTTATGCCGGTTGTAAATATCTCAGAACTAGTTGAACGGTCAATCAGTAAAGGGGGGGGTTGGTGTACGTTTCTCCATTTCACACCTTTGGGCATAGGTAGACCATCAATTGGGTTTCCAAATACATCAAACATACGAGAAAGAATACCTTTTCCGATTGGGGCAACAAGTGGTTTTCCTGTCGATTCCACTAACATGCCTCTGGCCAGTCCTTGAGTAGGTGTCAGTGCGATGGCGCGTACTGTAGTTGCATTCTGTTGCACCATTACTTCTAGCACGATTTGTTTACCGCTGGCATAGAGTATTTCGTGGATTTGAGGTAAATTATGGGTAAAGTTTACATCTACCACGCTGCCTCGTACGGATAACACTGAACCATTACAAGAACCGTTATTGTCAATTTTCATCGGCGAACTCTTGATCTCTGAGTTCACATTATAATGAATAGTCAGGCCATGGATTTGACCTGTATCAAGCTTTAATTTGTTAGTTTGATAATGTGAGAAAAGAAATGAAAATACCGCCGTTTATAAACGATGTTATGGTGTTTTATTTATGAAAATTATCATGCGTGGGCATGAGTCTCTCCCCCATAAAAACAAACAAACTTATGTTTGTTTGAAACAACTTAAAGTAGACGGCTTAATCTGACTTTTAATTGATTGTTTTCTGTTTCCAATTGTTGTTTTTGCCTCATTAAATCTATCACCATTGCTGTTGCCACCCAGTCAATTTGTAGTTGCTGACTAAGTTTGATGGCTTTTTTTATCCAGTGAGCACTTTCCAAATCAAATACCCATTCTGACAACGTATCACCTTCAAGCGGGGTAACGATGCCATATTCAACCACTTCATTTATTGCTTCTTGGCTTATATCTGCACTGAGGCATAATTCATCCAAATGCATACTTAATGTGATATTGGTCATGTTTAGTTGCTCCAATCTTCGCGTGGGTTATATTGCTCAACTTCTGCTAATTGTTCCCATAACTTTTTGGTTTCGCTGGTTGTTGAGGGTGGTATATCAATTTTAAGGATAGCCAATAAATCTCCTTGTGCTGTTTTGGTTTTAAGACCTTTACCTTTTATTCGTAGTTTTTTTCCTGAACGACTGTCTGGGGGTATGTTCAAGTTGATTTTACCATTGAGTGTTGGCACTTCAAGTTTTGTCCCTAGAGCCGCTTCCCATGGTGTAAGTGGAACTGTTAGCAGTATATTGACTCCTTGCACATCAAATAGGGGATGAGGAACTAACCGAATATGTAGAAATAAATCACCATTTAATGTGTTGTTATTACTAGCCGATCCTTGTCCTGGTGAACCTTGACCTTTTAGCCTAATCCTCTCACCGTCAGCTATGCCTGCAGGTATTTTTACTTTCAGAGATTTTTGTAAGTGCTGTGTTTGTCTGCCATCAAAAACAGGCACCATAAACTCAATAGTTTTTGTGATCCCAGCCACAGATTCCTCAAGAAAAATGGGTACTTCCATGTCAAGATCCTGACCTTTAAATAGTTCAGAATTTTGCTGGCCGGCATATCTAGAATGACCTTGTCCAGCCCCAAAAACAGAATTGAAAAAATCAGAAAAATCCGCTGAAGAACCAGAATTCCCTGCTGCACCGCCTCCTGATGGCCGCCAACCAGGAGGCGCTTTAAAGCCTTGCTCTGAACTAGAACCATAACGTTTCATTTCATCGTATTCAGCTCGTTTAGTGTCATCTTTTAACACCTCATATGCTTCTGCTACCTGCTTAAACTTTTCTTCTGCCCCCTCATCAGGATTCATATCTGGATGAAACTTAAGGGCTAGTCTTCTGTAGGCTTTTTTGATGTCTTTTAGATCTGCATTTTCATCCACGTCCAAAATTTGGTAATAATCTTTAAATTCCATAATTTATTCCTTTCTTTACATATAGACCATTAGGATGTGGTGGGAGCTTTAAAAAGAAAGCCTTAACCCAGTTTTCATCTGAATATTATAGCGAAGGATAAATATTTCTAGATCATTTAATTTAGAAAGCTTTGCGCCTTATAAATTATGATTATGGCCAACCAAGAAGTACCTAATCGACCCTTGCCGTTTTAGATATATCAAACACAAAATACGACGTTGTTAACGTAAAACTGCCTCTTTTGATTCACCGTGATAGATGAATTAGAGCGTTAGTTTATAGTATTAATGACGGCAACTATTTGATGCAAATCAATCACCCTGTAAATATTGGTACCTGATATCTTAGCCAGTAGAGTCAATTTATCTGACATCTACAGTAAAAATGTCTCGTTACAGATTTTACCAGCGAAATAGTATTGAAGATTTGTCAATGTTGTATTGACAATTTGTTGTAAAGATTCGGATGTAAAAAAACCTTGATGAGCAGTGATTAACACGTTTGGAAAAGTTGCCAGTCTCTGATATGTGTCGTCGGTGATTGATTCGCATATGAGGTCGTTATTCTCCAACTCAGACTCCATTTCATATATATCTATTCCAAGGTAACCAATTTTTTCACTTTTTAAGCCTGTAACAATGGCTTGAGTGTTAACCAGCCCCCCCCTAGACGTATTGATAATCATCACTTTGTCTTTCATATTTTGTATCGCTGCATGATCGATCATATGTTGGGTATCTGCATTAAGAGGACAGTGCAAACTAATCACATCTGATTCTGTGATCATTTCTTCTAAACTGACATAATGATGTCCCATAGCAACTACATCATCAGACGGTGAGGGGTCGCAACATAAAATACGGCAGCCAAACCCTGTCAATATAGTAACCAACGCCCGACCTATGACTCCGGTTCCCACTATTCCAACCGTTTTGTGGCATAAATTAAAACCCAATAAACCATCGAGCTCAAAATTCCTGTCCAACACTCGATTAGAAGCTTTAAGTAGTTTTCTATTTAACGCTAAAATAATTGCCACAGTGTGTTCTGCAACTGATTCTGCTGAGTAACTTGGTACCCTTGATACGCCAATTCCCAATTTCCGTGCGTGTTCAAGATCTATGTTGTTAAAACCTGCACACCTCAACGCAATATGATGGATATCAAAAGATTGCAGAGAGTTGAGCACTGAATCATCTATCACATCGTTGACAAAAACAGATACGGCATCAAAAGGTTTTGCCAGTTCAACGGTTTCATTATTAAGGCTGCAATCCAAGAACTCTAAATCAAATCCAAAGTTATTATTTCGAACGTTAAAAAATTCCCGGTCGTAAGCTTTACAACTAAAAACACCCACTTTCATTTTTCAATCCTCAACAAAATTGGGCCTTAAAAACCCTTAAATTAAAACCAAACATTTGTTTTTAACAACACTATTTACTCGTTAGTTTGGGAGTTTTTCGAAGATGAAGCCTACAGCTTCATTAATTTTAACTTCAAGATTGTCATAGGTTTGTTCACTAACTCTGCCTATAGCCACCCCTTCCCACAAAAGACGATTAGTGTTGTTGTCTATCAAATCGATGTTGAGCGTGCCTTCGGTGTATTGTTTTATCCGTTCCTAAAAAATTGGGTAATCGCCCCAAACTCCATATCCACGTCGGTAGTGATAATAAAAAAAGGCCGATGGGGGAGTATTAATTTCTATTTTATCTTTAACATACACATTAAAATTAACCCATAAGTCAGGTTGCTCCGCATACATATAACCTTTGTTTAACATTTCGTTGTGTATCGCAGATTTGATATAACGATAAGAAAGGGAGTCGTACTCGTCACGTTTAGGCAGTAATGTTGGATGAAATCCAAAGGTTGCATAACCGTTAAAATGAGCCCATTTATCAACCATGGTATGAATACGAGGAGCGGATTGACAACCAAATAGAATGGCCGATAACAACAATATTACCCCCACTCGAAATATGACTTGTATATTTTTCATTATTGTCTCCCTAGAATTATTATCTAATATCAAGCACAAACTTTGTTGTAGTCACTATGCTATTTATCGGCTAGAACTCTATTGATACAGGTCAAAGTATTGATGGTCGGGATAATTAATTACGGGATTTAACACTTTTTTCAAAAGAAGGGGGGGTATATAAAAATTTAATTTTGACTTGTTAACCCTAATACTTTTTCAATTAGCGTGTTTTCTATAAATGGCTTTTCAATGAAATCGATGGCCTCAGCTTGCATTGCGCGAACAGCCTTAGATACATCGCTCCCTGATGATAAAACTATTGTGGGTAACCTCAGACCTAAGTTATTAATCTTTTCGAGTAACTCAATGCCGTCCATATTGGGTAAGTTGACTTCAACGATTAGGCAAGCAGCACGACTTCTTAATTTTGTATTAAGAAAACATTCTGCTGAAGTAAACACCTCGACTATTACATCATGTTGTTTTAATAGATTCGAAAGTGAACACAGCAATTTATGATCGCTATCTACTATGTACACAATTGGTTTTTTAAGAGTTTTAATTTTGGACACCATAAATAAACTAAGTACAACTGTTAAACATATTTTCGTAACTAACTAATTAAAGGTTTATTATCAATGCGAATAATGGATACAGCAATAAGCATTTATACTTAGATTAGGCTCTAATTAGTCTGTATAGGAGGCATCAATTACCAATTTAACGAGTTCGGCAAGAGAATTGACACCCATTTTAGCCATAACATGAGCACGATGAATTTCTATTGTCCTTTGACTAAGATGAAGTTCAATAGCAATCAACTTATTGGCTTTGCCTGATACTATGGCATTCAATATTTGAGTCTCTCGGTTGGTGAGGGATGCCAGTTTGGCTTGAGTCTGATTCACTATTTCAAGACGTTGTTTATCTTTCAAATTAGCTTGTAGTGCTTTTTGAATCACATCTATGAGAAGCTGCTCTCTATAAGGCTTTTGAATAAACTCTGCAGCGCCATTTTTCATTGCTTCTACCGCTGTTGGAACATCTCCATGACCAGTCACAAAGATGATTGGCAAGCGACAGCCCATTTTTTCAAGCTTATGTTGACATTCTATGCCACTAATAAACGGCATTCGAATATCCAATAAAATACATCCATTGTGTTTATCGAACTCTGTTTTACTGAATGCATCTAGAAATTTTTGAGCATCCTGATAACAAGTATTTATCAGTCCAATACTATCAAGCAACATGCCAACAGAATCCAAGACCGCATCATCATCATCCACCACATGCACCATAGGTGATGAAGACATATGTTTAGTTTGATTATTTTGCATATTATCTCTCGATATTTTATAGGCAGGTGAAAGTGGCTGGCAAACTAAAAGAAAATATACACCCTGAAGTCTTCCTAGGTCCAAAATATATACTACCTCCATGAGCATGAATGATGTTTTGACTGACGGTTAACCCCATCCCCATACCCGCCTCTTTGGTGGTAAAAAAAGGATTGAATATGTCACTACTGGTCTTCTCATCAATTCCAAGGCCACAATCAATAACAGACACCTCGATTATTTTGTCTGATAACCATTGGCTGTGGATACGCAGTGGTGCTCCTTTTATATTTTCCATAGCATCTATTCCATTGCGGATCAGGTTAAGTAAAACCTGCTGAATTTGCACTGGGTCAGCTATCAATTGTGGCTTATTATGGTGGCATAACTTTAGTATTACCTCGTGGTCAATGATACGAGCGTCTAACTTTGCTAAATTGACTGTTTCAAATATCAGAGCATTAAGATCAACCGTTTCTCGCTGTGCTACGCGTTTTTTGACAAAGGTTCTAAGTCGATTGATAACCTCACTGGCGCGAATGGCTTGGTCACAAATTTTATCTAATGCAGCAACTACTTTTATTTCGCTATCTCCCGTGGCAGAGTGTAAAAGTCGTTTCGACGCTTGGGCATAACTTGATATAGCTGAAAGAGGTTGGTTCATTTCATGGGCAATGCCTGCTGCTAACTCACCCATAGAACTTAACCTCGAAGCATGGGATAAACGTTCTTTACTTTGACTTGCCTCAATTCTGTCACGTTCTTGTTCAGAGATATCTCGTATAATACCGACAAACTGTATATGGCTTGAATTTTTTACTTCTCCAACACTCAGATATATGGGAAATTCTTCGCCATTAGATTTTTTACCTTTCACTTTCCTACCTTTACCAATTATTTTTGCTTCACCAGAGTCCAGATAACATGATAAATATTTATCATGTTCAATACTAAATGGGGCAGGCATTAACATTTTTATATTCTGACCAAAAACTTCTTGCTTGCTATACCCGAACATTATCTGAGCAGCATGATTAAACAACTCGATATTACCTTTTGCATCAATAATAACTAAAGCGTCAACTGCGGCGTCAAGTAATGCAATCAACCTCTCGTTCGCATCTTTAATCGTACCTTGGCCACTGTTCTTATCGGACAACACGTGGTTTAAAATTGACTTATCAGGTTCAAGCATTAACAGCATCCTATATAAGTAGTTTCCGAAGTGATTTACGTGTAATTCCGGATATTCTGAGTTGCTATTTACGGTATATGATTTATGCCAAGAGTAAAAGTGGCATCTAGACAATTAAGCTTTATGTCAGTTGATATTTGTTAATATTATAGGATGTACCAATATGAATACTGCATATCAAGCACAAAATGACTACTACAACGCCGCATCATTAATGGACATTTTTATAGGCAATACTACCCCCTCTAACCATTCACAGAAACGTCATTCACATCGTGTTTTTCATCGCAGAGATAATCTATTTTCAGTCGGGGACCATTTTGAAGGTATCTATGTTTTGCGTTCAGGCTCGGCTAAATCTTTTATTACCACCAAAGATGGTGAGGAACATATCACTAAGTTTTATTATCCTGGGGATATGATAGGTATTGATGGTTTTAATGGGCAGATTCATAAGCAAACCGTGCGTTTTCTTGAGACGAGCAGCGTGTGTTTAATTAAAGAGTCTGAGATAAATAGTTTGATAATAACAAACTCTGCTTTTCGTGATGGATTATTGCAAGCAATGAGTCACACCTTAGCATGCGACAGTGCGATGATGATGTGTTTAGGCACCTGTTCAAGTGAACAAAAATTAGCCATGTTTTTGCTGGATTTATCTATGGGCTTTTCTGGAAGAGGCCTATCAGGTAGTGAATTTATGTTAAGCATGACAAGAACTGATATCGCCAATTATTTAGGTATGGCAATAGAAACAGTGAGTCGCATATTTGCAAGTTTTCAACAAAGAAATATTATTGCAGTTCAACTTCGATATTTGTCTATTTTAGACTTTGATGCCTTAAACAGAAGTGTTGCAATAGATATTTGTTCTAAACTAGGTACTAGCCGTTCACACCCCAAACAAGCAAAGCACGTAGTGAATTGATTCAAAACTAAAAATACCATTTGATTATTTTTATTTCCTTAAAATAGTAAATCAACAATAAGATTGATATCGGTCAATATGCTGTAAGCATTTTTTGTTTCAATGACTCCATAAGGTTATTTAAACTTAGGCATTTATTAACGCGTAACACAATAGCCCGAGTCACCTAACTAATTTTGTATGTGCTTATTAAAAGAATTAATTGTCAACATACATTACCTATTTGGAGAAGAAGCATGAAATCATATCAACGTATATTAGTGGCTATTGATATTTATTCTGAATACGATCAAGTACTCAAAAGAGCTTTGAGTATTGCCAAAAATGTAAGTCATCTGAATATCGTTTTTGTGACTTTGCCTACCACCTATTTTCAACCCTATATTAGTGCAGTAGGTGGTGATTATGTTGCAGATATACATAAACAAGCAAAGACTCGCTTAGGTAAAATTGGTCAAACTCATAACATTTCTAATAAAAATCTTTACTTACCTATAGGCAATTCAGCAGATGAAATTCACGCCTTAGCAAATGAAATTAAAGCAGATCTTATTGTAATAGGTACCCATGGCCGCAGCGGACTTAAATTATTGTTGGGTTCAACAGCCAATTCAGTGTTGCATGGTGCCAAGCAGGATGTGTTGGCTGTCAGGATCATTTAAATTAAAAGCCAATGCTTCTGAGGCAGAATCATTTTTGAAAATGTTAGCTAATAAAAATAGGCTAATGATTTATGCAGCCTAGTTGAAAAAGAATGTTCAGTGAATGAATTAAATCAATTAGTACCTCTTACTCAATCAGCATTATCGCAGCATTTGGCGGCACTGAGAAAAGCCGGGCTCGTTTCGACACGACGTCAAGCGCAGACTATATTTTACTTGGTTACAGATATTAGAGTGAAACAAATAATCAAGAAAATGTATGAGTTTTTCTGTGTTACCGAATAGTTGAATGATATGAAAAAACATCCAATAGACAGACTCGTTGCCTATTCATTGAAAGGTGGATTTCCTCAATTTGTATTTATTATTGCCTTATTTTTAGGGGCTATTGCGCTCACTTATACGCCACGTGAGGAAGAGCCACAAATAGTGGTGCCAATGATTGATGTATGGGTGGATGTACCTAATCTATCTGCTCGTCAGGTTGAAAGACAAGTTACCGTACCACTAGAGAAACTGCTCAAACAAGTCCCTGGCATTGAACACATTTACTCTGCATCACACGATGGGACATTAAATGTCACCCTACGATTTAATGTTGGCGAAGACAGAGAACGAGCATTAATCAACACCTACAATAAACTGTATTCTAATCAAGATAAAATCCCCAAGGTTGTGGCTAATTGGATTGTTAAACCCATTGAAGTTGACGATGTTGCAATACTGATGGTTGGACTTTATAGCACCTCACCTGATCTCTATTCTGATTATGAACTTCGCAGAATGGCACAGGAAGTATCGACTGTTATTCAAAGTCTGCCCAATACCAGTGAGGTCAACATAGTAGGTGGCCGCTCAAGATCGATACAAGTATTGCTTGATATACAGGCACTGGCTGCTCGTCAAACAAGCGTCATGAATGTGGTGGATGCTCTGGCGCAATCGAATCAGCTCACTAGGCATGGAGAATTATCACTGGGACAAAATACTCTGGTGATTGAATCTGGGGATGTCATCCGTGATTTGCAGTCGTTAAATAACATTGTAGTGAACGTCATCAATGGAAAAATGGTTTTGCTAAAAGACATTGCCGAAATACGCGATGGACCTTCCGAACCTAAAAGTTACCAATGGTTAGAATTTGCAAATGGAGCAAATACTGCACTGCAAGACAAATATCCAATGGTAACTATCAGTGTAGCCAAACAAAAGGGTAGTAATGCTGTCACTGTTGCTAGTGATGTACTGGCTAAAATGGAAGAGCTACAAACTGAATTATTACCTGAAGAAGTGCATTATGAATACCTAAGAAATTATGGCCAAACGGCGAATGAAAAGGTCAATAATCTAACCTCAAGTTTAGCTTTTGCTGTGTTTACTGTAGTGGTGTTTATTGGCGTGTTTTTAGGCTGGCGCCAAGCCATTGTGGTGGCCTTGGCTGTGCCTATTTGTTATGGACTGACCTTGATGTTGGACTTAGCATTTGGTTACACCATCAATAGGGTCACTTTGTTTGCGCTTATCCTTTCATTGGGGCTATTAGTGGATGATCCTATTACCGGCATTGATAATATCACCCGTTTTATGGGTAATAAAAACGCCTCCAAAAAAACCAATATCATTGATGCCATGTCAGAGATTCGCCCTGCGTTAATTATGTCAACGGTTACCATCATATTGGCCTTTGTACCTTTAGCCTTTATTACTGGCATGATGGGACCTTACATGGCTCCCATGGCATTTAATGTACCTATTAGTGTGGTGATTTCGACCTTTGTGGCCTTTGCTATCACACCTTGGTTAGCGTCTAAACTATTAAAACCTTCGAGCACGGCAATAGCAGATAAAAGCAATGGCATTTACTCTCGAATATTAAATCCACTGATTGCTAAAAAAAGTAGAAGCAAGTTAGGCTTATGGATAGTGTTAGTTTTATTCATTGTTGCTTGTGTCTTGCCTCTAATGAGAAGTGTGCCCCTTAAACTGCTGCCATTTGATAACAAAAATGAGATACAAGTCTTAATAGATATGCCGGAGGGAACCTCCCTAGAGCAGACCGCAGCAACTGTTGAAGATGTGATTCAATCAGTTAAATTATTACCAGAGGCTAAAGCTATTGCTAGTTATATTGGTCAACCATCCCCCATAGATTTTAATGGCATGGTTCGCCAGCACTATCTGCGCCAAGCACCAAATTTGGCGGAGTTAAGAGTCACCTTGCTGGATAAAACCGAGCGTGAACATCAATCCCACGCTATTGTGTTACGTCTTAGAGAGTTGCTTGCACCCTTACAACGAGACCACCTGTCAATAAAAGTAATTGAAGTACCGCCAGGCCCACCTGTTCTGAGCACTTTTGTTGCTGAAATCTATCAGCAACCTTTTGTTAGCCCCGAAATTCATCAAGCTGCGGCTCTAGGATTGATGTCTCGTCTTAAATCTGAAGCTCATGTGGTCGAAATTGATTCGAGTATCAACAGTGAGCAGTTAATCTGGCGTTTTGTGACAGATAAACAAAAAGCGGCACTGTCAGGAATTTCCACCGTTGATATTAATAACGCTTTGACGGTGGCTATCGCATCTAAAAGGGCAGGCACTTATCAGGTTGAAAGCGACGCATCACCTGTACCAATAGAGGTTAAATTACCCTATAAAAACAGACAATCTCTGACCGATATTTTGTCATTGCAGGTTGTGGGGCAGGGTGCAATTGCACAGCAGGATAATGGCCTTGGATTAGAAGTGTCACCCCAGTCATTGGTGAGTCTTGCAGAGTTGGGGCAATGGCAACAAACCACAGTGTCTCAACCCATTTTGCATAAAGATTTGGTTCCAGTGATATATGTGACTGCAGAGTTGGCAGGTCGTACACCGGCAGAAGTCATTGCAGATTTAAGCGCAGACCTTATCACTGATGAAACAAGTCATTCGGTTACACAGAATGATTGGCAAAACAGAATGTATTTACAATCTGGTGGGGGTGAGCCGTGGAAATTACCAGAGGGTACGTCTTACTCATTTTCGGGTGAAGGAGAATGGAAAATCACTCTGGATGTATTTAGAGATATGGGCATCGCCTTTGCGTTTGCTTTAGTAGGTATATTTTTTCTACTTAAATTACAAACGTCTAGCTCGGCACTGGCATTAATTATTATGTCGGCCATCCCACTGACTATCATTGGCATCATGCCTGGTTTTTGGCTCTTGAATCAATTTGGTGAGCGCACTGTTGCAGGCGCTCCCGACCCAATATTATTCACTGCCACCGCTATGATAGGCATGATAGCACTTGCCGGCATAGTAGTTAGAAATTCGCTGATTTTAGTGGAATTTATCACCTTAGCCAGAGCCAAGGGTATGGATATCAAACAATCACTTTTAGCCGCAGGGGAGGTGCGTATGCGACCTGTTTTACTCACTGCTGGTACCACCATGTTAGGTAATTTAGTGATTACCCTAGATCCCGTTTTTAGTGGACTGGCTCTAGCCATTATTTTTGGCATCATTGCTTCAACGCTTTTTTCACTATTTGTCGTCCCTATGGTGTATTTCCTAGTGTTCGAAGATAACCAGCACACACCGTTAGAGGAACAAACCTTATGAGCATTAAAAAATGGGCTACCCCAGTATTCACTGTTTTAGGATTATTGGTCGTTGTCGCTTGGATGGCAGGAGTATTTACCAGCCAAGTTGCCCCTAGGTTACTAACACGCCCAGCTGATAAGATGCAAAATACTTATACTGTTAAATATATCACCAAGTCAATAGTAGAATCGATACCAGCCGGCATTAAAGCGAGAGAAGCGACCTTGTTATCAAGCCAAATCTTGGCTCGAATTAAAAACATTCATGTAAGGGCAGGGGACAACGTACAAAAAGGCCAATTACTGGTTACGCTTGAAAGCGAGGGGCTAAAAGCACAGTTAGCTCAATCAATCGCTATGGTAGATGCTTCACAAGCCATGTTAACTGAAGCAAAGGCCAATTTTGAACGCGCTCAAACACTAAAAGAAAAAGGCTTAGTATCACAAAGTGAACTTGATGTGGCGGTGACAAATTTTCGGCGTTATGGCTCAGAACTTGTGGCAACAAATCAACGTAAACAAGCGGCACAAACTGCCCTTGAATACAGCAAAATAACCTCACCTTTTTCAGGTGTATTGGTTGAGAGATCTGCTGAACCAGGAAATATGGCATCACCAGGTCAGTTGCTTTTGTCTTTGTACGATCCATTGACCCTTCAAATTGAAGCTGATGTACGTGAATCATTGGCAATCCAGCTCGATATCGGTCGAAAAATCACAGTCAAGGTAGACTCTGTTGGTAAAGAAATAAATGCCATTATCGTTGAGATTGTGCCTGCCGCCGATCCAAATGCACGCTCATTTTTGGTAAAAGCAGGAATAGAATTTGATCCTAATCTTAGGCCTGGCATGTTTGCCAGAATGTTAATAGAAGATGGTACTAAAGAGGTATTGTCGGTCCCAGTGGATTATGTGAAAAGTTACGGCCAACTTGATATGGTATGGTTGTTAAAGGAGGGGAATTTAAGCCGACGTTTTGTGCGATTAGGAAAGTCTCAACGTAATCAGGTAGAAATTGTTTCGGGTCTCAATTCAGGTGACATACTGGCTTTGAGCGCTAATTAAAGAACATATAAACTTTCAGGAATTTATTATGCTAAAAACACTTCCGCAGTTACTACAGCAAGCGAAACAAAACGTAAAACTTTTAACAGCAAAAAAAGCGGCCCAAGAGATCAGTCAAAACCACGGTTTACTGATAGATGTTAGGGAGTCAGCTGAACACTTTGCTTCCCCTGCTGTTGGCGCTATCAATATTCCTCGAGGTGTGCTCGAAATGAAACTGTTAGAAATTGAAAAAGACCCAGAACGTCCAATCTATTTGCATTGTGCTTCATCGCTACGTGCTACGTTAGCAGCAGAACAATTGGCCCGAATGGGCTATACAAATGTGAATGTCATCACTTGTCGAATGGAAGAAATACTTAACATGGCCCAGTATTCACAGTAGATTTTCATATCCAAAGCTATGATCAACAGTGTTATCGAAAGCCATGGTCAATAACTATTATTAATTGGTATGCCATTTTAAGGTTGCAAACTTTCTCCTTTATTGGCATACCATTTGTTAATACTTAACCAAATATCATCAGCCGTTTCAGCATACCAAAACAAATCTCTGTCTTCTTCATCAATCACCCCTTCATCAACAAGAAAGTCAATATCCACTGCTTTTTTCCAAAATGATTGGCCCACTAAAACAACTGGCATGGGCGTTATCTTGCGCGTTTGAATTAAAGTTAATGTTTCAAACAACTCATCTAAGGTGCCATATCCACCTGGAAAAGCTACCAATGCCCGGGCTCTAAGCACAAAATGTAATTTACGAATGGCAAAATAATGGAATTGAAAACAAAGCTCTGGAGTGACATAAGGATTAGGGAATTGCTCATTCGGCAGAGTGATGTTGAGTCCGACTGTTTCAGCTTGAACCTCTGCAGCACCGCGATTGGCAGCTTCCATGATGCCAGGGCCACCACCTGTCATGACCACTAACTGAGAGTCATTAGGGCCATTTCCAGACTTACCCACAATGCCAGCAAATTCCCGTGCTACTTGATAATACTGACTTTTGATTTGAATACGTTTGGCAATCGCTAGTTTATTAATTAACCTTTTATTTTGTGGCTTTTGTTCGATCTGTTTGTTTAATGAATCTATCCTCTGTTGTGCCGCTTTTGGTTCAACAATGCGCGTGCTGCCAAACACCACAATAGTGTGTTCAATACCGTGTTTATTTAATAACACTTGTGGTTTTAAATAGTCTAACTGCAACCTAATACCTCTGGCATTAGGTCCTTTTAAAAAATCAATATCTTCAATAGCAGGCACATAAGAGGGGTTGGTCATTATTCCTTCTAGTCTATTTGCAATGGCGGGATCTTCACTAATAGGTTTGGGCTTTTGCCATGGCAAAGCTTCTTTACGTTTGACTGGATGAGGTGGCTTAGGAATAGATAACAGAATTTTTTTTCTGGGCATCTTAGTGAGCACTACATAAGGTAAAGAATTGCCCATCATAGTTGCTTGATAAGGTCTAAATCCATCCTAAAACTAGCAAAGAATCGATCTGTATCAATATTTGTTAAGTCTAATGCTCTTACACTTTAATTAATTCAATTCGATATGGTTTAAAACATGGCAACTATTCGCAGGATCATCTTAGATGTACTGAAGCCTCATCATCCTAACGCCTATGAATTTGCCATGGTGTTGGCTGACTTAGGCAACGAATACGACGTACATTTAGCGGTAATTGAAGTGGATAAAAATACTGAAACTGTACAACTTGAGTTAAAGGCTCCCAGTATAGATTTTGAAATGGTACAAGCTGCGATAATTGAGATGGGGGCATCATTACACAGCATTGATGAAGTCGATGCTCATAGCCAAATAAATGATAGACCGCAAGATTAATTGATAACTTACATGGACATAAAAGGGCTCGTGGAACTGACCCATTCACAGGGCATTATGCGGCGATACTTTATCGTCAATGGATTTGATGGTGCATTAACAATGTTAGGTCTCATTTTAGGTTTTTTATTCAGCACACCAACTGATATAAATAATATTATAAACGTGTGTATGGGGGCATCAATCGCCTTATGTGTGAGTGGTATTAGCAGTGCATATGTGAGCGAAAGTGCTGAACGCAAATACGTTTTAACTAAGCTTGAAAATGCAATGATAACCGATTTAAGTCAAAGCTCTCACGCCCATGCAGCGCGCATTGTTCCCATTGTTATTGCGCTGGTTAATGGTCTAGCTCCGTTATTGATTTCGCTGCTTATCCTACTGCCATTATGGCTTTATAAAAGTGGTGTTGTATTGCCAATATCTCCTCTTATTATTTCTGTTTTTATCGCGATGACAGTTATCTTCTTGCTCGGTGTGTTTCTTAGTCGTGTTTCAGGCATATCTTGGTGGCGAAGCGGAATAAGAACGTTGATGGTGGGTATATTAACCGCCGCGCTTATTTTTGTATTTGTGGGGTAATAGATTGACTGAAAATTACTACAACCTAGATGTTAAAACGGCTTTAACAGAGCTTGAAACGTCAGCTAATGGGCTGACTTCACAACAGGCTCAACAGCGCTTGTTGCAAAATGGGCCTAACGTCATTCCTTCCAAGAAGACGCGATCAATCTGGCAGTTGTTTTTTAAACAGTTTGCTGATTTTATGATTATTGTGTTGTTAGTCGCCGCACTTATATCGGGTCTGGTGGGTGAATTAATGGATAGTGCCGCAATATTTATCATTTTGTTACTTAATGCTGCTGTAGGTGCGATTCAAGAGTTTAGAGCTCAACGCTCCCTTGAGGCTTTACAAAGAATGGCGTCCCCATCTGCAAGTGTATTGCGTGACGGTCAAACAGTTACCTTGCCAGAAAAAAAACTGGTTGTAGGTGACATTGTATTGTTAGAGACAGGTAGTATTACCCCTGCGGATATGCGTTTGATAATGGTGGAAGAATTACAGGTTAATGAATCGTCAATCACCGGTGAATCAGAGTCTATAATCAAACAGCAGACAAAACTAAAGGACAACAAACTTTTTACTGGTGACCAGACAAACTGTGTTTTTAAGGGAAGTTTGATTACTCACGGGCGAGCCACAGGAGTGGTTTTTGCAACCGGCCTAAACACAGAGATTGGTCAAATTGCCAACCTTTTACAGCAAGAGGAAGATACAAAAACACCTCTGCAGATAAGGTTGGTGAAGTTTGGTCGTTATCTTGCGTCAGCTATTTTATGTATCTGTGCAATATTGTTGGTGGTGGGACTCATACAAGGGCAACCATTAATGTTAATGTTTCTGACTTCAGTTAGTTTAGCTGTTGCCGCGATACCTGAAGCGTTACCTGCGGTTATCACTATTTCCCTTGCACTTGGTGCGCGTAACTTACTTAAGCAACAAGCTTTAGTGCGTAATCTACCCGCAGTTGAGACTTTGGGCTCAGTTACTTTTATCTGCACCGATAAGACTGGCACATTAACTCAGAATAAAATGACCGTTGAGCGAGTATTTGAAGGGCAACATCAATCTAGCCATTTAGCCAAAGATTATGCTGGGCTTGGGCAAGCCTTCGGGGAAGCCCTTGCGATAAGCAATGATGTAATGCAAAAAGATGGCATTCCTTTTGGTGAACCCACAGAGATGGCCTTATTTGAATTTGCAAAAAACAGTGGGTTTGACAAGGACAAAATCCTACAACATATGCCCCGTAACGCTGCTATTGCCTTTGACAGTCAACGGAAAGTTATGACAACACTGCATAGTAATTCTCCTAATATAGTAGCTTATGTGAAAGGCGCAACAGAAAAAGTGCTAGCTAGTTGTATAAAAACACAACAAGGCAGTGAGCAAATAGACCTTAACAAAACACAGATATTAGCTAATGCTGAGCAGTTAGCTAATGACGGTTATCGTGTATTGGCGTTGGCCAAACGTCACTTTGAATCAATGCCTGAAGAGATAGACGCCGACACGATTGAGCGAGACCTTATTTTTTTAGGATTAGTTGCGCTAACCGACCCACTTAGAACCGAAGTGCCTCAAGCAATGGCTGATTGTATTTCTGCTGGTATCATCCCTGTCATTATTACTGGAGATCATCGAGGAACAGCATTGGCAATTGCCAAACGCTTACATATCGCTAAAGGCGAACCCAAAATGCTTGATGGTAAAGAGCTAGAGCTTATATCCCATCAAGAATTGATCCATATCGTCACTTCTATACAATTATTTTCTAGAGTATCGCCCATTCAAAAATTAAAGATTGTTAAAGCATTGCAGGAAAACAATCAATTTGTGGCCATGACAGGTGATGGGGTAAATGATGCACCAGCTTTACAGCGCGCTAATATTGGTATTGCCATGGGACAAACAGGGACTGATGTGGCTCGTGGTGCAGCAGACATGGTGCTTTTAGATGATGATTTTTCAACTATTGTCCGTTCAGTAAAAGCTGGTCGTAAAATATTCGATAATATTAGAAAATTTATAAAGGACACCATGAGTTCGAATTCAGGTGAAATTTGGACACTTTTTCTTGCACCATTATTCGGCCTTCCAATACCTCTATTACCTATTCATATTTTATGGATAAATCTTGTAACTGATGGTTTACCGGGATTAGCATTTAGTGCCGAGCCAGCTGAACGGGATGTTATGAAACGTCCTCCACGACATTATAATGAAAGTTTATTTGCTCACGGCATGTGGCAGCATATTTTATGGGTAGGGTTAGCAGTAGGGGGCTTATCTATTGCAATGTTAGCTTGGACAATTGAGCGTGAAGTTGGTTATTGGCAAACATCTGTTTTCACTGTTTTGGTGTTTTCTCAATTGTTTCATTCGTTGGTTGTGCGCAGTGAAAAAGAGTCTATTTTTACACTTGGCTTATTCAGCAACAAACCAATGTTAGCTGCTATTGGGATCACTTTTTTGTTACAGCTGATGGTTATTTATACACCTGCTTTTAATTACGTTTTGCATACTCATCCATTACCTCTATCTGAGTTATTTTTATGTATCGCTATTTCTTCTATTATTTTGTGGGCAGTAGAAGGTGAGAAATACTTAATAAGACAAGGGGTTTTATACAATAATTAAAAATTTTAGATTAAAACGCATCTAACCCATTATTATATTTGACCCAAATCAATAATAGCCCCCTAGGATAGCCTACTATTATTTCATGTTTTATTACTGGAACAACAACATGAATGTTGGAGAAATATGTACAAGAAATTATATATATGTTTCACATCAGGACTCGGTGTTAGACGTTGCAAGAATTATGCGACAACAACATGTTGGCTCAGTTGTGGTAGTGGATAATAATGGTGAAATGAGGCCGCAGGGGTTAATTACCGATCGTGATTTGGTGCTCGAAGTGCTTGCGGCGCAAATAGATCCTACGGTATTAAAAGCTGAAGACATTTTAACTTGTGAGTTAATTTGCGTCACCGAAACTCATGATGTTAAAGAGGCACTGAAATACCTTCGTTATTATGGCGTTAGACGCGCTCCGGTTGTCAACGTAGACGGTGTACTGGTGGGTATATTTTGCATTGAAGATTCATTGGCAACACTGTCACAAGAGTTTAGTGAACTGGTAAAATTACTCAGTAATGAACTAATTAATGAGAATAGCCGATCGAGGATAATGGTTTAGTCTTTAAAGCTTGAATAGCAGCTGTGCTTGGAAACAGTGATGTTATCCAGATAATAGGGCTTGGGATAATTTCAAGTGGCCAAATAACACCCGCAGAAAATATAAGAGGCATTGAGCTTATGAATACAACAAATATAACTAATTCTCGTCTCGGTAGAATCGCTCCTAACCATTTACCAATAAAACAACTAGAGAGTAAAAAGGGGATTAAAATAGCAAATATAGTGGATATATCTGCAAGCCGAGATATAGCATACATTTCAAAGCTGACATACGAACTGACAAATATATCAGGGTATTTTGCTACTAAATTATATCTTCAGGAACATCCTCTATTAGACGGGTTTGTGCCAAAAGCCGACATAAGGTTCTAGTCTAGAAAAGGCTTAAATCGACCTAAAGCGGTCGTAAGGTAATTCGAACTATCAGACTATATTGAGCGCAAAATCATCATACGATTAATCAAACTTGGCTGACGTCCATGAGCGTTCAGGAGACAGTCGGAACTTTCAAATCATAGGACACTGTCGGTTTTTTTTACACAATTTTGACTCATGGATATTTCGTTAAAATTGATGATTTATCACTGATTAATTTAGTCATGATCACCTGCCAATCACTGTTTATATACTATCCAGCTCCTTCGAGTCATAACGGACAGTCAGATTATTTAAACAATTACGTTACTTAAAGCGTATATTCTCTGTCGGTTTTCTTTACACAAATTTGAATCATGGATATTTTGTCGAAAAATCTGTGCTACATCACTAATTGATTTGTATGTCTCACCTGCTAACCAGCTTTTATCGACTATCCGGCTCCTTCGAGCCTAGAAGCGGTCAGTCTAGCATTAACCCTGACGGTGAAGTTTGTGCCAATACCAGTCATTCAGCTTTTCTAAAAACAACCAAAGCTTGCTCACTTAGCCGCCATTCAGCTATGCTTAAGCCATGCTAGATACCAAAAGCGTTTTCACTGAAACCACGCTCGATAAGGCCTATTTATGGTTGTGTAAGCAACGGCATAACTTTCCCGCCAATGCCGATATCTGGCACCTGCGTTTTCACTGGCACACTATCCGTGGTGAACTGCTACAATCCCTCAACAAACAAGATTACACCTTCATGCCGCTGAGCGTGGTCACCAAAGCCGATGGTGAAAGTATTCATTTGTGGTCATCACACGATGCGCTGGTATTAAAGATGTTAGCCATGACCTTGCCGGAGGCATTAGCATTATCCTCACTTTGTACTCATATCAAAGGCCATGGGGGACTAAAAGCCACCGTGAATGACCTGCAAGCAGCCCTGCCTGATTACACTTATGTAATGAAAACCGATGTAAAGGGCTACTATGCGTCCATTGACCATACGATATTGCTTAGACAGCTTGATAAGGATATTGCTGACCCGTTTATCTGGCGCTTGTTAGTGCAGTTTGTGAAACGCAGCGTTGAAAGAGGCGGTACGTTTAAGTCTATACACTGCGGCATATCGCGAGGTTGTCCCTTATCACCGGTAATCGCAGCGTATTACTTAAAAGCCTTAGATGAGCAGATGGAAGGTGACCCTCGCTATTTTTATCGCAGGTATATGGATGACGTCATTGTATTAGCCAAAACCCGCTGGCACTTGCGCAAAGCGGTGAGAACCGTCAATCAACACTTTCATCAATTAAAAGTGGAGCAAGCGCCGGATAAGACCTTTATTGGGCGTATTGAAAAAGAATTTGATTTTTTGGGTTATCGATTTGGTCTGCCAGAATTAGGCTTAGCAGAAAAAACGATAACTAACGCGGTGAATAAAGTGCGTCAGCTTTATGAGCAAAAGTTAGCGGCCCCCAAAAGAGCCGCTATGCTTGATGACTATATTACCCGCTGGTTACGATGGGTAAATGCAGGGCTAGATGACAAGCCGATTAATATTGTTTTCTGTATCGAGCAAAGGACAAGCCCGCTAAACCCAGCGACATCAATATAACCGAACTGGGTTCGGGGACTGTCACGCGGTTATCAAACGTATAATCGGTATTGTTAAAATATACCTCTTGAGAAACTATATAACGTACGTAACCATTATTACTATACAAATCGAATGAATCAAAATTTGTATCGCCTCCTTGAATATAATTCGACGCATAGAAATCAAAAGCATATATCACCCCGGCCGACACTCTGAAGGAGTTTGTGCCAACCGTCCACGATGGATCATTAATTACGTCGATGTCCACCTGCATACCTCCGACCGAAGACAACACAATCCCGGTGGCGCTCAAGTTGAGGCCTTCTTCTGCTAACCCATATATTGAACCGATGATTTTACCGTTATCAGAATCCCAAGAAAAATCAAATATCAACGTCGCATTTGCAGCTCCCATCCATCCTGTTAATGCTATTACTCCTAAAATCCTTGTGACCATCTTAAACATAACTCTACCCTTTTATTAAATTAAACTAAATTAAACCGCTATAAAATTAAATTAAATTAAATTAAACTAAATTAAACCGCGGGCCGCGCGCTCAGAAATAAGCAATAATAGCGCCATGAAAACAAATCCTATTTAATTCAATGGCATATAATACACTTAGAAAAAACATGGGATTGAAATGGTAAAGAAACCTGACACATTCATATGGATGAAAAAAAACGTAAACACTGGGCTGTAGGGGATTTCCCATTTTAAAGGGCATACGATGGGTAAAAATCCCCACCTCATCAATTTGGTGTAAATTGTCAGGTCGGTTGAGCCTGTCATTCTGGGGCCATGCCATCACTTGGTTTGATAAATACGGCGGTGAAAGGGTGGCCTTTGATGGCATGTCAGTCATGATGTGGACTGCCCGGTATTTGCTCGGTTGAGTCAGATATCATTTTATTGTGAACGGCTGCGATGAGCCAATTTTTGACTTTTACCGAGGTAGTCAATGACTTCTTTGGTCAATCGCTTACCAGTCACGTTTATTCAGTCGTATGACCGCTTTTCGCTCA
>Ga0307492_10000151_pt1 | contig 31483 bp, 24 predicted proteins | sample SI3LmetaG_FD_202365 | JGI IMG/M metagenome (GOLD analysis project Ga0307492, IMG submission 202365) | Sea-ice brine microbial communities from Beaufort Sea near Barrow, Alaska, United States - SI3L | ecosystem: Environmental > Aquatic > Marine > Coastal | place: USA: Alaska | collected 2017-05-06 | reverse complement strand
TGCGACTTGAGTAGATTTGATCATCTGAGTATGCTGTTCAGCCTGTAATTTTGCTTTGACTAAACGAATCACATTCTCTTTTTGCTCAGTAATATCAGTACGAATAGAGGTGTAGCCACTTATCTGTCCGTCCTCATACAGTGGTACAATGGTGGTATTAACCCAGTATTTTGTTCCATCTTTAGCTAAATTAAGAATTTCATCATTCCAAACCCCCCCCTTGGAAACAACTAAAAACATCTCTCGCCAATAGTCTTTCGTTTGATACTTAGAATTGAGCAAACGATGATTGCTACCAATCAGTTCTTCTTGACTATAGCCACTAACTGCGCAGAATTTGCTATTGGCATAAGTAATGGTGCCTTTAATATCGGTAATCGATACTAAAGAATGTTCATCCATCGCCGACTTTTGAGCTTGCAGTGCGACTTGAGTAGACTTGATCGTCTGAGTATGTTGTATAGCTTGAGTTACTTCGGTGGCATTCACTATCTCTAACAGCAAATCAGTGCCTTGCTGATGAAGGCATGTATGCAGAACTACCGGTAGTGTATTGCCATCAACTAGTAATTGAGTCTCAAAGCTTTGTTGCTTGCGACTGACAAAGGCTTTTTCCAGGAAGGCATTAAACATGGGAAGCTCAGTTTCACTGACAAAAATGCCAAGGCGCACTTTGCTCAGCACATGTCGACTTTTTCCTAATAATGTGGATGCTGCTAAGTTGGCATGTCTAATATTGCCGTTTGGTGCAATGGTCAAATAGGCAATAGGCGCAAAATCATAGAGATCAGTATAACTTTGCAGCGCGATATTCATTTGAACATCCGCCGCTATTAAAGCTTCATTTTGCAGCTCTAACTCAATCTTTTGTATTTCTAATTCAACCTGATGGACTTGCAACTCATGCAGCTGCCGTCGAGATTTACTCTCATTTCCATCATCAATAAGACTTACTGCTAGTTTCTGTTCTGCTTTTTCACGCAGCAACTTGGCACTCATTAGCTTGTCAGAAGAATTATTCACTTTAAACGCTTAATCTCATTAATTTCTACTTTTATATTGTCTTATGGTGATTATATCTTTATGACAAGAATTTTCACGATTTTATTCAATAATACCTTTAGGCCTAGCTAAGATCTGGCAGAAACAGTCGCTCGATTGAAACATATACCCTACTATTCTGAATATTTCCTCTGTTGTTCTAGAGCTTGATGGCAAAGATCTATCCTATGTTTGCTGATGTATGAGATGGGATAAAGCTCTATCACTAAGTTTATTATCAGTCACTAGAATGAGTTTAAAAATATTACTCTAGTATCTTACAATACGCTAAAACTCAGCGGCGTGTTTAGCTCATTTCAGTCAAGTAGATAAAATTCATCCATCAACTAAAGGAATCAATTCAAATGCATTTATATACTGCGGTTTGCTCAAAATCTTAGCTGAAGTGCAATCTTGATGTAATGTTGATAGCGACAAGCAAAAGGGTTTAAAAAAACATACCCTATAAGAAAGAGTAGTGTAAAAAATTTCAACATCTTGGCCCAAAAAGGAAAAGGAGTAGACCCTCATATCAAAAAGTACGGTTTTTCATTTATCTATTCACATTTTAGTTTGAATAATACGCTGTCTAGCTTGAGGATCTTAATATTTTAAGCCTATTATTTTGACGTTGGTAGGTCGCTCTTCATGCCTATCAGTATTGCATGATCTACGACAAGCTTATGTAATACTAAGTATCGCACTCGATAGATGGAAGTTTGTCTTATATTGTCAACCCAGGGTTAATATGGTTACTGGGGAAATCATTGGAGTAGAAGATCTCATTCGCTGGCAAGACCCTGAAAGGGGCTTAGTGCCTGCCTTAGATTTCTTACCTGATTATTGAAGGCTACCCGATGAGTCTAGTTATAGCTGAATGGTTATTCGCACGGGCTTAAGCCAAATAGGCTAATGGCAAAAAACACTTTTCACACTGCCTATTAAGTATTAACATCAGTGCTCATCAACTCCAGCAAGCTGATTTAGTAGAACGGGTGGCAACATTATTAGCCAAGTATCCTGATGTCTCAGCACGGTAATTGCAATTAGAAGTGTTAGAAACCAGTGCCTTAGATAATGTTTCCCACGTATCAGCCATAATGCATGCTTGTATGAGGCTGGGTTTAAGTTTTTCTGTAGATGATTTTGGCACGGGTTATTCATTACTGACTTATCTTAGACGTCTGCCGGTAGACTTAATTAGAGTAGGCGAGAGTTTTGTGCTTGATATGCTGGAAGATCTTGATGATTTAGCGATTATTGAGAGCGTAGTCGCCTTAGCTAATTCATTCAAACGTGACGTAGTTGCTGAAGGTGCTGAAACCATTGAATATGGTACGGTACTTATACAACTACGTTGTCAATTGGCACAAGGCTATGGCATAGCAATACCAATGCCATAGAGTAATGTTCCAGCATGGCTTATCCAGTGGAAGTCTGATAAGACATGGCAATCCTAAACTAAGCACTCTGTCTGTATTTTTGATTTGTTGTTGACAGATTATCAAATCAGGTCATCTATAAGGGCAAGTATTGCCACAATCTATGCAAAAGAAAGTGGATATAGTTTAGCTTTAACTTCTCTAACAAAAATCCCCGTTAAAAACGGAACTTTTGAATCAGAACAACGTCAGATAGTTCGGTAATCACTGCCGATGCAGTAGAATGTCTTAGAGTAGCAAAAAAAACGGCATACACCATCGTTAAAACCTAAGGAAAATCGCGTATGACAGAGGCAAGTTTAACTCATTCTCAGATCGCAGTGGATCAGCTTAAAACCTACATCAGCAAACAGATTATCGGACAAGAGTTATTAGTAGAAAGAATGCTCATCGCACTATTAGCTGATGGTCATATTTTAGTCGAAGGTGCTCCTGGCTTAGCTAAAACCCGTGCCATTAATGTACTTAGTAAAGGCATTGAAGCCAACTTTCATCGCGTGCAATTTACCCCCGATTTATTACCTGCTGATTTAACAGGTACTGAAATATATCGTCCGCAACAAGGTAACTTTGAATTTCAAAAAGGTCCCTTATTTCATAATTTGATTTTAGCTGATGAGATCAATCGTTCTCCTGCAAAAGTACAAGCTGCATTATTGGAAGCGATGGCCGAAAGACAAATAACAGTGGGAGCAGCGACCTATCCCTTACCCGAATTATTTATGGTGATGGCCACACAAAACCCCATTGAGCAAGAAGGGACTTATCCCCTTCCTGAAGCACAATTAGATCGCTTTATGTTACATGTGAAAATTGATTATCCACATGCTCAACATGAAAAAGATATTTTACATTTAGCCCGTGCTGAAGCCCGCGGTGAACTCACAGTAGATCAAACAACACTCAGTCAAATAAGCCAACAAAGCTTATTAACAGCACGAAAAGAAGTGTTAGATGTGTTTATGAGTGATACCTTGGAAGAATATTTATTGCAAATCATTATCGCAACACGTAAGCCAGGTAGCTATGGCGATGATATGGCATCGTGGCTACAATATGGCGCTAGCCCTCGTGCCAGCATTGCTTTAGATCGTGGTGCGCGTGCTAAGGCATGGCTACAACAACGAGATTTTGTCACTCCTGAAGATATCCAAGATATTGCCTTTGATGTATTACGCCATCGTTTGATTTTATCTTATGAGGCTGAAGCGGAAGGCATTACCACTGATCACGTTATTCAACAGTTAATCGCCCGCGTTGCCGTTCCTTAAGCAGTTGTAATCAATATGAACTCAGCAATGCAAACCCCTAATGATCTTGTTTCGATACGCTTAAAAATGCTGATTGATTTAGCTAAATCAATCTCAATGTTAAAACGTCGTCGTCATCAAATTCAATCAGGCCAAAGCGGTGAGTATGTCTCTCGCTTTAAAGGTCGGGGTATGGAGTTTGATGAAACACGCATCTATCAACCTGGTGATGATATTCGGAGTATTGATTGGCGAGTGACCGCCCGCAGTGAGAAGACCCATACTAAGATTTACCGCGAAGAACGCGAACGCCCTGTATTTATTTCGGTGGATTATCGGCCTGCTATGCTCTTTGCCACCCGTGGTGTTTTTAAATCTGTGCAAGCGGCAAAAATAGCTGCTTTATTAGCTTGGTCAGCCCAAGAAAATGGTGACCGAATTGGTGGCCAAATATTTACTGAACACGGCTGTCAGGAAATAAAACCCAAAGGTGGCAAACATGCGGTATTACAATTTTTAAATGCTTTGGTGCAACCGGATTCTTCTAGTGAGCCCAATATATCGCTTGAAGATGTATTAACCCGACTGATCAAACATACTCGCCCTGGTAGTTTAATCTATGTAATCAGTGACTTCCGCGGCCTAACGGACAGCGCTGAGTTACATCTATCAAAATTAGGCCGACATTGTGAAGTGGTATTAATCCATATCTATGACCCACTAGAAAGTCAATTACCTAGTCAAGGCCAGTTTCGTTTTACTGACACCCTACGTGACATTATTGTCGATTCTAGTGATAAAAAACGCTTAGAAAGATATCAACAACGTTTTCAGCAACAACAACTTCATTTGCAAACCTTAACTAAAAAGTGGCGAATGACTTTATTGCAGTGCAGTACTAATGATGATCCGCTAGAGATTATTCGCTGATGGAATCAAGCTTAGCTTTACGAGATATTCACTTACCTGAGGCAATATCTTGGTTTCCACCCGCCCTTGGTTGGTGGTTACTAGTGTTTTTAATTCCCCTTATTATATTTGGCGCTTGGGGCTTATTTAAACGTTTAACACGCTACACGGCCCTTAAAAGTGCCGACAAACTACTTGCAACCATCAAAGTAGATTCAGACTTAGGAGATTTGGAAAAACTACAACAGATCTCAATCTGGTTACGCCGAGTTTCAATCAGCACTGCAGTTCGCCAACAAAGCGCAGGTTTAACAGGAAAATCATGGTTAAACTATCTTGATAATAGTATTCAAGGTTCGCCCTTTAGCCAAGGAATAGGACAATGTCTTATAGATGTCCAATTTAGACGGACAGCACCCGATGATCTGGATATTAACGGTTTAATCGCACTGTGTGAATCGTGGTTAAAGGCACAAAAAACATGATTAATTTTGACTGGCCTTGGCTGTTACTTACCCTGCCCTTACCGTTGTTAGCTCGCTGGTTATTGCCGGCACAAACACCACTTGTTCAAGCAGCATTAAAAGTGCCTTTTTTAGATGATTTTGGTCACGATGCAAGCAGCAAGCTTTCACCACAACGGCAATGGCCATTAATCTTTGCCACTATCGCTTGGGTATTATTGGTGTCAGCAAGTTGCCGCCCACAATGGCTAGGTGAAGCCATTGAACAAGCCATATCTGGTCGAGATTTAATGTTAGCGGTTGATGTGTCAGGTAGTATGCGACAAAAGGACTTCATTATCGGCAATCAACGGGTTGATCGCTTATCGGCGACAAAAAAAGTAGCCATAAAATTTATAAACCGCCGAGTGGGCGATCGGCTTGGTCTGATATTATTTGGCACCACGGCCTATGTGCAAACCCCATTAACCTTTGATCATAAAACAGTCGCCACACTATTAAATGAAGCCTTTATTGGCATTACCGACGATAAACCCGCCACTTCAATTGGTGATGCCATTGGCCTTGCTGTAAAACGTTTACAAGATCAGCAAACGGATAGTCGGGTGCTTATTTTGTTAACCGATGGCGCAAATACCGCAGGTGAAGTATCACCACTTCAAGCTGCTGATCTAGCTGCTAGCTATAAACTCAAGATCTACACTATCGGCATTGGTGCCGATGAAATGATCATTCGCAGTATCTTTGGCAATCAGAAAGTGGATCCTTCAAGCGATTTAGATGAAAAAACATTGACTGCTATTGCAGATAAAACAGGTGGGAAATATTTTCGAGCTCGAAATACCGACGAATTAGACAATATTTATAAATTACTCGATCAATTAGAACCGGTAGAGAAAGATAAGCTTTATTTCAGACCGATGACTGAGCTTTACCCTTGGCCTTTAGGTGCCGCTTTATTACTAGTCGCTTTAATGGTGCTTATTCGTTTGATAGGTCGTATAAAATGATGACTTTTGCTGACTTTCATTTTATAAGACCCTATAGCTTATTAGCCCTGTTACCGACGCTAATATTGATTGTGCTATTGGCCAAAAACAAACTCGCTCGTGGCCAGTGGTCAGAAGTATGTGACGATGCTTTATTGCCTTTTATTTTGCAAGATACTGATAAAAACGTTAAGCGATCATGGTCATCTATCGCTTTATCATTTTCCATAATCTTAGCAATTATTGCCTTGGCAGGCCCCGTCTGGGAACGGTTACCAACGCCTGTCTTTCGAAATGATGCCGCCGTTGTTATTGTATTGGATCTCTCTCGCTCGATGAATGCAAGCGATATCAAGCCGAGTCGCTTGATTCGAGCGCGTTATAAAGTAGCTGATATTTTACAGCAACGAAAAGATGGCCTAACGGCATTGGTTGTTTATGCAGGTGATGCTTTTACCGTAGCACCTTTAACGACTGATACCGATACAATCACCAACCAACTCACTGCGCTCACCACCGATCTTATGCCTAGTCAGGGCAGTAATACTCTGGCGGCGCTTAAACAGGCGGCTGACTTATTGCAACAAGCAGGACAAACACAAGGCGCTATTTTAGTTATCAGTGATGGTGTGGATCCTCGTTCGCTTACTCAATCTAGTGAGATATTAGGCAATTATACTTTATCTATTTTGGGCATCGGTACTGCAGAAGGTGCACCAGTAAAATTAGCTGATGGTGGCTTTTTAAAAGACCAGCAAGGTAATATTGTTGTGCCTAGATTAGCCATATCCACACTGAGATCGCTTGCCCAATCAAACAGCGGTGTTTATCAAACCATCAGTAATAATGACAGCGATATCAAAACAATCATGGCGACCATAAATCGTCTAGCGACCGCTGAGACCATGGAGGATAACGAACAGTTAGCAGAGCAATGGGCTGAGCAAGGTCCTTGGTTATTATTACTTTTATTGCCATTAGCTGCCCTATATTTTAGAAAAGGCTTATTAGTCATTCCCTTATTGGTATTAATGAATTATCCACAGGATAGTTATGCCTTTGGCTGGCAAGATTTATGGAAAACAGGCGAGCAACAAGCTGACCAGGCCTTCAGACAGCAGCAATATGAACAAGCTGCCACTCAGTTTAAATCTCCCGAGTGGCAAGCAGCAGCTCAACATAAAGCTGAAAATTATCAGCAAGCTGCACAAATTTTAGAGATGATTGAGCCACAATCAGCTGATATTTATTACAATCAAGCCACTGCTTTAGCCAAGGCAGGGCAATTAAAGCCAGCCTTAGAGACCTATGAAAAAGCGTTGCAGCTTAATCCTCAACATGAAGACGCGCTTTATAATAAAAAACAAGTTGAAGATGCCTTAGAAAATCAAAAACAAAATAAGCAGCAAGACAGCAAAGATTCAAAAAAATCGGATAAGGAATCATCCAATAAAGGCCAAAAAGGTCAAGATAAACAAAAAGGTGATTCATCAAAACATAAACAAGCTGATGATCAAGACAATAATTCATCAAATAAATCACAAGAACAACCCGATCAAGATGCAGATAAAGCTCCACAAGAATCCCAGTCTGAATCCGAACAGCGGGAAAAATCAAAACAAGACATAGATGCAGCACAAGAGTCCGCTCAACAACAGACTGAGATAAAAGTGAGCGATGAACAAAAACAAGCTCAGCAGCAATGGCTTAAACGCATTACTGATGACCCTTCAGGTTTGCTAAAACGTAAATTTAAATATCAATACAATCAGCGAAATCAACGTTCGCAACAGGAACAAACATGGTAAATAGATTGATGCCTTTCATTTCAATACATTTAAATAAAGGCAGCATTACTAGCTTTTTTATATCAATTATATTAATGATGCTGTTTTCGGTCTCGGTAACTGCTGGCCAAATTGACCTATCGGTAGATAAAAACCCTATTATGTTGAGTGACGCCATTCAGTTGACTTTTACTGCAACAGGATCCCCCGATAGTGATCCTGATTTTTCCCCCTTAAAACAAGATTTTGACATTATTAATCAACAACAAAACAGTCAATTCTCTTGGGGGAATGGCCCAACTAAAAAAACCACTCAATGGACATTGAAAGTAATCGCTAAACGAAGTGGCGACATACAAATACCAGCGATTAGCTTTGGTAATGATAGCGCCAATTCTTTGTCCATTACTGTCATTGAAACGACACCATTAAGTGCCATCATAGATGAAGATGAATTGTATCTAGAAGTCAAAGTAAGTCCGCTACAAAGTTATGTACAAGCTCAAGTTTTATATAATGTATTATTATACCAACGGGTTAACCTTGCTCAAGCCACACTTTCAGATCCTACACTTAATAACACAATAGTCGAGAAACTCGGAGAAGATAGTCAATATAATACAAAGCTGAATGGTATTACCTATCTTGTAACTGAACGTAAATATGCCTTATTTCCTCAACAAAGTGGCATGATGACAATTGCTCCGCTAGTATTGACAGCCGATATAATCATCCAAGATCCTCGCTCACGTAGAGATAGCTTTTTCAGTCAGAAAAAAATACAAACTAAACGTATTTTATCTAAAGCTATCACCTTAGATGTATTGCCTGCCCCTGCTAATTTCAAGGCCAATCATTGGTTGCCTGCAAAACAGATTAATTTGAAACAAACATGGTCAAATAGCGCATTAACAGTCAGAGTCGGAGAACCTATAACACGCACCTTAACCATCGTTGCTAAAGGCATCACTTCAAGTCAGTTACCCAATTTAGCCACTGCAGAACTTAAGTCGACGCTTAAAATTTATCCAGAAAAAGCCATATTAAATGATCAAGGTAATGTCAATGGCATTGTCTCGCTACGTGAGCAGAAAATAGCTTTTATACCCTCAACCATAGGTAATTTTGAGCTGCCCGCGATTGTTATTCCTTGGTTTAACACTCAAACTCAACAAATGGAGAAGGCTCAACTGCCTGCTATAACCATCCTCGCTATTGCAGCCGAACAAGATCCTACTTTAGTCACTAGTTCAAACGATAACAATATAGGCAATGATACTGTTACAAAAATCCAATCACCACAGAAACCTGCTCTAGAGAAAAACAAATCAACATCAGCCACAAATACATTTTGGATTTGGTCCACCTTTGCTTTTGCGCTGGCTTGGTTAATCACCTTAGGACTTTTATTAAGAGCACCTGTTACTAAACCACAAGCTAAAGTTAAAATAGATAGTCAATTGACAGCAAATAAGCTAAAAGACGTAATCAAGGTGCTTAATAAGGCCTGCAATGACAACCAAGCTCAAGCAGCTCAAAAAGCACTGATAAAGTGGTCAACCCTCAGCTTTAACACAGCAAACTTAGCTGAATTAAGTCATCATTGTAACGATGAATTGCAAGCAGAGCTGCAAAAGCTTAATCATGCTTTATATGCCAAACAAAAATCAGCATGGGATGGTTCAAAACTATTGCAAGCTATTACTGCTCAAACAATACCGTCAGCATCTAATGTTGTTACTGAACCATTAGCACCACTTTATCCATCACAATGATAGTCGCTTAATAATCGCCACAATTGCCAAACTTAGCTGGCTTAAATCTGCTGAGCTTATAATATAAGGCGGCATTATATAAATCAGATTTCTAAAGGGTCTGATCCACACCCCTTGGTCAACTATAAACTGAGGTAGCCACTCCATCTGTTGATCCATTGTTTCATGTAATTCTACAACACCGATCGCGCCTTTCACTCGCACTTCTTTAACTATCTCAATAGACTGAAAAGGCAATAACTCATCTTTTAGCTGTTGTTCTATCCTATTCACTTGAGCTTGCCAGTCTGATTCCAATAATAAATCTAAACTTTCGCACGCCACCCTACAAGCTAATGGGTTTGCCATGAAAGTTGGACCATGCATCAATGTACCGTTGCCATCTGCCGCAATGCCATTGGCCACTTTATCTGAACACAGAGTGGCTGCTAAAGTCATATAACCACCTGTCAAGGCTTTTCCCACACACAAAATATCTGGGCAAATGTCAGCCTGTTCATAAGCAAATAGACTGCCTGTTCGACCAAAACCTGTAGCAATTTCATCAAGAATTAATAAAACATCATAATGATCACATAGGCTCCTCACTTGGCGCAGATATTCAGGGCAATAAAAACGCATTCCACCTGCGCCCTGCACTAAAGGCTCAAGTATTACAGCAGCTATCTGTTGTTGGTTGTCATTCAATAACTGATGAAATTCAGCAATATCGCTGTCCTGCCAGTCTTCATCACGACAACATGTTGGTGCTGGTGCAAACAAATGTTTAGGCAAAACATGCTCAAACATACTGTGCATGCCATTTTCAGGATCAGTAACCGACATAGCACCGAAGGTATCACCATGATAGCCATTACGAACGGTCAATAAACGTTGTTTCTTTTTATAACCTTGAGCAAACCAATATTGCATGGCCATTTTAATGGCAACTTCAACCGAAACCGAACCTGAATCAGCTAAAAAAACATACTGTAAGGGTTGTGCTGTCATATCAATCAATTTGCGCGCTAAATCAATCGCAGGCTGATGTGTCAATCCACCAAACATAACGTGCGACATTTGATCAAGTTGCTGTTTGGCCGCATTATTTAGCCGTGGATGGTTATAACCATGGATAGTTGACCACCAGGATGACATGCCATCTATAATTTCTCGGCCATCAGCAAGTGTTAGTCGAACGCCTTTGGCCGATACCACCTCATGCATCAATGCGGGCTTAACAACGCTGCTATAAGGATGCCAAAGATGCTGAGCATCAAAAATTAAATTTTCATTTTGTTTCATAGTGAGATTTTATCAGTGTTGGTGCTAACAATGATCTAAATGATAAAAAATATGCAGTCGTGTGACCCAGTAGGCTTCCATTCCTGCATAAATACTGCGAGAATAAGGAATTAAGTACTAACTGCAGAGCTTACGATGAAACGTAATAGACTGATCCCATCATCTAAACAAGCCAATATATTTTCCAACAAAACGTCTCCCTTTATTAAAGGCCGACGTTTCTTAACATTATCGTTGCTCACCTTTAGCGCTATATTTATCACTGGTATAGTGTTGGCTACTAGTAAACCTATAGATACAAGCCTTAAGTCAACCATTATAGATCTGCCTCATTTGCCTGCTGATATGCAAACACTATCAACTATATCAAGCAAAATTGAACATGAGCAAGTTAAAACATTAGCCACCTTTATTTCACCATCAATTATGGGTTCTGAGGCTATCATACAGCCTCTTCAAAGTTTGGAAACTCACACCCAAGAACTTGCAGCCATCGAACAGCGTGCAATTACACAGGCAGATCTCCATGTAGTCATTACTGAACCGCTTTTGTCGACAGCTGATCAACAAGTAATAGTAGAGCCCACATTAGATTGGCAAGATGTAACAGTTAAATCTGGTGACAACCTATCACTTATTTTTCAAAGGGTTGGATTAGGTGCAAGTGATACCTATAAGGTAGCTAAATTAGGAAAAGAGATAAAACCGTTACTTAATCTTAGACCCGGTCAGATATTGCGTTTTCGTTTTATCGCCAAACAAGAGCCTAAATCGCTACAACAATTGCAATTAGTTCTCAGTCCAATTAAGACTTTAAATGTTCAATCAATCACTGATGGTTATCAGGCTAAACTACTCACACGTGAAGTGAATGTTCGTCAAAAAAATGCTTCTGGTACTATTGAAAGTTCATTATTTGAAGCGGGTATGGCGGCTAAGCTTTCTGATAAACTGATTATGGAACTTGCTTACATATTTGGCTGGGATATTGACTTTGCGTTAGATCTTCGTCAACAAGACCACTTCACTTTAATTTATGAAGAAGAATATTTAGATGGTGATAAAATTGCTGATGGTCAAATATTAGCAGCTGAATTCACTAACCGAGGTAAAACATATCGAGCTGTTCGTTATACCAATGAAGAAGGTGAAAGCCACTACTTCACCCCAAAAGGCGACAGTATGCGTAAGGCGTTTAGTCGTACACCTGTGCATTTTTCTCGTATCAGCTCTAAGTTTAATCCTAACCGTAAACATCCAATTCTAAAAACTAGTCGTCCCCATCAAGGTGTTGATTATGCAGCTGCTACCGGCACACCTATTCTTGCTACTGGCGATGGAAAAGTTAATTTTGTCGGTAGAAAAGGTGGCTACGGACGGACGGTTGTCTTATCGCATGGTGGGAAATATACAACTTTATATGCACATATGTCTAAGTTCAAAAGGGGCATTAAAAGAGGCAGTCGAGTTAAGCAAGGTGAGGTAATCGGTTATCTTGGTATGAGCGGTCTAGCTACCGGTCCCCACTTACATTATGAGTTCCGTGTTCATGGCGTACATCGTAATCCATTGACTGTTGCCCTTCCGAAAGCAGAAGCTTTAGCTAAAAAATATAGCCATGATTTTAAACAGAAATCACAAGCATTATTAGCGAAATTGAATGATTTAAGTGAAACACGTTTAGCTGTTAACGAGACACCATAACTACCAATGGCATATTTCATTGGTGTAATGTCGGGCACAAGTCTTGATGGTGTTGATATTGCTTTGAGCTCTATATCGGAGTCTGGTTCATTTGAGCTTGTCAAAGCACAGACATTTTCTTTTCCTAAAACGCTGTATAAGCAACTCCAACTCCTCATACTCAAGCAGGGATCTACCCTACAATCCTTAGGTGAAATTGATATCGCTTTAGGTCAATTAATCGGCCATTCGATTAACCAGTTTCTTATTGAACTCAATCTGGCCAGCCAAGATATTACTGCGATAGGTAGTCATGGCCAAACAATATTCCATTCTCCCACTGGAAAATGGCCATTTAGCTTACAAATTGGCAATGCTAATGTTATCGCTGAAATAACAGGCATTACAACCATCGCTGATTTTAGACAGCGAGATATAGCTGCTGGTGGCCAAGGTGCACCTCTTGTTCCTGCGTTTCATCAATTCTTATTTAGTACCACCGATGAGGACCGAGTCATCGTTAATATTGGCGGTATTAGTAACCTTACTTTGCTCCCTAGTTCATCGGAACAAGCTGTTAGTGGCTTTGATACTGGGCCTGGTAATGTATTACTCGATGGCTGGATACAACAACAGTTCGATAAACCCTATGATGATTCAGGGGCATGGGCCGCTTCAGGTCAGTGTAATAGTGAAATTTTAAAACGATTACTCGATGAGCCCTATTTTAGACAAACGGCTCCTAAAAGCACTGGACGAGAATTGTTTAACCAGCAATGGTGTAAAACAAAGTTAGCCGGCAATAGCCAAGGTGTAAGTCCTGCTGATATTCAGGCAACACTTGTCGAGCTCAGCGCCCGAACAATTGCTCATGACATCAATAACTATGCTCACGCTAATAGCTCGGTATATATCTGTGGTGGTGGCGCTCACAACACATATCTAATGAAACGACTTCAGCACTTACTTGAGGGTAAAAAAGTCTCAACTACCACAGATCTAGGTATACAAGCTGACTGGGTTGAAGCCGCTGCATTTGCCTGGCTAGCCTATAAAACAATCAATAAACAGGCGGGGAATCTACCTGCTGTGACCGGCGCCAATCATTTTGTTGTACTTGGTGCTATTTATCAGTCCTAGTGGTCTTTAATCATTCATCCAATGATTTTTCATAATCATCTGCTGACAATAAGCCATCGATATCAGTCGCATTATCAGGTTGAACTTTAAACAACCAGCCCTCGGTAAACGGGTGTTGATTGGTTACTTCCGGCTCATCAATTAACACGGTGTTTATCGCAGAAATCTCACCATTTACCGGCATATAAATATCTGATGCCGCTTTAACTGATTCTAATAACATACATTCTTCTTTTGCTGAAAAACGCTGGCCGACTTCAGGTAACTCAGCAAACACTAAATCGCCGAGTAGATCTTGTGCATGCTCTGTAATGCCGACGGTTAATTCGCCATTATCTTCCAACCGTACCCATTCATGTGTTTGTGCATATTTTAAAAAAACTGGATTACTCATATTCAACTACGTCCATACAATGTATTTAACTTTTTCAACTTAGGCGCACAGTGCTCATTCACCATATCCCAATCAAATCGCCAAGTCCAATTATCTTCTATAGTACCGGGGATATTCATTCGATGCTGGCCATCTAGAGCCAATAAGTCTTGCATAGGTAGCACAGCTAATTCAGAAACAGATTGTAGAGTAGCGCGGATAAGTAACCACGGCATAGACTCTGTTGTATCGCCAAAATATTGGTAAACATGTTTCTTGGTATGCTCGTCTAAACTGTCAAACCAGCCTAAGGTTGTATCATTATCATGAGTACCGGTATAAGCGACACTGTCTTGACAATGTTGATGTGGTAAATAGGGATTACTGGCATCGCCACCAAAGGCAAATTGCAAAATCTTCATCCCTGGCATACCATATTTTTCACGTAAAGCGGTCACTTCATCAGTAATGATACCTAGATCTTCAGCCACTAGGGGTAATTCACCAAACGTGTTTAATAAGGCACTAAATAAGGCATCGCCTGGTGCTTTAACCCACTCACCATCCATCGCTGTTTCACAAGTTGCAGGAATTTCCCAGCAGGCTTCAAATCCTCTGAAATGGTCAATACGAATTAGATCAAATAAATCTAGCTGAGTTTGTAAACGTTGCTTCCACCATAGAAAGTCCGTCTTGCTATGGTGATCCCAACGATAGAGTGGATTTCCCCAACGTTGGCCTGTCTCTGAAAAATAATCGGGCGGTACTCCAGCCACTTTTTGAGGCTGACCTTCACTGTCTAAGGTAAATAATTCCGGATTAGCCCAAACATCAGCGCTATCATGTGCAACAAAAATCGGCATGTCACCGAACAACAAAATACCCTGTTTGTTAGCATAGTTTTTTAATGCTTGCCATTGCTGAGCAAACATAAACTGCTCAAATTGACGAATTTTCAAGGCATCTTCGCGCTCAATGCGAATTTTTTTTAATGCCAGTTGATGTCGATCACGTAATGGGAGCGGCCATTCAAACCAAGCCGTTTGTTGTTGCAATAGCCTAATTTCACGAAACATTACATAATCATCTAACCAATATTGCTGTGATTCTATATAAGTACTAAAGGCCTGTTTATCTTCGCCAGTCGCTTGCTGTAAAAACTGATGATAGGCTCGGGCCATTTTAGCAGACTGATTTAAACCATCGGTCTCGATAGCATCCGCCCAAGGCTGTTGCTCCAGCATTTTCATACAAATTAAACGAGTATTACCTGCATGTGCTGATAAACATTGGTAGGGTGAACCATCACTATGTGTTGGTCCTAAAGGTAACATTTGCCAAACAGATACACCGGCCTGTTTGAGTAAGTCAACAAACCGGTAGGCATCTTCGCCTAATTTACCAGAAGGTAAACTGGTGATATGAAGTAATACACCAGCTCGTCTTTTTTGAAATACCTTGGCCTGTGTCATAGATTATCCCCCCCGTCGCATTGTTCCACCTTGTTCAACACCAATACCGCCTTGTGAAACAACTTCAGACAGGGTATTGGGAACTTCTTCACCTAACATTTGGTAGAGGTTAAATAAATGTAGTCGGAACAATCTTTCAAAGTCACTGACACTATCTGCTGAATTATAATCGCCAAACCACCAGAACCAATCAGAACCTTCACAAATGGCTAATTGACGTTGCAAGGCGTGTAATGTTTCTGGCTCAAATTTTTTGTCGGCAATAACTCGGTCATAACATTGTTTTGCTTCGCTTAAAAGATCCCAGCCGTGGTTTTTATCTTTATCGCCAATCCAAGTTGAATATGAGCCATAAACCCAGCTACCCCCCATCATTTTGGGTAAATTAGCTGCTTTCACTCCATTATCTAAGCATTCTGAAAACGTCGTTAAATCAAGTTCAGGGTGTTCTGCTAAACGGCTATAAAGTGTCTCTAAGAAATAATAGCCATTGTAAGAATAATATTCCCAGGCATTCTCACCATCTAAAATAACCGAGACGACAGAGTCTACATCACCTTCTGAATTGGCTTTAATGGTTAATAAATGTTTGATAAAATCATCTACAGCATCATCAGCGCTCCATTGGGTGTAGGTAAAGCCGATTAAATCTGAAAGGCCATCGTCACGATAGAAACAGGCGGGAGATGCGCCGGGCAGTTTGTATGGTTTATGAATACTGCTGCCTTCAACACCTGATAAGTGTAAACTGTTTCTCAACACATTTTCACCAGATGCAGTCCAGTCAAAGCCATGCTCACCAATTATTTTTAAGGTTTCAGTTGAAACCGCACCTTCTGATGGCCAGCAGCCTTTAGGTCTAAAGCCGAAGAAAGATTCAAAGACTCGCAACCCTTCTTCCATATGCCAATGTGCCCGTTCCTCACCACCAGGGTAAGTAGTTATATTGGGTAATGGAGCATCAGGCATCGCTTCATGAGTCGTATTAATATCTAGTAATAATGGCACAATCGGATGTGCGTATGGCGTAACAGATAATTCAACACGGCCTGACTCAGCTAAACGGCGATAACGTGGAATTAAATCACTGAGCAACTCACTAATTACAGCCATTAATTGGCGACGATCATGGAAAGTAAATTGTTGGCCCTTTTTCATTAATTGTTGAACACGGACATCAGAACGTCTTACGGATTCACCAATCCATGCCAAGTGATACCACACCAGTATATCAATCATAAATTGATCATTGATATATTTTAGACGACTAGGCCGTAATAAAAACCATCTTGCCATTTCTACTAGTTTTGCAAATGGTGGAAAGGGCTCAATCAGCTTTTCTTCATTGGCACGAAGGCAATCATTGATAAGTTTTAGCCTATCTTCGACATGTATAGGTTGCACAGGCGAGTCTAGAGCTATCAACAGAGGATCTTTCAATCGACCCGTGCCTTTAGAATGTGATTTCAACTGTTGATCATAATCAGCAATTTGTTCGAGCAATGTCGGTGCAAAGTTTACAACTGCTTTTGCTCCAGCTACATTTTCTAAGTGCCATGCCATATCAACATAGTCTTTAATCGCGTGTAGATATGTCCACGGTAATTGGTACATTCCACCCATAGGTTCACTATATTGAGGCTGGTGCATATGCCAGCATAAAACTACTCTTAATTTATCTGACATGGCGGTAATTCTGTCCTAACATTTCAGGTGTAACCAAAATAACACCTTGTGGTGATATTTCATATTTTTCAGCATCCGCAATCGGATCTTCACCAATAACGGTTCCATCAGGTACATTACAGCCTTTATCTAATACAACTTTTGTCAAACGACAGTGTCGGCCAACGGTCACATCAGGCAGCACCACACAATCATTTAAACTTGAATAACTGTGCACAGATACTTTGGAAAACAATACTGAGTGTCTGACGACAGAACCAGAAATAATACACCCACCTGAAACCATAGAATCAAGTGCCATACCTCGACGGTCATCATCATCAAAAACAAACTTTGCTGGTGGTTGTTGTGCTTGATGAGTCCAAATGGGCCAATCATCATCGTATATATTCAATTCCGGTGTAATGCCTATCAGTTCTAAGTTAGCAGACCAAAAAGCATCAATCGTTCCTACATCACGCCAATAACCAGGATCATTTCCTTGAACATCTTTATATGGAAAAGCCAATACTTTATACTTTTCAATAAGAGACGGAATAATATCGTGGCCAAAATCATGTGTTGAACTTGGCGTATCAGCATCTTTAATTAATTGCTCATATAAAAAGGCAGCATTAAAAACATAAATACCCATAGAAGCTAAAGCGGCATCACTTTTACCGGGCATCGGATTAGGTTCATCAGGTTTTTCATCAAAGGCAACGATGCGACGATTCACATCAACCGACATTACGCCAAAGGCTTTGGCTTCTTCTAGGGGTACTTCTAGACAACCAATTGTCATATCTGCACCTTGCGCAACATGTTCCGCTATCATGTCGCCATAGTCCATTTTGTAAATATGATCGCCGGCCAGAATAAGGACATACTCTGGAAGATGATTTCTAAGGATGTCGATATTTTGATAAACGGCATCAGCGGTTCCGGTATACCAACCTTGTTCGGTGCGTTGTGACGCGGGTAATAGCTCAACAAACTCTCCCAACTCACCACGCATAAAGCCCCAACCCTGTTGAATATGACGCATTAATGAATGTGCTTTGTATTGGGTGAGTACACCGACTCTACGGATCCCGGAGTTAACACAATTTGATAAGGGGAAATCAATAATTCTAAATTTACCACCAAAAGGCACGCCAGGTTTTGCTCTCCAATCCGTCAATTGCTTAAGTCGTGACCCTCTTCCTCCTGCGAGAACAAGTGCTAATGTATCTCGAGTAAGACGACTGACGAATCGCGTGCTATTATCTGCCATGAAGGTTCTCCTTTTTGGTGTGGTAATCAAATCGTTACCTACTGGCTATTAGCCTGCCACATGGGATTACATACAGCAATAAAAATATTAAATTAGGGACATATTCATGATTGTAGCTAAAACACTAACCGATGACTTGATTAGAATAATAGAAGCCAACCATCATGATCCTTTCAGTATTCTCGGTCCACAATCAGAGGCCGATAAAACCACTGTCACCGTTTTTCTACCCGCAACGAAAAAAGCATGGTTGAATAATGACTTAAGTTTGACGCGTATTGAAGGTACTGATTTATTTCAGTGGACAGGTCGAACTAGTGAACTTATCACACCTTATAAAGTAAATCAGTTAACGGATAGTGGCAGCACTATTAGTCAGGTTGATCCTTATTGTTACCCTGCTCAACTATCAGAATTTGATCTGCACTTGTTTTCTGAAGGCAAACATTGGCATGCTTATCGAATTTTAGGCGCGCATCAACAACAAATAGACGGCGTTGACGGTGTTTTATTTGCTACATGGGCCCCTAGTGCACAACGCGTCAGTGTGGTGGGCGGTTTCAATAATTGGGATGGTCGATGTCATTCTATGCGTGTTCGCGGTGACAGTGGTGTATGGGAGTTATTTATCCCCGGTCTTACTGACGGTGACCTCTATAAGTTTGAGATTAAAAATCAACATGATGGCTCGCTTCATTCCAAAATGGATCCCTACGCACAGCAAGCTGAGTTACGACCAGGAACAGCGTCAGTTGTAGCTAAAACAAGTGTTCACGAATGGCAAGACACTGATTGGATGACAAAACGTGAAGGCTCAGACTGGCTTCATCAACCCCACTCCGTCTATGAAGTGCACTTAGGCTCATGGAAGCGGAATGAACTCGGTGAGTTTCTCAGTTACCGCGACTTTGCTGAACAGATGGTACCCTACGTAAAAAAAATGGGCTTTACCCATATTGAACTCTTGCCTATTACAGAACATCCTCTTGATATATCTTGGGGCTATCAAACGACAGGCTACTTTTCACCTACCAGCCGTTTTGGCTCACCTGATGAACTGCGTTATTTTATTGATCAATGTCATCAAAATAACATCGGTGTCATTCTTGACTGGGTACCCGGACATTTTCCCAAAGATGACCATGGTTTAGCTAAATTTGATGGTAGTGCCTTATACGAACATGCCGATCCTCGACAAGGTGAACATCAAGACTGGGGCACATTAATATTTAACTATGGCCGCAGTGAAGTCACTAACTTCTTGTTATCAAGTGCGTTTTACTGGTTAGAAGAATTCCATATTGATGGTTTACGAGTTGATGCTGTTGCCTCGATGTTATATCTCGATTATTCACGAGAAGATGACCAATGGGTTCCTAATCAATACGGAGGTCGTGAAAATCTAGAGGTGATCGAGTTTTTAAAACAGATGAACACGGTATTACACCAACAGCACCCTGGCTGCTTGATCGCTGCTGAAGAATCGACCTCCTATCCAATGGTGTCACGCCCTGCCCATATGGGGGGCCTTGGCTTTTCAATGAAATGGAATATGGGATGGATGCACGACATACTTGAATATATGCAACAGGATGCCATTCATCGCCGTTACCACCATGATTCTCTTACCTTTGGTTTATTGTATGCTTTCACTGAAAACTTTGTATTACCGTTTTCACATGATGAAATGGTTCATGGCAAAAAATCAATGCTCAATAAAATGCCGGGCGATGATTGGCAGCGCTTTGCTAATTTGAGACTGCTCTATACCTTTATGTTCACTTATCCTGGTAAAAAATTACTGTTTATGGGATCGGAATTTGCCCAAGGGACAGAATGGAACTGTGAACAAGCGTTAGACTGGTACGTCCTAGACTATCCACTTCACTCGGGTATGCAAACTTTGGTAGCGGATTTAAATAAAACTTATACTGAAACACCTGCTTTGCATGCCCATGATTTTGACCCGCATGGTTTTGAGTGGATTGACTGTAATGACCGCGAGCATTCCATACTTAGCTTCCTGCGCAAAAGTGGTGGTGATGCCATTATAACTATCTTCAACTTTACACCTGTACCTAGAGAAAATTATCGAGTTGGAGTTCCTGAAGCAGGACGTTATGAAATCATACTCAATTCAGACTCTGAGTTTTATGGTGGTAGTAACTATGCTAATAAATTTGAAATAATCGCTGAGCAGCAACCTTGGTCAGACCGACCTTATTCAATTCAACTAAACCTTCCACCTCTGTCAGGTTTAGTGTTACATAAAATTGGTTAAGGGATTTATTTTATGACCAAGCAGAAAAATTTATCTCGTCGAGCAGAGCAACAATAAAAAGAAATATTACAAATCGAGCTATTGAAAGTATTACGATAGGCAAAACAAAATGACGAACGTATTGTTATTTTGTTCGAGGGCCTAGATGCTGCTGGTAAAAGGGCCATCATAAAACGCTTTATGAAACATCTTAATCCTAGTGGCGCAGGGGTTGTGGCTTAAGAAAAGCCTAGTGATCGCTCATGGTACAATCTCGCTGGCGTGGAACGAGTGATGAATTTTTCCACCGAAAATGAATATCAGCAATTTTTACTGCAAGTATCAGAGTTTGAAAAAATGTTGATCGATAGTGGTATTCGTCTATTTAAATATTGGTTTTCTGTCAGTCGTGATGAACAATTTTCACGGTTTCAAAATAGAAAAAACGATCCGCTAAAGCCTTGGTAATTGAGTCCGATTGATGTCGCATAACTCGTTAAATGGGATGATTATACGGCTGCTAAAAAAGTTATGTTTATGCATAGCCAACTGCCAAATTCAGCCTGGGCCATGGTTGAATCAAATGACAAAAAGCGGGCACCATTAAATTGTATAAGCCACTTTCTTAATAATTTACCTTATGATGATAAAGAGGTAAATCTTAGCGATAAGATTGATCCAAAATTTATCTATGAACCACCACTAGCTGTTTTCTCTCGCAGAAAAAAAGCCACCCATTAATCATCAATAACTGAATGCAAAGCAGCTTGTCGAGTATTTTAAAACGACATTACCTAAAGGTGTCAACAAACTAACTAATCAGCAATAAGATAATATTTAATAAAAGTGGCTTTAGCTGCACATTCATTGCTTATCATAATTGTCCTGCAAAGGTTTAACGCTGGGATCTGCCGCCAACACTTTAAAGGCAGCTAACGCTCGTTTGCGGCCAAAATTCAAATCAACAATAGGCTCAGGATAAGTGTCAGGCCTATTAATTGTAGTTGGCATATGAATTTCTTTATCAGATAAATGAGCCAATTCAGGCACATAATGACGAATAAATGTACCTTGTGGATCAAACCGTTTTGATTGAGTCACAGGATTAAAAATCCTAAAATAAGGTACTGCATCCGTGCCTGTTGATGCCGACCATTGCCAGCCTCCATTATTAGCCGCTAGTTCACCATCAATAAGATGTTGCATAAACCAACGTTCACCTAGTCGCCAATCGAGCAATAAATGTTTACTCAAAAACATGGCCGTCACCATGCGTAATCTATTGTGCATCCAGCCTCGCGCTAGTAATTGCCTCATTGCTGCATCAACCAATGGAAAACCTGTCTGGCCCTGTTGCCACGCCGTCAATTCACGTTCATCATGCCGCCATTCAATGTTATCTGTTAAAGGTTTCCATGGTTTATGACGTGATATATAGGGATAATCTATCAATACATGTTTATAAAACTCACGCCATAACAATTCACTCTGCCACGTATTTACACCGTCATTCGGTTCGCAATATTGCCAAGAAGCATTCCAACACTGTCTGACTGAAACTATGCCGCTAGTAAGATAAGCTGATAATCGACTAGTGCCACCTAGAGAGGGAATATCACGATTCTGTTTATAACCAAGAATTGTGTTCTGACAAAAGTTAATCACTCTTGAAAAGGCATATTGTTCACCTGCGGGCCAAAATGCCTGAACATCCTCTGATACCTCCGGCCATGCAATCTGTTCAAGATGACATGCTTGTTTTAGTTCTGGTACCTTAAAGGCCGCTTGAACCTCGGGAAGTGGATATAAATATAATATCTGATCTAGTTGCTGTTTAGCCTGTCTTGAAAAAGGAGTAAATACTTTAAATGCAGTGCCAGTTTTTGTTGTTACTGTCCCTGGAGCCAATAACAATTGATCATGGTACTCTTGATATAAAACATTCACTTTCACTAAGCTATCAATAACATTTCTATCTCGAAGACCTTCGTTAACAGGATATTCATGATTAAAATGAAGTTGTGTAATATCCCATTGTTGGCATATCGTTTTAATTAACGCAGGAATGTGTTGGTAACCATCGACCTGGAAAAAATGCAAGTCAATATTTAACTCGGCAAGTGACTTTTTTAACAAAACTAAGTTACGTCGCCAAAAGTCTATTTTAACCTTAGCATCATCATGCTTCAGCCATTGGTCTGGTGTCGCTATATAGATTGCACTGACGGCCTTGCCTTGTCGGCATGCGTTATAAAGTGCTGGGTTGTCACTTACTCGTAAATCATTACGAAACCAAACTAACTGATGAGACATTATTGTTTTCCTATACTTAGAAGCCAAGCTTTAAATTCAGCTGATTGCCAACAATCGCTTGCACTGCCCCCCTTAAACTCAATCGCTAATTCAGCCAATTGTTCACTATGAATATTTGCCATCCATCCAGCACAAAATGCCTTTCCTCTCCCTGAGCTTAGTAGCTTGGATAAGGGATTAATTTCGATAGATTCTAAACGCCGTTCAGCAAATAAAATAATGGGCAGTACAGTGATATGATTCAACCGATTTAAACTGGCTATATCGTTGAGGTTGTTAATAGCATCTATTTTGACACCTGACTGGAGTAACAAACCATGAAACAGCCAATAATGTAATGAAGGCAGTTCTCCCCCTAAATTGACCAATGTGCAATGTGCGTGGGACTGTTGTTTATCAGTCCGCAGTGTCAATAATGTAATTTGTCGCTGCCAGCACTGCTGCCATTGCTGCAACTCTAACTCAGCACCACGACCTTGCACTTGCCAGCGCTCACTCAGCATACGCTGTAAGGGCTGGTAGACGTATTCACATAAATCAATAAATGGTGTGGATCTGTTGAGCATATCAATTAGTTGGTTCAAACTATGCGGCTTTAATTTAATGAGTTCACTCAAAATATCTTGTTGCAGATTTAACCAGTGATTATTTTTGTCTCGCATCGGATTATTCACGATATTACTATCAAGTAATCTTGCTACCTTACTAATTGTTACACCACGATTAAGCCACAATATAATCTGTCTAATTTCATTGATGTTAGCTTGTTTGTATAAGCGATGACCTTTGGCCGTTCGTTCCGGTTTAATTAAACCATAACGACGCTCCCAGGCACGTAAGGTAACGGATGCCACACCGGTCTGTTGGCTGGCGTACCCAATATTAAATGTTTGTTCAGGTTGCATTTCGTAAACTCAAATCATTGGCCAAAAGCTTTAGGTACAGCGGCTTAGAAATATCGGGACCAAGAGGCTTGGTCAAAGAATACTTTAGCATAGTGAAGAACGTTATCAAGCTAGTTCTGCCATGCAAACCTGCTCTATTATTTTAGAAAACGTTTGATTTGTTAACACTGACAATTTTTTCAAATAGCTTGTAGCTTTACAAACGCATTAACATGAATTTTTAGTGATAGCTATACAATCAATGCCGTCATCAATAAGGTAAAATAATGCCGATTTAAATCGTCCCCATCATCATTACCTATATCAGCTAACATTTGTGCCAGTTTGTCATCTCGATCAGCTGAATATATCCACCATCAAAGTAAATATTGTTATCTAATAAACCGCTGCTAATCCCTACTTTAATTTTCATTAAAACTTCTTTATTATGGCTAGGTTAACAATACAAAAATACTTATACAAGAATTTTATTTTGTCTATATATGTGTCACTATAGTGATAGAAAGATATGAGGCTATAGAAATGAGACATGTTTTAATAACAGGTGGCACCGGGCTTATTGGTTCGGCTTTATGTAAACAATTAGTACAGAAAAGCTATCGTGTGACCGTGATGAGTCGAAATCCAAAAACCGTTGCTAATAAATGCGGTCAACAGGTGGAAGCTATAAAAGCGCTGTCTGAAATAACTGATGACACTGTTATCGATACTGTTATCAACCTAGCAGGCGAGCCTATTGCAGATAAGCGATGGACTGATAAACGCAAAATAGAGTTGCAAACAAGTCGAATTGATCTAACCCGTGATCTTGTCAGCTGGATGACGCAACGACAACAAAAACCAACATGCTTAATTAGCGGCTCTGCCGTCGGTTGGTATGGTGATGGTGGTGCTGAGATTTTAACTGAACACAGTGGCTATCAAGACGAGTACACTCACCAGCTATGCGAGGATTGGGAAAAACAAGCTTTGCAAGCTCAACAGGCAGGCATAAGAGTGTGTGTTGTCAGAACCGGCTTAGTATTAGCCAAAAAGGGCGGATTCCTACAAAAAATGTTACCTCCGTTTAAATTAGGTCTTGGGGGCAGACTAGGTCACGGTGATCAATATATGCCTTGGATTCATCTAACTGATATGATCAATATGATCACTTTTTTATTAGAAGACAGCCAAGCACAAGGTGTATTTAATGGATGTTCACCCCACCCGATTACTAATAAAGAATTCACCAGTATACTGGCTAAACAACTTCATCGTTATGCCATTTTCCCCGTACCTTCATTGGTTCTGAAAGGCCTATTGGGTGAAATGTCCAGTCTATTGCTTACTGGCCAAAATGTTCTTCCTAAAAAAGCTCAGGCTTTAGGCTTTAGCTTTGTTTATACTGATGCTACATTAGCTTTAGCTGATGTTTTATCCATCAAAAATTGAATTAATATGACTAATAGAGCTGTTTTACTTGCGAATCTAGGTTCACCTGATAAAGCTGATACATCCTCAGTACGACGTTATCTTAACCAGTTCCTAATGGATCGTTATGTGATTCAATTACCGTGGTTATTTCGCAGAATGATCGTCAGTTTATTTGTTTTGCCTACACGGCCAAAAGCATCCGCAGAAGCTTATAAAAGTGTGTGGATGAAACAAGGTTCACCTCTAGTAGTATTATCTGAGCGTTTAAAAAAGGCGGTGCAAGCCAGTTTAGATATGCCAGTATCAATGGCGATGCGTTATGGGAGCCCTAGTATAGAAAGCGAGCTAGTCGCCTTAAGTCAACAACCAGGAATTGATGAGGTGTTATATCTACCGCTATACCCTCATTATGCTGAAAGTACGGTTGTCACCTCAATAGTCGAGGCCAACCGTGTTATTGCTAAACACAAACTTAAGATTAAGTTAACCGTGATCGAACCCTTCTATGATAACCCTGATTATATTGATGCCTTAGTATTAAGTGCTGAACCACATCTCAAGCAAGATTACGATCATATCGTGTTCAGTTACCATGGCTTACCGGAAACACATATTACTAAACTTGATAGCTCCGGCCAGCATTGTTTACAACAAACTGATTGCTGCCAGCAGCCTAATGAAGCACATAAAACGTGCTATAGGCATCAGGTAATGCGAACGACTGAGTTATTTGTCAATAAGTCAGGACTGAAACCGGATAAATACTCGGTTGCTTTTCAATCTCGCTTAGGTCGAGCTAAGTGGCTTGGCCCAAATACCGAAGATCGCTTACGTGAATTAGCCCATGCGGGCACAAAAAACGTGTTGGTTATTTGTCCAGCATTTGTTACTGATTGTTTGGAAACATTAGAAGAAATTGCGATTCGGGGTGAAGAGGTATTCATTGAGGCAGGTGGCACTAAATTAAGCTTGATCCCTTGCCTAAATGATACTCCAGCTTGGATTGATGTATTAGCATCATGGTGTACTGAACCTAAATAATCACCATAATGCTAATAGTTATTTCGCAAACAGTCCTTTGACTACTTGTTCAATTTAGTCTCGAATAGAACGAATTAGTTTAATCAAGTTAGTGGTTGAACTATCATGAGTTGAAATTTCAGCCTTACCTTTTATATCAGGCAAAATAGCTTTTGCAAGTTGTTTACCAAGCTCAACGCCCCATTGATCAAATGAGTTGATATTCCAGATCACTCCCTGAACAAAAACTTTATGTTCATATAGTGCGACTAACTGACCCAACATTTCAGGTGTTAGTTTAGGAAATAATAAGGTGTTACTTGGACGATTGCCAGGAAACACTTTATGCGGTAACAGAGCTTCTAAGGCCTTGCCTTCATACCCTTCTGCTGCCAATTCAACACGCACCTCTTCTGCATTTTTACCTTTCATTAATGCCTCTGATTGCGCTAATCCATTTGCTAATAAAATAGATTGGTGATCACATTTAGGATAGTGGCTATTAACAGGCAATACAAAATCAACTGGTATTAATTGAGTACCTTGATGTATTAGTTGAAAGTAAGCATGTTGACCATTAGTACCTGGTGTTCCCCATATAACAGGGCCTGTTTTATAACTTAGACGCTGTCCTTCACGGTTAGTAACTTTTCCGTTACTTTCCATATCTAATTGTTGCATATGGTTAGGAAAACGAGCAAGTGAATGGTCGTAAGGTACAATGGCGTGAGTTTGAGCACCAAAGAAGTTAATATACCACACACCCAATAGACCCATCATTACCGGTATATTTTCAGACAAGGGTTGATTTCGAAAATGATTATCCATTTCATGCCCCCCCTCAAGCAGTCGCTCAAAGTTATCCATACCGACATAAAGTGCAATGGGTAATCCAATGGCACTCCATAAAGAATATCGACCGCCTACCCAGTCCCAAATTTCAAACATGTTTGCTGTATCAATACCAAATTCTGCGACCGCTTTAGCGTTAGTAGATACCGCTACAAAGTGTTTAGCAACATCTGCTTGTTCAGCTGTTTTCAAAAACCATGCTCTAGCTGATTGTGCGTTTGTTAATGTCTCTTGTGTCGTAAACGTTTTAGATGCAACTATAAATAAAGTTGTTTGTTGGTTAAGTTTTTCTAGCGTGGTACTTAAATCAGTACCATCAACATTAGATACAAAATGGGCACTTATCCCTTCAATACCGTAGGGTTCAAGCGCATCACATATCATTGCAGGACCAAGATCAGAGCCACCAATACCAATATTGACAATATCAGTAATCTTTTTGCCTGAGTAGCCAAGCCACTCACCACTATGAACTTGCTGACAGAAACTTTTCATTTGTGCCAGCACTTCATTTACGGCGGGCATCACATCTTCACCATCAACCATTACCGGTGTATTACTGCGATTACGTAAAGCAGTATGCAGCACAGCTCTGCCTTCAGTATTATTAATTGCTTCGCCCGAGAACATACGTTCAATCCAGCCTGACATATCGACTGAATTAGCTAATGCGAGCAATTTTTCTACTGTTTCTTTGGTGATACGATTTTTTGAGTAATCTAACATCAGATCACCACTCTTAAGTGAGAAATGATGAACACGATCAGAATCTAATACAAATTGCTCCCGCATTGATAAAAATTTCAGATCAGAATAATGACGAACTAAGGACTGCCATTCAGGTATATTTAAGGGGGTCATAGTATTCTTCTATTTTTATTATTGTAAAAATTCAGCTAATGCATTCCATGTGATAGTTTCTTGCTCGCCTGTTGCCATGGTTTTCACACCAACTACTTTCTTTTCTATTTCATCATCACCTAAAATGAAAGTCCAGCGTGCACCACTTCTATCAGCACGTTTAAATTGGTTTTTAAAAGTACCACCACCGCAGTGAGTAATCAATTTTAAATCAGGCAACTGGTCGCGTAATTGCTCTGCCAATAACAATGATTGGCTAGCTGCCGCCTCACCTACCGCCACCAAATAGACATCAACAGATTCGGTTTTGGGTAAGGAGTCAGTTGCTTCTAATAATGAAATTAAGCGCTCTAAACCTAAAGCAAATCCAATAGCAGTTGCTGCTTTTCCACCGAGTTGAGCAACCAAACCATCATAACGTCCACCCGCACAAATAGTCCCTTGGGAGCCTAATTGATCGGTAACCCACTCAAAGACTGTTTTGCCATAATAATCTAAGCCACGCACTAAACGCGGATTGATTTCATAAACTAAGCCCGCTTGATCCAATGTTTTGCATAGGATTGAAAATTCTTCTCTCGATTCATTATCTAGGTGATCAATCAATTTAGGGGCAGCATTATTCAGCGCTTGCATTGCAGGATTTTTGCTATCTAAAATACGTAATGGATTAGTATGAAGTCTTCGCTGACTATCTTCATCCAGTTGATCTTGATGCTTTTCAAAATAGTTAATTAAAACATCACGGTAGGCCAGACGTGCCTCAGTAGAACCGAGTGAATTAATTTGTAAACTGGCCCCTTTTAGACCTAATACTTTCCATAAACGTGCGGTCATTAAGATCATTTCAGCATCAATATCTGGACCACTAAAACCATAGGCTTCTACACCTACTTGATGAAATTGGCGATAACGTCCCTTCTGAGGGCGTTCATGGCGAAACATTGGCCCCATATACCAAAGGCGTTGCGTTTGATTAAGCATGCCATTTTGCATAGCGGCTCGCACGCAGCCTGCAGTACCTTCGGGACGCAAGGTTAATTTATCGCCATTACGGTCTGTGAATGTGTACATCTCTTTTTCTACGATATCAGTTACTTCGCCGATTGAACGACAAAAAAGTTCAGTTTTTTCAACAATCGGAAAACGAATTTCTTGGTAGCCATAAGTGGTTAATACTTTTTTAAGAGCAGCTTCAACTGCCTGCCAGTAGGGTGTAACTTCAGGGAGAATATCATTCATCCCCCGAATAGATCGGATAATTTCAGCCACGCTTAACTTATGTCCTTTATCGGTATAATATTTTCTGGGTGGGTTACTTGTTGTTGACGGGCTATTCTTTGCCGAATTTCGCGTTCAAGCTCATCAACGATCGATTTGTTATCGACTTTATGACTAGGCTTACCATCAACATAGAGTAAATTGGGCTCTCCCCCTGTCAAACCAAAAGTTGCTTCTTTAGCTTCTCCAGGCCCATTCACCACACAACCAATCACCGCTACATCCATCGGTTCTAAAATATCTTCAAGTCGAGCTTCTAACTCATTAACAGTAGAAATAACATCAAACTGCTGACGTGAACAAGACGGACAAGCAATTAAATTGATACCTTTATTTCTAATTCTTAAACTTTTTAAAATATCAAAACCGACCCGAATTTCTTCAATAGGATCGGCTGCAAGCGATACTCTTATTGTATCGCCAATGCCATCAGCCAGTAACATGCCTAAACCTATTGCAGATTTAACAGATCCAGAACGTAAACTACCCGCTTCAGTAATGCCAAGATGGAGTGGCTGTTCAATTTGTGTTGCCAATTTTCGATACGCTTGGACCGTCATAAACACATCTGATGCCTTTAAACTTACCTTAAATTCGGGGTAGTTCAATCTGTCTAGAATATCAATATGTCGTAATGCTGATTCTACTAGAGCATCTGGCGTTGGTTCACCATATTTTTTCTGTAGTTCTTTCTCTAATGAGCCAGCATTGACACCTATTCGAATAGGAATACCATGATCACGTGCACTATCAATCACTGAGCGCACCCGATCTTCACGACCGATGTTGCCTGGATTAATACGTAAACAATCTACACCTAACTCTGCTACTCGAAGGGCAATTTTATAATCAAAGTGAATGTCAGCTACCAGTGGTATATTGACTCTCTTTTTTATTTTGCCAAAGGCTTCTGCCGCGTCCATGCTAGGCACTGATACTCTTACTATATCTGCACCTACATCTTGTAATGCGATAATTTGTGCGACAGTTGCATCTACATCACAGGTTTCAGTATTGGTCATACTTTGTACAGCAATGGGAGCATCGCCCCCTACTGGCACATTACCCACCATAATTTGGCGGGATTTTCTACGAATAATATTGGTCGGTGATGCCATTAAGATTCTGCTCCTAGAGTAAATCGCGCTACGTTGCGTTGGGTATAAGGCGAAGCGTCAAATATTTTATCGTTAAATTTCACTTTTACAGCTGCTGCACGACCCAGCATAACACTCAGTGGTGCAGGTCCATTCAATATAATCACATCATTTTTTTTCATTATTTGATTAAGCAAAACCTTACTATTTGCATCTTTGACTTCAACCCAAGATTCATCATTAAAGGCTAACTCAAGACTTACATCTAAAATAACAAGCGGCTTACTTTCAGCTAAAACGTTATCATTGACTACATCAATTTTGTTTGGTATTTCGTTAACTGACTCAGTATTTATTATGGGTTTAGCAGCAGACGATAATTGCACATCATTATTTACCCTCTGTTCAACAACATTGATTTCTTGCTGTAGAGCAGGAACAGCTGTTTCACTTTGTTCATCATATATATCATTTAAAATTACCGGGTTTTCTGGGGTGTTGGGTGATAATATTAATAATTCATCCATATTCTCTATTTTTTGCCATTGCTGATATGCAAACCAAATTAAAACGGATGCAACTATAATAAGAAAAAAAGCGACAAAAAATGTTTTTTTATTACCGGGTTCATCCTGTTTTCCCACCACTAATATTCCGGGATCAGCGATATTATATTCAAGATTAAATGCGGCTAATAACTCATCTTCTGGTAAACCAAGAAATCTCACATAATTCGAAAAATAGCCTCGAGCATAAGCTCGGCCATGCAGTTCAGACCAGCGTTCGTTTTCAATATGTTCAATGGTGTGTTTAGTGAGACGTAGTTCAGTGGTTATATCGTTAATCGTTAAGTTTTTTGCCTCCCTCGCTATACGAAGTCGTTTTCCAATGGTTGGTGGTGTCTCGATTTTCAGTTCATTATCGGTAACAT
>Ga0307492_10000150_pt1 | contig 31520 bp, 27 predicted proteins | sample SI3LmetaG_FD_202365 | JGI IMG/M metagenome (GOLD analysis project Ga0307492, IMG submission 202365) | Sea-ice brine microbial communities from Beaufort Sea near Barrow, Alaska, United States - SI3L | ecosystem: Environmental > Aquatic > Marine > Coastal | place: USA: Alaska | collected 2017-05-06 | reverse complement strand
AGGTCTTCCAAGGAGATAACCCCGGGATTGTCACATTCGCCACCGACTTCAATCTCCCACGGGTAAGGGTTGAATTCATGGGCAAACTTGTAAGGGTCCTCCTTACCGGTGCCAAACTCATAGTAATTATTGTATTGCTTGGCGTCCTGTGGATCCGTCAAGGCTTCGTCGGTGGTGTAGCTGCGGTAGACGGTGGAGCCAACTTTCTTGTCGAGCCAGCCCGGAATTTTGTCTTGCGCCGCCATCGCATAGGACGCACCGGCCGTAGTTAGCGCCAGCGCGCCAGCACCTTGGATGATTTGACGACGATTCAAAAAGGCGCTGTGCGATGTGACTTGATTTTCAGTGTCGATAATAGTTCGAGCCATCAGTACTGCCTCAAAGAGTATAAGTCAGCTTATGACCCCTGACTTATGAAGAAGTTTCTTTTTTTTTCTTTCTGCCAACAAATCGGATCAATTCCAGAATAGGACCGTGGAAAGCATAGGTCAATGCAAAACCGAGCAGGACTCTAGGCGGATCCAGGGCGACGAAGGCCAGTACCAGTACGACGGCCAACAGGGCGAAAAAGGGCACGCGACGTTGGGCGCTGATGTCTTTAAAGGAGAAATAGCGTATCGGACTGACCATCATCACACCGACTAAGGGCACCAGAACCGCCATCAACCAAGATAATTGGGCCCCACTGACGCCAAAGGCCTCCATGGACCAGATGATCGACCAAATCACCGCAGCGCCGGCTGGGCTGGGCAAGCCAACAAAGTATTTTTTATCGACCTTGCTAATCTGCACATTAAAACGTGCCAAGCGCATAGCGCCGCCAGCGGCGAAAATAAAGGCCAACACCCAGCCGGTTTGACCCAGACTATTTAGCGACCAGAGAAAAGCCAGCAAGGCGGGCGCCAGACCAAAGGCCACCAAGTCTGACATGCTGTCATACTGGGCGCCAAATTCAGACTGGGTGTGGGTCATACGGGCGACCCGGCCATCGGCTCCATCGAGCAATTGGGCGATAAAGATAGCAATGCAAGCCTTCTCAAAATCACCATTAATCGACGCAATAATGGCATAAAAGCCCGAAAACAAGGCACTGGTGGTTAACAAATTTGGGATCAGGTAGACCCCACGGCGTAAATTAGTCTCTGCAGCCGGAATGGCTTCTGATTCTGTTGTGGATTCTTTTTTTGTCGACATTAGTTACTCTCTTGATGAATTTTTTGCGCCGTTTTCCAAAAAGCATGGACTAACGGATCCTGTAAGCGGCGATTCAGCACACACACACCGACGTCGAAGGGCTGCAGTTTTTTCTCGACTGCAATGGTTCGGATCTTATCCTTAAGAGGACTATTTTCGATTACTAAGGCTGGCACGACCCCAACACCCAAACCCAAACCGACCATGGCAACAATGGCCTCATGTCCAGCAACTTGGGCATAGATATGAGGCTTGATACTCAAACCTCGGAACCAGTGGTCGAGCCGTTTTCGTGCCAGGCCAAATTCCGACATAATAAAGGGCACCTGCCCCCAAGCAATCGGATTTTGGTCCAGTAGCGCACTGACTGGGCCCTCTGCTGTCGGTCCGATAAACTCCAGTGTGGTCGCGACCAATGATTTAAACAATAGAGGGTTTGGCAATTGGTCGGGCAAAGGGGCCACGGCTATATCGACCTCATCATCCATCACCTTCTGAATCGCTTGAGCCGTATCACCGGTCTCCAGTATCACCTCGATGTTGGGAAATTCGCCTCGAAATCGGGTCAGCAGATCGGACATCACCGAATAACTTGCCGTCACCGAGCAATAGAGGCGAATTTGACCGGTTAATTCAATCGGATCATTTTTCAGCTGATGTTTCAATTCTTGCCAATGGGTCAAGGTGGCCTCGGCAAACTCGCGAAATTTCCGGCCGGCCTGGGTCAAAACCACCGTTCGATTATCGCGCTCAAACAGCATGGCACCCAGCTCATCTTCCAGCCGAGCAATACTTCGGCTCAGAGTGGATGGACTGACATGCATAGCCTCGGACGTTTTACCGTAATGCAGAGTTTGCGACAAATGAATAAATTGACGTAACGCTCGAAGATCCATAGACCCCTCCTTTCAGAGACAGAATTATGTCATGGAAGCGACTGTGTTGCAGCATTTGCAACAATATTTAGCATTTATCGGACAGTGTGACGAAAGCGTTGGCTATTTATCAACCGACCCTTTGGAAAATCAAGATCCCCTGAACTAGGCTTAAGCTTATCAGATGAGGGAATGGGTTCATGGAGGAGACGCCTCAAGTACAGACGCCTCGAGTACCACACAGCGAACGGCTTGGCCTGACCTTGAGGCATTGGCCGGTCAATCCACTAGAGCCTACAGCGCAGACGGCCCAGAAATCCAGGCAGTACAACCGACCATGAGCAAGAGCAAGCCTACACGCCAAAACAATCGATTAAGATGGTTCCTGTCCAGTGTCGTCGTCGGCTCGATCATCATACCGGCCCTGCTGGTCGGTAGTTTACAGATTTTCATCCGGTTTCAGTCCGAAATCAACCAACGCAGCAATGCTGACGCCCTTGCCTTGGTTGAGGTTCTCAAAGAGGGTCTCAACCCGCCGTTATGGTCATTTATACCCGAAAATGCACAAGACTTAGTGAATGGTGTCGCACTGAACACCAGTGTCAATCGTATTACCGTCAACGATGCGCTCGGTTCGCTGTTCGTAGAGTACAAAAAGAAGGACTACCGGCCAGAGCCCGATGCTTTAACACTTACCGAAGACATATTGCGCGAAGAATCGGTAATCGGCACCATCGATCTGGAGTATAGTGTTGAACCGGGTCGTAAGATCGCCTGGGAAGACACCAAGAAGGTACTTTTTGTCACCCTGGCCCAGGTTCTATTCTCGCTAACGGTCATACTCTTTGTGATCGATAGACGCGTAACCAAACCCCTAATGCTGCTAAAATCCGGCGCCCACGCAGTCTCTTTGAACAACTTTGATACCGAGATTCGGTCTGAACACCCCGATGAATTCGCGGATCTGGCGAATGAATGGAACGCCATGCGCATCGCTCTAAAAAGCTCATTCGAGTCACTTGAAGATCATGTCAAGCAGCGTACCGAGGATCTAACCCGGGTTAATGACGAGCTGGTGCAAACCGTCGATCATCTTAAAAACGCGCAAGACAGTCTCGTGCAAACTGAGAAATTGGCCGCCCTAGGTGCCCTGGTCGCCGGTGTATCACACGAGCTGAACACCCCCATCGGCAATGGCCGGCTGATGTCCACCTCAGTGCATGCAACGGCCGTACATTTGAAGTCCACATTCGATCGAGGTGAAATAACCAAAAGCCAATTGGAACTGGGCTTGGATGAGATATTAGAAGGTACGGCCCTGATCGAAGGCAACCTATTAAAGGCCAATAACCTGGTCCACAGCTTTAAGCAGATTGCCGTTGATCGCACCAATGATATGCGCCGGCGATTTGGCATTAACGACTTTATCAAGGAGATTGAAGCGACCATGGTACATGTCTTCAAATCCACGCCTTACCGGCTTGAGGTAAAGCTCAGTGACGATGTTGAATTAGACAGTTTTCCCGGGGTCTTGAGTCAGATTGTTTTGAACCTGATCAATAACGCCCTGATGCATGGCTTGGATGGCCAGACCACTGGTTGCGTCTACGTTGAACTGACGCCGCGGGGTGATCGGATCGAAATCATGGTCAAAGATGATGGTCTCGGCATGGACGACAATGTCCGCAAACGCATCTTTGAACCCTTTTTTACCACCAAGCTGGGCAAAGGTGGTAGTGGTCTGGGTATGCATATAGTGCATAACCTAACTACTGGACCGCTGGGTGGTTTGATCACAGTGCGTTCACTGCCTGGTAATGGCACCTCCGTAATAGTCGACATACCGCTCAATGCGCCGCACGATGTGCCTCCGCCTGGTATCTGACCCGCCGGTTCCTACCCGCTGCCACGCCAATCCCCAACAGGAGCGCATATTTCGCAACACTCGCTTGCCAACAATTCATTTTCAGCACCAGCCTGCTTTCGCTAGACTGCACCTATCCGTGGCAGCTGCCACATCCAGATTTGATAGGTATCAGAATGAGTAATTATTTCAACACCCTGAACTTACGTGAACAACTGGCGCAATTGGGTCAGTGTCGCTTCATGGACCGCAGCGAATTTGCCGATGAATGTGATTTTTTAAAGGGCAAGAAGGTCGTCATTGTCGGCTGCGGCGCGCAGGGCTTAAACCAAGGCCTTAATATGCGCGATTCGGGCCTGGATGTGTCCTATACCCTGCGCCAGGCTGCTATCACGGAGAAACGTCAGTCGTGGAAAAACGCGCAAGAGAACGGCTTTAAGGTTGGCGCTTATGAAGATTTAATTCCGCAGGCCGATCTGGTGGTCAACCTGACCCCCGACAAGCAGCATTCGGCCGTTGTTGAGGCGGTCATGCCACTGATGAAGCAGGGCGCCGCCCTGGGTTATTCACACGGCTTTAATATCGTTGAAGTGGGCCAAAAAATTCGCGCCGACATTACCGTCGTAATGGTTGCCCCTAAATGCCCAGGCACCGAAGTGCGTGAAGAATACAAGCGCGGCTTTGGTGTCCCGACCCTGATCGCTGTGCACCCGGAAAATGACCCCCAGGGTAATGGCATGGCTATCGCTAAGGCTTGGGCGGCGGCAACCGGTGGTCACCGCGCCGGGGTGCTGCAAAGCTCCTTTGTCGCCGAAGTGAAGTCCGATTTGATGGGCGAACAGACGATCCTCTGTGGCATGTTACAGGCCGGTTCGATCCTCTGTTTTGACAAGATGATTGCTGAGGGTGTCGATAGCGTTTACGCCGCCAAGTTGGTTCAATTCGGATGGGAAACGGTGACCGAAGCGCTCAAGCTCGGTGGCATCACCAATATGATGGACCGTCTCGACAACCCTGCCAAACTGCGCGCCTTTGAATTGTCAGAAAATCTCAAGGAACTGATGCGACCCTTGTTCCGTAAGCATCAGGACGACATCATCAGCGGCCACTTCTCCACCACCATGATGGCCGATTGGGATGCCAATGATAAGGACCTGTTCCGCTGGCGCGAAGAGACCGGCCAGACAGCCTTTGAACAGGCTCCTGCGGCGGTCAATGATTTGGACGAACAGGACTATTTTGACAACGGCATCCTAATGATTGCAATGGTCAAGTCCGGCGTCGAACTGGCCTTTGAAACCATGGTTGAAAGCGGCATCATCGAAGAAAGTGCCTATTACGAGTCTTTGCATGAGTTACCGCTGATTGCCAATACCGTGGCACGCAAAAAACTCTATGAAATGAATGTCGTCATCAGTGATACAGCAGAATACGGTAATTACCTCTTTGCCCACGCCGCAGTGCCACTATTGGCCGAGCATTTCATGCCGAGTGTCGGCTCTGACGTGATCGGTAAGGGTCTGCAGTCCAAGTCCAGCTCGGTCGACAACGTCACCCTGGTCCAGGTTAACGACGCCATCCGTAACCATCCGATTGAATACATTGGTGAAGAGTTACGCGGCTATATGACAGATATGAAGCGCATCGTCGAGGCGTAAGACGGTCAAACGATCTCAGTGAGCTCCCCAAAAGGGATTGAGTATTAGCCCACACCCAGTGTGGGTTTTTTTTGCCCGCGCGTCTAAGCGCAAACAACCGCTCTAGTTTTTAGTTATTCGCTGATTGGCGCGTTGCATTTGCAGCGCCATGGTCTCAAGGGTTGAGATAACCAGTTCGGGCCGGTTTTCAATCAGCAGGCGAAACTTATCATAAGTGACCTTCACCGCCGAACAGGGTCCATCGGCGATAACCGACGCCGTCCGGGTCGTTTTCAGCAGCATGGCTTGTAAACCTAAAATCTCATTCTCCTTGGCTTCACCAACCTGTTTGTCATTAACCATCACTTTGGCCCGACCCTGAATTAGGGTGTAAACAGAATCGGCCACATCGCCTTCCTGGATAATGACATCTCCGGTATTGAAAAATTCAAAGCCTGGCATTGGCTCGGGCACAACCTTGATATTGTGATTGACCAGGGCCAACATCAGATCGCTGTAACCCTGGATGATGGCCGGTATTACCTGGGCGGACACGCTCTGCCAAGTCCATACTTCGAGCTCAACGGCGCCGTCTTGAAACCAGCTCATCAGACTACCCGGATAGCCCAGCCAACTGTCACCGGCTTCCAAGGCCAACAAGCGGCCCTCTTCAAGTCCCAGCCCGATAACACCGGATCTAACCTTTACATAGGCCCAACTTTCGACCGGCACTGCCGCCATTTCGTTGCGTTTAAACTGATATACAGTACTGGCTAGACCTTCAAAGTGCTGCAACGCAAAGAATTGCTGTCGTTGGGCGCGATGCAGCCAATTATCGGGATGCATGACCATGACTAACATTTAGTGGGGTTACTCCTCAATCATTAGAATCGATATTTCATCGGTTTGGGCAATAGCGTACTCGTAAGCATTACTCAGATCGAGTAATTCCAGACCAAAATCCTGCAGTGCGGCCTCAGGTAACTTGTGCCACTGCGAATGCATATAGAGCGTCACAATCGACAACAACATACCAGCCTGGCCTTGCTTATGCACTACCGCCTCGTGAAACTCAGGGGATAAGGGTAATAGCGCCATAAGTTCGCCCAAGGGCTGATCCAGCCAAGCGTCCATGCAGGATAACAAGCCAACCGAGAAACTCATCGCGGCGGTTTGGGCATCAAATTTCTCACCCAGATACTCACACATATGGCCGCGCATCAGGCTTTCAGTTTGCAACTCATCCGGTTTGCGACCGAGCTTACCCAGACACACCAAGGTCGCCCAACTGCGAATTCGCGCTACACCTAGTATCATGACCGCATGGTTGATGGAATCAACTGTCTGCAGTCGACGGTAAAAGGATGAGTTAACCAACTTCAATAGCTTGTACGACAGCACCACATCGCGCTTCACTATAGCCGACAAGGCTGGCACATCAACTTCTGGCTGATACAGTTCGCGTAATAAATCGAAGATTGACCGCCGGTTGGCATCCAATATATGACCCTTGACCAATTCCGGTCGGCAGAAGAAATAACCCTGATAGAGGTCAAACCCGAGTGACTGGGTGTATTGATACATGGCCTGAGTCTCGACTTTTTCGGCCAACAATTGTACCGGATGCTGGCGCAAACGCTGTACCGCCAGCGCCAATGTTTCTTTGGTGTAGGCTAGTACATCGAGTTTGATAATGTCAGCACTATCGATTAGCTCCGGCCGGTAATCTTTCATATCAAAATCATCGAGTGCGGTTTTAAAACCTCGGGCGCGGAGATCCTGAATTTTAGCGACAATTTCGGGCTTATTGTGTTCGCTTTCGAGTATTTCGACGACGAGAAACTGCTGGGCAAAGCTCGGAATAGCCGACATCATGGCACTGCCGACATTTAGGAATCCGGGTTTGCCATTGAGCACCTGCGGTGAGCTGTTTTCCGTATAGGCATTCAATAAGACCGAGCGGGTCGCCAGATCACCGTCAATAAATTCGGCTTTGTCGGCTGCGCCATTGCGGAATAATAGCTCATAGGCAAAGACTTGTTGGTCGCGGTTAAAGATCGGTTGTCGCGCAAATAACACCTGTTCGAGCAATTAGTCCTCCAAAAAAACAACATCAGGCCTAATTATAGCAACCTTAGGGAAAATTGCTGGTCAGAGTTCAGTGTTCTCTCTTTGTGGCCTTGGTCACTGTTCCAATTGCTAAATTCGAGGTGTCGGTATGCAGATACAGATAGGTCTACCGTGCAACCCACTCTGGCTGTGCCAGAGCCTGGGCTGGGTGGTCGGGCTAGTGGTTATTGTGGGCCTAATGGGCTTGGTCCGGTCTGTTTATCGAGCTCAACGAGCGGACAAAAAAAAGCGCTCACCGTGAGCGCTTTCGTAACTCGTGTAGTTCTTTGTAGCCTTAGGGGCTGGATAGACCTTTGTCGCCTTAGAGGCTGAGCACCTTTTCACCACGAGCAACGCCCGAGACGCCAGTGCGGGCCACTTCCATAATGGTGGTGCCGGCCAAAGCCTCGAGGAAAGCCGCCAGCTTCTCCTCCTCCCCCGTCACCATAACGGTAAAGGTCGTCGGCGACACATCGACAATCTGTGCCCGGAAGATGTCGGTGGTGCGCTTGACCTCTTCACGCTGGGCCCCTGTGGCCCGAACCTTGACTAACATCAGACCCCGTTCGACATGCCCGCCTTCGGTCAGATCGACCACCTTAACCACCTCGACCAGCTTGTTCAACTGTTTGGTTATCTGCTCCACCATCTGTTCATCGCCATGGGTGACCAGGGTCAAACGCGATAGGGTCGGGTCGTCGGTGGGCGCAACGTTGAGCGAATCAATGTTATAACCGCGTTGGGCGAAGAGGCCCACCAAGCGGGCCAGAGCGCCGGATTCATTTTCCATTAAAACCGATAGAATGTGTCTCATCAGGTACGCTCCGTCTTGCTCAAGAACATGTCGCACATGGACCCATTGGGTACCTGCATTGGATAAACGTGTTCGTCCGGATCGATGCGCACGTCGATAAAGACCGCCTTATCGCGAATGGCCATGGCTTCAATCAGCGTGCCTTCCAGTTGATCGGCGTTGTCGACGACAAATCCGACATGGCCATAACTTTCGGCCAATTTAACAAAGTCCGGCAAAGAGTCCATATAGGAGTTGGAATAACGCGATTCATAGTTCATATCCTGCCATTGGCGCACCATGCCCAGGTAGCCATTGTTCAGGCAGAGAATTTTCACCGGTAAACCGTACTGTTTGCAGGTAGACAACTCCTGGATGTTCATCTGAATCGACCCTTCACCGGTGACGCAGACCACATCGGCCTCGGGGTAGTTGATCTGCACCCCCATGGCAGCCGGTAAACCAAAGCCCATGGTGCCGAGGCCACCGGAATTGATCCAGCGATTCGGCTTGTTGAACTTGTAATACTGCGCAGCAAACATCTGATGTTGGCCGACATCGGAACAGATGTAGGCATCGCCTTTGGTGACACGCGCCAAGGTCTCGATCACAAATTGCGGCTTCATCTTGACCGAGTCGTCGGTGCGATAGCGCCCACCGTGGCGAGTATGCCATTGCGCAATCTGCGACCACCACTGCTCCAGCGCAGCTTCATCATTGCGTTGATCGCTTTGGTCGATCTGCTCGAGCATTTCCAGCAACACCGACTTAACGGGCCCAACGATGGGGACATCGGCGAGTATGTGTTTGGAAATGGTGGTCGGGTCAATATCGATATGGATCAACTTGGCCTCTGGGCAAAACTTCGAGACCTTATTGGTCACCCGATCGTCCAGCCGGGCACCAATGGCGATAATCAGATCCGCATTGTGCATGGCCATATTGGCCTCATAGGTGCCATGCATGCCTAACATGCCGATGAACAGTTCATCGGTACCGGGAAAGCAGCCCAAACCCATCAGGGTATTGGTCACTGGGAAGTTCAATAACTTCGCCATTTTCGTCAGCTCACCCGAGGCCTTGCCGAGGATGACACCACCACCGGCGTATATTATCGGTTTCTTGGCTTGTAACATCAGGCTAACGGCTTTGCGAATTTGACCGCTGTGACCCTTTTTAACCGGATTGTAAGAACGCATCTTGATACGATCCGGATAGAGGTAAGGGAACTTCTGATTGGGCATGGTCATATCTTTTGGAATATCGATGACCACCGGACCGGGACGACCGCTTTCGGCTAAGTAGAAGGCCTTCTTAATCAACATGGGAATGTCTTTCGGGTCACGCACCATCATATTGTGTTTCACCACCGGCCGGGAAATACCCATCATGTCGGTTTCCTGAAACGCATCGCCGCCGATCAGATGACTCATCACCTGCCCGGTAATGATTACCATCGGGATGGAATCCATATAGGCCGTGGCGATGCCCGTGATAGCATTCGTTGCGCCGGGACCTGAAGTCACTAAGACCACGCCGGCCTTGCCAGAAGCCCGCGCATAGGCATCCGCCATATGGGTCGCGGCTTGTTCATGGCGCACCAGAACGTGTTTGATCTTGGATTGATGATGCAGTGCATCGTATATATGGAGCACCGAGCCACCCGGGTAACCGTAGATGAATTCGACACCCTCGTCATGCAGCGCACGACACAGCATTTCACCACCAGAAAGCATTTCTGGCTGAACCGACGACTTTGACATGTGAATAGACCTTTGCTGTGGTACAGGAACGCGTTCGCTTTATCAGCTCTTCTTCAGCCCGTATTCAAATGCTTAGGTCGGTAAACCTAAACATCAACACAACCGACCGTTTGTGGATTGCTTACCCAACAACTCCGACGTCGATATTGCTGCCTGTTACCTTGTTGCACGGACGGATCGGTATTAACCCGCCTCTAGAGCCATTTTAGCGACTGGTCAAGGAATGTCCATCGAAAAATAGTCGGATCGAGCAATCGACTTAGGCTCCATTGAGTTATTTGCTGAACACCACCTGGCCGTCGACCAGTTCGGCCTGGATGTGATCACCCCGATTAAAATCCCCTCGGAGTAAAGCCGACGCCAGCGGATTCTCCAGCTCACGCTGAATCGCCCGTTTGAGGGGCCGTGCGCCATAAACCGGATCGAAACCGGCAGCGCAGAGTTTGTCGAGTACCGTAGCGCTGATGCCCAGACCCAATTCCTGCTCGGTCAGTCGACGGTGTAGCTGCGCCAACTGGATTTTCGCTATGCCATGGATCTGCTCTCGGCCGAGCGGATGGAAGACCACAACCTCGTCGAGCCGGTTGATAAACTCCGGTCGAAAATAGTCCCCCACGACCGTCATTACCGCCTCTTTCATCTGTTCGTAGTTGGCCTCGCCCGAGAGCAGCTGTATCTGTTCCGAACCCAGGTTAGAGGTCATCACAATAACGGTATTGCGAAAATCGACGGTGCGTCCTTGACCATCGGTCAGACGACCGTCATCCAGCACCTGAAGCAGAATATTAAAGACATCGCTATGAGCTTTTTCGACCTCATCGAGCAAGATCACCGAATAGGGCTTGCGGCGCACCGCCTCGGTTAGATATCCACCCTCTTCATAACCGACATAGCCTGGCGGCGCACCAATCAAGCGCGCCACCGAATGTTTCTCCATAAACTCAGACATATCGATGCGTATCATCGCGTCCGTGGTATCGAACAGGAAATTAGCCAGCGCTTTACACAGCTCGGTTTTACCGACACCGGTAGGTCCGAGGAATAAAAAAGAACCATTAGGTCGGTCCGGATCGGACAGACCGGAGCGTGAGCGACGGATAGCATTCGATACCGCCACCACGGCCTCATGCTGGCCGATGAGTTGGGTATGTAAAACCTCTTCCATGCGCAGCAGCTTGTCACGCTCGCCTTCGAGCATTTTATCGACCGGAATGCCGGTCCAGCGGGATATGACATTGGCGATGGATTCATCGGTCACCCGATATTGCAGTAACTTCATGTCCATCATCTCGGCTTGGCCGGCCATATCGAGCTGCTTTTCCAACTCCGGAATGCGGCCATACTGAAGCTCCGACATTTTGGTCAAATCGCTGGCCCGACGCGCCGCTTCGAGCTCTACTCGGGCCTGTTCAAGCTGTTCTTTGACATGTTGCGAGCCCTGCACAGCGGCCTTTTCGGCCAGCCAAACCTCTTCCAGGTCGGAATATTCCCGATCCAGTTCGCCGATCGACTGATGCAGGCGCGCCAGGGACAACTTGGCCTGAGGGTCACTTTCTTTTTTTAGGGCCTCAGCTTCGATCTTAAATTGAATCAGCTTACGTTCCAGTCGATCCATCGACTCCGGCTTGGAGTCGATCTCCATGCGGATACGGCTCGCCGACTCATCGATCAAATCAATCGCCTTATCGGGCAGTTGACGATCGGAGATATAACGCTGGGACAACTTGACCGCTGCGATAATGGCGCCGTCGGTAATGGTGACCCCATGATGGACTTCATAACGCTCTTTCAGGCCACGCAAGATGGCGATGGTATCTTCTTCATTGGGTTCACTGACCAGAACTTTCTGAAAACGGCGCTCCAGGGCACCGTCTTTTTCAATATATTGTCGATATTCGTTCAGGGTGGTCGCTCCGACGCAGTGCAATTCACCCCGCGCCAATGCAGGCTTTAACATGTTGCCAGCATCCATGGCACCATCGCTTTTACCGGCGCCGACTACGGTGTGCAATTCATCGATAAAGAGAATCACCTGGCCGTCTTGCTTGGCCAGTTCATTGAGCACTGCCTTCAGTCGTTCTTCGAATTCACCTCGGTATTTGGCGCCAGCCACCAGCGCACTCAGATCGAGTGATAGCACCCGCTTGCTCTTTAGGTTTTCCGGCACTTCACCATTGATAATACGTTGCGCCAAGCCTTCGACGATGGCAGTTTTGCCGACCCCCGGTTCGCCGATCAATACCGGATTGTTCTTGCGCCGGCGCTGCAGCACTTGAATAGTGCGGCGAATTTCATCATCGCGGCCAATCACTGGATCCAACTTGCCCTCTTCGGCGCGCGCGGTCAGGTCGACGGTATACTTATCCAGGGCCTGGCGGTTCTCTTCGGCATCGGCACTGGATACCGATTCGCCATTGCGGATGTCTTCGATCGCCTGTTGCAACACGGCTTCGATCAGCCCGGCCTCCTGCAGGGTCTTGGCGATGCGTGAACGGTCCTGCAACATCGCCATAAGCACCAACTCACTGGAAATGAACTGGTCTTTGCGTTGCTGCGACAGTTTGTCGGCTCGATTGAGCACCCGTCCCAAGTCATTAGACATATGGACGTCGTCGTCGTTACCATTTATTTTCGGCAACTGGTGTAACTGCTCATCGGCAGCAGTCTTTAGTTTGGCCATATTAGCGCCGGCCTTGCTCAGCAAGGCGGTCATGGCAGTATTTTTTTGATTCAACAGGGCGATTAATAGGTGAACCGGTTCAATAAAACTGTGATCTTGGCCCAATGCAACCGACTGCGCATCGGACAATGCCAGCTGTAAATTGCTCGTAAGACGATCGATGCGCATACTATTACCCTAATATGAGTTTTAACGGAGTCTGGTGTAAAAAATAAGGGCTAAGGAGACGAGAATCAAGTCCACCTAAGCGGTCTTACAGCGCTAGTTTCCAAATCAAATTGGCCATCCGACCCGTTTGCCCGTCCCGGCGATAAGAATAGTAGCGATCGGGGTTTTGTGCCGTGCAGGCATTGGCTCGATAGACCCGCTGCACGCCTGCGCTCAGCAGTTGGTCCGCGGCCAGTCCGGCCAAATCACAGAGATATTTTCCGCGCTCAGGCTGAAAAAACCGTTCATAGTCCGGCCAACTATCGAACGCCGCTCTGACCTCCGGTCCAACTTCAAAGGCCATCTGCCCAATGGCCGGCCCTATACCGCAATAGATCCGACTGCCCGGTTCAAAGCTGGCCAGAGTGGCCAGGAGAATATTATCGGCCAACCCGCGCCAACCTGCATGGGCTATGGCCACCTGGGCACCATCGGCGCGCCAGAAAAACACCGGCAAACAGTCTGCGGTCATTACACAGCAAGCGGATCCCACTGCTGTGCAATAACTGCCGTCTTGGCCCTGTTGGGGATCGGCTGCAGTGACATTGACGACGCGATTGGTGTGCGTCTGGTGCAACCAGGTGACAGTCGGTGCGCCGGGTAGCCGTTGGCGCAACAAGCCCCGATTGGCGGCGACAGTCGAGGGTGGCTCACCGACATGATGGGCCAAATTAAAAGATCCGTAGGGTGCTCGGCTCACGCCGCCCTGCCGAGTGGTCCACCCGGCCTGAACATTGGCCGGCAAGGGCCAGGGTGCAAACTCAAAATTCATAGGTCGTGCTCGGTACCATAGACCTTCAATTCATTTTCCATTTCGTCGAGTAGTTCTTGGAAATCGGCTGGGATGTCTGCTTCCCAATGCATTTGCAGCTCAGTTTGCGGGTGGATCAGCTCCAAATAACCGGCGTGTAAAGCCTGACGTTTAAAGCGCTTCATCACCGTCATAACCTCGAGGGTAACGCCCTTGGGCAGGCGCGACCGGCCAGCATAAACTGGGTCGCCGACGATCGGATTACCAATGTGCGACATGTGAACGCGAATTTGATGGGTACGGCCGGTTTCCAACTTACAGCGCACCAGGGTGTGGTTGCGCAGGCGCTTAATCACGCGATAGTGAGTGACCGCTTCCTTGCCCATAGTCAAAGGGGCAACCGCCATCTTGGTGCGCTGCTTAGGGTGCCGATCGATCGGTTCGTCGACGGTGCCGCCGGCAATCATCACGCCCATACAGATGGCCCAGTATTCTCGCCCCATGCTGCGATCCTGCAATTGGGCGGCCAGCCCGGTCTGTGCCTGCAGGGTACGCGCCACGACCATCAGGCCGGTAGTATCTTTATCGAGCCGATGCACGATACCGGCACGCGGCACCGAGGCAAGCTCAGGATAACGATAGAGCAGCGCATTTAACATGGTCCCGTTCGGATTCCCCGCGCCGGGATGGACCACCAAACCCGCGGGCTTATTGATCACTATAATCTGATCGTCTTCATAGACCACATTCAATTCAATAGCTTCCGCTTCCCAGGCTTCGTTTGCCTCTAAGACAGCATCCAGCACCAAGGTTTCGCCACCGATCAGCTTGTCTTTATTGCGTCGACTCTTGCCATCTACCGTTAGCTGGCCCCCACTGATCCAACCCTGTATTCTGGAGCGCGAGTAGTCATCAAAAAGCAATGCAGCTACCTGATCGAAACGCTTGTGCCCCTGTTCAATGGGTACAATTTTCGTTTCCTTGATGGATTCTGTGGTATCAGTCATTGGAGGCTTGGGTATCCTGTGGTTACAATGGCAGTCATTTTACTGATTTAATGAGATATAGCATGTTTACCGTAGCGCAAAGTGCAAAAAAAGTGAGCCAAATGGCATTTTTGGCGCTTGCCATCCTATTAAGCGGCTGTGCCGGGCTCGGCAAAAGCTCGCAGGACACCGAAGCCGGCTATTATAAAACGGCGCAGACCCACCTCGACAAACGCAACTATAGCTTGGCGATCGAACGCCTGACCGACCTGCAAAGCCGCTTTCCATTTGGCCGCTATACCCAGGCCGCGGCTCTGGATCTGATCTACGCGCGCTATCAAGCCAGTGACTATGCCACGGCGCTGATTGAGGCGGATCGCTTTACGCGCCTCAATCCGGAGTATCCGGCGGTCGACTACGCCTGGTTTATCCGCGCCATGAGCTATTATCGTCTGTTTCTCGCCAACCGGGGTATTTTTGGCAAGGTCGATCCGGCCATGAGATCGCCGGAGCAAGGCCAGAAAGCCTTTTTCGCCCTGCTCGACTTTACCGACCGCTTTCCCAACAGCACCTACAGGGAACCGGTCCTGACGGCGATGATCGTTCTCAAGGATGCCCTGGCGCGTCACGAATTGGTTGTCGCCGATTTCTATATCCGGCGCGGTGCCTGGGTCGCGGCCGCGGAACGGGCCCAAGTGGTGATTCAACATTACCCCGGCGTCAGCGCCGAGGCAGATGCCTTAGTGGTGTTGGTTGAGGCCTATGGCACGCTCAATCTCGATGAAGATCGGCAACTTAGCCTGACGCGTTTGCAACAGAGCTATCCGACGCATGCGGTATTCGCCTCCGGTAGCTATCAAGCGCCGAAGTGGGCCGAGGACCGTTGGTGGCTAAAACTGCTGACCCTAGGGCTGACCAGCTAGCGTGAGCCCAACGCAGAGCGGCCGGGCAGCGGCTGGGTTCGACCTTGGACTGGTATCAGCAGAAGGCTGTCATTGAACCCTTGACCACCTCAATCAGATCCTCCGGCGCAGCAACACACCGATGCGCGCCGGCCGCGCTCAGCGTCGACTGGTCGCTATAACCCCACAAGACCCCGAGCGAGGTCAGATTGTGCTGCCGCCCGGCCGCCATATCATAACGGGTGTCGCCAATCATCACCGTTTTGCTGGCGGGCAGGTTTTCCTCGGCCAACAACCAGGCCAATAATTCTTTTTTGTCGCCATACTGTCCGCTATCGGTGGAGCCATAGATCCCGGTAAAGAGCGGGCCCAGCCCAGCATGTGCGATTATCTGTTCGGCATAGAGTTGATACTTGGCCGTGGCAACAAACTGCCGCACACCGATTCGATTAAAGTGTTGCAGGACGTCAACCATGCCCGGATACACCGGGCTGTCATATAAGCACTGGCGATAACAGGCGCGGTAAAACTCTTTCGCCACCTGGATCTGTAGCGCATCGTCGGTGTGCAGTATTTGCCCCAGGGTTAGACCCAGCTCCGGCCCAATCAGGGCGCGAATATCGGCCTCAGGTACCGGGGCGCAGTCGAAATGGTCAGCGGTTTGATTCAAACAGTGGGCGATGACCGCCATGGAGTCAATCAGGGTACCATCGAGATCCCATAAGATATTTATCATTACTACTAGTTCCCCGGCTTCCAGCCATGCGTAATGGGGTAGCGTCGATCGCGGCCAAAACCGCGTTTGGAGACCCGTACCCCCTCTGGTGCCTGTCGGCGTTTGTATTCGTTCAGGTCAATCAAGCGCAGAATCCGATGCGCCGTGTCGCGCTCGAAGCCGGCGGCGACAATGGTATCCAAACTCTCGTCGCGCTCGACATAGCGTTCGATAATCTCATCCAGAATGGGATAGGGCGGCAGACTGTCCTCGTCCAGTTGATCCGGTGCCAATTCCGCCGATGGCGGCCGGGTGATGACCCGCTCTGGAATCGCCGGGCTCTGTTCATTGCGCCAGTTAGCCAGGGTATAGACCCAGGTTTTGGGCACGTCTTTGAGGCAGTTGTAGCCACCACACATGTCTCCATAGAGGGTTGCGTAGCCCACCGCCAGTTCGCTTTTATTGCCGGTAGTCAGCACCATAAAGCCGAGTTTATTCGACAAGGCCATCAAGAAGACACCGCGCATGCGCGATTGCAGGTTTTGCTCGGTGACATCGACGCCCTTGTCGCCAAAGGCCGGTTGTAGGGTGCTCAGCGCGGCTTCAAAGGCTGCGCCAATAGGCAGCACCTGGTACCGAATGCCCAGACTTCTGGCTTGTGACTCGGCGTCTTCGAGGGAGATTTTGGCGGTATAGTGGTAAGGCATCATGACCCCCATCACCCGATCGGCGCCCAACGCATCAACCGCAATAGCCGCACTGAGGGCCGAATCGATGCCCCCGGACATACCTAGGATGATACCGGCAAATCCATTGCGATTGACGTAATCGGCCAGACCCACCTTCAGGGCCTCATAGAGGCCAGCCGAGGTTGAGGGCTCCGGGGCAATCGCCGGCGCCAGCACGGACCATTGACCCGACACCGAGGCCAGTTCGACTAGGGCCAGGCTTTCGCTAAACACCGCAACGGTGTGAGCGATATCGCCATTGGGATTGACCACGAAGGAGCCACCATCGAAGACCAGTTCATCTTGACCGCCGACGTGGTTAACATAGAGGGTGGTCATCGGCCATTGTTTGACCACACTGGCGACCTGCTTATGGCGCTCGGCGGTACGATCGATCGAATAGGGACTGCCATTGATATTAATGTTGATTTGCGCGCCGGCTTCGAACGCTCGACGAGCGGGACCGTCGTACCAGATATCCTCGCAAATGCTGAGGGCAATCTGGGCACCCTTAAAGCTAAAGACGCAGGTTTCTGTGCCTTTTTGGAAATAGCGCTTTTCATCGAATACTTGGTAGTTGGGCAGATGCTGTTTACGGTAGTCGGCAATCACCTGGCCTTTATCGATAACCATGGCCTTATTAAACAGTTTGCCATCTTCCCGCTGCGGATAACCGACCACAATGGCAATGGGCAGTTTGGCGGCAAAGAGCCGATGCAAACCATCACTGACCCGTTGGCCCAGGCTGGGCCGTAAGAGCAAGTCCTCGGGCGGATAGCCGGTGAGGGTAAGTTCCGGAAACACCACCATATCAGCCTGCTGGTCGATAGCCTGTTGTGCCAATTGCAGTATTTTATCGACGTTGCCGTCTATATCCCCGACCGGAAAACGATGTTGGGCCAACGCCACGCGAATATTCATAAACTGCCCTAAGGATTTAATTAGTCATAGTGTGAAGCCTGTCTCGATGCAGAACAAGGCTTCTGCCCCATTAACACGGCGACCGGCAGTGTTTATACTCACCGCAACCTCAAACAGAAGTCAAGCTATGAGCTTTAGTCTTAAACTCAGTCATCCCGTGTTTCGCGTGCAACAACTGTTGTTTGGTTTTGGTATCTTCCGCCTCATCCTAGCGACCGGCCTCTGTGTTCTGGCATTGTTACCCGAAACCGCCAAGGTGCTCCTGCCCAGCCTCAATCCCGAGGCGCTGCAATTGGCTACCCTGGTATATTTGATCCTAACGATCCTGGGCATGTTGTTGACGGTTAATGAGCAGCTGTCAGAAACCCCAGTCACAGTCTTGCTGATTACCGATCTTCTGCTGCTCATGCTGATCATGCGTTATAGCGGCGGTGTCGATAGTGGCTTTGGCAGCCTGATGTTGATCAGCGTCGGTATTGGTGGTTTGCTCTTGCCATTACGGCAGAGCCTGCTGGTTGCGGCGATCGCCACCTCCAGCGTGGTCTATACTGAAATGTTACCGCTCGATACCGGCAGCAAAGACCTATTACAGGCCGCCCTACTGGGTCTGGGTTATTTTGTCGAAACCCTGTTTTTGCAGTACGTTGGTCAGCGTGTGAAAACCACTGAGCAGCTGGCCCGAGTCCAGGCCGATACCATTTTAGATCTGCGCCATCTGAATGAGCTGATCGTGCAAAGAATGCGCACGGGCATTGTTGTGATCACCAGCGAAGGGGCTATTCGACTAATGAACGATGCTGCGCGCGATCAGATGAATGTATCCGAGACCCGTCCCTTTTGGCTCAGTCAACCGATCCTGGACCGACTGGACAGTTGGAAGCTGAGCCCCAATAATCAGATCGAACCCTTTCAAGCTGATGCGGACCATCCCAAGGTCAGCGTCAACTTTGCCCGCCTGCAACCGACCACACTTAGCGACCTGATTATTTTTTTGGAGGACACCGGGCGGATGCAACAGCAGGCGCAACAACTCAAACTCGCTTCGCTCGGGCGACTGACCGCCTCCATCGCGCATGAGATACGCAACCCACTCGGTGCCATCAGCCATGCCGCCCAGTTACTCGATGAATCACCGGCACTGGAACAGGCCGACAAGCGGCTGTTGGCGATGATTCACACCCATTCGCTAAGGGTCAACACGATCATCGAGACCATACTGGAATTGTCCCGTCGGCGACCGAGTCGAATAACGGCCATCGACCTGAGCGCGCTGCTCAAGCAGTGTTTGGCCGAGCGAGAGCTGGAAACCAGCCGTCAGCAGGATAAGATTGAGATCAATGCCGACCTTGATTTCTGCATCGAAATCGACATCAATCAGATCAAACAGGTGTTGCACAACCTCATCGATAATGGCTTACGCTATAGCAATTTGAATGTTGGCGAGCGGCGTCTGAGGCTGACAACAGGTAAATTGGCCGACACCGAACAATACTATCTCGATATCGAGGATGAGGGCCTGGGTGTCCAAGGCGAGCAGATTAAAAATCTGTTTGAACCCTTTTATACCACCGAGCACAGCGGCACGGGCTTGGGGCTTTATATTGCCAAAGAACTGTGTGAAGCTAACCGCCTGCAATTGTCTTATGTACCGGATCGCAGTGGTGGTTGTTTCCGGATTGTGTTTGCCCATGCGCTCAGTCAATCCACCAACATTAATCACCCTTAAAAGGAATTGCGCCCTATGTCGACCGCCCAACGTGTTCTAGTTATCGACGACGAACCGGATATACGGGAATTGCTCGAAATCACCCTGATGCGCATGGGTATAGAGAGCTGCAGCGCCATCGATGTGTCGTCCGCCATTCTGGCCATTAAAAATACCGATGTAGACCTAATCTTAACCGATATGCGCTTACCCGATGGCAATGGTCTGGATATAGTGCGCTATGTTGCCGAAACCAAACCCGATACTCCGATCGCGGTGATCACCGCACACGGCAATATGGACCTGGCTATCGAGTCGCTCAAATCCGGTGCCTTTGATTTCGTCTCCAAACCGATCGATGTCAACAAGCTGCGCAACCTGATTAACCAGGCACTCAAGGTAAAGAACCAAACCGCGCAAAAAACCGACTCAGGTAATACCGCCGAACCGTTGGATATGGGCCAGTCGGCGGCAATGCAGCTGTTGCAGAAACAAGTCCGCAAACTGGCGTTCAGTCAGGCACCGGTTTTTATCCAGGGTGAGTCCGGTTCTGGCAAGGAACTGGCGGCTCGTAAGATCCACACCCTGGGACCTCGCGTCCAGGGTCCGTTTATTCCAGTGAACTGCGGTGCTATCCCGTCTGAACTGATGGAGAGTGAGTTTTTTGGTCACAAGAAGGGAGCTTTTACCGGGGCAACTGAAGACAAGCTGGGGTTTTTTCAGGCCGCCAATGGTGGCACCCTGTTTCTTGATGAGGTTGCCGATTTGCCCTTGGCCATGCAAGTCAAGCTATTGAGGGCTATCCAGGAGAAGAAGGTCCGCCCCATCGGCGCGCAAAATGAGATTGATGTCGACGTGCGGATCCTCAGTGCCACCCATAAAAACCTCGACACCATGGTCGAGCTGGGCGAGTTTCGTCAGGACCTGTTCTATCGCATCAATGTTATTTCCTTGGCCATTCCGGCCTTACGTGAGCGGACCGACGATATCCCCCTATTGAGTCAGCAAATACTCCAGCGCATTGCCGGCAACTATGATCTGCCGGCGGCCAAGCTCAACGCCGAAGCCAAAAAAGCGCTCAGCCAGTATAGCTTCCCGGGCAATGTCCGAGAGTTGGAAAATATTCTCGAACGCGCTTTCGCCATGTGTGAGGACGACACCATCGGTGCGGCAGATCTGAATCTGAATAGCGGCCAAAACCCCTTGACCTCTCCCATACAGGCCTCGGTGTTAGCGGCCCGGCCAGAGGGGGTATCGCTGGAGGATTACCTGATGGATATAGAGCGCAATGTGGTTGAACAGGCCTTGGAAGAAACCCGTTGGAACCGAACCGCGGCCGCTAAACGCCTGGGTATTACCTTTAGAGCGCTGCGGTATCGATTGAAGAAGCTGGGGTTGGAATAGCCTCACTAAACCAAATGTATTACTTGACTATACTTTAACTGTCGCGCTTCACCTGCTGACCTAGCAATGGTTACCATAGCTGTAAAATGGCTTTGCAGGGACGGCAAATGAACAGCAAAGGCTTCACCCTCATAGAGTTTATAGTGGTAGTCGCAATCCTGATGATTATCACCGGCACCTCAATACCAAGATTGGAGGATCTGAGTCGATCCTATATCGCCTATCAGGAAAAAAACCGCTGGCTGCATCTTTTTTCTTTTGCCCGGGCATCTGCCGTGCTGGAAAATACCATTGTTACCCTGTGCCCCCTGCAAGCGAATCAGTGTATTGAGGATATGCATCAAGAATGGGCACTGTTCTCCGACTCGAACAATAATAGAGTACTGGACGCTGATGAGCAGATCTTGCGGGTATTGCAACCCAAACCCGAAACTCGGTTCGGTTACTACAATTTGGGCAAGCCCTTCTTCCGCTTTGGGGATATCAGAGGGCACAATACCTATCTCGGCATGGCGAGCGGCTTTACTCTATGCCCCTTTGGGCAGCTCGATAAAACCGCTTACCATATGACGATCAATATTCTGGGTCGAGCCAAACTCTATAGCCAACGCAATGCCCAGCAGCAACCTATGCGCATTAGTCACAGTCGCTGGGAGCTAGCACGATGTGACCGTTAAACCCTGAGTTTACCAACAGACTTCGGCGTGATTCACCTGGCTTTTAAGGCCGGTCTGCGTATAGATAAAGTCGCCGCAATCATCGTTCGCCATGCGCTGGCCAGATACCCGAATGGCGTGAATTTCAAAGGAAGTCGCCGACACCGAGGAGTTAATCTCCAGATTATAGACCGCGGTACCACCGTCTAATGGAACACTGGCAGCAAAAAATGCCGGCGCCCCACTGTCACCGGCTACAGCACCACAATCCGTCTCCGCATCGCTACCGCTGTCGCAATAGCTATTATTTTCGGTAAATCGTCGCTCCATATGGGCCGCCAGAGAAATAAGCGCTGCCTGAGCGTCATTCCGGTAGGCATTGTCAACATATTGCACATAATTGGGATAGGCAAAGGCCGACAAGATACCGATGATCGCTACAACTATCATCAGCTCCATTAGGGTAAAGCCGGTATTGTGTGTTTTCATTGGAATCCCACTTTGGTCAGAAATCATTTAGCCTTTGGCCGGTATCGGTACCGGCCCTGTTCTACTCAGTTAAGAGGTTTTCCAGTAATTGCTTAGCCACCGCTTCGCTGGGTAACAGCTGCAGTCGTCGAGCAATATAACGCTTTGCGTCAACCGAATATTCCGCATCGATCAGTACCCAGGTACCCTCGGTCACTGACTTAAGCGGCAGACGTTGATCCGGATCGCGCTGAAATTGCTGCACGATGGTGAAGTTTGTATAGTTAAAGGATCGGTCGCCCAGCTGCAACCGGGCCAGATCAGTATCAATGCCAATGACCCGTTCCACAAACTGTTCCATAGGCCGTTCTAAGCCGAGTTCAGCCGCGTGGCCCAAGCCCGGTAGTAACATACAGGCAACCATTGCCATCATCTGAATTATTTTACGCATAATCATCTCCTCTATTGACCCGCTCTCAATTCACGCCACATCCAGCGCCCCAACAAGACCCCGGCATCCCGCTCGACTTCCAAGATACTGGCATCGGAGGTATTCGACTTACAGGTTTCCACCCCATTGGGCAGCGTGATACAGATCGGAGAGGTCGCCAAGGAGTTGGAACTGGTGCCCGAGCTGGCTACTTCGCCCATACTAATGGTCGAAATGTAATCATCCTCGTCGACATCGCCATCGCCATCTACATCGATTATCGGCGTCTCGGGTCGAGATCCTGTCACCGCATTGAGTTCCATATACCAGCTGGTACCGCCGTAGGAACAGGGATCTTGGTCCGGAACCGCTGTGACAAAAATAATACTGCCGTCTCTTAACATCGGGTTACTCACCGATCGCTCACCCTTGCCATCGGTATTGCCCCCGTCGGTATTCACCAGATCCATATACCAACCCAGATGCGCATCGACTAGGGAACCGTCATCGAGGCCATCAACCGGCAATCCGGTATCCTTATGCCAATAGAGTGGAAAATTCGTCGTTGCCCGCTGGTAGATAACAATGGGGTTACCATTGTCATCCAGGTTTGCCGTCGTGACGCCCACTTCCTCGATAATATCCTGCTGCAACAGATGGAACTTGTTGAAGCTGGTTAAAGTAGAGGTATCCTTATCCCAGATAGCATAGAAAGACTGTAGACCATTATTCTGGTTGTCGTTCTCCATGAAATAGGTGCCAGTACCAAAGTAGACTAAATAGCCGGTAGCACCCTTATTCAGGCCAAGCTGCGGTTTAACGGTAATGGGTTGGCGATTAGTGGTACTGCAAGGCTCCTCTGCACAGGCGGTATAGAGCGGTGTTGGTATGGTGCCGGTCAGATACGCGACATCCCACTGAGCCGGGTCGGCACTGGAAATATCAAACTTCCACATATTACCTTCTAAGTCTCCGGCGTAGACTGCATCGGCCATATAGTCACCGTCTGAATCCAGGGTCGTCGGGGTCGATAGGCCATTCGGAGTCGATAAGGCGTTTATACCGGTGTCGATTTTCTTGATCAGAGCACCGGTTTCCACGTCGACTATATAGAGTACTGCCGTACCACTGCCGACATTGCCATCGGCAACGGTGTTGTTATAGCCATTCCCGAAGATCGCCACCCATTTGCCGTTATTGGCCTTTGCGATGGTCGGCTTGCCAAAGGTATAACCCAGATCAGCGTCATCGGTATCGGTAAATTCCCATAAGACTGTCGCGGCGGCTGCGGACTCCGAGGCATAGGCATTGGGATTGGATACATCCAAGGCAAAGATGCCCTGGCCACCGGCGTTCATCCCGCTGACCAGCACCGTATGCCAGCTAGTATCGAAATAGGCATCGGCCACTTCTGGCGATCCGTCCACTGAATAGGCATGGCGATAATTTTTATTGGCAATATCGGGTAAATGCTTCATAGCCTGGGTCGGCACATAGGCAAATATTTCCAGACCAAACGCTGGCGTGCCCTTGATCGTCGGATCCACATTAAAAGCATGCAACATGCCATCATTGGAGCCTGCATAAAGCACTGGGGTTCGATACAACTCCAAGTATCCAATGGTTGTAGAGAGACCATCACCATCGGGATCTCGGCGATACGCACTGTATGGGTTGGTTTCAATTGAATCCGGGTACAGGAACTCCGGGTTGCCGACATAGGCCGGCGCAGAGTTAATGATATCACCCAAGGGTCCAAGAGACGGGGCTAATAGGGCTCGATCACGATAGATCCCATTTTGATCGATTTCTTCACTGCGATCGCCACGGGTGTAATTCAATATATTCTGAGAACCGAGCAAGCCTTTTTGCGCAGTGGATAGACTGGCCCACTGAAACGGGACACCATCACTGCCATCATAGGTAACGATCGTTCGGTCACCATGCAGCGGAACTTTAGAGGCCGATTCTTTATTGTCAAGATCCAGTGAACCGTCTAAGTTGACCGGAATACCATTTATTTGACCGGTCCACTTCTGGCTGTTAAATTCGGCCTGAAAGAGCATGGTCGAAGACGAAATCGAACCGGTGTTGACACTCACCGCCGAGGCGGACGCGTCCCGTCCCTGGATATCCTGAACAGCCCCGTTGAGCGAGCTGATCAGTTCTTGTGGATCCCCGGCGTTCAAGAAGAGTCCGCGACCGTTGTATGCTGCATGCCTCAAGTCATCGATGGTCTCATCATCGTTCGAACTAGGCCTAGGCCAACCCGACCAACCGGTGTCGCCTGGTTCAATGCTGTCGTCTAGCGTACCCGACACCCCGAAGGCAACGGTGTAGGTCACCAGATGTTGGGCGGTATTGGTATCCGCCGGGTTAGCTGGCACCTTATCGGCCAGTGTGGACTGCAGATCATTCTTATAGTATTTCATCGCAACATCGGCCAGCGTATTCTCATAGGCATCAGCATACAGACCCCCATCGAAGGGAGATCCGGTATTTGCATCCTGGTTGCCGACACTCGGGTTGCTACCGTTCCAGACCCCATCGGTCATTAGGATGGCAAAGTTCTGCTGACAGGCCCCCCCGTCAGCCTCCTGCAAGATAGGCCCCGTACCTGGGGCTTCTTCAAAGTACTCACCGGCTGTTTCAAGCGCCCGGCGCAGAGGCGTGCCGTTGTTTGCGCCGATGCTGAACATACTCTTCATCAGTTGGTCTTTATTGCTGTTAGCAGTACTGTTATAGGGCGTCGATATATTATCGACATCGGCCACTTTCTCGGTGATTCTGTTCCAGATGGTGGTAATGCCCATACGGGCTGTAGAGTCGTCGATAATGGTCGACAGCGCTCGCTTGGCCACCCAGGTGCGTTTTCGGTAATAGGAATACCAGTTGGCGAAATTGGTCTGCTCAGCGGCGTCCATTTCCTCGACCGGTGCTAACCAGACCTCCAGGTATTCCTGGAGCTTGGCGTAGTTTGTGGTTGAGTCTGAGTTAAAACTATAATAGATGTCATATACCTCCGGGCATTCCAGTTCACTCTCGAATAGGGTGACATCACCAACAAGAGGGACTGAAATGGTGACCCAACCGTCGAACTTACCATTGAGATTGTGATCAAGAAGGACATCCATTTGACCGTTTCCGTTGGTATCGACGTATTCGTCTAGGACACCGTTATTGTTGTGATCGATCCACGGAAAATAGCCCGACCGATCACCACTATCATTTTGGCTGGTCAGATTGGTTCTGTTATTGCTGTCGTAAGGTGAATCTTTTGCTGCCGTCACCGACTGATCGGCAAAGGTATTGTTATTGGAATCCTTGCCAACCCAAGGTGTGTAAGTCTTGGTTGGATTGTAGTGCAGGGCGTTCACCCCGACACAGGACTGTATTATCCTGGTTACACTTATGCCAGCTTGGATCCTGGGAATAACGTCTACCGACGAGTAACCATTGGCATTGGACCCCAAATAGTTATAGTTAGCCGTAGCCTCCTTGGTGTAAAGGGTTTCCCACCACATCGAGCCGGAATCATCGACGATGAAATAGATATTGGGCTGGACCCCGCTGGCTAGGAAGAGAGGCGCATCGGCCAGTTTAAGGTCGGCCGCAGAACTCAGTCCGCCGGCGATCGACATGGCCACACAGAAACCCAGTCGGTGCAGCCTGGGGTTATTGAACACTATCGGACTGTTTTTCATAATTAGTACCTTCTCGCATAGAGAGACTGCAATAGAACTGCTGAATTACGGGCACCCCAGGCGATGCTAGTGACCCGATAAATAATCTTACATTGCCGAATCGTTGGATCGACTGCACCGTCACAGACCTCGTCGTATTCCTCGATGACATAGCGGGGCTCTTTCAGGGTGCCTTCAAACTTCTTGTTGTATTTTATGCCATTAGTGTCCCACCAGGTTTCCGGTTGCCCGGCCCACCAGCTTGCTGTATTTCCGCCCAGGATCGGCGCTATCGTATCCAAGATGGACACCGAGCCAGATGCGACGCCGTTGACCGGCTCCGGTCTATTACCAAAACTGGCGATTTGGGCTTCGCCCGCCCGTAATGAGGCTTCGGCCGCCTGAAAGGCAATGTTGCGATCGAGGTTGTTACCGGCCATCCGTTCTTCCACCACCGACGACTCCATCACCGAGACCCCGAGCAGAGTTAGGATCAGCAACATGACCAGGGCGATTATCAGCACCGCGCCCTGCTGCTTGGGTATGGGTTGCTTGGGAATGCCTTGTTTGACCTGATGCTTTCGGGCTAGGGCTAATGAATGCATATCAGTTCATCCTATTACGAAGAATGACGGTGGTTTCAAACACCTTGCGCAAGCGGTTGTCGTTCATAACCAAGGGATCAGTAAGGCCATTGAAGGAAATGCTCTGGGGCGAGCTGGTGACCGCTTGGACATCGCCCTCGGCCAGACTGCCTGAGACGGTCAGCACGCTAACATGAACGGCCATTATATCGTCGATCCTGGCCGCCGGAATATCGTCGATATCGGCAAAGTAATCCGGCACCAGATCCCCATCCAAATCGACGCCGTACCTATATTGAATATTTTCAATGCCGCCGAGCAGGACCTGTGGATTCACGCCATTGATAGTCAACACCAACTCATTTCTAGCGGTATCTACTGTAAAGGCTCGGTGTTCAATTTCATTAATAGTCGAACGCTTGTCTTGCCGCGAGTAAAAGCTGTAACGGAAGCTATTGCTGGCACTAACCATCTGAATGTCGGACGAACCGGTATCGAGCTGGATCAGATCGGCCACCTCACAGTTACTGACCAGCACGTAATCGTCTTTTTGGAACGCCCATTCATTCGATATTGCCAACGTAGTGGGTGATGTTATCCCGGCGCCGAGCGTCGCGCTGTTTTGGCTGAGCTTTAGTAGCGCCAGGGTGTCGGGTTTATCAAACCAGTCCGTCACCCCATCACCGTCTACACTGCTTGCAAGGCCGCCGCCCGCGGTGGTTTGAATAGCATTAATATCACTCATGTCGTTGTCAAATGACTGAATATTTTGAGTAACCGCATCGAAGGTCGGAGTACAGCCATAACCGCCGCTCTGGCGCAGGTCGTCAGCAATGAAATTCAGCGCGAAGCGACCACTCTCCTGCACCCGCACCATCGATTCGGTAAGGTTAAAGGCTTGTCGATTGGACAAGACCACCTGAATAATGCCGGCAATAATAAAACTGGCTAGGCCGACGGCCACCATCAGTTCAACTAAGCTCAGGCCCTGCTGTTGGGTTCTGTTCATATACGAAATTCCGTAATGCGATCGGCAATTTTATCAACATCGTCGGCCGCTATAGCGACGTCGGCCTCGTTTATTGTCTGCTTCATTTGGTCGCTGCGGAAGTCGGCCCAACGGATGCGCAATTCAAAGATTTCCCCATTCCGAGTCAGCTCGGCCTCGCCGTCGGGCAGGGTAGCTTGCAGGCGTGCGGTCCAACGGGCCAGCACTGTATCGGCCATCTCATCAGTCCTGCAGCCTGTTGCGCTTTCCTCTAGGCAGGTTGCAACCGAGGTCGGTACCGTGCCGGTGGTATCGTAATTGGTAAAAACACTGGTTGCCTTGCGCGCTTCAACGGGATTGGCTCTGATAATGTCAACCAGTTCATAAGACAATTGCGCGGCATAGGATCGGTGCAGGGCGCTCTGCGTATTGGTCAGGCCGACCGTTTGGGTACTGGCCACACCGAGTAGCCCGATCGAGAAAATCAAGCTGGCGACCAGTACTTCGATCATACTCGCCCCACTCTGGCGTGCGGCGAAGGGCATTGGCTTGGCTGCGGCTATTAGCGTCATGGGCAGTCTCCTGTGCTCACGGCAAGGCGGCCGATGGCATTAAGGCTTAGGGTGCGCATTTCACCTGCAGCGCACTCCGGCATGGTCAGATCCAGACTAAAGTTCTTAGCGTCGAAAACCGCACCCTGTGCCGTAAAGGTAACAAAGCTCTCATCATTGGCTTCGAGCAGGTCCGCACCATCGGGCAATGCATCCCACACCCGCAACAGACAGTCCTTTCCGGTTTCGCAGGGGGTGATTGTGGCGTCGCCATCGAAATCACCCCCTGCGTCGATATCCAAAAAAACAATCCAGCCGGACTCCCAATGCTTATCCCCATCACAGTTTTCGAAATCGGTACTGGAGCAAACCGTCACGGTCGAACCCAGATTAACCGCTTCTGACCGGGCATAGTTCAACGCACTGCGAATCTTGGTGGTATTGGAGTCGATCCTAGTGTGCCGCATCAGATTATTGAAAGATGGTGCCGCAAAGGCGGAAATTATCGCCAAAATCAGTACCGTAACCATCAACTCAAGCAGCGTAAAACCTCGAACCTGTTTCATAGGTGCCTCACGTAGATAACTGGAAAGCATTGTAGAGCGGGAATGGCCGCCATAGTGACCGCGAAGATAAACGGTCAATATGCTGCGACAAGTGGTGTCAGTGGGCTGTTTTTTGTTAACCGGTTCCGCTTTCAGTCGGTGGGGGTCAGGCGCAATTCTTTAGGGATGGAGAAGGTGATGTTTTCTTTCACGCCGGCCAATTCTATCGCTGCATTGGCACCGAGCTGTTGCAGCCCGTCTATAACCTGCTTGACCAGAATTTCCGGGGCTGAGGCGCCAGCGGTCACGCCGATACGTTGACAGCCATCGAACCAGGCCGGATCGAGCTGTTCGACACTGTCGACCAGATAAGCGCTACAACCCATGCGCTCAGCCAGTTCGCGCAGTCTATTGCTGTTCGATGAGGTGGGCGAACCGACCACGATCACCACCGAGCATTCGGCGGATAAGGTTTTAACCGCATCTTGGCGATTTTGCGTGGCATAGCAAATATCATCCTTGCGCGGCCCCTGAATGTCTGGGAATTTGGCCCGTAGGGCATCGATAATTCGCGCCGTGTCGTCCATCGATAAGGTTGTTTGGGTCACATAGGCCAGCAGCGCCGGATTCTGCACCTGCAAGCCGGCTACGTCCTGTTCGTTTTCGACCAGATAGATACCACCGCCCTGCTGCCGTTGGTATTGCCCCATAGTGCCCTCAACCTCAGGGTGGCCGCGATGGCCGATTAGGATGCATTCCATGCCCTGGTCGGCAAAACTGGTGACTTCCAGATGCACTTTGGTGACCAGCGGACAGGTCGCGTCATAAACACGCAGGCCCCGCTGAGCGGCTTCCTGGCGGACCGCCTGGGAGACGCCGTGAGCAGAGAAAATCACCCAATTGTCATCCGGAACCTCGTCCAGTTCGTCGACAAAGATGGCACCGCGCTGTTTTAGGTCTTCGACCACAAACTTATTGTGCACCACCTCATGGCGGACATAGAGCGGCGCGCCATGGACTTCCAGGGCGCGATTGACGATATCGATGGCTCGGTCCACACCGGCACAAAAACCGCGTGGATTGGCGAGGCTAATGTCCATGCGCGGCGACTCCCACTTCAACAATTTCGACTTCAAAGTCGAGATCCTTACCGGCCAAGGGGTGGTTAAAATCGACCACTATCGATTCATCTTGAATATCGGCGATCACCCCAGGCAATTCGGAGCCGGCGGCATCCTTGAAAGCAATGACCATACCGGAGGTCAGTTCACCGGCCTCGGCAAACTGGTCTTTCTTGTAGGTCTGCAGATTCGCTGGATTAAGCTGACCGAAGGCGTCTTCGGGGCCAACCCGAACGGTGCGCCGATCGCCGGCTTCCAGACCGAGCAAATGACGTTCAAAGCCGACCGGCAGATTGCCGTCGCCAATCGTCAAGGTCGCTGGGCTCTGCTCTGGGGTACCGTCGACGACCTGGCCATCGAGCAGACGCAAGGTGAAATGCAGGGTAACCTTGGAATTTTCATGTATTTGTGCCATTGAATCGCCCTCTCCGGGAGCAGCGATACCCTCTGGGTACCAACTGACTAAATTAAATATTCCTCTCCGACGCAGCGGGGAGAGGGTTGGCTGGGCTTAGGCGAAGTGCCGTTGTTCACCAGCAGAGCTGACATTTTCGACACAGCGACTACAGAGTTCCGGATGCGCTGGCTGATGGCCAACATCGGCAGTTTGATGCCAGCAGCGTCCGCACTTGGTCAGGGTCGACTTGACCACCGCGACCTTCAAGCCTGACAACTCAGTCTGCACCGCGTCATTGGGTGCCGTCGCCAGATCGGCCAGAGTGGCGCCACTTGTCAGGGTGACAAAGCGCAGCTCGTCGCCCAATTGCAATAAGGTGGCGGTGAGCTCGATGTCACAGTAAAGGGTTACCTCGGCGGTTAGGGAACCACCGACCTTGGCTTCGCTCCGGGCTTGCTCGAGCACGCCATTGACGCCGTCCTTGACTTGCTGAACCAGGGCCCAGTAGTCCGAATTCATCGCCTCATCGGCGCCGAATGCGGTCAGCCCTGGATACCAGGTCTCGGTAAAGACGGTGGTCTTATCCTGGCCGGGAATATAGGGCCACAGCTCATCGGCGGTAAAGCTCAGGATCGGCGCTATCCAGCGCACCATAGCTTGCAGTACGTGATACATGGCCGTCTGCGCCGAACGTCGCGCCAGAGAGTTTTCCTGCGCGGTATACAGCCGGTCCTTAATGATATCGAGATAAAAACCGCCCATATCGAGCGCGCAAAAATGGTGAATTTTTTGCACTACTTGAACAAACTGATAGTTGTCGTAGAGCTCGGCCAATTCGTTTTGTACTGTCAGGGTTCGGTCGA
>Ga0307492_10000149_pt1 | contig 31556 bp, 32 predicted proteins | sample SI3LmetaG_FD_202365 | JGI IMG/M metagenome (GOLD analysis project Ga0307492, IMG submission 202365) | Sea-ice brine microbial communities from Beaufort Sea near Barrow, Alaska, United States - SI3L | ecosystem: Environmental > Aquatic > Marine > Coastal | place: USA: Alaska | collected 2017-05-06 | reverse complement strand
TGTCAAAACCCCTAACAAGGATACATTCCGCACCCTCGTTAGTATTAATTTAATGTCTTTTTGAATGTATCTTTGTTAGCCGGCTGGCCGGTACCGGTATACTCTCACCGGTACGACATTTCCCACGGTATGCTATTTTGACTGTTCAAACTCGAGTGGAATTCGCTCAATAATTTGAAATGCCGTTGGAATTTGTATTTGGAATTTTAAACATGGATCAAGACCATGCGTCGTGTTTTTCTTTGCATTGGTACCGCTGCAAATACGCTGCTGTTCCTTGTCACAACACTGCCGCCACATCCGAATACTTTTTACACTCGAGTTCACCACGGCTGCCGGAGGCGCGCCGCCGTTGTGCATAGGGATGCGGTAAACTCGTCGTAGTTGTTGCCGCGTCGACCACGTGTGGCAAAGGGGTTGGCAGCCTGGAGCTGAGCTTTGAAATCACTTTCATGTAGGACACCATTTGAAAAATGATATAGCTTGTAGACTTCAAACGTCGTTACAGTCGTGACAGCCTCGAATAAGCGCTTCATGAGAGCGCGCTCGGCTTGCTCATTTTCGGCTGGGGCACTGCCAAAAGGTTGATATGCATCGACGAGCGCACGCACACGCACGGTTGTGTTCATCCACCCGAGCAAAATTGTCAGCGCTTCATCCCGTGCGAATGTCACTTCCGGCATTTCACTCGAGGTTAGAAGAAGTACAACCGACGGTATATGCACTGCTGGTTTCACTTCACCCTCCACACACGCGGCCGTCGGAGGTGCGCATCCGACGTGTGTGCATTGCGCGCGTCACGAAATCATCCGGCAGATCAGGCTGAAATAAACCACGCTTTTCTTGTCGCCCGGAGGGATGCGATGAACTCGCCGTCGTCGGTGGTGTCATTGAATTTCCCTTCTCTGACAGCAGTCCAGAATTCAGCGACGGTGGAAGGAGTGCTGTCAGAGTCATAGCCACGGAATTGTCGACTCCATTCCATGGTGGCATCAAAGGATGGCACAGTGTCTTTGCCAATTCCATGTGGAGTGGTTGACACTCCGAATTCGAAAAGCCGCCGAGCAAGATGATTTCCCGACAAAACATCAGATTCACTTGACTCATGACCTCGAAAACTTGCGTCCCATGACCATTCTAATAAAATATGCAGAGCCTCGCCTGCCGTCAGCGGCACATTCGTCACCATACGATTGCATGTACTACGGGCCCCATGCCTTTCATACACACCAATTTCATCATATCGCCGTGGCTGTCGGAGGCGTGCCTCCGTCGTGTGCGACCAGCGACACCAGGGCTAAAAGCAAAGTAATGCGCGAACCAAAATTTACTCATTCATGTCTTCGTGTGTAACCAAAACAGTTCCATAGATCTGAACTCCCACTAGGTCCGATGCAAGTGCATTGGGCTTCGACGCATCCCGCTCTTCACTGAACAGCAAACGTGCGAATACATATTGATACACTAGGGCTAAAGGCGAATTAATGAACGACTCAAAATTTATTCGCTCCGTTCCAATTCGCCAAAATGCGCCACAGCAACGTCCCTGTGCAGTACCACAGCATTTCCCTCAATGACTTCTTTCGCAAGGCATGATGCGTTGCGATTGTACTCAAACCAACCAGAATTCGGACCGTGCACCACCCAAATGCTCGAGTCGCGGCATGCAGGTGTGTATGTCCACGTGTCGTGCACGTGAAGACGCAAAACTTGTCATGGGGGTCTGTCGCGTGTGTTGTCACGTTCACACAAGCTCCCGCAGGCGAGATCATAAAAACACCAGTGGGGTGTTCCCCGAGTGTGTCAAGGATGAATGGGCGGGTCTCGCGCGGGGTGTTTGTCATAATTGAGGTCTCCTATGACACACACACCGGTTTATATATGCGTGTTTTTGTAACAACAAATACTTTATTCCTTGACTGTCAGTACTTCTTCCCGTGTGAATTAAACTGCGGGCATTTCACGCGAGATTATAGGCAAAACAACCGAAGCTATATGGGCGGATCGACTCAACTTCACAATCCACACACACTCGCCTGCCGGATGCGCAGACTGAACCCGTGTCGTCGAGTCGTGATGAAATAAACAACGCGTTTCTCGTCCGACCAGCATAAGCACACCCCACACCCACGCACCACCTCTCAATCCCATGCCACACTTACACTCCGACCCGGACATGCTCGCCGCTGCACACACACTGCTGCTACTTGCCGCAACACCACCACCACGCAGAACCGCGCGCGTGCGGATAGTGCGACAGGTGATGTCGATGTGAAGGGAACCATTACTTTACTCTTCTCCTCACGCCACGCCGCCGCCCCGCAGCGACGGCACGGTGTACCAGAGCAGATCACGGTGGTGGCGGCACGGGGAATACCCACGAATCCGCTTCAATGTGCGTGTTGTGCACGGCGAGGCCGGTGACCTCCGACAGATCCATCGGCGAGACGTTGAGTGTGCTGTCCTCCAGGACGAGGGGACCGATCGCACCCAGCAGGAGCGCCTGCGTGGTCAACGCGGGGCAGTTGCGGAGCGTGAGACTCGCGAGAGGGCCGTTGGTGATCTCGAGGAAGGCCGCCGCGGTGCTGGTGAGGTCTGCGCCGCCACAGTCGAGGGTGATCTCCGTGTCGGGCGCCGCAATTTCGAGAGTGAGTGTGTTGTCGAGCGTCCCAGTCAGCGCCGAGAGCGTCAGAACCGCGATGGGGGAGGTGATTGGGACGGTGAACGCGCCACGGGAGATCATCGCCGCAAGGTCGAGCGTCACAGTTGGGTCCGCAAGGACACACTGAAACTCAACCGCGGTGAACCCGGGGTCACACTCGCAGTGTGCACTTCCAAGCGTGTTCACGCACGTCCCGAACAGGTTGCATGCGGTGGGCGCGTTGACGCACTCGGTGATATCCGTGCAGTTGGTGTACGGGTCGCCCTCGAAGCCAACCACGCAAGTGCACTCAGCGACCTGCATCGGGACGCCGGGGATTTCGGCACAGTTGGTGTGGGTCAGACCGCACGGGTTGGGGTCGCACACGTCAATGTAAGAGCACACATTATCGATCATCTCGTACCCCGGGTTGCACGTGCATTCGAACGAACCGACGGTGTTCACACACGCGGCATTCGAATCGCATGTGTGTGTGTCCAGGGCGCACTCGTCGTTGTCCACGCACAGAGAGGTGGCGACGTCGAATGTATAGCCAGTCGCGCAACTGCAGGTCACCACCGTGTCCACCGACGCACATGCACTGTTGGCGTCGATGTCGCACGCATTCGTGGCGGTGAAGTGGTAGTCACACTCGGTTTCGCTCGCTGCGCACGTGGTTGAGACACCGGCCGTACCGGACGTGAAGACGGCACACGCCGTCGGGTCGCCCGCCGTGCAGCCCGCCGTGAACGGGAACTGTGCGGGGGACAAGGCGTCTGTCGCACACAGGTCAAGCGCCGCGCACGTCACACCGTCACCGAAGTAGTTGTCGGCACAGACACACGAGTGGGTGGGACCGGGCGTCGCGGAGTCCAGGTCGGTACACGTCGCTTCGGCGTGGCATCCGCCGTGGTTCACGTCGCACTCGTTGATGGCAGTACAGCCAGTGCCGCCGTTGCTGACAGGAACACCGTCTCCGATGTAGCCGACAATGCAGCCACACGTGAACGAGGCGGCCGGGGAGTTCGCACAGCTGCCTCCAACGGCTTCTGCGACGCACGTGTCCTCGAGGAGACACTCGTTGACGTCCTCGCACACGAATCCGACCTCAGCAGGGTCGAAGTTGACGATATCGGCATAGCCGGAATTGCAAGCGCAAGTGTGTGCGCCCACGGTGTTGGTGCATGCGGCGTTGGCGTCACAGCTGGACGTCTCGGCGGTGCACTCGTTGACATCCACACAGTCGGTGCCGATGTCACCCGGAAGCAGAATTTCAGACGAGTCGGTGAACCCGGCCACGCATGCGCAATCGAAACTCCCAAACAGCTCCGTGCACGCACTGCCGAGAGCGGAACAGTTGTGTGCGGGTGCAATCGCGTCGCACTCGAGAATGTCAATGCAGTTGGTGCCCACGGGGTCATTGCCGTTCGCGTCTGTGGTGCCTGACTGGCACGCACACGTGTACCCCCCTGCGATGTTGGTGCACACGCCACCCTGGACGGCGCACGTGTTGAGTCCGGCCGAGGCGCACTCGTTGATGTCGGTACACAGACTGCCGTCCGCGAGGGCACTGGTGTCCTCGTACCCGGCGTTGCACACACACGCGTGACTCCCCGCCGAATTGACACACTCGCCGTGCGCAGTGTCGCACACGTTCCCACCGTTTGCGCCAGTGCACTCGTTGTAGTCGGCACAGGTGGTCCCGTCACGGGCGGGTGGGACACTGGTGTCGTTGAATCCGGACAGACACGCGCAGGTGTAGGAGCCCGGGGTGTTGGTACACGCGGTGTTGGCGTCGCATGCAATTCCGTTGTTCTCGCCGATACACTCGTCAAAGTCCACACAGCTCGTGCCGTCGGCGTTGACGTCGTCGAACCCGATCGGGCACGCGCAGGTGAAGCTTCCGGGAGTGTTGGTGCACTGCCCGTGGGTCGCGTCGCATGTGTTGCCATCACCAAATCCGCCACACTCGTTGAAGTCGGCACAGGTGGTGCCGGTCGCAGCGGGCTCGGCGCTGGTGTCCTCGAATCCGGCGTTGCACGCGCACGTGTACCAGCCAACTGTGTCCGTGCACTGGGAGTCGGCGTGACACGCACTGGTTCCCGCCGTGCACTCGTCGATGTTGGCACACACAAACCCAGTGCCCTCGTACCCAGTGTCACAGTCGCACTGGAATCCGACTTGCTGATCCGTGCACACCGAGTTGGCGTCACAGTTGTTGCTCGTGCCGCTCTCCAAAAGGCACTCGTCGTGCTGTGCGGCAAACGCGAGGTCTGCCCACTGTGTCACAAGCACGTTGTCTGCCACGCCACCGTACAGGAACACGGCGTGGTCGGCGGCGGTCTCCCCAGTCAGGGTTCCGACCCACTTCGGGGCGCCGGAGTTGGTCTGGTCAAAGGCGATCGCGGTCACCTTCCCGGTCAGGAGGGATCCGGCATAGGCGGTACCGTCACTGAGAAGGAACGTGATGGTTTGCAGACTGGGCGAGTACGCACTATGCTTGATTCCGACGGCGTTGGCCGGAACGCTGGCGGGGAGCGTGAACACGACATGGTCCAACTGCATTGTCGCGAGTGTCAAGAAAAATACCGTGTTCTCCTCGCCCGCCGTGGTGCGGCGGAAGTAAAGGGTCGTGCCGTCCTCGCTGAGGTATGTGTCGGTCAATTGGCCAATGGGTGCATTGGCGCCCAGTGTCTCGGGGACGCCTGCCACTGCGTTGGCGAAGGGCACCGCCGGGGAACAGAAGTTCACAGTGTCGCCGGCAACCAGCGTCCAGGTCCCCACTGCGTTGGTTGGCATACTGTCTGCAAACGTGTATAGAGTGCATTGGTCGGTCAGGATGTACCCAAGTCCACCCCCGCCAGCCCCAGAACAGTCAGTCCCGATAACGGTGGTCGCGACTGCCCCGTTCGCCAGTGCCGGGGTCGAGTATGCGGTCAGCGCCGTTCCAGCGTTAAAGTTAAATCGGGAGGCGGCATTCTCGTCGAGGACGGAATAGCCGGTGAGGCCGAACACGTATGTGTGACCATTGGAAAAGGCGACCGCGCCGAGCTGCGGGATTCCAGTGAACCCGAACATGCTGTAGCTTGCGTCAATCTGCAGAGCTCCAGTGCCGGTCGAAGAGACAACCTTCACGACGTTGCCAGTTGTCGTCGGAGTGGACGTGGTTGTCGTGTAGATATACGTGGTGCCATGGATTGCGACGTCCGAGTTGCACGTCCGCCAGGAGCTGAGTGGAACCGCAAGACTCGCACGGTCAGTGACCAGCGCGTCGGTGTTCAGGGCGGTGGCGAAACGACTCGGACTCACAAGGAGCACGACAAGTAGAGAGAGTAGGACCTTTGTCGATCGCATCTCGCTTGATGGGGCACACCGACTGGTTAAATATATTTCACGTCCACTCTCCTTCGCAACGCCAGATAAGCATCATGGGTGCACATGCACAGTTCAGCGCGTGTAATGGTCGCTATTTCGAGTTATATCGTTGCTCGTGCCACCACTCCGTCGGGCGCAGTGCCGCCCGACGGGCCCTGTCTCGTATTCCATGTCTAACCCTCCTCGCCCTCCCTCTCATAACACACGGCACGCGGCTCTGGTGGCAACCTCATCATCGTCGACGAGGCGGGGTATGTGTCCGCTGTGTTTTTCAAAAAGGTCATCGTCCCCATCATGACCGTCGGCGGAACCGCGCTCGTCTGCATCTCGTCGCTAGGCGACAGTTCAAACTACTACAGTCGGCTGCTGGTCAAGACGCTCGCGAACGGCCTCCCGGCGTTCAACGTCATCCGCTTCACGCTCTCCTGCGCGCGCTGTGAGAAGACGTCGACGCCCTGGCTGTGCACGCATAAACTCGGCGAGATCCCCTGGTGGCAGACAGAGGGCGGACAGGATGTGGCAAAGCTCATGCTCGAGGACGACGGAGACACGGCATACGCAGAGCTCATGTGCGTATGTTTGTTTATTACAGTGCTTTCTTTGCGAGGGGTGTCGCTTCCTCTTGAACCATTTCGTGGATCTGCATGAGCGCGGCGCGAATCGGGAGTACGTTCATGAACGCCATGTTCTTAGTCTGCATCGCGGCGGTCGCCGTTGCGTCCATTGACGTCAGCGACTCCTCGTCCCCGAGTCGGACCAGTGTGTGCAATCGGTTGCGACCACGGGCGGACAGTGTGTTTGCCCCACGTGCCGCCTCTGTCCGAATGATGCTGATGTTTTTCAGTACCGCGTCCAGTTGCTCTTGTTCGGTGTCAAGCACGTCGCGTGCGGTTGCGAGCGCCTCTGCGTATGCGTTCAGTTGCGGCATCGCAGAGTCGATTGCGAGCTGTATGTCGCGGGGCGTGATCGTCGGCATCGCGTCCTCATGCGCCGCGTCAATCTCTTCGTCCATATTGTACTCACACACCGACATGTCGTTTATACCACAAAAGGGGAGGCATGGTAGATGGACAATCTCGTGCGTTTTCCAAGGGACTTATCGATTCACTGCGCGCGACGGAGCTGTATCCGTACACAAAGCCGGTTCGCCACGTATTCGTCTGTGTCGATCCTTGCGGCGGCGGCACAAGTCGGTTCGCGATCGCGTCCATGTTTTTTGTTGGACCGTTGGCTGTGGTAAGCCCTATGCATTCAGATATGCAATCCAAATCTCACGCGCGATGAGATTGGGATGGGGAGACGATGAGCATGGGATCGCCGCGATAATCTTATCCAGTGCCGCGAAAAAGCGGTTCGCGCGTGCGTTATTCTCGGGCACGATTGACGGGTTGCTCGCGTCGCCTTTGCATAGTGCTTCTTTCATCGACGGCGAGCGACTTATGATCATGAACAGAAGCAGCTGCTTGAGGCGGACGTTGGGGTCCGCGATGGCGATGTCGATCGCGGCCCGGATCTCGGCGGACACCTCGGCCGGGTAGTTGTCGAACATGTGCTTGGCGTTGCGCAGCATGCCGTGGATCAGGGTTGTGGTGTTGTTGTGGATTAGCAACCGATAGATGAACGTCCGATCTAACCCGTTTTCGCTCGTCGCAGATTTGTGGTTTGGAGTCGAGGAAGTGCATGGGTAAGCCATTTCCAAATGCAACACCGTCGCGTTCACGGCGTGCGCTGTTGCCGCGGCGCATACTCATACAGCAAATCTGCAGAGTTTACCGAGGTTAATCGGTGTTTACTTGATCACATTAAGATGCTGCGATCTGATCCGATCCTTTCGACTGCGTTCATCGTGCTCATGATTGAGTCGAACTTGGCGTTTGAATCGGATCATATGGCGTCGCACATGAACCGGTCTGGTCTTCGAAACATCGTGTTCATGCGCGAATGCAGTAATGTCGCGAGGGTCGGCATCCAAACGACAGCGACGTCTAAAGATCAGCAGGTGTTGATATTTCTAGAGACTGTCGCGACAGAGGCGCTGACATTCTACGACAAGTTGCACACCAACGAGGACGACGCGCCTGCCATGCGCGAAAGGCTATTTCGAGAATTAGAGAATTACGCGATTGTTGTCAACCCGTCGACGGGCAAAAAAAAGTATACAGGGAAGGTCGGACAGGAACAGGACGACCTTTCAATGGCAATTCAAATGTGTCTCTTGCATACGAGGATTTTCAAGACAGACGTGAACAAGTACGGCAAATTCCATCGTCATCCACTTGGACCATAGGTCACCTTCCAGCGAATGCAGTAAACTGTAATCTGGTCGCATTGTTACACAGTAAACAGGACGTCATTCGCAGCATGCGTTGATACACGGATGGTGTATTATTAATGATGTGTGTGGCGTCTTGTTGAATACTCCGAATTTCACCATGGGTGTTCCTCTTCCTCCCGGTCCACTGTTGGATTTGTTGAACGTGATGGCTGACCACTTCTGCGCGAAGCATTGCACGGGTCCTTGCAGTGAAGATGGTCCTTGCATCTCCCTCGTCACCGTGAGCCAAAATGGCAGCGCAGTGTATGTGGAGGCTGGTGAAGATAAAGAGGACAGCCTTTGTTGCAACGTTGGAGTGGAAGGCGGAAAGTTCACAGGTGATCGTATCTTTGTTGACATGGAACCGACGCCAAATGAGAAGGAATTCTTCGTTCAACTCGGTGAACTGGTCCGCTCGGATACTTTGTTCAAAGATCGGTCTGGCATCATTGAATTCCGCGTCAAAAAATGCGGTTCCGACATCCCATGGGAGTGGACGTATTACATGCACGGAGGCGAGTAAAATCGAATCGACTTCCACCAACACACGTGTGTATGATACAACATCAAAGGTACAATTTTACTCAACGCACATTACGTTGATGTTGTCCACCTTCTCCATTGCCGCGTCGATGTGGCATTGGCCGCGCGAATGGTAATACATATAGTGAACATTCACGCACAGCGCCTCCAGTTCGGCGATGTCACAGTTGATGTAGTAGTTAATTCGCTCGGCCACCAGCACGCATCTGTCGACAAAAGACGGCGCTGGGCGGTCGCACGCGTCCGGATTAAATCGAACGACTACAACAGGTATAAGGACCTCGTCTCCCATGTCGCCACCGTTCACGCCAAATCGAGTGTCGTCGAGCTTCGCTAGTTCGCACGAAACGGGGCGGGGATTGCGTTGATCCACGTGTGACAATTCATCAATCTCGAGGGTCACTACACGATCGGTCGCAACAAACGATGTATCCGGTCGACGACGGCCGGTGTTGCAGTCAGAGCCGCCGACTATGACTGTGTCGACCGACGATGGGGGTGGGAGCAGTGGCAGGATTCGATCGAGAACAAGTGCATGTGTCGTTGCCTTTTTTGTCTTGTCACACGTGCGTACCTCCCATGCTGGCACAATGTCCGCATTGACCACCTCACGTGCACGTACTGATCCATCGACACTTGCTTATATGCCAAATCGCCTCGACTCACTCGCATCAAATCACACACAGAATAAACCTCACTGGTTGCCATATTCAGAAACCAATCTAACCAGATGGCCTCAACCTCTTCAGTCCCATACGTGCCACCTGCACGTCGCGCACGTAATACCACGACGCGAACTGTTTCAAAGAGCTTGGCTGAACTCAGCACAGAGCTCAATCAGCCATCGACGACGTCGCCCGATATTCGATCCAAAGTCGAACGAAATCTGTTCGCGGCCGTCAGACGCTCAATTGCAAAGGGCCAGGGCGACCCAGATCAGTTTACTACCGCGATTCGCGCTGCGTTTGTGAATAAGGCGACTGCGTTCATGGATGTTTCTCCGGATAACCTCGGACAGAATTCATTGCTTAGTCTGTGTTCATTTTGGCTTGTCGTTGGACTTGACGGCGTTCCAAGTGCAGCTGTTTCGTCTTTCACACCGTCGTTTTTGGCAGATCCTGTGGTTCGCAAGGCACATACGTACGTATTTGGACGCGACGTGCCAGTACCAACCATAGACGCACTAGTCCCGGCGCAAGTGAATCGACCAGCACTCGTTAGGTTACACCTCGCATTTGATTCGCTCATGACATCGTTGCGTGACGATGTTCTCCAGCTGAAAATATCCACGCGCCTACGGGATACCGTACCGACGGTGTGGGCAAAGTCATTGTACGACAAGGCATTGGCTCCGGGGTTGGTATTGATCTCGTCACCGATAGCCACACTCGCGTGTTATGGCCACCGACTGGCGGCGATCGAGGCGCGTGTGCTTGATGCACACACCCAATCGAACAGCGAAATGCACTCGCTTATGCTTTCGAAACTCGAAATCAAAGCGCACCGGCAATATGAGAAGCTAACGACCGCGGCGACTCTTCTCATGCAGCCACAATAACAACAAAAAATGTTTGTAACCTCGTGTGTTTATTGTCTGTTGTCTTCGTCGTCGACGCGACTTCGCTTGAACGCGCCGATGGGTGCCGAGAGTCCTGCTTCGTCACGGAGCCTCTTACCGAGAGCGGCAATTCGCATGGATGTTGCGACAAATAATCGCATCCAGTATAGCGACTCGCCGTCGATTGCGCTGCGTCGTTTGCCCGCGCGACCGTGCTGGAATTCAGCGGCGAATAGACTGAGGACGAACATGCCCTCCTTGACCACCAGGACTGTTTGTGTTGCGGTGATGTGTGCGAATACAGTCAGCTTCGCCATCTGGTTGTTGCCGTAGTCCATGTAGACGGTCAGTGTCGTATTGCTGTCGTGGCACAGCTCGCCGGAGCGGAAGAGGGTGCCAGTGCGTTCCATACAGAACACGGCGAATGTCGGCGATACTGCGGCGCCTGCGCACTCGCCGTCTCGAACGATGGGCTGCACTGGGTGTATCACCTCGGCGATTGCCATTCCGATCATGCACGGGATCGTTGGCACCAACGACGCGCTGCAGATGTCAGACCCGAGGGCCCGTGCGCCACGCAGTGCGAGCGTCAAGAGTGCGTCTGGGTCGCGGACGTAGGTGATCGGCGTGGCTGTGTCGCCTCTGAAGCTGTTCTGGAATGCAGAAAGTCGGTATGCTTTCATGACAGGCGGCGGACTTCGCCCGGGGCTGCCGTCTGTGTTCGAGCGGGTGATGACTTTGTCGTGGCGAAGGTTGAGGACAGGATCGCCGCAATGCCGTGCCTGATGCGAAGACCGAGCATCAAAGACATTGACGTGATTATTCTCCGCCACCGCGATCAGATCCCGGGTATTCTTCATCGCGCGCACCAGCAGCTCTGGCGACTTGAGTGCGAGGTTCAAGATCGGATGACCGGGTGGCACCGCGTCGATCGTGCGCGCCTTCCAAAGGGACGCCGCGTGGATCGCGATGTCTGCGAACGCCTCGACCGAGAGGTTTTTGAGTACACCATCGCACAGCTCTGGATGCCGACTTGCTGTTGTGCGGATCTTCTCCGAGAGGTACGGGATGATGCACTCGCGCGCGATGTCGTCGGCGGTCGCGGTCGGATGCCCCGCGATAAGGTCTCTGAGTAGCTTGGCGTGCGATGATGCGGCGATGAGCGCGGCAAGCGAAAGCTCCGCCGGCGACACCCAGACCGGACTCGGGCACCCGTCCTGTGACATGGGCGACCGCGGCGGAGAGGTGTCCGCATCAGCGTAACGAGACTCGCACATTTGGAAAGTTTGACGATAAAAATCAGACGCGGCGGTCGTTTTATACGACGAGTCCCTTGCGGATTTGGATTTGTACCGTGTTTATGCGCACACGCGACCGGTAGTTGTGTGTGTAATTCGAGTGAGTTTACACCGAATTTACCGGAATTGGGCCCAGTTCGATCTCATCCAATCCCACGCCCCCCTCGTCGATACTCGCGAGCTTCTCCCACTTATTCTTTGGCAAGGGCAAACACGCATTCGTTGCCCCCCCTTCCATGCGCCGATACCCACGCAGGAGTGTCACTACTGCGGTGATGACGATCACGAAGCAGATCACGAGGATTGTGGCTCCCGCCAAGCCGACGTTGAGGTCCGCTGTGGCCTGGTCCATGTCGCTCGTGTCTGTATAGGCATGCACTCGCTCACGGGTAATACGCGTCGTGTGCCGGGTGGTGATATTTGGATCCATCGAGGGTCGCGACGACGCGAACCCGATTCGCACATTCTGTTTCGTATGCCCCGGCGTGGTGCTTGACGAGGAACTCGAATGCGTACTCGCGCAGGTTGATTGCCGGCCCGACCTGGACGGCCGCTGGGATCTCGATCTCGTCGCCGACAAAGTGGCTGTTGGCCAGCATATTGTGGAAGCAGTGCGAGGTGAAGTACCGAATTGTATGCAGTCGCTGCGTGTCCGAGGTGATGTTGACTGCGACCGTCGTGTCTTTCCGCAGTTCCACGATCATATTGACGGTCAGTGGGTAGCGTGGGCGACAGAACGCCAAGAACGAATCGAGTCGTTCGTCTGTTGTTTCGTTCATTCGCACGAGGAGCGCTGTGTCTTCAGAAGACATGCTCTGCATGACATCGTCAAAGGTCTCATCGCGCGCGATCAGAACCGGCTTGCATTGCACGTACTGCCACGCGAGCGTGACCCAGCCGACCATGATCGGGGCGAGGACGCGCCGGGCGACGGTCTCGCCGGCGGTGCCGATGCCAAAGGCCACCACCACGAGCATGAAGAAGGCGACAAACGAACACCATTCGGCCTCTGGGCTCACCCGGAGCGGGGCGGGCAGGCGTCGATAGCGAATGATGGCGGCATGGAGGACGGCGAGGTGGACCACAGCGGTGGTGGCAACGAGAGCATCAACCCGCAGGGTGGTTCCACAGCCCGCGGTGAGGATGCCGTCGAGGAGCGTGACGATGGAGAGTCCGTATATTGACACGAACCCCACAGTTATATCACGGATCCGCGGGATTCGATGGTGAAGCGCCCGCTCGAGCATAGCGATGCGCAGCACCCATATCGCGACCCACGTCGACTGGAGCACACCGTACTGCACAAAGTCCAATGGCCAGCGACACGCCGATGCCGGGCTGTACAGACCGCGCAGAGCCGACATGCTCACCCATAAAACCGCGACTGTCGTGTGTGCCACGACAAAGTTCACACATCGGGCTTTCACACTGGATATATTTCGGCATATGACCATTCGCGCTGCGGAAAGGACAAGAAGGGCGACCACTGCGAGGGGGAACCCGACGAGGGCGAGCTGCTCTGCCGCGAGCATCGATATTGTACAGCGCGGTCCTGATGATATACTGTGGTGGGTACGACGCGTGTGTGACGGGTTAGGCACCGGGTAGGTCGACGTAGCGCGGGGTGAAGTGTGAGTCAGTCGAGTCATGTGTTGCGATGGTCCCCGCGGTCGCCGAGTGTGGACGCACGATGAATACAATCGCGGCTAGGTACACACACGCTGCCAGGACATACAGCAGCGACCACATCGACTCTGTCGCGGTGTTCACGGTGTCGATGTGCCTTTGTAATATGGGTTCGAGTCGGAGTCGAGACGTCGGCTATAATAGGACGCCACGCGCACAACCAACGCGACGCGATCACCGATTCAGGTCCACGCCCAATGGATACCACTCATATGATCGAGACGCTCGTGGTGTTGAATTTCGCAATCACACTCCTGATGCTCTCAGTGTTCCTTGTGGTGCAGCTCAAGCGACCGCGCCGACGTCGGGCAAACGCAAAGTCGAGAGGTGCCCTGTGTGGGATTCTCCCGTGTCTACCGGCGCCACCAATGATGTCAGAAGACGAGGGAAGTGCAAGTGAGGATGACGAGTTTGACGATGACGGCGACGGCGACGTGGATGTCGAGCAGGGCACAGCGCGACATCGTGCAATAAACACGCCGATGTCTAAGAAGAAGAAGCAACTTCCGCCGACATGGGAGCCACCCGCGAGACAAAGCGCCGCACCGCCGGCACCCCGGCGACACCAGTCGACTCGCGCACCGCCGGTCACATCGAGGTGCGACACACGACCACCGCCCTGCGACTCAAGCGAGGAACCGGCGCTCGCTTTGGAACCGGTACAAAATGTGTTCGAACTGGGAAAAAACGAGCTCGCGCAGTTTCAAGTCCCGACGACATGGAGGCGCTGATCACGCCCACGATCCAGAACATGGTGTTCACGGCGAGTCTCGGTGTACCGCTGAACATCAAGCACATCGCCCGCATGCAGCACTCCCGCGTCGATCTCAACCCGTGCAAGTTTGCGTCCTCGATCTTCCGTTCCATGTGGCCGAGGACCACGATCCTGCTGTTTTCGACGGGTAAGGTGGTGGTGACGGGCTGCAAGACGCGGTGGTGTGCGTTCACCTCGGTGCGTGATATCATTGCGATGCTGAATGGCATTGGGTATGCCATCCAGAACATGCAGATCACCCTACAGAATGTAGTCGGCAGCACACACGCGGGCATGAAGATCGACACCGACTACCTTGCGCAAGAACTCCAGGAGGAGGGCTCTCATGAGGCGGAGCTGTTCCCTGGCTTTGTCTACCGGCCATACGACGCGAATGTTACGCTGTTGTGCTTCAAGAGCGGAAAGATGGTGCTCACCGGTTGCAGCGACGAGAACGACATTGCAAATGCGCAGAAGTACGTCGAGCGAATCAAGGAGATCACACGCAAGCGCAAGGACGCCGTGGGTGAAGTGCACAAGTACTCGAAACGCGTGCGATTGGAATGAGGCGGTGGGTGTGGATGATGGGTGGTTCGCGACATACATAAAGTGCAGCATTGCAACATCACAAGGACAATGAGCAGTGACACACCCCCCGATCTCTCCCCCATCCTCATCACGGGTATTATGAACCCAGCGGGAAAACCAATCACATACAACGGATTTGACCTTACCGAGCGCGAGTTGCAGATAATCGTTCAAACACCAAACAACAGAGTCTCTGTGATGCTCGAGCACAACTATGACACTGACACGGAGACAGGGATGGCAACTGTCGGGCATGTTGTGAAGTTCTGGCTTGGGGCGGACGGGCGTCTGTGGGGAATGGTCGAGATCACCCCAACCGCGAAGTTTGGGCCACGTGCCATTCGCAAGGTGATGTCCGGTGCATTCACTGGGTTTTCACTCGGCGTCCCGTTCAATCCAGACTTGTTCATGACCAGGAATGAAGTACTCAAGCTTGGTCTCGTCGAGGTCTCTCTCGTCGCGAGCCCGGACAGTCCGTGCACGACGTTCGTGGCGGTGGAGGGCGCAAAGTACTATGCAGAGTGGGCGCGTATCGAAGCGGTGATTCGACAGATCTATGCGAACAGCGCGAGTATATGTCCAGACGCAACACTCGACGCGTTGATGATGAGCTCACAGCTATGGGCTCGATTTCGGCCGCGAACGGAAATGTAATACAATCACGTTCACGTAATACCGGTCTCTGTCATACCGGTTCGTGCGTGCCGTGCGTTCGATGTTTAAAAGCATGATTTCGCACCGCCCGCCCACTTTCCTTTCAACAAGCCTTTTTTTGTGCAAACGCGGCGACGCCCTCGCCCTTTGACGTTCGCTCTCCCGCATCAGGCGAGTTCCTTTTCGTGTTTGTCCCGCGGCGCCCGAATCAGATGCGGTCCATGAACACTTACACGCGCCGCAGTTTTCCGACAGATACAGCACATCACAGCAATGTCCCTCGACGACGACAATGCGCGGGATGGGTTCCCTGCGCCCGTCGCTGTCGCGGCGACGTTGGAATTCATGCGCGAGATGCAAGCCTTGGATCACGACGACAACTCGACCCATGCGCCTGTCGAGGTGCCGGATGTCGGCGAGGTCAAGGCGGCAACGCACCGGCCCATCGTCATGGACCGGTTCCAGCCATACGAGGTCACACGAACGCTCAACAAGTTCACGGAGGATGAGAAGGCGGTACTTGTACAGCATCGGCTGGATGCATACAGCGCACTCGCAGCTGCCATCGCCGCGTGTCCACACCCAGATGCGTTGATTCGCGAGATCGCCTCGATCGTGTACATCTGCGTTCCTAACATCCTGGGCGTCGCTGCGACGCTTGCGCGCGAGTTTTCGAATAAGTGCCCCCGCGAGCTTTCTGCGACCTTGAACCTCGAGCTGCAACAAGTCATCGCCAGAATCATCGGTGACGCGACCGAGGTGCCCGTTGCAACGATCATTGTCGACTCCGACTTCGGTCTCATCGCGACCGCGTGCATGGGACACGAGTGGATGACGCGGGCGGAATCGTGCTTCAACCACAGCCAGTTCGCGGCGACACGCATCGACGATGTCGCGACCATGGCTGCGATGTGCAAGTTCCCGAAGCGCGTCGTTGACAACCTGCGCGCCACCGGCATTCGCGACGCCACCGAGACAATGGGGCTTCACATGTGGCCGATCGCCAGTCTACGCCACCATCTTGACACGGTCGACTTCTACCCCAGTGATATCGGCGATGTCGTCACGCGCGTCCTTGAACACATGACCAGCCCGTCCACGATCGAGGCCTTCGTCGAGGTTGCAAAGCGCAAGCTGCCGATGCTTCCAACGCGAGAGGGGGAACTTGTGGCGTACACCGATGCACTCCAGAAGTTCCCCATCGCACATCACGCCGAGTTCCTCCCCCACGCGTACGCAGCACAGATGCGAGCGCGCATGGTCTTTGACTTACTGTTCGAAGACACGCCATCGCAGAAGATGATCACCAGTCTCGTCGTGGGTTGGTATGTGCCGACCTTCAACTGGGGTCTGGTCAGTGGAAACACGCGTAACCACTCCACCGATATCCTGATGCTCGTGGGTGGCTGCGGGTCGGGGAAGACATACTCACAGGGCACGCTCTTCAGCGACGCCGTCACCAGCCATGTCGTCAATCTCTGCACCCAACTCATCAGCGGCAACTCCATCGACGCGATCCCATCGCTTTCCTTGGTCGTGACAACACACAACATGAACCTGACGTGCGACCTTCAGACGCGCGTGCATGCGACCGTCGCCAAGGCACACAGTGCGGCATTCGCGCAGTTCATTCCGTCGATTCATTGCCAGGCCGAGTGGGTCGCGTCGCGGCGTCGCTTCCCTCCCGACTGGTCCGACGAGCAAGTGGGTGCGATGCGCAGGACTCTGTGCGACCTCAAGTTTAAAACCACGCCCGTCTCCGTTCACTACTCGGCAATCACTGCGGCCAACGTGGCACCCACCGGCGTCGAGTCCAACGTCCGCCAGAACGCACGCAAGATCGTCCAGCGTGCATATTCGACGCGAGGGATTACGTTGACTGCGAGCACATACCACTCTTCCGCCAAAATAATGGGCATCATGGAGGCCATCGCCAAGACGAAGGATCAGTTGTTCGATCAGCTTATTTTCCACGACGAGTTCACAGCGGCAACCAGTGCAACGCTCCTGTCGTCGCAGCGATATGTGAACGAGCTCTTCGCGCTTCTCAGCCACCTCGGCACACTCAAAAACCCCAACGCGTGCTTCAACAATGTGCTCGTTGTTTTCGCCGATGCCACGTACCACTACCGCGACGTCGGCGACACGGTCCCCACTCTGCTACACCGCCTGACCAACGACACGACCGGCTCGATTCGCATGCACCTTCGCGTTGGCACCAAGACGGGCCCAAACCGCCCCGCGGTGGCAACGCCCGACAACCCACATGGCTACCCGGTGCTGCACTACACCAGCGACAACGGCACGAAGCACATCACCACCGCCAACATCATCAATGCAACGCGCCGAGTGGACGGGGAGGTTGACGGCGTTGCGGTCGAGGAGACGCCGCCCCCAGAGTCATCTGTCAACATTCACTTTGGTCAAAACCGAGGCGATGTCATGAGGTCGCATGCAGTGCATGCCATGGCCGTGCGAATTCTCAAGTACACTGGCGTTGCGGCCGAGGTCTCTTGCCGGGGTAAAACCGCGATGTCACTACCCCACACCGGCTCCTCGTCGCCGGACTTGACGGCTGCGCAAGCGCTCAGCGCGCTTCGGACGTCGCAGTTCATTGCCAAGGAGTTCGTGTCCGTTGCCAACAAGACGCACGCCATTGCTATGTACAACACAAGCATCAACGCGGTCGGTACGGACTATACGATGGAGCATAGCATGCAGATGATTTCGACATCGTTCCCGGCCGCGTGGAGCTCGGCGACGCAGGCGCAGTCCATTTCCCGTCTCCGGTCAGCCAGCGAGACGGTGGTGTGTATGCCGGTCTTCGAGAAGATTCCATCAGAACCCGATGCCGCATTCGACAAGAGTGTCGCAGGAGTGGCGATCCCGGTGGGTGGCATTTCGGAGAGTGCCGCGGAGGCGTTCGAAAAGACAGTGTACACGCTGGCCACCGCCAAGGCGGCACCGCAGGGGGGGCTCGGTTCTCACGCTGCGATGCAGACGATACTTGAGATGGTAGAGGCGACGGCAACAGACAGGAGTGCGACGGGGTTCATGCGCAACATCGCACTGACCAATCGCACAATTCCGCGCGCGATTCACAACACGCCTCGGTTCTTCCGGGGGCGGTGCTCGTTGACTGAATCACCCGAGGATGTGCGCTACTACACGGAGATTTACACACTCGTCGATGCGCTCTTCACACTGATCAAGAAGGATGCGAGTATCATGGAGAACTTTGTCGTGGATCCGTCTGTGTATTACGCTGTTGCTGCAGACGGGCTTTCGCGGGATCGCAGCGCATTGACGTCGGTGAACACGGCGATCGCATTGGCGGCGGTTGGGAACAACAACTCCTTTGGAACCGCCCTTGCGGAAGTCAACGCGCTTCGCGTGCGACTGATGCACGCGCCAAACCCGAACATTCCAACGCAGCTTTCCGCCGACGACCACGCCGAGTACGTGCGTGCGCACGGTGAGCGACTGGAGCAGCTCGCTCATGCGGAGTTGACTCTATCGCTCATGCGCACGAAGAAGAACGTAGACGTGACGATCGCCGATATGATCTTCTTCGAGCTTGCGGCGCGTGTGCGCTCCCCCGACGCGCATCCGTGTACAGAGTGGAGACTGGTTGGCACGATTCTGCAAGTGGAGGCGATTTACATGCTTATCGAGATTCTCACGCCGCAGCATGCGAAGCAGACGAGCGGGCGCGTGACGACGTTTGCGTTTGCGGTTGCTGCGACGCTGGCCATGCTCTCGTCGCCGAGTAACGTGTTCGGGCAGACGCCGTTTGTGTCGATCAAGGATGCGATTGAGCGCTACGATGTCGCGACCGGGTTGCCGTGCCCATTCTGTATCATTGTCGACAAACAGCCAGTGTCTTTGATGGCGCACGTGAAGGCCATCGTTGCGTTGCCCGCAAAGGAGTCACGCAAACTGAAGTACGTCACCAAGGCGGTGCTGTCGACCATCCATGCGATCACGGGGCTCGATGTTGTCGAGGGGGACGCGAAGCTCGGAACGAAACTCAGTTATTTCGTCGACGCCAAGCCGCTGACGATGGACTGGGATACTGCGATTCAGCACGTGAATGCCGAGGAGGCGGCACAGGCGAAGAAGAAGCCATTGACCGCGGTCGAAGAGGAGCTTGTCGCGCACGCGTGTATCCCAGACGCACACAGTGCATTGGCACTTGCACCCCTTGCTCCGCCACGCGTCCCTCTGCGCCAGGTGTTGGAGACCACACTTGCATGCGAGCCCGAGTCTCTTGCGCTTGTGTTTCCGGTTGGCTTGTCGCGGGTGGAGTGTGACGCGAATACCCCCTATGCGACGGTGATGACACAGGTGGCGTGGCTACATAAAGTTTCTTGCTCGCATTTGACCGTCGCACTTGCAAAGGCGTATCCGACACTGACGGCATCAGCACAGGTGATGGTGGTGGTTGCAGCGGCGCCGGGTGTCGACGCGGCGCTTCACTACAGTGTGGACAACATCAATGATGTGTTCACAGCGCACAGGGCGGCGGGTGTGAAGCGCACAGCGAGTGTGGCGCGACAAGACAATTTCAAGCGAGCAAAGAGTGCGACAACGGCCCCTTCTCAGCGAGGGGGGCGAGCGTAATACACTGTTCTTTACCACATTTTTTGAGTGTACATGCAATAAGAGTTGAAGGAAAGAACGTATGTATATTTACTATCGTGTATTGGATGAGAAAGGGAAATGTCATTTCGACCAAAGCCGACTGGCGCCCTTCCAGATGGATACACGGTGAGTGAGTGTCACTCGACCCGGGAGGCCATGCACTTTGCCACATACATGCCTGCGGTCATCAATGCGAATGATGGCATCACCGTGGAGTGCGAATCAAATGGGCGCGTTGCCGCGACTACATGTGATGTTCGCGTACGCGCATCGCAGCCGCGCGAGCGTCGGATTGAGCTGCCGATTGAACAGGCACAAGTGAAGTCGGTTCGTGTTGAGGCAAAGGTCGAAGCAAAGCCGAGGGCGAAACCCAAGCCCAAGGTAACAGCACCGGTCATTGTCGCGGCACCTGCTGTGGCATCAGCCCCCCTTGTGTCCACACCCCCAGTGACTGCACCCCGCGTTGTATCGAATAAGGCAAAGGTTATGACGTTCGCAGACATGATCCGGGCAGCCAATCCGCCTGTGGTAGCTGCGGAAGCCGAGCTTGCTGCAAAGGAGACGAGGAATGAACTGTCATGGGATGCTATTTCGACCATGGCTGTTGGCAGTGTGCTCTATTTCCGGGCGACGAAACGGGCCGCTGCGATCCAGGCAACCATCACTGGCGTTCGCGACGGCGCGCCTGTGCTGCAGTGTGACAGCCGCCAGCCGCTCCTTCTGACACAGGCCAAGTACGACAGTGGAATTGCCAAAGGAACCAGCTTCTGTGGTGCCAGCGATAAGGTATAATATCGTTTATTCGGCCACCGCCACCTCGTCGAGGTTAACGACAACCGGGGTTGCGACCGACGCAATAAATCGTGCTGTAAACAAGAAGAAGTCCTGTTCCGCTGAAAGCATCGAAAGTCCGAGTAGTAGCGCGTGCTTGTTTTTAATGACGCTTATGGCGTTCATTCTGAACCCGGGGCGGCGAATGTGTATGTCTATTCTCTTGGGCCTGTCGTGGGCATTGCTCGTTGCCAACCCATTCGACTTGGACGAGGTCGTGGATCCGGCCGTCGCGCTGCCGCTGGTGTCGTTCAATATCTGCTTGATTGCAATCGGACTGTTCGGCGCGACACGGATGTGTCACCACGGGATTCGTGCGAGTCTCGTCCTGCTCTGGGCCGTGGCGATTATTCTCTGCACCAAAGTGATTGTCTTTGGCCACGCTCCGCTCATGGCACTGGCGGGACTTATCGTGTCATACGCGAGAACGGTGGTGTCGGACACAGCCATGCAAACGCGTGTGGGTGCATGCGTGATTGCCTTGCTGTTGTTCGTGGGGACACTGTGCCTGTGCGATCCATCACAGTTACAGTCGGTGGGTGGATATCGCGCATTCCACACAGTGGGCGAGAACACAAGCAATACCGCGACTGCCGCAGCGACTTCGCTTGTTCTCGGGCTTGTGTCCATCGTCTACACCCCCGAGACGAACCCAACCCAGGTATTCGCCACCGCCTCTGCCGTCGCGCTCGCATTCATCACTGTCGTTGGGTTCATTGCGGGCATGGCACAGTTGGATTCAATGGACAGTCTGACAAGTGTGGACTTCTTCCATACGTGTTTCATTTTTGCATGGAGTGGGCTCATCGCGGCGATGCTGATGCTCTTGATCGCGTTTCATGTCCTGCGGCAGGCGTATGACGCATACTGCATCATGGCGATTGCCACGCTACCCGTACTGGTCGTGCAGGTCGCAGTCCATCACCAACCGGTGTCGCAGCTGCAGTACGCAGGTCTCGCACTGGTCCTGTTTGGCGCCGTCATGTTCGTGACCTTCCGGTACTCGGACGAGTACGCGTCTGCCAACGACCATAGTCCGTTCTACGCGTGTGCGGAGTGTGCCGCAGAGCGTGTCGACGAGATTGAAGACACACTTGGCTGTCTCAACACCGGGTTTGTCGAGCTGCAAGAAGACGAAGCGGAAGTGCAACTGCGAATATAACAAGACGTTTCGCGTGCATACATATTTACACCATGGTGTGACGCGGGTATCAATCGCGCGACATGCCACCGCACGTCAAGTCGGTTGTGGGGCTGCTCTTTGTCATCGCGTTTGTCATTGCATTCGAGCCACCACCCCTGCTTGCGGTGAAACCCGAACCCCAGCGCCACACTCGCGCCGAGCCCACGGTGTGGACAGACGTTACGAGCGTGTGGGCGAAGAGTGGTCACCGGGAAGCGGACATGGAGTTTGCAGAGCACCGCATGGTGCATAACCACATCCCGTCGCTGCGGCCGGTCTCTCTGAAACTGCCATCGGTCCACACACACAAGGACCAGGTGGACGCACTCGAGTTGGCGTTTGTCCGGTCTATTGTGAAGACACTGAAGACGACACAGCAATCGAATGTCACTCTACAAATGACATTCTCGCCAGAGGCCACGAACCTCTTCAAAGAAGCGGGGTTTCACACACAAGAGAACCACTCGACAACGATCAAAGCAACGTAAATGACAATGACTACCACCACACATTGAAAGAAACAAGCCAGTGTGTACAAGTTGACTGCGGTTTTATACCAATCAGCATGGCGTCAACGGTTCTGTGTCGCACCCCCCAAGTTGCAACCGCTTGACCTCCTGTTCGTGCCACTCGGAAATGTTCACGCAGTGTGCGCACGGGGTCGGGTCGATACATGCATGGCAGCGGTCGACGCGGAGGACGGCGGCATCGTAGAATTTACCGGGGTTGTATTTTGCGGCGTTGTCTGCGTCTGTCCACGCCGACGTCGGTGGGACTGCCTGATGATCTGAGGTCTGATCGGTCGCACAGCGCTCGCAGTAGACACTGTCGCAGTATAGGCACCGACAGTACACGGGCTCGTTGTTGTGGTTGCCGAGGCAGTGTGTGCAGACTCGCGCACACGCCTCGCACTCCCTGGCGATCATATTCCCGGTGCAGGCCATGCACATCGAGTGCAGACAGCGATAGCACGTTCCGAAGCCCTGCTGGTCGTTCATCAGTGCGGTACAGCCATTGCTCTCGCACGGGTACCACTCCATGACCATCGAGGATGGGCGTGGGGAGGGGTGTATATACAAGTTTGTGTTTATGTGCAAGCGATGCGACCGCGCAACGCGTCGGAGATCCGTGCACAGCGTCCGCCTATAAACATGCATGTCCGCCACACATCCCCATTCCCAACTCGAATGCGCATCGCCGGTGACGTTGCTGCTTCTGTCGCGGGGGTGACAGTCATCGCTGGACTCGTCGTGGCGCTTCCATTGCTCGGATTTGGTGCCGCTGGTGTGACTGCCGGTTCGTACGCTGCTGGTGCGATGTCTGCAACGACAACCGGTGGGGGTCTCTTCGCGTTGGCGCAACGCGTTGGCGCCGGCGGGTTCGATGCGAGCACGTACGCACTGTGCGCAGTCGGGATTGTCGTGGCGCGGAGGGCGCTGCATTGAGGAATAAATACCCGTTTCGCCACAAGCAGTCTCAATAGTCGATAGTTCCATGGTGTATGTGGACACGTTCATCGAAAGCGCAAAGTGGATTGTTGCCCTGGCGATCTATCCCTTCCTCTCGAACAAGCCGTGGTCCAGTCAAGATGGGCATGCAGCCATGCTGGGCGTCGCGATGTTTGGCCCGTCGTTTCTGATCGGTGTCTGCACGGGCCTCTGCCTCGGTCGCTGCTGTTCCCGCACCAAGCGCAGCCAGAAGCAACTGCATGCGTCGCGAGTGCACACAGATTGAGGGCATGGCGCCTCGCTGGGTGATTGACTTGGTTGAAATAGACCCTTTCCCCATTCAACAGCGCATTCTAAGAAAAAACGTTGTATATGGGTGCGGCAACGCAATCAACAACAGAAAGCCATATCCATAAACGTTGCCAATCGAAGAAGAAGGAAGAAACAAAAAGGAGGGTAATACGTTTACGTGGTGCATGTGACAAAGAACTACATTGGGTCGTCCGCGTCGTATGGGATTTTCTCGTGCTCGATCGGAGCCTGCCGCGTGCGTGAGGAGCGCGGAAGAGTGTGTCAGCAAAGTCAACCCAAACAAAACCATAAGATCGCTGGCAATTGAAAGACAAACGACACTCACATCGTACAGAATCGTAGTTTCCTGCTTCTGTGTCTCGTCGTGCAGCACAGGTCCGTCCAGTTCGAGATCAGTCAGCGACTGTGCAGGGGTCGTGGTCATGAGAACAGAGCTTAAAAGGTGGCGGTGTGCACGGCGCGCGCGTGCGCAAAACAAAGAATGCACACGCGCATGCGCGCGCACGCGCGCGCCGCGCACGCGCGCGCCGCGCAAAACAAAGAATGCACACGCGCATGCGCGCGCAAAACAAAGAATGCACACGCGCATGCGCGCGCACGCGCGCGCCGCGCAAAACAAAGAATGCACACGCGCATGCGCGCGCAAAACAAAGAATGCACACGCGCATGCGCGCGCAAAACAAAGAATGCACACGCGCATGCGCGCGCACGCGCGCGCCGCGCGCAAAACAAAGAATACACACGCGCACGCGCGCGCCGTGCATGTGAGATGTTGTTTTGTGTGCGACGCACCGTATCGAATACTGCTGTTTCGATGTAGATGCCGTTGTTCTTCTCGACAAACTTCTGTGACACCTGCTCTTCAGAACACGACGGCACGAGGTACACGTGCGTGATACCTTGTTTGCCCGTGTTGCGCACGTGCTCGTCAAGCGCCTGGTTGGTTTCGCAGAGGTGCGCAATAAGGTGCTCGCGCGTTGCAATGGCGTCGTTGATGAGCACTGTGGCCAAAGCAGGCGCCGCCGGTTCCATTGCCGGCGTCGAGGCCAAAGCGACGATCCGCGACATCGCCGTTATCTCCTCGTGGGGGAAGTCGTGTACAACAAGGACGTCGATGGTCTTGTTGAGCGCCGATGACGCGACGACATGCGCCACGAACGTGGGTGCGCCCGTGTTCCAGGCGGGCACCTCGTCGTCGTTCCGCATGGCGTTTGCAGCCGCTGCCTCGATGCGCTCGAAGAAATCGATGGAGCTGCGGTTGCAGATTGTGCGCACGCTGTTGAGTAGGGTGTGCACGTCTGTGCTGGTTGGATGCGCATGCAAGATGCCAACGGGCGCGCAGCGCAACTCTTCAAGAAGAGGAAAGCGCTCAATCAAGGTTCGGGATGGGCTGCCGAGAGGAGAAACGCAATGCATTTTGTTTGTGACTTTGAGCGACGCGCAACGCGCGCGTGAGTTGGTCCGATTTCGAAATCGTGCGAACGGATGTGCGAACGGGGATTTATTCTCGAATCTCAATCAAGTCATCCGTCCAGCGATGCGCCATGCCATCAGAACGACCAAACGCATTGAAGTTCAACCAAGTCAACCACCTCATCCCGTCACACTGACGATACTCCGTGTCGGTTTGCCCAGCACAACCCCCCGCCGTGCCCCCACGCGTGCGAGCACACTGATTGCAAGCAGACCCCATGGTGTCTGGATGGCTGGGTTGAGACTGAGCACCATGCGGTCCTTCAGTGTCACCTCGCTGAACCGCGTTAATTGAAAGTCGCTGTCCGCGCCGTCCGTGCACGAGCCCAGTCCGACCGAGTTCCCCATGTGGGAGAGATGACTGCCTGGAACCATGCCTTGGTCCAGCACGTCGCATGCCGCAGCGTAGAGCTGTGCGCCAGTCGTGCCGACCTTCATGATTCGAAGCTGTGCGTCAATCGCCGCATTCACCAGCGCCTCACCGGTGTCCAGCCACCACGGCCGAACCTCGCCGACAAACACTGTGCGCTGCTCGGCGGCGGTGTAGCCATCGCAGCACGCGCCGCAGTCAATGAGCACCAACTGCCCTGCCGATTCGCCTTCGAACGTGCCAGTGATGACACGCCCGGCGATTCCTGTCCCTGCTGTCGCTGCAACACCGCCGACCAGCACCCGGGGATGGTATGTCGGCCATCGTGCACTGGACGCAGAGCCACCCAGCAAGCGATTGGTCATTGCGGCCACCACGTTGTTCTCCGACGCGCCCTTCACACACGCCATGACCGCCGTGTCGAGTGCCGCCTCGGTCCACCGCAGTGCCGTCTCGATTCGGTTGATCTCGGGAAGACTCTTCGTCACCCGTACGTCCGCCACGATCGTTGACGCGTCGGGCCACAGCAGGTGCGGAAATCCCCGGACCAGCGCTTGTCGCTGCGCTTCGACCACACTGCGCTGCGGTACACTGTACTGCAGCCCGACACTGTCGAGGGTCGCACTTTCCCCGCGCAGCTCGAGCTCACCCGCCTCCAACTCGTGCAGTAGACCGAGCAGGGCCGTGGTCATCGGGGCCCCGGGTTCGTACGTTACACACGTCTTCACCCACGACCGAGCACACACAACGGCATGGTCGGCAAGCGACACCAGGAACTGCGGAGTTCCCGTGATGGGAAGGGCCAGTGCAGCAAAGGACGCATGCGCTGCAACGAAGCCGGTTATGTACTCCACGTCTGTGGGGTCGGTCAGAACTACGAAGCGGATATTCCGCTCTGTCATGCGGGCGCGGACTGCGGTTGTGCGACGCGCGTACTCGTCTGGGGTGAAGCTGAGCTCAGAGAGATGCAACTCGTCGAGCCGATCCAGCTCAGTCAGGGGCTCGTCGTCCATACGGCTGGCGCATTACTGGTGGTGTGTGGCGCGGCTGCAAATAGAGACGGAATGGGAGGGTGTAAAATTCACACCGATTGTGACTCAACGTGAATTTACTCAGCCACCGTCGCGGCCGTGAAAGTGCCAGTGGACCGAGCAATTCATGCCTCGAGGTCGATCTTTGTCACACTGGTGTGTGTGTGGGATGCGCGTGGACCATACCGCCGCGCCCCCACGCATGCGAGCACACTCATTTCAATGCGACGCCATGGTGTCTGTATGGCAGAAGTCAGGGATAATCCGTTTCCGTTTCCTAGTCCGTTTCCGAGTCCGTTTCCGAGTCCGTTTCCGAGTCCGTTTCCGAGTCCGGATCCGGATCCGGCATCCAAAGACCAATGAGTTCATAAATCGAAAACAGGGTTTCAACGGGGAAGCAGTGCACGTTCCCCCAAGTTTCGAAGTCAACGTCATTCCAGTGGCCATCGACTTGCCCGTCAATGCCAATGAAGAAACCATCTTTACGGAGATGAATCCCAAAGATCTTCGCTGGGTCGTCATCTATTGCGCCCTCCACTGAATTAAGAGCCAGAAAATTTTCACTGTTAAACTCAGTATCGTTCGCTAGGCCAATTTCAAGCCCGCCTGCCTCCTTATAGGAAAAAAAAGTTAGATTGTCTCTCACTTTTGGAACCAAAACAGACAAAGCCTCACTCTTGTACAGTTTCCACTGATTATCAAGTGGCGCATTTTGAAAGAGTGTCTTTGCTGCCGTCTGTACCCCGACCATGCGCACGCATTCTTCGAACGTCATTTTCGAGAGCAGGGATGGAAGGGTCCTCGCCGCGTTTGCCAACGCGTCTATACTCCTCTGCTCGTCCGGTTCCGCCATATGAGGAAACAGCGCCCGAATACGATACGCATTGACTTCATTCGTGACGGAGTAGCGTGTGTGTTTCGGTTGACTGCGCGGAATTTCGTGCGCCCCATCCACTGACGGACACGACACACGGTGGTGTGCAAATGACATACCGGATGCACTATTATCGAGTATTGGCTGACCAAAATACTCATCGGCCGCAATATAGTTACGTCGACATTGCGGCCACGACGTTGTTCTCCGACACACCCTTCAGTTGGACTCAACGTGCATTTACTCAGCCACCATAGCTGTCCCACAGCCCAATCATCTCCGGACGCACTGTGATGCTCTGCGCCGCTGCCAGTGCCGCAGCAAGTTCGCGCTGATGCATGAAGCGGGTGAGTTGGTGGAGTGTAAACCCCGCCTCTGTTAGCGCGGCAATCTCCGCGACGAGCTGTCCCCGCTTGGCCAGTTCCATGCGCTCGAAGATGTCGACTTCGAGCCGTGCATTGGTCTCGCGCTCCACGCGCAGCGCGATTGACCGAAGTGCCGTCTCGCGAAGGGCCTCGCCGGTCACGGCAAATTGCTGGTCGGCGTTGGCAATGGCTCGCTCGTGCACTGCACTGTCCTCGGCCGTCTTTGCGTGCAGGAGCTGAAGCGTGGTGTCGTAGGTAATCGTCTGGACCGAAATGCTCTCCACCACAACACCGTAGTCGAAGGCGAGGGCATCCGCAAACTCGTCAAGACACCGACGGAGTGTGCCGCTGAACGCACTGCGATCGGCACGAACTTCGGCGCTCGCAGACACAGTTGCCGCGTTGACGATGGCAGTGGCCGCGTGGGTTTCGATGTGTCGCGGCAGATCATCCACCGCAACCGCGAGCAAAGGGTCGGTGATGCGCCATGTCACCCATGTATCAATGCTGGCCTTGTCGTCCGACGAGAAATTACACGCGACTGGCGCGATGTCCATGCTCTGCACGCGCATTGGGAGATGGGTACCGGAGTCGGTCTTGGTCTTCGTTCCGCCCCGGATCGTTTCGCGGATGGTCCATGTGTGGGAGCACGCCCGCCACAATGGAGTAGTGAAGTGCATTCCCGGGTTCAAGACCTTTCGCATGCCAGTGTATGTGTTGGTGATGACGATCACGCTGTGTGGTGAGACGGTGTGCACACACAGCAGAAGTGGCAGCAGTGTGCAGACGCCGACGCAGAAGAGGAGCATTGGTGCGGTCATTCCAAAGGAGCTGACGAACGCCGGGAGAACGGCGAGGACAAGGACGCCAACGGCACCGAGAAGGGGGCGCATTGGAGTGGATACTGCGACGCGCGTGGGGATTTGTGTGTTTATGGGACACGCAGTGTACTGGACTCGACCTCCAGAGCGACTGTGTTTGTATTAAGGGAATGGCGCGCGCTGAGTGAGGAATCCAAATGGCGACTCATAAGACTCCGGTTACAATGTGCTGGCATAGGATGGTCAACAATTCGCCTTGTAATACATGTAAGTCGTGTAAAGCGAGTGGCTTTGTCACTGCGGTGTCGTTGTACATGACCGCGGTCATGGCCGTTCTGCAAAACTATGCAGACATGGCGTTTGACCAACGCCATGGCGGCGAGAACATAGAAGCATTGGAGGTGGAATCCGCTTGCCTTGCGGGCAAGGCTACGGACTGCGAGAATGCCGTTTGCAACCTGACGGGGACGGCGCAGCGGGTACCGACATGGCGCTTGCCGCGTGAGAGTCTCGAGAGGCAGGTCGCTCGCACTGGTGAGATGGTCAACAGACCGATGCGGGTATGCACAGATGTACTGTGCATTGACAAGTACTGTGTGTATATGAGGGAGACGACTGCGATGGCAGACGCGGTCATGCACTTCTCAGCCGTCCCTGCCTTCATCGGTCCTTTGCAGGAACTGAATGTGTTCGGGGATCCTGTTGACGGTACGTCGGACACCGAGCTGATTCCGCAGCCGCCCAAGCGCCAGGGCGTGCTGTAAGCAAATACAGTTGTGTTTCTACACCCACATGTCGTCCACTGCCACCCCCACCAAGTGTGTCCACCGCGCCACACGCGCTCAGCGGGCTGCCTCACAGAAGGAAATCGAGCGTGGCTTTCGAACCGTCGATGCCGCAGCATGTGCTGGCCGGATGTGGCTGGTTGGGTCCGAGGACGATCTCGGCAAAGCCTTCCTCGCAGAAGCCCATCGTCGCGGGTTTCGTGTTCGTGTTGTGCGTGCTGCGTTCCCGTTTGGTGGCGGGAGGCAAGTGCGCGTGGCGTGGGGGAATCGCGATGCACACTCGACCTTGCCAAATAAACACCCACTCGACACCCACCCCGTCCTCCCAAACACTATGCTCGCGATCCCCCGTCCCACTGCCGCGGTGTATACAACCCAGGCCACGCTCCGCGTCGTGTCTCTGAACGTCACCGCCCGACTACCCCTCCCATACCCCTTTTCCCGCACCCGCGCCTCGCCACTGCACAGCTCGTCCCGACTGTACCAGCAACTGGCGTGCATTGCGCGACTCGAGCCCGACGTTGTGTGTATCCAGGAACTGATGTGTCCGCGCGCGCTCGAGAAGGTGAAAGAGACACTGCATCCTGCAGTGTTCACGTGCGTCCATCGCGTCGCAGCGGAGGTGCCAGCACGGGGAACCGTCGTGGCGTGGGCAGCCGTCGTCATAACATCCGCACTGGCGATGATCGGCATGTCATTCGTACGTCCCGTCACAGCCGACGCATTCACATTCTCAGCGTTCGTGGGTGGATTGTGGGTTGTGATGTTCGCGTTCGCCTATGTAATTTGCACAAGCTCGCTCATGGTTTGGCTTTCCGGTCTCGAGTCCGGCCTCGTAACGTTCGTGCGGAAGACACCACGACTGCAGATCCGCCATGTCGACTCCACGCTGTTCGCCGAGCAGCAGGGTGACTCCCTAAACCTGCTCAACAAGCGCGGGTTCCTCGCCGTCGAGGTCCGACTCGACGAGGCCCCTCTGTTGATTGTGAACGCACACCTCAACAGAGGACGAGACAACTGTCCGTTCCGGCTGCGTCAAGTCAAGGAGCTGGTCGACGTCATCCAGCCCGCGTCAACGGCAGTCCTCGTCGGAACCATGAACTGCTTGCAAATCTCGCACGAGATCCGGGCGCTGCAGCGCGAGTGCGAGCTGTCTGTTGTGACACAAACCGACGCCGACTTTGTGCTGTTCGGCGACCACACGCGGTCCGTCGTGATCGGCGACTCGCATGTCGTGCAAGACGCCGTGCCGCTGAGCGAGCATCACTGTGTGTCGGTCGCGGAAGTCCACGTAAAAGTATGCGAATTAGTGTACATGTGTGATTTTGTCCCAGTTGGGGCTGGATTTGCGGCATGATCCGAATTCAGATTGGGTTTGAACATTTAAAAGAGCGTACCGTGGGAAATATCGTACCGGTAGAAATCGGTACCTTTGGGAGTATACCGGTACCGGTAAGCCGGCTAACAAAGATACATTCAAAAAAGACAGTAAATAATACTAACGAGGGTGCGGAATGTATCCTTGTTAGGGGTTTTGACAAAAACCGGGTCTGGTTCGTCCATGGACCGAATTGCATTCTGAGTAGCGCAAACGACAGCAGAGACAATTCTAAGAAAAACGTTGCAAGTAGAATTTTGACTTTCGTCCCCAAACTCATGCTACATGGGGATTAGTGCGCAAAAATTCAAACTTATGGATAAGGTACAGATCTGTGCAGACACCCTGGAATTCAAATTTCAAAAATTCAAATTCCAACGGCATTTCAAAATTATGGGTGGATTCCAACGGCATTTCAAAATTACGGGCGGATTCCACTCGAATTTGAATAGTAAAAAGAGCGTACCGTGGGAAATGTCGTACCGGTAGAAATCGTTACCTTCTAGAGTATACCGGTACCGTCCAACCGGCTAACAAAGATACATTCAAAAAGACATTAAATTAATACTAACGAGGGTGCGGAATGTATCCTTGTTAGGGGTTTTGACAAAAACCGGGTCTAGTTCGTCC
>Ga0307492_10000148_pt1 | contig 31615 bp, 33 predicted proteins | sample SI3LmetaG_FD_202365 | JGI IMG/M metagenome (GOLD analysis project Ga0307492, IMG submission 202365) | Sea-ice brine microbial communities from Beaufort Sea near Barrow, Alaska, United States - SI3L | ecosystem: Environmental > Aquatic > Marine > Coastal | place: USA: Alaska | collected 2017-05-06 | reverse complement strand
TTTGTTTTCTATTGATTTGTTTTCTATTGATTTGTCTTCTTCCGATTTGACGGCTGCCTACTGGCTCCGGTGCCGCAGCCGTTAGGGGACGGGTCGAGCGATTAACGCTTATAGCGTTTGGTATTCTTATAGCGTTGGGCGTCATATTGAGGGTAAGCTTGAGTACGCATGACGCGGGCCACAGTGCGATACACTTCAATCCAGGCTTTGCGCAGTTCCAGGTTAAAGGCCGGACCCAAGCCAGTTTTTAAGGTGTATAGGAGAGCATTGCCGACCGGGGTATAGTCTTCTATTTTAACGCCATATTTTAGATGACGGTCAGCCAATTTCTGCAGCACACCGACCAGCCCATCAATATCGTCCAAGCTTTCCACCGCGACCTTCAGCGTCGCCATTAACATCCGCCCCTGTTCGGTCATTGATTTGGTAAAGAGGGCTTGCAGAGAGGGGTCGTACTCGAACAGCTTGGTGTAGAAAATTTTTGCCGCCTGATCGGCAATCGGCTCGACCTTGGCAAAGCTTTGCTTAACCAGTAATTTTTGTCGCGCGGTAATAGGCATACTGACAATCTCTTAATACGTTTCGAGTAGCGTAGCCGAGAAATAACAAAGCACCATTAATAACAAAGAACCATTAGAGACCGTGACAAACGTGACCTAATAGCGCCATTGGCCCCAATCGACGAATCAACGCTAGCTCTTGCTGATTTTTAGCCAACAGCCCACCGGCCAAGCCCAGACTGTTAATCGCTAAGCCGCCAAACGATGCCTGAGTGCGCGGTACCACTAGCATCCATTGGCGGGTGATCAATAGGTTGCAGGCTTGCCAACTGAATTCAAGCTTGTGCCAAGCTTCTAATAGAGTCTCGGGTTGCCAGTTGGGCAAGCTATGGACACGGTGCACGAAGGGATAAATGCGCTGTTGTGAATCGCGCTGCCAAGCTTGGACTGCGCTTTCAATCGGCAGTCCACCGCCACCCAGATCCTTCGGCACCAGTTGAAAATGTCGGTGGGTCTGCGAAGCTCCAGCCAAGGCACCGCCGTTATAGAATATCAGGCCGTCGACCTGATCCAATACGCCACCAATGGCGCTGAAGTCCGCCAAGTTGAGCAGGCCACTCTGTTCGACAAAACCCCGAGTTGTGATCAGGCCATGCAAGGGCAATAGGCTATATTTATTGAGCAGCAGATTGTGGCTCTGGCCCAGAGCCTCCACCCAGAGAGCCGGGTCGGGGTGGAGAAAAGGATTGTCAGGATTTGCCAAGGATTGCTCAGAGCTATCCGAGCGCGCAGTAGCTTTATTGCCCCCCAAATGCGGGGCATAGCGGAGCACAAAATCAATGCCACCCTCGGCGATAATTTCATATTCACTGGCCACGATCGCCAATTGACCCTGTGCGCTCGCCTGTTGAGCGACCGCAGTCATCCGCTGCCAAAGATTTTTCATCCACTTCACTCAATTGGTCGGTTTTGGCAGTCTAGCACCAACGCTAAACTGAATCTGTAGCAGCAGCGCTCTGACTGACCCGCGCCCGGATCGACTCTTGCGCTGCGGCAATTTCGACTTGCCGCTGAGTCGGACCATTAGCCGGTCTAGCTGCTACAACTGAGTATTGGGGCTGGCGCCGCAGCGGCCGGCGGTTGATGCCATTGGGTCCATTCTGCCCGCTCACTGAAGGGGTCTTGCAGCGCAGCAAATAGGGATTCCAATGGTGCGAAATTGCCCGCCTGTGCAGCATCGATGACGCTCTGCAGATGGTGACTGCGCGCCACCGTGACCGGATTACAACCGAGCATTTGCAGCTGGCGTCGAACGTCATCGGGTGCAGTCTGTGCTAGGATCCGACGACACCAGAGGGTGTAACGCGGCGCGTCGATAAAGTCGTCCTTGAGGCCAGGCCACTCGGTCAGTGGTAGACCGGCTAAACGGCGGAAAAAGATATGGAAATCTTTGCCTTCTGCGGCCAGCAGGGCCAGCCATTCATCCAATAGCTCGGCATCGATTGGACGCTCAGACGCGCCGCCCAGGCGTTGATTGAGCAACCGGTAATAGTGTTGCCGGTAGCACCGGTCGAAGTCAGCTACCGCCTCGCCCAGCAGGTGCGGCTCCGTTAGGGGGGCCAAGGCCTGCGCTAGGCGCTGTAAATTCCACAACGCTACTGAGGGCTGCTGATTGAAGGCATAGCGCCCTTCGGCATCGGTATGGTTATAGACGGCATTGGGCCGAGTCACATCAAGAAAAGCGTAGGGCCCGTAATCGAAGGTTTCACCCACTATGCTCATGTTATCGGTATTCATCACCCCGTGGACAAAGCCATAGGCCATCCAATAGGCAATCATGCGCGCGGTTTGATCGACCACCGCACTTAAGAAACTGACGGTCGGATTCGTACTGTCCTGGCATTGGGGGAAGTGATGTTTGATGGTAAAGGCCGTCAGGGCCTTGAGTTGATCGATTTCCTGGCAATGAGCGAGCCACTCAAAATGACCGAAGCGGATATGGCTGCTGGCCACACGCATCAGGGTCGCACCCGATTCAAGCCTTTCGCGGTAGACCTGTTCACTCGAACCGGCCAGAGCTAGGGCGCGCGTGCTCGGGCCGCCCAGAGCATGCAGCGCCTCGCTGCCCAAAAATTCGCGGATCGATGAGCGGAGCACCGCGCGACCATCACCGGATCGACTGTAGGGCGTCTTACCGGAACCCTTTAGATGCATCTCCCAATAAACACCGCTCGGATCGAGCCACTCGCCCAGCAATAGGCCGCGGCCATCGCCCAGTCCTGGATTCCAACCGCCAAACTGATGGCCCGCGTATTTCTGCGCAATCGGATCGTGGCCCTGGAACAACGCAGTCCCAGACATCACGCCGAGTATTGTCGCATCGGCTGCCAACGGCAATTGCATGGTATCGGCCAGCGCCTGGTTCCAGCAGACCCAATAGGGCTGGGCAAGCGGAGTGGGCATAACTCGACTATAGTTCTTAGGCAGTTCGGTGGCAAAGCGTGCAGTAAACACAAAAGCTTCTTATTCAACTAGATTAGTCACACTGTATATGGGCGAGGCGGTGAGGGACAAGGTCCTCACTGAGCGGCGTTGGTAATGGGCTTGGTTGAAAAGAGCCGATGGACCGACAAATTCGCCAAGATGGTGCCCCATTCGCCTACCCTGGCGCGCTCTTAACCAACCTAGATAGGATCTGACGTGAAAAAAAACCTCGGCCTCGTCCTGGTACTGCTCTGTGCCAGCATCGCAACGGCCAATCCGGCGGCGCGACCTGCTGCCATTGCCGTGTCGGTTATTTCGTTACTGGCCTGGAATCCTGTGCGCTTAACCGGCGTGGGACTCGACTATGGCCTGGATGGCGACTTTACCCGAACCCGATTGCTGGCGCTCTGGGATCTGCCCAACCCTTTACAGCACTTGGGGCCACTGACGCTCAGTGGTCAGCTAGAATTGGCCATGGGCCAGACGGGGCCATCACCGCCCGATCTAACACTGGGCTTAACGCCTGTATTGGCATGGCGCTGGGCCAACCACCGCTGGGCACCCTTTATTGAAACTGGCTTGGGCATCAACTATATAAACTTGACGAAAAATCGGGATAGGACGCTGTCGACCCATTTTCAATTTGGTGAGATTTTGGGCATTGCCATGGAATACCGTCAGCTAAAGTTGGGCCTACGCTTCCAACATATTTCCAATGCCGGCATGGTCGTACCCAATGACGGCTACAACTTCTATGGCGCTGTGATCAACTACCGCTATTGACCGGCTGGGCTTGATTATCCCGGCTCTGAGACCATCATGCTGGACACCAGCCGCAGTATTTCGGCCTCCTTAACGTCCAAACTGCCATCAGTCACCGCCAGCTCGCGCAACAGGGTTAGCACCCGCGCGTCAGATTTTAGCGCCGGGACCAGAGGGGCCAAATAGTCAGTCAAATGATTTCCATTAAGGGCTTGGAGGCTGTCGGCTATTAACGCTTGGTGATGGGCAGCCTTGGAAATGCCCGGATTTTGCCACGGTAAGTCCTCGAGCAGCCGAGCAAAGAGATCCTGTTCGGTCAGTTTGACCTTGCCATCGGCCTGATAGAGCAGGGTCGTCAGGGCGATAATGGCTTCCGATTTTTGTTGATCTACGGCTCCGTTAGGGCCGTTCAATAATTCGAGTAGTTTGGCTAACATGCTTGTGCTCCTAGTTTGGGCCGACGCATTCTAAACCACTTGGCTTCGGCTGAGAGGTGCCCTAAGCCCGCCGGCGCAACCTTGCGCCACTCGGCCCGGGTACCGGACCTAGGAGTATCCCACACAATCCCTGGGTCTGCCAGAGGGAGCCTGGCTACCTGCCTAGGCGACTGGATGCAGCCCGGCCACCTGCTTGGCTGCGCGCCCAACAGCAGACAGCAGTGCCTGCAGATTCGCCGTCGTGGTGTCTTCGTGAATCGCTGCCGCGACCGATTCAACTCCATCGACACTGACGCAGACGCTGGCAATGGCATCGGAGTCGGTGCCTTGCCGCAAGGCATGTTCATCAAACTGGCTGACCTTAATTGCGACCCCGTAATGGCTGGCCAATGCATCGGCGAGCGCCTCCAAAGCACCCACACCGCGGCCCTGCAATTCGATTGGTTCGGCCGCCTCGATGCGGAAGGTCGCCTCGGTTTGCTGATTCTGTGAGCTCAGATCGTAACCGCGCAGGGTCCAACCGGCCGGTACGGCGACAAAATGGTCGTCAAACAAGGTCTTAATCTCCTTGCTGCGCACCTCATTACCGGCCCGTTCGGCCGCCTTCTGCACCACATTACTGACGTGCTGGTGCATCCACTTGGGCAATTCGATGCCGTAGTCGCGCTCCAGTACATGAGCTACACCGCCCTTGCCCGACTGGCTGTTGATGCGCACCACGGCTTCATAGTCGCGCCCCAGATCGGCCGGGTTGATCGGCAGATAGGCCACTTGCCAATGGGCCAAGCCCTTATCATGGTGAAACTGCAGTGACTTGCGAATCGCGTCTTGGTGGCTGCCGGAAAAGGCGGTATAGACTAGCTCTCCAACCCAAGGGTGACGCGGATGGACCGGCAGATCGGTACATTCCTGACAGACCCGGAGCATTTCCTGGACATCACTAAAATCGAGTTTTGGATCCACGCCCTGCGAATAGAGGTTCATAGCCAGGGTCACCAGGTCCATATTGCCGGTCCGCTCGCCGTTGCCTAACAGCGCCCCTTCGACCCGATCGGCACCGGCCATCAAGCCGAGTTCGGTTGCCGCCACGCCACAACCGCGATCGTTATGGGTATGCAAACAAACAATCACCTGCTCGCGCTGATGCAAGGCACGGCACATATATTCAATCTGGTCGGCAAATACATTCGGCGTCGACATCTCCACGGTCGCCGGCAGGTTAATAATCACCGGTTGGCCGTTGACCGGCTGCCAGACATCAATGACCTGGTTGCACACGTCGATGGCATAATCTAGTTCGGTGCCAGTAAAGCTTTCCGGGGAGTACTGAAAAGTCCATTCGGTGTCGGGATTGCGCGCCGCATATTCCTGCACCCAACGGGCACCCTGGACGGCGATGCCCGCAATCTGCTCCTGGCTCATATTAAAGGTCTGTTCCCGCTGCACCGTCGAGGTCGAATTATAAACATGTACAATTGCTCGCTTGACGCCCTGCAGAGCCTCGAAGGTTTTGCCGATCAGGTGTTCGCGCGCCTGGGTCAAGACCTGAATCGTGACGTCATCGGGAATCAGATTGTCGTCAATCAGCTTACGCGCGAAATCGAATTCAGGCTGGGCCGCCGATGGAAAACCAATTTCGATCTGCTTAAAACCCAACTTCACCAACAGTGCAAACATCTTCACTTTCTGGGCCACCGTCATCGGCTTCACCAGGGCCTGGTTACCATCGCGCAGGTCAACACTGCACCAGATCGGCGCCTGGCTGATGACCTGGTCGGGCCAGGTGCGGTCGGCTAGGTTCAGACGTGGATAGGCCTTGTACTTACGATAGTCAAACGAGCCGGCCGAGGCCATCTGCTGGGCCACTGAATAGTTGTCCTGTTGCTCTGAAGTGCTCATGTTTCACCCTGTCGGTTTAGGTTATGCAGCGTGCAACCCGGTACAGACGCCAGTCTGATCCGGGTTATAAATTCAATCCTGATCCGTTACTCCGCCGTGGTACGGCTTATTCGACACCGGATGGGTGGGCGGGCTTGGGACGGATCGCACAACCGGTAAGTTGCATTCACATCTGCAGGTTGGGGTAAAACCTGCCGAGCCAAGGTTGCCAAAGAACAAAACCAGATTACGTCATGAACGTCGCAATGTCCTTGCGCATTTGACTTCTTTCCTATTAATAGCGCAATATTATTGCGAAATATAGCAGCTATGCGAACTTATCATGCAATCAGGGAAATAAACGTGGCAGAACAGGCCAAGTTAGACCGGTATGACCGACAGATTCTCGAGTTATTGCAGCAGGACGCTGGCCTCTCCAATCAGGATTTGGCTGAACGCATTGGCTTGTCAGCCTCGCCCTGCTCGCGGCGGATTAAAAACCTAGAGGAACGGGGCTTTATCGACCAGCGCATTGCCCTGATCAATCGTAAGGCGCTGAATTTGAATTTGGTGGCCATCGTCGCTATTCGCATGGATCGCCACACCCCGGACCGGTTTGAGCATTTTGAACAGGCAGTAGCCAAGATCGATGAAGTGATCGAGTGCTTTCTGGTGACCGGTCAGGACTCCGATTACCAACTCAAGGTTGTGGTGCCCGATATGGACCATTACCACCAGGTTCTATTGAAACACATCACCACCATTGCCGGTGTCGACGGTGTTCATTCGAGCTTTTTGTTGCGCGATATTATTAAGGCGAAGCCACTGCCTTTGAAATATTTACCCTAAATATGTCCAGAGTAAGGCCCATTGCCCAGCATCTGCGCTTCGATAACCTTCACCTGAGCGATACAGCAGGGCCCGCTATGCAAGCGCTATCGCGGTTGCAACATCAACAACAGCCTGTGCCTAAGGGCGCATAAACGCTTAACACCCAGGGGCGAGCACAAAGGCCCCTTAACCGTTTACACCCGCCAGCCTTTTTGCCACAAACATTTCAGGTATACTGGCAGTCTCAATCACCTCTGGACTCCTCACCGGTTATGACAATACCCCTTAGCGCCCGCCTGGCCATTCTGGCCCCACTTATAGTCCTGGGCGTGCTGATTGATCAGCTATCCAAGCTGTGGGCCATCTCGGCACTACAAGGCGGTCCCCGCTTTAGCTTTTTATTCGACACCCTGCGCCTGACCTATGCTGAAAACACCGGCGCCTTTCTCGGCTTGGGCACCAGCTTGCCGCCGCATCTGCGCTTTATTATCTTCACAGCTCTAGTGGGTGTGTTTTTACTCGCCCTGCTGGTCTATCTGCTCAGGTCCAAGGAGCTGGATCGGCTCAGTCTGGCGGCATTGGGGCTGGTGTTTGTCGGTGGTTTCAGTAACTTTATCGATCGGGCCCGGAACGAGGGTGCGGTCGTCGACTTCCTCAACATGGGCTTTGGCGGTCTGCGCACCGGTATCTTCAACCTGGCCGATGTCTATATCATGGTCGGCGCCGGCCTGCTTCTTTTTGGCCATTGGTGGCTAGACCGTCACAAAGCCGGATGAATTCCAGCGCGTGGGTCCGATCGCTGCTGCACACCAGTACAGGGCTGGTTCTGATCACTATGCTGGCAGGTTGCGTGCAGAACGTACGCCCCATCGATCTGAGCGTGGCGGCCGCCTATCAAGCGAAACCGGTATTCTTTGTCACCGACCGCAATGACAGCGGCGCGACCAATCTCAATAAACGCTTCGGTCACCAGCGCGCCGAGGTTCAATATGGGCTCAGTCGGGTGGCCATCCCTAAGGGGTACCCAAAAGCCCATGAAGCCGCCTTTGTGCATTGGAATCTGGCCCTAAAACGAAATCCGGCCAAGTATATTGCCCTACTCGATATCGAACTGCTAGATGACGCCAGGTTTTTCGCGCAGTTCAATAATCAATTATTGGCCAGCCCGACCAAGGACGCACTCGTCTTTATTCATGGCTACAACGTCACCTTTGAGCGCGCCACCCGTATTAGTGCCAAATTAGCCTATGATCTAGACTTGGCCGGTCCGACCTTAAGCTACAGTTGGCCCTCGGCGGCCAGAGTCTCCCACTATGCTGTTGACGAGGCCAATCTCAGCTGGTCGATCCCACACCTTACAGCCTTACTGCAACGACTGTTTGCCGATACCGATGTACAACGGCTCTATCTGGTTGCCCATAGCCTCGGCACCCAGGCCCTTAGCGCTGCGCTGATCGACGCCCTGGACGAATACCCGGAGCACCGCAGGCGCATCGGAGGCATCGTGCTGGCAGCACCGGATATGGATGCTGAGGTCTTCCGGCGCGACATAGCGCCGCAATTAACCGCGCATCAGCTACCCATTACCCTCTATGTCTCGTCCAAGGATTTGGCATTGAACGCCTCGCGCACCCTGCACGGCCATCCCCGGGCCGGTCAGGCGGGCGCTACCCTAGTGGTGGTTGACGGCATCGACACGGTCGATGCAAGCAACGCCGAGGCAGAACTCTTTGGTCACGAGTATTTCTCCCAAGGTGCTCAAACCATCACCGATATGAGCCAATGGTTGCGCTTCGCGGTGCCGCCGGCCCGGCGCCCGGGGTTGATTGCCGTTAGCCACCCATACGGCACCTATTGGCGGATGGTTGAACTTACCCCTGACGCGCTAAAGGGCTTGGCAGCGCAGTAAAAATATCCGAAGATACCGGTACCTATAGACGACTTGCCCACGGAGCCCTAACGATGTTGATCGGCCAATGCCATTGCGCCAATGTGTCCTTTGAGACCGACCACCTGCCGGCCGTCCTGACCGAATGCAACTGTTCCATCTGTGTGCGCTACGGTGCTCGGTGGGCACACTTCAGCCCGGATCAGGTACGGATCAGAGTGCGCAATGGCAGCCCAGCTACCTATAGCAGGGACCAGCGCAATATCGACTTTCACCACTGCCCAGCTTGTGGCTGTGTAACCCACTACAGCACGACCGACAAAGCCGACCCAAAGGTGGCGCGCGTCAGTGTTAACGCCCGAATGTGCCCGGCGCGGCTGGTAGCAGATATCCAGATTCGGCACTTTGATGGCGCCGACAGTTTCAAGTTTCTCGACTAACCGACCAGAGCAAGGAAATGCCATGACCCCGCTGAAGTTTAACGGTACAGCGATACTGCCCGGTAAAATAGTCTGTATTGGCCGTAACTATATGGCGCACATCGAGGAACTGGGCAACCAGATCCCTTCGGCCATGGTGGTCTTTAATAAGCCCGGCAGCGCGGTGAGCGATCAACTGCGAACGGATGCGGGCGGGCCTATCGATTATGAATGTGAACTGTGCTTCGTGATCGGCGCAGGCGCTTTGGTTGGCGTCGGCGTCGGCCTCGATTTGACCAAACGCGACTTACAGACCGAGCTCAAACAACAGGGTTTGCCATGGGAACGGGCCAAGGCCTTCGATGGCTCGGCCACCTTCAGTCCCTTTGTGGCAATACCCGCGGACCTCAGTACGCTGTCCTTTACCCTGCATATAGGGGGTGAGCTGATCCAGCAGGGGAACCCCGGCCTAATGATTTACCCACCACAGGCTATACTGTTAGAGCTGGTCAGCTTTATGAGCTTGCAGGACAATGACATCCTCATGACCGGCACGCCCAAGGGCGTCGGTCGGGTATCGCCCGGTGCCGAATTTGTCGCGCGGTTATACGACCAACAACAACTGTTAATCGAACACTCATGGACAGGACAAGCGCTATGAATATAAAGCTCGTTATCGGTAATAAGAATTACTCAACCTGGTCATTGCGCCCCTGGCTATTGCTCAAAGCCTTTAATATCCAATTTGAGGAAATTAGCGAGTCGTTGCAGCCCGACGCCCTGCGCGACCGACTCCTGGTCCATTCGCCGGCCGGCAAGGTGCCGGTATTGATTGAACCGGATGTCCTGGTCTGGGATTCGTTAGCGATCTGCGAATATGTCTCCGATGTCCATCTCGACGGTATGGGCTGGCCACACACGGCTAAAAATCGGGCCAAGGCGCGCGCCATCTGTTGCGAAATGCATTCCGGCTTTAACGCCTTACGCGCTGCGCTGCCGATGAATATCCGCGCCAAACGAAAAGTAGCCCTCAGCGCCGCGCTTGAAATCGACATCGCCCGCATCGATACCATCTGGTCTGAGCATCATCGCGCCGGTTGGTTATTTGAAAGCTTTGGTATCGCAGACTGTTTCTATGCGCCGGTGGCACTGCGCTTTGAAACCTATAATATCAAGCTGTCACCGGCCGCGCGCGCCTATCAACTCAAGCTGCTGGCTCACCCGGCCCTGCTACCCTGGATCAAAGCGGCCCGGGCAGAAACCGAAGTGGTCGCCGCTGACGAGGCCGGCATCGAGGTTTAAGCGCAGCTTAGCCTTGCCACATCGGTGCGGCGGAAAAGCCAAAGCTCTTCGCCAAAATTAGGTCGGGCAGCTGCTCGATCTGATTGTTGTACAGTTCAACGGCGTTATTATAGCCGGTACGGATCAGCGCCAACTCATCCTCGTTGCGGGTCATCTGGGCCACGAATGTCTGCACCAATTCATTCCCTTTCAGCGTCGGATAAGCCTCCAAACGGGCCATAACCTGACGTTCATGGGCGAGCTGTCCGGCAATGTTTTGCGGCTGTCCCGAAGCGCCTGTCTGGCCGTCACGAACCGCACGCAGGGCGGTCTGCAGATCCTGCTCATGGGCCAGAAACGTCTGCACCGTAACCAGCAATTGGGGCCATAGATCGTGACGCCGCTGGAGCAGTGTAGCGATGTCGGCGCGCGTCTTGTCGACTCGGTTTTTCAAGAATACCAAGCCATTGTAATGCAGGATGCTGGTGATCAATGCCAACGTAAGCGGCACCAAGAGCGACACCTGCAGCAGATCCAGTGGGGTCAGTGATCCGGCGCCCGCCAACCAGACAGTGCCCGCTAGCAGACTGGTAGCCAGTGCCAGGCCGGTCAAAAGAAAGCCCAGCGCGCCCTGCCCTCGGACCACCTCCTGCTCGGTCTGAGTAGTGATTAGCATACCAAAATCGGCGCTGTTTTGCAGGCTTAGGCGACTGGCCTCGGCGTCGGCTATCCCGGCCATCCCCAGGCAATAGATACTGCGAAACGGCGGCAACCAGCTTTCTCTGCGCCGAATTTTGCCCTCGTGGCTGACCTTTTTCTCCGGGAAAATTAGCTTCGCGCCAGCGGGATTAACCGCCACCCGACCCAACGCATCCTTGAGCCAAAAAACGGTACTAGCGCCACCTTCATCGAGCGTTACCCAGCGCGCCTTTTTACCGCTACCGCGCTTTTCCTCAATCCGATATTGGTAGGCCACGCATTTTTGTTGGTTCACACTACTGAGCAGAGGCGGGTAGCGATCATCAACCTCGATCATGCCGAACAGCTCGCTGATGCCATAGGCCAGGCCGGTGGTTTTTGATGTCGGGATAAACTCCACCAGGCGCTTGAAGCGAATCGCCCGTAAGGAAAAATGGATCAGTAGGCCGGTCAACAACCAACAGGCGGCGACCACGAACAGTACCCAGTTCTGCTCCGCAAAACGGCTGCTTTGGACTTCGGCCAAGCGATTACGGACCCTGTTCTGGGCGTCTTGCGGCAAAGTCGGCACCCGAAAGGAGTAAGGTGCTGCCATGCGAAACAGTAGACTGTCGGGCCACTGACTGGCGCTGCGCTCTATCATTAAATAGTAAGCATAGAGATCGGCCAGGGCTGCCGGGTTAGCCGGCGCCGCCGCGACAGCCGCCGAGCGTCTGCCGTATAGGTCCGCCGCGATCTGCCAATCCTTTTTCAGTTGCACTAAACCAATGGTCCAGAGCACCGCCATCAGTCCGAGCGTCATAACCAGTACAAAAACCCAATAGCGGTGTATACCCAGACCCACTAACAGCGCTGCCAAGCCAACGGCAAGCAAACCGGTGGCGCAAGAAATCCACAGGCCAGCAATCAGGAGACTTTTGCCGCCTTCGATTTTCAGGCTAGAGTGACTCACAATGGCGTTCAGACCGGCGACCCGGTCGGGTAATTCGAAGCGCTGGCGCGACCGATCAAAGTGGGCCAATATCTCAACTAGGTCGCCTGCCCTCAGGCTGTGTTCAGTGTAGATGCGACTACCGTTCTGCTGGCGATGGGTTTGCCGAATCTGCCAGTCCACCTGACTGATCTGCAGCCCTAGACTGACTACAGCGCGGCCCGTGCCATCGACCAGGCTGAAATCGGTGGCACTGCTGCCACTGTCAAGTGTGCGCACCTTTCGTTCGCCCTTGGAATTGGTGTATTCCTCTTCCAGCAAATAGCGCACAAAAACGACTGAATCTTGCGAGTAAGGTGCCGTCAACGAACCCGCATCGCTCGCGACCCGGCCCGAAGTCGCATAGATGCCATCGTTCAAGGCGTTCAATTGGGTTATCGGCAGTCGATCGAGCTGACGCACTTTGGACAATCTGTCAAAACCGATACCCAACACCAACAGGGCAGCCAAGCCCAGCATCCCGGCCAGCAGGATAAAAGCCAATCGTTGCAACATTATTATTTGTCCCTTAGTACAGAGGTCGGCTCGGGTCGGTCCCGAAAAAGGCGAAATTAATCCTTCATCGGCCGACGCTTCAGGATAAACTAGCCCAATTTACCTAATACCAAAAGAGTTGTTTGAGGATAAAGCATGACCGAACTCAGTGTGAACCTGAATAAAATTGCCCTGCTGCGCAATTCACGCGGCCACGATGCTCCCAATGTTGTCGAGTTTGCCAAAAAATTCATCGCCCTGGGTGTCAAGGGCATCACCATTCATCCTCGCCCAGACGAGCGCCATATCACCCGCCAAGATGCCTACGATCTGGGCGCTCTAATCCGACCACTGGCGGGCGTTGAATTGAACATCGAAGGCTACCCATCGGAAGATTTTTTACAGTTAATCGAGGATATTAACCCCGATCAAACCACTCTGGTACCCGATTTACCGGGCCAGCTGACGTCCGATCATGGCTTTGATTTTCACACCCAAGGTGAGTTCCTGGCGCCGATTCTGAGCCGACTGAAGCATTCCGGCACCCGGGTTGCGATCTTCCTGGACCCGGACATTGCTCAGGTCGAGCTTGCGGCTCAGTCCCAGGCGGATCGGATCGAACTCTATACCGAAGCCTACGCTGCTACTTTCAACCGACCCAATCGGCACAGCGTCCACCAGACGTACCAGGCGGCAGCGGCACGGGCCGTTGCGCTCGGTCTGGGCGTAAACGCCGGTCACGATCTCAATTTGGACAATTTGCCCCGCTTTGTCACCATACCGGGCATTCAGGAAGTATCGATCGGCCATGCCTTGGTGGTCGAGTGTCTCGAACTGGGAATGGCGATGGTCATCAGGCGGTATTTGGCTATTTGTCAGCAGGGCTAGCGACTTAGGAGCCAATCAAAATCATCTTACCCTGCCCGTAATTGGCCACACTGATCTCGATATCCATTCGGTGGGTATTGCCCCGGCTGAGTAACGCTTCCAGTCGGGCCATATCGGTATTGATGCTGGTCATGCTTTTAAATTCAAGGTCGCGATGGTGCACGGTGTCGGTCAGGGTGGCGCTCAAAACCTCAAATACCCGTTCCAGCGAGCCAACAATTTTCTTTGGTACATTCCTGTCGCCTATGTACTGATTAATACTGTTCTGCGCCAGTCCGGTCAATATACCTCCTAGGATACTGGTGGCCTCCAGGTCAATAACACAGATGCCTCGGACGACCTTAGATTGGTGATCGACAAACAGTCCGACCACGGCCGGTAGCCAGTGTTCGGACAGCGCCTCGGTCGGTCTTTGCAGCACCGATACCGATTGCTGCGATAGGGCAGTTAGGGTTTTTTGGATGCTGCTGGCGAGGGGTAATTTGATTCGACTCGGCTGGGCACTTTCCATTGGTTGTTCTAGAGCCTGCTCTGTGGCCTTGAGTTTCGTTTGTACCATCATTTCAATCAAGGGGGCTAGCACTGAGATAAAAGTTTGGCTGTCAAAGGGCTTGTTAATGACAAAAGCGGCTTCCTTCTGAAGTGCCTCACTTTTTCGCTCCGGCGATGTTTCCGTGGTGACAAAGCCAACCCGGATACCCAACATTTCCCGATTTAAGGCATCCAGCAATTCTAGACCGCTCATTTCAGGCATATGCCAATCAGAGATGACCAGTTCCGGTTCCCAACTCCGCGCCAGGTCCAAACCTTCGGTGCCATTAAAGGCAAATTTAATCTCCAGGTTCGGGATATTGAGTTTCACTAGACTTCGTTGCACTATAACCTGCATGGCCTTGCTGTCATCAACAATCAGAATTCGCATATCTCAATCCGGTAAATTTAAAGTCAGATATCTATCCTTAGTCGCGAGCCTTACCTGTAGCGACGCCAACAAATAGAATGCCACCATCTACACTAATCATAGTAGAGAGTTCGCAATTACGACATGTAAAGCGTTCCGCCTCAGTCAATTCCATGGCCTGCGCCAGGCCAATTTCGTGGTTGGGCCAATATTTTTTTTGCACCAAGCCGGCCATTATATTGGTCACCTCGGTAACAGCGTCGAAGGTCTCCTGCAGCGATAATTGATTGGCGGGGCAATCATACATTTGCACCGACATAGCCGTGGCGACCAATGGGCTCACGGCCAACACCAAACGCTGCTCGGCGCCGATTGCGCAGTAGAACCAGGAAAATTGATCGTTGCTATAGCTGTCCAGTCGGTCCTCGATGGGCGTTTTATCGCTCCATAGGCCAAAGTCCAAGGCCGCCTTGACGGTCTGAAAAAAATCCACATTTACCATCGCCATCATTACCAGCTTTAAGAGCTTATAGAGCCTTCATGTTTAGACTAGACCTAAAATGGGCACATGCCCAGATAGCGCTACTCAAGGATGCTCGGGCAAGCGACCCGGCCCTCGCTTGGTTCGACTTTGAGTAAAGCCTCTGCTATCGTTTTTAGAGCCTGTCTCGATATCAAGGGTTCATCGCAATGACAACTAGCGTGCAAATTATAGCGATTATAAATCTGTCCATTATGGTTATTTGTCTCGCTGGCTTTATTGTCTATCAGCTCGATAATCATCAACGCACCCGGCAACGTTGGGCCCGTCGTATCGAGCACCTGAACGACATGCTGGTGACTTCGACCGAAACAAAGATGGCGGCCTCGAGTTCCCAGAAAAATCCGCAAGACGACTCAGTTGCGTTGCACGCACACCAGGTCAGCATTCTCAATGCGGCTTTGGATCTCGAAGATCGGGTCGCACAAACCGACCCAAAGACTGCCGCCAAACTGACTGCACAAATCAACACATTAAAGGCTCAGGCCACACAAGCTTATAAGCTGTCGGAACAATTTGGCCAGCAGGCCAAAAGCAGTCTGCATCGCCAGCTTGCCCTAGAAACCAAGCTAGAGTTAAAGCAGGGGCTCTTAGGCAAGGCGCAGGCAACGTTATACAAGGCGCAGGCCACCAATCGAGAACTCAAGGGGCACTATGATAAGGTGACCGTCGCTTATAAGCAGATGCTGCAGCGTATTGCCGAATTACGTGAAACCAAAGATCAGCTGACTCAGGCGGCCGGTGAAAATGTTCGACTGAATGCGGCAATTAGCGAATTTCATCGGCTACACGAAAACCAATTGGCGACGCTGCAAGGCAACAAAGATGAGCTCCAGAACCGCATCGAGGCGGTCCAGGCCGACTCGGTTGAATCCTTTCTTGATCTGGAAAACCAGCTAAGTACCCTACAAGAACAGTTTGATCGCAACGAAGTTGAACGGAATTTTCTCGAGCAACAGTTTCTCGAGGTCGTCGGATCGCTCGACAGCAAAGAGCTGGTTGAAGGCGAACTCTATCGCACCAAACAGGAATACAGCCTATTATCGGATCACTTCCTTGAACTGGCCGAAGCCGACACCCTAAGAAACGCCAACAACGAGCCTTAGTGGCTCGCGCCCGCATGGCTAAGGCGCGCGCCCGGAGCCTGTGGTTGCGCTGCAGGTGCACACAGCCCGAACAGGGTCCGAGCACGGCCCATCAGCTGAAGGTCAGGCTATAGCGATAGTGGGTTTGATCCAAGAGAAATTCTGCATGCACGCTCGGGCTCCACGAGTCGTCGCCCCCCACCCCCATGTGCTCGGCGTCGAGGCGCAGGTACAGACAATTATCCGTTTGCAACTCATGGGTGTGTTTGGCCAGCGCGACGGACGCTTGACTGTAACGGCTGACACCGAGATGAAACATCCCCTGGACAGCGACGCCGGCGACCCGTACCGAGCGGCAATCGCTCCGCAGGCCACTTTCGGTTGGAAACACATAGGGGGTAAAAAAGTCATCGATCGGGGCCGAATAAGTGCCGAACAATGCCGAATGCTGGCGATCGGGATAGTTCTCATGCGGTCCACGGCCGATCCAATGCACGTCCGATCGAGTATCAACCAGACCCAACTCAATGCCGACCCGCGCCAGTGGTGGCAGACCTTGGGCCACCTCGACCGCTATGGCCAATTGCCAACTGCCATCGGCATGAAAAGTGTAGGTCCAAACTGAACCCAGCACTGCTGTGCCATCGACACACTGCTGTTGACTGACGCGCACCTCAACCCTCGACTCGTACTGCTCGGCCCCGATCGACACCAATCTGCGCTCAAGACGATCCAGTCCAGCGGCGTGCCAACGGCTCATCCAGGCATTGGGGTCCACCTTATGGGCTTCGCTGGTGCCGATATCGTTATCGAGCGGGGCGCGCCAAAAATTATCCAGCGGGGCACGCGCGATCAGTTCATCTGCCTCGGCCTTGCGCCAGCTGACCAACAGGCCGGTACTGGCAGCGAACTGCCATTCGGCCGCAGCACAATGCACGCTATAGGTTTCGCCGCGTACCAGCGTGATGGGCGCGACCGGCCGAGCCACTGTTGGCGCTAGGGCCATCGACGTGGGCAGTCTCAACTGGGCTTGCGCCAGCAGATGATCGGCATCGGCCCAGGCGGTCGCCGCCTGTAAGTGGACGGCCAGGGTTAAGTGGTAGTCGCAACCTGGGCGAACCGGCGGCAAGGCGGTGGCAAGGGTAATACGCTCAGAGCCCCCCGGTTGCAGCAATAGAGGTAACTGGCCTGATAGGATTGGCACACCGTCCTCCAGTACCCGCCAACTGAGCACCTCGTTATCGGTGCTGCGAAAGAGAAATTCACTGCTCGCCAGAACGGCTAGAGAACCGCCCGGTGCCCGTTCAAAGTGCAGATGCTGCTGGCAAAACTTGGCTTCAAAGGCCGTTGGGTGGGGCGTTCGATCCGGAAACATTAGTCCGTTGATACAGAACTGACGATCGTTCGGGACATCACCGAAGTCGCCACCATAGGCCGAGAACGCCGTGCCCTGGGCGTCGATTTGGCTTAGGCCCTGGTCCACCCAGTCCCAGATAAAGCCGCCCTGCAAGCGCGGATATTGGCGAAAAGCTTGCCAGTACTTATCGAACGAACCCAGGCTGTTGCCCATTGCATGCGCGTATTCACAGAGAATCAGCGGTCGCTGTTCATCGGCTAGACCGATCCATTTTGTGATGGCCCACTTGGGCACCGCCGGGTGCTCTATATCGCTCGCGACGCGCGCATACATAGGACAAATAATGTCGGTCACGGCGGTATCGGCACCCCCGCCCTCATACTGTATCGGGCGCGTCGGGTCGGTCGCCTTGGTCCACTGGTACATCAGATGATGGTTTTTACCAAACCCAGATTCGTTGCCGAGTGACCAGATAATGATCGACGGGTGATTGCGATCACGCAGCACCAGACGGGTCATCCGTTCAACATAAGCGTTGAGCCAGAGCGGATCTTCCGAGAGTCGGGAACAGGGCTCCATACCGTGGCTTTCAACGTTTGCCTCATCCACCACATAGAGCCCGTACTGGTCGCACAGTTGATAGAAATCTGGATGATTGGGGTAATGCGAGGTGCGCACTGCATTGAAGTTAAACTGCTTCATCAGCCGCACGTCTTCTTCCATATCGGCCCGAGTCACGGCGTGCCCGCGGGTGGGGTGGTGCTCGTGTCGGTTAACCCCGCGAATTAACAACGGCTGGCCATTGACCCGCAATTGGCCACCGGTTATTTCCACTGTGCGAAAGCCCACCTGGGTGCATTCCACATCGAGCACCGCGCCATGGCTGTCTTCTAGACTCAACACTAGGGTATAGAGATTGGGTGTTTCGTCAGTCCATTTACGCGGGTTGAGTAACAGCATTGAATGCTGTGCCAATTCCGGATAACCGCCGTTCTCATCGACGGGGGCTGTGCCCAGGCTGACCCGCGAATCGGCCACGCAGCGATCGGCATCGAACAGCTGCGCCCTGAGCTTTACATCGTCCGCCGGCAACATCCCGCAGATGCGGGTCTCGATACGCAGGTCGGCATCACGATAGAGGGCATCCAGGTGGGTCTGTACGCAGTAGTCGGCAATGGCTAACTTCGGCTTGAGCAGCAGGGTCACATCGCGGAACAGACCGCTCAGCCACCACATATCCTGATCTTCCAGATAACTGCCATCGCACCAGCGCAGCACCATGGCCGTAATCTGATTGCGGCCCTCGACCACAAAGGGGGATAGATCAAATTCGGCCGGCAAGCGGCTGTCCTTGCTCAGGCCAACATAGTGACCATTGCAGAACAGATAGAGCATGGCGTTGGCACCATCGAAGATGATCCGAGCTTGACTGCGCAGATCGGCACTGGACAGTTCAAATTCCCGGCGATAGACGCCGGTCGGATTGTCCGCAGGCACCCTAGGCGGGTTTACCGCAAAGGGGTATTGGACATTGGTGTAGATCGGGCGGTCGTGGCCCTGTAACTGCCAGTTAGACGGTACTCCGATAGTTCCAGGAAAAGGGTAGTCATCGCATACAATGGCATCGGGAACCGCTTCGGGCCGGTCGAAGTAAGCAAACGACCAAGCGCCGTTGAGCAGCCTTTTTTGTGGACTGCTTTGAGCCAGGGCTTGCTCGGTCGAGCGGTAACCTGCCAGAGGCGCATGGGCGAGCAGACGATTGTATTGCACCAGGGTTGGATTCTGCCAAGCGTTCTGGTGCAGCAGTTCACTAATTTTGGTCATTGGGGCCTCGGCAGGTAGTTTGGTAACGTTTTCAAAAGTAAGGAAAGGATAGCGGAGCCCCTGCCCTGGTACAAAGTTTTTTTCATTCTATAACGCCTGCCGTGGACCTAGTGTCGGTTACCGGCGGAGGCCTTAACGAGGGCCAACAAGGCGATTAGGGCCATTAACCCACAGACCGCGAACACCGCCTGGATACCCACCCACTGGGCCACGGCCCCGCCTAACAACGCGCCGATCAAGCTGCCGATTTTTATGGCATTGCTATAGAGCGTCGACGCCATACCCATCCGACCCTGCATCAAGGCCTGGAATACCGAAATACCCAGGCCCGCCATAACACCGATAAAGGCCGCATTAAAGATCTGTAGCAGCACCATCGGCGCCAGGCTATCGAACCAATATATGCCCAGATAGAATACCAAACCCGCAACTGCGGCCAGTTTGAGCGGCGAAAATAGGCGCCAGCGACCGGCATAAATACCCGCGCCAATCATGATTGGAATTTCCAGTCCGGCCGCCGCACCCATTAGAAAGCCCGGTATCACAGCCGCCAATTGCAGCGTGTCGTGGAGGTAAATCGGCATATAAACGATATACATGTTGTTGGATGCAAAGCTGGCGGCTATGGCCAGAATCATCCATTTTAGACGACTGTCAGTCGGTGGCGGCTCGGTGCGCACCGCCGGCAGCGTGGCATCCTGAATAGCCGACAGATTGAGCCGGGTAAGCAGAAAAATCAGCGCACAGATCACCGTTAGGCCCAAAAATCCGATGCTGTCAAACAATAGGTAGGCGATCGGTGGCCCGATAATCCAACTCAGAGAAAAGGTGGCGCGCAACAGTGACTGAAACAAGGTGGCATCTGCATCGCCGACCTGCTCACGCGCGAGCGCAAAAAGCTGCGGCTGGACCGGCGACACGGCACCAAAGAGCAGCATGCCGGTGATCAGTAGCAGCCAATAGTGCTCGGCTAAGCCGAGCCCGATAACCGCCACGAAGGATATGGAGACACAGACTCGAATGATGCCGATGCGGCTGAGGCCAGCGTCCGATTGCTTGGCCAGCCAGTGCGAGACGAACACCCCGGTCAGAGTATTGGCGGCAAACAGTATACCGATCCACATCGGTTCTATATGGCGGTTAAGCGCCAGATGGCTACTCATGACGGGCATGATCGCCGCCCCGGCCAGTCCCATCGCAAGGGACAGGAAAATCAGCCGCAGCCGGTTCGGGTCGAGTAATAGGCTCCTCAATGTTGCATCGCTCAAGGTCGGATTACTGCCCCCAGCGCGCTGGCGCGGCGGGTCGGTTATCGATACAGGTTTCGATCTGCTCCATCACCTCGGGTGTTAATAACGCCAAGCAGTCTAGCGCCTTCAGGTTGTCTTCCAGTTGCGCCAGCTTGGACGCACCCAGGATAACCGAACTGACGTTTGGATTCTTCAAGCACCAGGCCACCGATAGATGTGTCAGGCTGATCTCTAACTCTGCAGCAAGGACACCGAGGGCACGAATCTTCGCCATCTTTTGCAGGCCATCGGCGCTGCTCCAAATATCGCGTAACCATTCATAGCCGGGCAAGGCGAGGCGACTGTTATCGGGAATGCCATCATTGTATTTGCCGGTCAGCAGGCCGGAGGCCAGGGGTGACCAAATAGTCGTGCCCATGCCGTAGTTTTCGTACAGAGGCCTGAATTCTGCTTCAACTTTTTCTCTATGCAGCAGATTGTATTGCGGCTGCTCCATGGTCGGTGGCGTAAGATGTTCTTGGCGAGCGATTGCATGGGCCGCGGTAATCTCCTGGGCCGACCATTCGGAGGTGCCCCAATATAGGACTTTGCCCTGCAAGACCAACTGATGCATCGCACGCACCGTTTCTTCAATCGGTGTATCGATATCGGGCCGATGGCAATAGAACAGATCCAGATAGTCGACCTTGAGCCGAATCAGGGCTGCGTCGCAGGCATCGCGCACGTGTTTCGCACTCAAGCCTAGCTGGGTCGGCTTGGACCCGCCCCAAAAGACCTTGGACGAAACGGCGTAGGTGTCGCGTGGCAGACCCAATCCGGCGATTGCTGCACCCATGATTTTTTCCGACTCACCGGCCTCATAGCCTTCGGCATTGTCGAAGAAATTGATGCCCGCGTCATAGGCCGTTTTTAATAGCTCTTTCGCATCGGTCATATCGACCTGCTTGCCAAAGGTCACCCATGAGCCCAGTGACAATACGCTCAGTTTCAGTCCAGCCTTGCCTAAACGACGATATTCCATGGTATCTCCTGTCAGTCGATATGTTACCAGGGCAGCAGTTGGCTGCCCGAATGTGTGCCTGGTGCACTATAGCTCCGGGGTCGATCGTGCCGGCGCAGCGCTAACCTCAGATAGTCCCCCGGATGTGCTCGCGGACCTTGCGTTGATAAAATTCGGCCAACTGCTGGTGCGTTTCGCCAGTCAAGGCCGGCAAGTTTGATACTTCGGCGTTGCGTTGAATTTGTTCGGCCGAACTGGCGCCGGTAATCACCGAACTGACCGCCTCATGGTCAAGCAACCAACGCAAGGCCAGTTGCGCCATGTTCATGCCCACCGGAACGAACGGACGCAGCTGATCGATAAGGTCAATAGCTAACTCAAAGGGCAGGCCGGAAAAGGTTTCACCAACGTGAAAGGCGGCGCCATCCTGATTATAGCTGCGGTGGTCCTGGGGCGAAAATTGCTGCTCCTTGGTCATTTTTCCGGCCAATAAGCCGCTCGCCAACCCCAGGCGGACAATGACCCCGACACCCTTGCTCTGTGCCAAAGGCAAAACTTGTGCCGCCATATCCTGGCGCAATAGATTAAAGATCAACTGCAAAGAGGCGACCCCGGTTTCGTTCAAACAAAACAGGGCTTCCTCGACGGTTTCCACGCTGGCACCGTAGTGGGCGATCAAGCCTTCTTGCTTGAAACCGTCCAGCCAACGAAAGACATCACCGCGCTGCAGCTCGGCAAAGGGAATGCAGTGCAACTGCACCATGGCCAGCGTATCGACCTGAAGCCGCGCGCGTGAGGCGTTGATCGCCGCGCGCAATTTCTCTTGCGTATAGCCCTGCGGATAGAGTTCGGCGCTGCGCCCAGCCTTGGTAACAATAACCCGACTCGGTTTCGGTTCGGACTGAGTATAGTTACCGATAAACATCTCGCTGACTCCGCTACCGTAGACATCGGCGGTGTCCCAAAAAGTGACCCCGACGGCATCGGCGGCGCTGAGAATCGAGCTGACCTGAGCGTCTGAAACCGGACCCCAGTCACCGCCCAATTGCCAACAACCCAAGCCAATTTCAGAGGTCACCAGACCGCTATTTCCGAGAGGTCGTTGTTTTACCATAGCAATGTGCTCCGTGAATATGTTTCGATGCGCGAGTTTAATTGGTTTATAATGAAAGATAATCTGCCATTTATTAACCCATTTGATTAGTAATATTAAACAATGGATCATCTATCAGAAATACAGGCCTTTTTGGCCATTGCCGATTTGGGTAGCTTTACCAAGGCGGCCGATCACTTGGGTCTGTCGCGTAGCCGGATCAGTCAATTGATCAGCCGATTGGAAGATCGCCTGGGGGTGATGTTAATGCACCGCACCACCCGCTCGCTGACCCTGACACCAGAAGGCGAACAATTCCGCTCCGGCTGTCGGCAAGGCATCCAGCATCTGGAGCAAGCCGAGGCCAGCCTAAAACTGATGTCGACTCGGCTGTCCGGACCGGTGCGCATCAATTCGGTAGGCGGAATCTTTGGCGAAACTTTTTTGTCCAAGGCATTGGCGGAGCTCGTCAGCGAACATCCAGAACTCACGGTACACCTGAACTACTCCAGCACCCTGATCGATCTCAATCGGGATCCGGTCGATCTGGTTCTGCGCATCGGTAAGGAGCCGGGGCATCAGGTAGCCTCGGCGCACCTAGGTGAGATCCAGCATGTGCTCTGTGCCAGCCCAAAGTTTGTCAATCTCAATGGCTTTCCGCAAACCCCAAAAGATCTTGAACAGTTGCGCACGATCAGCGGCACGCCAAAGACCTGGGAACTGACCCGCGGCCAGGAAATTCAGGTAGTCGCGCCCAAAGCCAGTTGGCATTCGCCCAGTTCTCAAGCGCAGCGTATCGCTTGCGAACAGGGTCTGGGCATCGCGCGTCTGCTCACCGCCGTGGCACAGGAGGCCCTGGTGGAGGGACGATTACTGAGGGTGCTGCCCGATTGGCAAGTTGAGCCGACTCAACTGTGGTTACTCTGGTCCAATCAGGGTGATCTGCCCAAACGCATCGAGATGGTGCGCGACCATTTGCGTCTGCGCTTGATCAAGCTGATCGGCGACAGCCGTTGGGATGCCTTAGGTTAGGTTAGGTTAGGCTAGGTGAGCCAAACCTGACGCGATCAGTGCGCCAAAAGCCAAACCGGCGCCTACCTCACCAACGCTGTGGCCGATGCGCTCATGAAAGCGACGGATCACCAGCTTAGCCCGTTGCGGATGATCGCCTCGGGCCAATTCACGCAGGTGCATAAACTCTTCGACCAATATATTAAGTGCTGCTGCATGACGGCCAGCGGCCAAGCGCACACCCATAGCGTCATAAGCCACCACGCCGGTAAAGACCAGTGCCAGGGCAAACAGGCTGGAGCCAAAACCGTCTTGTAGGCCAATGGCAATAGCTAGAGCGGCGACCGTTGCAGAATGACTGCTGGGCATCCCCCCGGAGGCAAAGATCACCTTCGGGCTGATGCTCCTGTTGGCAATGCCTTGGATAATAGCTTTGGCCGCCTGTGCCGCCAGATTAGCCACAAAAGCGGCCATCAGCGGAGACGTAAAGAGGTTCATAATAAGCTTAGGTAGAAAAGAATGAGGGCTGAGAATACACCATAAGGTGCTCACCGTTGTGGATTTTTAGCCCAGAGGCCATTAGCCCAAGGCCAGCCAAATTCCCACCGCCAACATCAGACTGCCGGCAATGCGATTCAGTAGGCGCACATTGGACGACTTTTGCAACAACCTATTCAGGGTAGAACCGCCCACAGCATAGGCTAATAAGGCAGACAGCTCGATAAGGAGGATCAGCGCGATAAGCAAACTCAATTGAGGGGCCATGGCCAATGACCGGTCAATGAAGGGTGGTAACAGAACCATAAAGAAGGCCCAGCCTTTGGGGTTGGCAATAGCGGTCACGAAACCCTGACTAAAGAGCGCGCGACGGCTGATGGCAGGACCTGCGGCCAGCACATCGGTCGGGATCGCCATCTTGCCCTTGGAGCGCCACATCTGTATGCCTAACCAAACCAGATACGCGCCGCCCAACCAGCGAAAGGCGGTGAACACCCAGGGTTCGGCCAATAGCAGCGCTGCAACACCGAGGACCGCGGCGGCGGCGATCAAGCCAACACCGATCAGTTCACCGAACATCATCCACAGGGTGCGTTTAACGCCCAGGGTAATGCCCAGCGTCATGGCCAGGGTCATACACATACCTGGTGTAAACGACACAAACAAAAAGGTCGGCACAAAAGCCGCCAGTAAGGTGAAATTGAGCATGCTGTTCCTTAGATTGAAGGCGCCCGACGACCCTGCCGGGATTAATCATAGCGCGACAGCATAGGGCTGTATTTTGCTGCGCTCGAGGGCTTTCTTTGGTGAAAATTCAGACGGGGTTCAAATTAGCATTATACCAGGCTGTGTTACACTGTCTAAGGTTCCTTAACAAAACGGCAGAAAAATGTGCCAACTTGCCAAAGCCCGGATCAGTGGAGAGCTGTGATCATGATGTTTCATGCAACTAGAGTTAGCTTCGCAATATTGGCCGCCAGCGGCCTCGTCAGTCTCGCCTCGGCCGATGTTGGCGTGTTGGACAAATACGAATGTCACGATCACAGTGAAACCGGACAGTACCATTGTCACGGCGACGCTGACCTGGCCAAACTGGGCGGCTTCGCGGTCGGTCTGGATACCCGTGCGCAAGGTTGGTCAATCGGTGGCGATGAATTGATTCTCTTTGCCGGGGCTGCGGTGAATACCGAATATAGCTATCGCTGGCTGGCCCTAACCGGCAGCTATTTTTACCTACCGATGGTAAATGATAATGACAGCAGCGTGAATTTCGACAATTCGATCGTGCAACGGGGCTGGGAGGCCGGGTTGAAAGTCGGTCCCGGCGTCGGTCGCTTGGGTTCCAAGATCTATGCCACAGCCGGTTGGTCCAGTGCAAAGCTCACCGACAGCTTCGATTCAAGTAATGATGCCAGCCTATCCGGCTACTATGTCGGTGCCGGTTTTGGCGCCAATACTCGGGCTCTGGTGTTCGATGTACTCGGCAGCTATCGGGATTCGGCCGCGGTCAGCGACTACCTCACCGACCGGCTGGGCGATCGCACCGACGTGGTGAATTTCGATATCCGCATAGCCTTGGGTTGGCGCTTTTAGGTTGCTGCTATCGGTAACGCTTAATAGGCCGGCGCAACGATGAAGCCTGCTTGGATGGTGATCGGTTTGCTGACTGCCGCACCAGCTCTCGCTTCACCGGGCCCGGTGGATCGATACGATTGCCATGCGGATACGCGTCAGTATCATTGCCACGGTGCGCTCGGAGCCACTACACAAAGTCATCTGCTGATCGGTGGGCAACTTGCTACTAGCACGTGGCTTTGGGACGATGGCCCGGCCAATAGTTTTGCCGGTCCCGCCGTGATAGTCGAGTGGGCCCAAAATTCGATCGCACTGCGCGGCAGTTATGGCTATCGCCGGCACCTGACCGGTGACACTGAGTTTGCTGTGAGTGGCTGGGATCTGGGCATAAAACTCGGCCAAGGTTTGGCACGGCTCGGCCATCATCTATTTGTTCAGGTCGGCTATGCCGCCCAGCGTATAAACTATCCAGATAAGAGTTTTTTGCCCTTTGGTGGCATTCAGATGGGCGTCGGTTGGGTCAGGGTGAGCGAAAAATTCGCGTTCGACGCAACATTGCTCTACCAGGACCCGGCCCCGCTCGAACAGCTCTGGGCCGAGCTCAACTTCCCCGGTGGGGTGCAGTCATTTAAGGCCACGCTGGGTCTCTATTTACGCTTATAGGCGCACGGCAGCGAACGGTGATTAGTGTTTCAAGCCACGCTCGGCGTCCAGGGACATGCCCAAACGAACATGCAAATCAGCCGCCTTGGGCAAATTGTTCAGTACCTGCTCAGCCAATTGATCCGGCCGCATGGGCGACTTTCGGGCCGAAAGATAGAGTCGAGCGTTTTCAGTACTGGCAAAAAATGTTAGGGCGAATACCTGTGACGTCAGCTCACTGTGCAATTCTTTCGGGATCGAGGCCGACCAGATAGTTGAGATGCGTCGATAACCGACTTCAAAACCATGGCTGAAGCTGTTTAACGCGCTCCCCGGTTTCAGCGCAGCCAAGGGATCTGTCTCGACCGGCACGGCATACTGATGTTGCGCCATTCGAGCCAGGCTGTGCACCTGATAGGAAATCAGTAAGTTCACCGCAGCCGCCGGTGGTTCACCGGCGAGTTGAATCAATGGCAACAGGTCCCCGAGCCATTCACTGGGCGATACCTTAGCCGGCACGCTGTTGATGGCAAAGAGATAGCCGTCGATCGATTCGATATTGGGCATCAACTCGCTGCGGGCGATGCGATCCTGAAGTTTCAGTTCGGCAAACCGTGCGGTCAAATCATCCAGTGCCGATCGGTAACTGACACTCTTGGCCCATTTTTCAGTCATAAACCATCCTCCAACTGATCTGCGGACTCTGAACCAGTGACTGGGTTTTCGCTCTGCAGCTGATGCAGGGCTTTCCATTGCGCGTAGGGCATGCCGTAGATATGCTCCCGAGCGGCGGCCTTATCGAGTTCATGACCGCGCTCTTGAGCCGCGGCACCATACCAATTGGCCAAACAATTTCGGCAGAAGCCGGCCAGGTTCATCAAGTCAATGTTCTGTACCGCCTTATTCTCATCTAAATGGGCAAGCAGACGGCGAAAGGCAGCAGCTTCAATTTCGATCTGAGTTTGTTTATCCATGCGCTTATCCACCCGATTTTTTTACCTGGTAACCCTTAGTGGTCAACGTCTCCAGAAGCAGATCCCGGAAATCGCCCTGTATTTCGATCACACCGTCTTTAACGGTGCCACCGGTACCGCATCTGGCTTTGAGTTCTTTGGCCAATGCTTTTAATTCCGTCGGTGTCGCGAGTACACCCTTGATCAGCGTCACGCCCTTACCTTTACGACCCTTAGTTTCCCGATGCAGGCGCACTATACCGTCGCCTTCGGGCAGACTCTGCGCGCGACAAGAGCAGTCGGCGACGGGTCGATCACAGCCTGGGCAGATCTTGCCACTTTCGGTACTGTAGACCCGTGCACTCGGGCGCAACAGAGACTCCAGACCGGCTTTTTTATTCTGTGCCATAAAATTTTCCGATCAGTAGGTTGCAGCCGCAGCTGAAACCTACTCAGATTGATCAAAGCTACTTAGAGTGATCAAACAATAGCGATCAATTCCACTTCAAAAATTAGCGCTTGGTAAGGTCCGATCGCACCACCGGCACCTTGAGCGCCGTAGGCCAGTTGGTGTGGTATGGCAAGCTTCCACTTATCACCCGGGACCATCAGCTGCAGGGCTTCGGTCCAACCGGCAATCACACCATTGACGGCAAACTCTATCGGCTGGCCACGCTGTACCGAACTATCGAAGACATCACCATTAATTAGCGTTCCGTGATAGTGAACCTTAACTTTGGAGGTTGGCAAAGGCTTAACACCGCTTGAATCACCGGCCGTGATCTGTTCGTATTGCAGACCGGATTCGGCCACCGTTACCTCAGTACGTAAAGCATTTTCAGTCAAGAATACTTCACCGTCACCGGCCAGTGCCGTTTCTTTTTCGGCCTGGGCACTGGTCAAACGCTCGCGGATAACATCATAGGCATTTTGCATATCGATGCTGCTCACTGGATCCTTGACCTGGTTAAAGGCCTCCAACACGCCTTGGGTGACAGCGGCAATATCCAGGCCGTCGAACGGTTGCTCTAAAAGTTGGCCACCCATCTGGCGACCGATACCGTAGCTGACGCGTAATTCTGGCGTATCATAGTTAGACATAGTTTACGTATTCCTTAGTGGAGGGGAGTAAAAGGCGCGCAGTGTAGCACAGGGCTCTGCGCTCAGGCACTGGCCGTTTCGGCCTGTATTTGTTGTAGCGCCTGACGAAAAACATCGGCCGGTTGACCGCCGCTGATGCTGTATTTATCGTTAATGATGAAGGTTGGCACCGATGAAATACCCAGTTGTTGGATACGCAGTAGTTCACTGCGCACCAATTCCCGATAGTCATCACCGGCGAGGATTTCGGCACCGCGATCGCGTGCCAGGCCAGCCTGAACCACCAGATCCAATAGGGTATCTCGATCGTTGAGCCGCTGATTATCGCTAAAATGGGCAGTAAACAGGGCCATCTGCAATTCATTCTGCTTGCCCTGCTCCTTAGCCCAGGCCAACAGTCGATGACAATCAAAGCTGTTAATCATTATGCTATCGTCGGAAAAATCAAAGCGGAAGCCCGCCTTAGTCCCCAATTCGCTAATATGCTCTCGGTTGCTCTGGCTCTGTTCTGGGCTCATGCCGTACTTTTCGATCAGGTGCTCGCGCAGATTTTGTCCGGCGATAGGCATTTGAGGATTCAGTTCAAACGGTTGCCAACTGATCTCGGCACGCAGCTCTGGTGCCAGCCCGGCCAGCGCCTGTGACAGATGTTTATAACCGATCACACACCAGGGGCACATGACATCAGACACAATTTCAATCTTCATTTTCAATATCTCACTACTACTTTGGCCATGCTGGCGCAACAGACCTTGCGCCGAATCCCTTAGCAGTGGCACCAAATCGGCTTTCTTCAAGGCCTAGACGCTCATTTAATACCCAGCACAAGCCAACTGATACCAGGGTCGGCCAGCGCATGATCGCCCCAATTCGCTTAGGCGTATTCTTTAAGCAGAAGCGCAGCCAGCTTATTGGCGCTAATCCAGGCGTCTTCAATACGATTGCCTTGGGTCCAATCACCGGCCAGGCCAATACGACTGGCTGCGTGCCATTGGCTAATGGGTTCCGCAGTGGCGGCACGGGCATAGAGCCAACGGTGGCTAAACGACTGATGGATCTCGGGCAGCGCAGCCGTCGACAAGCGTTCTAAAACCTCCACTACCTGTTGCTGGAGCAGTTCCGGTGACGCGTCGAGGTGGTTGGCCGACCATTGCGCACTAAAGTGCAGCACCCAGGTTTCATAGTCTTGCGGCCGGCCGGGTTTCGCGGTATCGCGCGCGGCCCAGCTGACAATGCCGTCTTTGACAAATACTGCGTCAGCCTCAATAGCCGTTGGCTGATTGAAGGCGAGCGCCATCGCCCAGGTGGGCGTCATGGTCTGACTGCCGATCTGCGTAGCGTCTATTACCCCTGCTGGCAGCAATGCCTGAGATTGTGCCATGGGTGCGGTCAAAATTACCGCGTCGAAATTACCATAGTGCTCGCCATGTTCATCCCACAGTCGCCATTGGTCGCCATCGGCCTCGAGCCGGTCGATGCGGGTTTTCATATAGAGCGGGATCCCGGCTGCCAGACCGTGAACCATGGCATTCATGTTCGGCGTGCCGACAAAGCGTTGTTGTTGGTCCGGCGACGGACTAAGGTGTTCGCGCGTCAGCCGCCAGGGGGTCACGGTCCAGGGCTTGACCCAGCCCTTGTCAAGCCAGCGGCCCAGCTCAGCGGTAAAGGCCGGTGAGCTCGCGGTAAAGTATTGTGCGCCATGATCCGCCTGCCAATGATCCAACCGACGGGTCGCCAGGCGGCCGCCCAGCCCGCGACTTTTTTCAAACACGGCACAACTGTGTCCCCCGAGTTTGAGCTGATGTGCCAGGCTTATGCCCGCCAGACCGGCCCCAATTATTGCAAAATTTGCCATTGTCGCCTCGTTCGATTCGTTTGCTGCTGGTTAATTTACACAAATAATGAGAAGAAGTTCAGGCTTTAATAAACTAAAGTTGCCCTTATATACTTACCACTGCCTGTTTTGGACTTTTCATGCCCCTCAAGCTACGCGCAACCGTGCCAATACCCCTTACTGATAAAGCCATTGCCGCCCGTTTCGTAAGCTTTACCGGCTTTACCGACGGCAAAGAACACATTGCCATTATTTACGGTGCGCCGGAACAACAGACCTCGCCACTGGTGCGCATTCATTCCGAATGCTTGACCGGCGACCTATTCGGTTCGCAACGCTGCGATTGCGGGGAACAATTACACGAGGCCCAACGACTGATGGCAGCACAGGGTGGGGTACTGCTCTACCTGCGCCAAGAGGGGCGTGGGATCGGTTTATACAACAAGCTTGATGCCTACGACCTGCAAGATAAGGGTGCGGATACCTTTGAGGCCAATGCGATGCTCGGCTTTGCCCACGATCAACGTGACTTTCGGCCGGCCGTGGATATGCTCAAGGCTCTGGGTCTGCAACGCATTCGTCTACTCTCCAATAATCCTCATAAGGCCGATGAATTAGTGGCCGCGGGTATCGACGTCAGCGAGCGGGTCGATACCGGTGTCTATGTAAACCAATATAACGCTGGCTATCTTAAGGCCAAGGTCGATCAGCAAGCCCATCGTATCGATCTGCCAAAAACAACAAAGTCTGTGAATAACCAGTAGAATAACCCGGGAATAAGCTTGAATAAGCTGTGGATTAGTGTGGATAACTTATTTAAACCCTAACGGCAGGTACCCTATGCAGTATGTTGAAGAATTTATCTCGGCCCCCGATGGTCATCAAATCCCGATCCGTTTCTGGCGCCCCCGGACGGCCCGTGCAGTACTGGTCATTGTGCATGGCATGGCCGAATATTGTGAACGCTATGCGCCCCTGGCAGAATGGCTAAATCAGGCCGATATCGCTGTAATAACCCTAAATCATAGGGGTCATGGCATGGATTGCGCGGATTCTGAGCTCGGTTATTTTGCCGATCATCGGGCTTGGTCACGCTTGGTCGATGACCTCCACCAGGCCGTTGGTTTCGCTAAAGAGCAGTTACCCGATTGTCCTATCAGCTTATTCGGCCACAGCATGGGATCCTTTATTGGGCAAAGTTATCTACAGGCCTATGGCCATACCTTGAACCAGGTCATTTTTAGTGCAACCAACCGAATTGATCGGCCCAAACTGCAATTCTCACGCTTATTGATCGCTGTGCTGATCGCCTTCAAGGGCCGCCGGGCATCGAGCGCGCTGGTCGACTTCCTCAGTTTCGGTCAATTTAATCGGCGTTTCCGGCCCACTCGAACCGCTAGTGATTGGCTCAGTCGCGA
>Ga0307492_10000147_pt1 | contig 31697 bp, 29 predicted proteins | sample SI3LmetaG_FD_202365 | JGI IMG/M metagenome (GOLD analysis project Ga0307492, IMG submission 202365) | Sea-ice brine microbial communities from Beaufort Sea near Barrow, Alaska, United States - SI3L | ecosystem: Environmental > Aquatic > Marine > Coastal | place: USA: Alaska | collected 2017-05-06 | reverse complement strand
AAACCGCCAATACCTGCCCCTGCAATAACAATTTTTTTACTCAAAGCCATTATCCAGCGTTTTAGTCTCGTTTGCGCCAGATAGTAATATGGTTGTTAGCTGTTTGGCTAGTACGTAGATCTAATTCAAACTGGCTAGTCACTTGGGTTTCTTGTAGCAAATCAAATTCAGCTGACATAATTTCAAACAAATGTGTTTCGCTGCTAAGGTTTTCACCATTTCGTTTAAAGCCGCCGATCCAATGCGGCACGTCGGTGATAGACACATCCCAAGCATAACTGCTACCCAACACCACTACTCCGCCCGGTTTTATGCGTTGGCTAAGTTGCTGTAATAATTCTTGAGGTTGATAACTATATTCGATTACACGATGACAAATAGCTAAGTCGTAGTCGCCAAACTGTGGTTTTAAGTTAAGCCCATCGCCTTGTGCAAAATGTAAGTTTTCTGGTGATTGCTCAAATCCTAAATTTTCTAGCGTTACTTCATGGAAATCGAAAATTTCACCTTGAGTAGGCATTGCATAACGAAGTTGCCCCTGCTCTTTTAAATCAAGACAATGTTGAATATGTCTTGCGGTAAAGTCTATTCCGTCAACATGACTGGTTGTTTTGGCTAATTCAAAAGATAAACGACCTACACCGCAACCCAAATCGAGGACTTTGCTGTCTGGCGTTAAATGGGGCTGCACTACTTTGAGGATTTGCTGCAAATCATGGGTTTCTTGATGACTACTAACACCAAAGTGGTGGTGTAATTGACGACTAATATCGGTTTGCATCTCACATTTTGTCACTGCTGTGATAGGTACTTCCTGATGTTTGCTTGAAACATAACGAAAACCTGAATGTTGATGGAAATGACGACGAAATGCATACCGAGAGTCACGGGTAGCCTCGTTGCCAGTAGACATCCAGCTACCTCCTTTAATTAGATTATGCTGGCCATCGAAAGTAGGTGTTGAAAAGTCATCGTATAACGGATGTACTTTAAACCCTTCATAACCATCTATTGGGCTTTCCGTCCATTGCCATACATTACCAATTACGTCATAAAATTCTGTCTGCTTAAATTTATCCACTGGGCATGACGAAGCAAAGTGTTCTAAATTGATGTTTCCTGGAGCCTTATCCCAATCAGCTAAGTCTGTATCCAATTGGTCGCGCAGCACTTGCCATTCAGCCTCTGTGGGCAGGCGCACAAAATCCTCACTATGACTATCTTTCCAATTACAAAACGCCTTGGCTTCAAGATAATTCACTTCGACTGGCCAACTTAAAGGCAAAGGAGTTTCTTCGGCTAGATTTCTTTGCCAATACTCACCATTTTTACGTCGCCAAAAACGTGGTATTTCACTTTTAGAGAAGTATAGCCAACCTTGCCCTTCTTGTGTCCACAAGCTAGGCGTTTTGTAACCACCAGCATCAACAAACTCCATAAACTCTTGGTTAGACACTAAAAATTGAGAGGCAGAAAAATCGCTTACATCAATCGGTAATTGACCATATTCATTATCCCAACCGTAAGTTGCGTTGGAATCTGGCTTACCTAACACTAAAGACTTACCGGCAACATTTAATAAAGCATTATTGGGTGCTTTGCCAGAGTCTGTACAATCTTTCCATACGTTGGACGAGGTTAGATATTTGATATCGAGCATACGCATAATCACCGAAGATGTTTCGATATGAATGCGCTCATGTTCACATCCCATGAGAATAACCCATGCTAGCGAATCTTGAGTGATAGGTAATGTCAGTGGCATATCATCGATTAAATCCAAGACGGTCTGTTTTACTTGATCGCGATATTCAGACACAGCCTCAACACTTGGCCATTGATAATTGCCTGGCGACAAATCGTCCCAAGACATTTCATCAACACCCACAGCGCAAACCGACTCAATTTGATTATTCACACGATGTTGAATAAATTTGCCAAGCAATAATTTATTTACGTAAAAAACAGCCGTATGTCCGTAATAAAAAATTAGCGGATGTCGCAACGGTTCTGGACGCAACACGAAAGCTTCGTCTTCATTAATTAACGAAAAAAGCGATTCGTACAACTCCCAAGTTTGCTCAAAATATGCTTTGAGTTCTGCTCGTTTGTCTTTAACGTCAAGGCCTGTTAAAAGCGGAGGCTTGTCTAATATAATTAATTTTTGTGTAAGCAAAGCGTGCTTTCCTAATTTTTATCAATTTGAATCAACCCAGATGGTGCTGATGCAACTTTATGAATATTACAAAATAACCTTTAATTGGTATTTACTCAGCATTATTTCTTTGAGCTTTACACCCAAGCCAATACCTTTATGATTGGGCATGCCTTGACAGTAATAATCTATTTTATCTGCAAACCAGCTATCATTTTTAAATAAAGATAGCGCACCTAATTTTTCTTGCCCATCTTGTTTACTGTGTTGATCATACAAAGAAGTAGGTAACGGTTTATCTTTAAAATTTGGCAACAATTCTGCTTGTTGCCATTTACTAATTCCTTCAAGAACGTTTATAAGAATAAACAACATATTCAAATAAGGATCATAGTTTTTACTGGTTGCTCCAATTCTATGCTCTACTCTGGCTGTTTTTCGCCAGTCACCAGCGTAATGTAATACTGAGTTGTCCACAGCAAAAAACAGTGGCTCTAAGCCCATTGCTTGATTGTGTTTACCTATTTCTTTGTACAAGGCAATACTGCCTTGATGCCCGCCAGACAACACCACTGGAGAACTAAGCTCAGCATCTAATCCATAATCTTGTCGTAACGCTAAACGTTTGAAAGCATCTTCCTCAGGCAAAAACAAAAGACAACAAGCGTAGCTATTAACCAACAATTCATATTGTATCCATTCACCTAAACCTTGTTGAGCAAATAAATTTTCGCCTTGATGGTTTTTAACGCTGACATTCATTTGAATCGCATTAGGAATATGTACTGACCGAGTATCCAATGAAAAAATTGCGCCAGACCCGTGCACGTAGCGACCTTTATCTGCTCCCCACGCAACGGGTGACATCATCACTTTAGAGGCACCATACTGGCTCATCAATGCAGGTAAGACCCGCATAGCATGGTCTAAGTTTTGTGCTTCTTTTAACGGTGACTGACCATTAAAAAGCGATACAAATTCCCACTGATTTTTCCAATATTCAGATTTCAACTCGCCGTCAATGTTCAATTTCGCAAGTGTCTTATTGATACTAATATAATCGAGCTTTTTATGCTCACTGCGAAGCTCGCACACGCCTTCCAACTCGAAATGTACTGAGGCTTTAAAACCTTTTGTTTCAAGAATATTTAGTAGGTGTTGGATAACATCATGTATCAACATAAAAGAACATTTCACACTTTCAATGGGAGGTGATTATGATCAGTGTAAAGCGCAACAGATAACAATCAACATTATTTACCACGGCTGTGTTTGTATTGTGTTTTACAATAACCGCGCAGAATGCCTTCAGGCCTCAAACCAAGATGTTTAGTTTGTCTGCCCCGCATACGTTTTCGCCATACTTTAAAGGAACCAATTGTTAGTTCACTACGCATGATGTCAATCAGTTGATTAGAATTAATGCCAAATAATCCCTCAATGGCTTCAAATGGGGTTCTATCTTCCCAAGCCATTTCGATAATGCGCGATCTTTCTTCAGTATTAAAATTTTGGATATTTTTCTTCATGTCCTCGTTTACGGATAAAGAAAATATCTGGTTCACTAATTTCAAAAAAATTAACAATTATTCGATCTAGAAACACTTATTTTCAGTAATATATAATCCTACAGACAATTCTTGGAGTGTTCTCTATCACCGCATTAACATTGGTTTGGTTTCGTCAGGATTTACGTTTACGAGATAACCCAGCTCTAACCTACGCGAGTGAACGCGGACCTGTTATACCGCTGTATATTTCTGATACTAATTGCCCCGAACATTTTAGACCTGGTGGTGCCAGCAAATGGTGGCTGCACCAATCACTTGGTTCTTTGAATGATTCATTAAATGGTCAGTTACATTGTCTGAAGGGTGATGCGAGCAAGCTTCTGATTGAATTTATTCAGCTACACGACATCAAAAGCGTCGTCTGGAATCGGTCCTACGAGCCTTGGCAAATAAAGCGAGACACTCAACTTAAGCATGCTTTAATTGAAGCAGGTATCGATGTTCAAAGTTTTAATAGCCATTTGTTATGGGAACCATGGCAAGTATTAAAAAAAGACGAAACGCCTTACAAAGTATTTACGCCCTACTACCGTCGTGGTTGTCTATCTAAAGCTCCCCCAAGAATGCCGGTTGAAGTGCCAAAAAACTTACAGATTGAATATTTTCCAGAATCCGATAAAGGCTTGGACTCACTTGAGCTAATGCCAGATATTAACTGGCACGGTACCATTGAAAAAATGTGGACACCGGGTGAACAAGGTGCAGCAAATCACCTCAGTGATTTTTTGCCTGATGGCGCTAAAGAGTATAAAAACAAACGAGATTTCCCGGACTTAGGTGCAACATCCAAACTATCAGCACACTTGCATTTTGGTGAAATATCTCCGAATCAAATTTGGTATGCGGCCATTGATTCTTTAAATGGCAATACCGAAGACGTAGGCCTAGATTGTTATCTAAGTGAATTAGGATGGCGCGAGTTTTCACATTCTTTATTATTTCATTTCCCGCACATTCCGCAAAAGAACTTCAGTCCTAAGTTTGAGTATTTCCCGTGGCGCACTGATGACACTTCCCTCGAAGCCTGGCAGCTAGGTCAAACAGGCATTCCAATCGTCGATGCAGGTATGCGTGAACTCTGGCAAACCGGCACTATGCATAACCGCTTACGTATGGTGGTGGGCTCATTCTTAGTGAAAAACTTATTAATTGATTGGCGCAAAGGCGAGCGTTGGTTCTGGGATTGTTTATTAGATGCAGATTTAGCCGCCAATAGCGCAAGCTGGCAATGGATAGCGGGCACAGGAGCCGATGCTGCACCTTACTTCAGGATTTTTAATCCTGTCACTCAAGGACAGCGTTTTGACCCCAAGGGAGATTACGTGAAACGTTATTGCCCAGAACTTAGCAAATTACCTGATAAATTTATCCATAATCCATGGGATGCTCCACAAAACATTTTAGATTATGCAGGGATTAAACTAGGTGATAACTATCCTAAACCTTTAGTTGATTTAAAAATATCACGGCAGCGTGCCCTTGATGCGCTAGCACAATCGAAACAACAACCAGATGAAGAAGCAGTTTAAAAATGGCTACCCTCAGACTGATACTTGCTGACCAACTGAGCCATTCATTGGCCAGTCTTCAACATTGCGACTTAAACAACGACTGGATCTTGATCGCCGAAGTGCGTCAAGAAGCTAGTTACGTTAAACATCACCAAAAGAAAATAGCCTTTTTGTTCTCAGCTATGCGTCACTTTGCCCAAGAATTATTATCTCAGGGATATAACCTTCATTACACCCATTATGACGACCAGAACAATCAAGGTAGTTTATTTGGCGAGGTAGAACGGCTGTGTAAACAAAAAAACATCAAAAAGATTGTCCTTACCCACCCCGGTGAATATCGCGTATTAGCAGAGATGCAAGGCTGGCAAGACAAGTTAAATATACCTGTTGAAATTTGCCAAGATGATCGTTTTTTATCAAGCCTTGATGAATTCGCCACTTGGGCAGAGGACCGTAAGCAATTACGTATGGAGTTTTTTTACCGAGAAATGCGCAAAAAATGGCATTTTTTGATGGATGGTGACAAACCAGTAGGTGATAAATGGAATTTTGACAGTTCAAACCGCAAAGCATTACCCAAAGGCATGTCTCCGCCATTACCCACAAAGTTCGAACCTGACGCCATTACTCAAGACGTGTTGCAATTAGTAGCAGAAAACTTTAGTGACCATTTTGGGGAACTCGGTAACTTTCACTTTGCTGTCACCCGCGAAGAAGCATTGGTTGTTTTAGATGAATTTGTTACCCAGCGCTTAATTCATTTTGGCGATTACCAAGACGCTATGGTGCAAGGCGAACCTTGGATGTATCACTCGCATATCGGTTTTTACTTAAACTGCGGGCTGTTAACGCCCAAAGAAGTGATTGAACAAGCTGAGAACGCATACCGAAATGGAGATGCCCCGCTAAATGCAGTTGAAGGTTTTATTCGTCAGGTATTAGGCTGGCGCGAATATGTGCGCGGTTTGTATTGGCTAAAAATGCCTGATTACAAAACTGAAAATTTCCTCGAAGCGACTCGATCGCTTCCTAAATTCTTTTGGGATACAAAAACCAAAATGAATTGCCTTCATCAATGCATCAAAGAAACTTCAGAAAACGCCTATGCGCACCATATTCAGAGATTAATGGTATTAGGTAACTTCGCCTTATTAGCAGGACTGCACCCTGATGAAGTCAATGAATGGTATTTGATTGTTTATGCCGACGCCTATGAATGGGTAGAAATGCCCAATGTCACCGGCATGATCCTCTTTGCAGATGGCGGCTTACTGGCTAGTAAACCTTATGCAGCAAGCGGTAGTTATATCAATAAGATGTCTAACTATTGCAAAAGTTGCCACTATAAAGTCAAAGAAAAAAATGGCCCACAAGCCTGCCCATTTAACTATTTATACTGGGATTTTTTAGATAGAAATAAAGAGAAACTAGGTAATAACCCGCGCCTAGGCATGCCATACCGCACTCTCAATAAAATGACCGACGAAAAACGTCAAACTATCCAGCGTGATAGTCAAATATTTTTCAAAGCCTTAGATAACAATGAAGAAATCTGAGTTACCCAGTAAAGTCTGCCCAGTATGCAAACGCCCTTTTAATTGGCGTAAAAAGTGGGAAAGATGTTGGGAGGAAGTGAAGTATTGTTCGAAACGCTGTAGTCAGGAACGGAAAATAGAGTTCAGGTTTATTATAAACTTTTACATTAGCAGGATACGAACCTACTGTTACATCATTGCCCTTTGCTCGATTAATCAAACAAATTCATAAAGACGAGCTGGTGGTCGCGACTGGCATAGGACGAACCCCAGAAAGAGAAGACGATTTCTTTTGGATTGCACCGATGACAGCAAACGTTATTGGTATTTGTTCAATAGTCGATGACTCAATAAACACTAACGCTCAAAGTACTGATTATCAAAAAAACATCACACTGGCTGAGCTCGACAAATTAAAGTCGGTGAGTGTTATAACACTTGTAAAAATTGATAGTAGTCAATCAGCTGCCAATCAAATCTGGGTGTTAACTCACCTTGAGCCGCCGTTTAGTGAATACGATGAACGTGGTAAACCTTCCGGTCACATCGTTGAATTAGTTCAAGGTATTTTATCTGAGCCTGGTCTGCACCCGCAAATTTTAGTGGTACCTTGGCAACGTATATTAGTCGAAAGTAACATGAAGTCTGCGGCAGCTGTTTTTAAGCACACAATACAGTATGAAGTGATGGTTGAGGGCTGGCTAATGAAATTTAAACAACGCAATATGGATAGGATGGACTAAAGATGACACCAGCAATATTTAAAGTGGTGTCATCTTTTGTTGTAATGGGGATGCGCTATTATTTAGATCGGGCTAGAAAGCCACGCCATCCTAACAACATTAGAAGCAGGCCAAGGTTTAGGGTAAACACCCCACCACTGCTGCTTTTATCTGGATCAAGGGTTTTGACAATCTCATTGACGGATTGCACCGCTATACCGCCTGGATCATCAATAGTCCCATTTTCTATGCCGTCAGCATCATTGGGACCACCGTCTTTGATAGTTAACCGGACACAATCGTCACCTTCAGTCAGGCCTCTTGAGTAAGCATTGCTATCTGGTGCGGGGCATACATCGTTGATTGATACAGTTGACGCTAAGCTGTTTTCTGCATTCTCCACAAAATCCTGCCATCCCATTTCTGGGGTATACTTTCTATACAGTCCAAATTGAGGAATTTGTTGTTGTAAAGGCAGCACTATATCTACCGAACTGCCTATTGGCAGAATGTCACTAATTTCAAAATCGTAATACTCATTTTGATGACTTATAGCATCAGCGGTAATCAACCCAGTGGCTTTAATTTCTTGCTCAGACAACATCACACCGTCTGACTGTTGCAGCCTAGCGTATTTGCCCAATGATAGTGCCAAACCAGGTTCTGTCTCGACAAATCGAGTGATGGCTGAATTGACATGTATAGGCTGAATATAGGTTACGTCTGATATATCCATAAATGCTGGCAGACCATCGAAATCCTCATCTGTAAAACCTTCCTCCTTATCGGTTAATCCATCGCGATCAACATCGCTGCTGGTTAATGCGGGCTGAGTAGCCAAAATAGGTATATACACAAACTCTGTGGCGACTAACGTACCTGCTCCACTGTCGGTCACTTCTACCGACAAAGATAAAATATCACTATTTGTATTGGGCAATGTTAAGTTACTTGGATTGATGACTACCACCATCTGATTTGCACTTACTCGAGCTTGATATTCTGAAGGGATAGTCCACTCAATAATATGTGTATCATCAGCATTGGAATCATCAATTTGTAAACTGAGTTCAATATCACCATCATCTTTAGCGACATTTGATAACATCAAGCCCCGTTGTGTCACCAAAACAGCTAATTGAGGGTCTTGGTTTTCTTCACTTACCCTAATGGTATGGGTTGGTTTTGAGCCCACATTCAGTCCCTTGCCAAACTCAAAAACAAGCTGCTCATCGCCTTCGTCTTGAAAGTCTTCGTTTAACGTAATACTGATATAACCAATAGTGCCACTTTCAATCACCACAAATTCATCATCGATACGGTAGTCAAAGGCATCAACATCACCCACTACCGCAACGGGGATTTTAAATGGATAAATAGGCGAAGTCCCAGATAACACAACTTTCACAGTGGCTACGCCACCTTCTGCAACTGTCTGGTCTGGTCCAAAGTTAACTAAGGGGTAAATATTAATCGTTTGATCTATGTAGGCAATATTCCCAGCGTTGTCTATAGCCCGCCAAGTAATAGGGTATTGGCCAGATTTTAACACTTGTATACCACGCTCAAAACCGACTGGGGTCAGATTGCAACAGTTATCACCATCTAAGCCATCATCAGCAGAAATATTTGTCCCTGCCACTAATGCCGATTCAGTCACGGTGGTAAAAATATGCTCTGCGTTGAGTTGCAGCGATGATGGAAGGTTAATCGTTGGAGGGTAATCGTCGATCAAAGGATTGTTATTGTCTAACGCTTCATCACCGTTAATGACACCGTCTGAATCACTATCGAGTAAGGCGTCATCAGGGTCAAGAGTATTCAAACCATACCTGATTTCAAATTCATCGCTCATGCCGTCGTTATCGTCATCGAGATCTGCATTATTGCCAATGGTGTCATTATCAGTATCTAACCACTCCAATGGGTCTAATGGGAAATCATCTTCTGTATCTAAAAATTCATCATTGTCGTCATCAGTATCGGTATTGTTACCGGTGCCATCACTATCGGTATCAATAAACTCCGTTGGGTCGAGTGGAAACGGGTCATTAATATCAGAGATCCCATCACCGTCATCATCTGTATCTGTATTGTTACCTGTACCGTCACCATCGGTATCCAGTGTCTCGGTGCTATCTAGCGGAAAGGCATCATCAGAATCAACTACACCGTCACCGTCATCATCAATATCAAATACATTTCCTATACCATCTAGATCGGTATCTTTGGTTTCTACAGGATCAAGTGGAAAGGCATCGTTGATATCCCCTACGCCATCGTTATCGTCATCACTGTCTGCATTATTACCGATGCCATCAACATCAGTATCTAACCATTCAGTGTTATCTAGCGGGAATAAATCCAGATTATCGGTTACTTCATCACCGTCATCGTCGGTATCTAAATTATTTCCAATGCTATCTAAGTCTGTATCTAACCATTCAGATACATCCAGTGGGAATGCATCATCAGCATCAATAAAGCCATCATTATCGTCATCACTGTCAGCATTATTACCCACGCCATCAGCGTCAGTGTCCACTGACTCTGCGCTGTTTAAAGGGAATATATCTAAGGAATCTTTCACACCGTCATTATCATCATCGTTGTCAGCATTGTTGCCAACATTGTCACTGTCAGTGTCTAACCATTCAAATGGGTCTAAAGAAAAAGCGTCATCTGTATCAATAAAAAAGTCATTGTCATCGTCACTATCGGCATTGTTACCTACACCGTCACCGTCGGTATCTATAGACTCAGCAGAATTGAGTCGAAAGGCATCGATGCTATCGATAGTGCCGTCTCCGTCATCATCTGAGTCTGCATTATTGCCTACGCCGTCACCATCGGTATCCAGCCACTCAGTATTATTTAAAGGAAAAGCGTCATCAGAATCGGCGATGCCATCGTTATCATCATCGGCATCACCTAGGTTATTACCTAAGCCATCGCCATCTGTGTCTAGTGTTTCGTCACCATTAAGTGGAAAAGCATCAAAGCCGTCGGCTATGCCGTCTCCGTCATCATCAGAGTCTGTTATATTACCAATGCCATCGCCGTCAGTGTCGGTATCTTCGGCCATATTTAAAGAGTCAGGATCGACATTATCAGCCACACCATCACCATCGTCATCAGTGTCTGCATTGTTACCAATCCCGTCGCCATCTGTGTCTATAGATTCTGTGATATCAAGAGGAAATTTGTCTATACCGTCTTCTACGCCATCACCGTCATCATCGGTATCTGTATTGTTACCTGTGCCGTCACTGTCGGTATCAATAAACTCAGTTGAGTCCAGTGGAAATGCGTCAGAAGAGTCAGCAACGCCATCACCATCATCATCACTGTCGGCATTATTGCCCACACCATCACCATCAGTATCTAAGTGCTCTGCCGCATCGGTTCTAAAGGCATCAATACCATCTGAAAAGCCATCATTATCATCATCAGGATCAGCATTGTCACCCACAAAATCCCCATCATTATCGAAGGATTCAGAAGGATCATCTGGCAAAAAGTCATTAGCGTCTAATACACCGTCGCCATCATTGTCAGGGTCAGAGTTATTTCCGATGCCATCATTGTCTGTGTCTAAGGTTTCATTGGCGTTCAGCGGAAACGCATCATCTACATCATCAATACCGTCATTATCATCGTCTTCATCGGCATTATTTCCAACACCATCGCTGTCCGTATCTGTTTGTTCATTTGGATCTAGAGGCTTGGCATCATAAAAATCAATCACACCGTCGTTATCGTCATCAGAGTCGGCGTTGTTACCTATGAGATCGCTGTCAGTGTCTTCCCATTCAGCGTTATTCAAAGGAAACGGGTCGATGGTATCTGCAAATCCATCGCCGTCATCATCTAGATCTGCATTATTGCCGAGGCAGTCACGATCGGTATCGAGCCACTCAAGAGGGTCATCGGGGAAAGGATCATAGAAGTTAATGACCGGATCAGCATCTAGATTGTTATCATCTCCATCCAGAACACCATCGCCGTCATCATCATTTTCATCGAAATTACTGATGCCATCTAAGTCATAGTCATAATGTCGAAGAGGATCGGATGGGAATACATCAATATTGTCGTCGTAACCGTCACCATCTGTATCAGTGGTGGTCAAAGGTGGTGGACCTGGGCAAAATACTTGAGCGTAACTGGGTTGTGGCCAAGCCAAACCAATCATCACAATCAAACTAAAACTAAATAGTTGTAACCTTAACCAATTACGCCAAGGCACTGCGGTACTTTGCAGATTTAATTTAAACATAAACAATATTTATTCCTCACTTATTCACTACGTTTTCTAACCTTCAACATTTATTCAAATGTGATTAGTTACCATAATAAGTTGGGCCAACGTCGAAGTTAAACTTAAACCCCAGAAAAACTGAACTTATACTGCCAAATTCGGACATCTTAGGAAAATGTTTAACGCCAATAATAGCAGAGACATTAGAAGACACTTTATAATGGGCGGAAATAGCTAGAAAGCCATTGATATCACCGGTTTCTGAAAAATACTTTTCTTCATTAAGTTCAACCCAAGTAAACTTATTATCGGTTAATGACGCGGCAACTCCTAATTGGTATTCCATACTAAAACGTCTCATTGTAGGGTTTCGAGCTGTAAATTGATGGCGATAAGATAATGATGCTTCAGCGCTATTTATGGGGAATTTCAAATTACTGTTATTCCACTCAACAAACACTTCATCATAGCGACTGATGCCTAGACTCCAATAAAATGGACTTTTTCGAGAAAAGTTGTTGGCAATAAATATTGAAAATCCTTGAGTCTCATACTCAGTTCCTTGGTGAGCACTGGCGCCAATCTCTAACGCTCGTGCAGGCAAAGAACACACTAATAGAGACGAAACCGTTAGAAAGACGGCTAAGGCTTGCCCCTTAATCGAAACACATCGCTCAACTAAATTATTCATAAACACCATAAATTCCTCAACTTAAAATAACCAGATGCTCCATTTAATGGAACATTTGCCAGTATTAGACAGGGCATTAGCAAGTATTAAACCAACAACGCATAACAGATCCACAAGGTGTAAACACGCACCTTCTAAGAGCTAACCAAACAAGTTTTTTTCGTCAAGTGTTATGATAGTGTTTATGGTTGCTCAGGTGTTACTATCTTTAATCCCTGTGATAAAAACCACACGATTTTAATGACCGTTAAATCTCTCTGCATATTTTTATACCAAGCGAATATTATATCCATTTATAAATGCTTAAGTATCTATACTCACCTTAACCAAGAATAAACCTCAACGGAGAAACACATGTATTCCCCTATTCACTCGGTGACGAAATAGCCGGTCATATTTAGTAAGCCACAGTATAAAATCACTATAGCGCTCAAGTTAATCTAAACTTGAGCGCTATTTTTATTTATCTACAACTGTTTCTGCGCGGCTTCTAATTCAAGGTTTAAGCGATTTTCTTCATCTGCTTTAGGCTTAGTAAAGCGCGCTAAAGCGTAATACAGTACCGGCGTCAAAAATAGCGTAAAGCCCACCGCTAAACCAAGTCCACCAAACACTACCCAACCGATAGCATTACGTGCTTCAGCACCCGCGCCAGTGGATAGAATGAGCGGCAAGCCACCTAAGATAGTAGATACCAGGGTCATCATGATTGGGCGCAACCTGACTTTACCCGCTTCAATGATGGCTTCTTTAACACCCATGCCGGCATCACGAAGTTGATTCGCAAATTCCACCAGCAAAATTGAGTTTTTGGCGATTAGTCCAATCAGCATCACCAAGCCAATTTGCGAGTAAATATTGATTGATGTGCCAGTAAAATAAAGTGCATATATAGCCGCAGCAATACCAAAGGGCACGGTTAACATCACCACAAACGCACTATTAAAACTTTCAAATTGTGCGGCCAACACTAACATTACAATTAAAAATGCCAGTATGTAGGTCAGCATTACTTGTTGATTTGTTTCTTGATACGTTAGCGCTTCACCTAAGAACACCAATCCGATGCCGGGTGGAAGGGTGTTGTTGGCAAGTTCTCGAATCGATGTGACAGCTTGTTCAATAGTAATCTCAGCGGGTAACTCCATTTCTAATTCTATTGCGCGGCGCTGGGCATGACGCTCCAACTCAGCTGCTACACCTTCTTCAGTCACGAAAGCCACACTTGATAGCGGAACTAAACCACCTTTGTCAGAGCTAACGTAGAGATTAAGGATACTTGCAGGGTCTAAAGAGTTACGGTTACTTGCCTGTAAAATGATAGGTACAGCTTGATCGCCCACATTTAAATCTACAATATCATCACCATTAACTGCCGCTCGTAGCGTACGAGATACATCATCAAAGGCGACGCCCAACTCTTCAGCACGGCGTCTATCGATACTCACCCTTAGTTGTGGTTGAGTCGGCTCGTAAGAAATGCCTACATTGCCTAATTCTGGTAGGGTATCTTCAATTTGTTTAGAAAAATCGAGGGCTGCTTGGTAAATCTCTAGATAGTTGTCGCCAGTGAGTGCTACTTCAAAGCCCCCACCAAATCCTCTTAAATTCAAGCTATTACTACCAAATGCTCGCCCTGGCGCGCCCGCTACTTGTGACAACATAGGACGCAACTCATCAATAATCTGTTGTTGTGAGCGCTTTCTATCTGCCCAGTCAACTAAAGGCACCGTAATAAATAAAATATTAGGATCCCAGCGGCCCACAACAGTATAAATCGATTCAATTTCGCCTTGGTCAATATTAGGTAAAAGTAACGCTTCGGTTTTTAGGGCTTGTCTGTCCATAAAGTTGATACCAGTGCCGTCAGGACCACGTGCAAATATACGCACCACGCCTCTATCTTCCGGCGGCAGTAATTCGTTGTCTAATTCATTAAACACATAATAAGCGCCAGCAGCAATTAAGGTACAAAAAACAACCACGGCAAGGGAGAACTTTAAAACAAACAGCAAAGCGCGCTCATAACCATTAACACATGCAGTACCAAAACGGCTGAGTAGTCCCGGTTGTTTTTGTTTTGAGACATCGATAGCAGGAATCTTTGCTGTCAGAGCGGGCACTAACGATAACGCGACAAATGATGAAATAACTACACTTCCGGCTAATACACCGCCAAACTCTCTAAATAAGCGCCCAGCGGTAGATGGAAGAAATGCAATAGGTACAAATACCGCCACTAATACTGCTGTGGTAGCAACGACAGCAAAAAAAACTTCACGGGTACCTATTACCGCTGCTGCCCTGGCTCCCATACCCGCAGCTCGGCGTCGCTGAATATTTTCTGATACCACTATGGCATCGTCCACTATCAATCCTGTGGCAAGAACCAAAGCGAGTAACGTCAAAATATTAATCGAAAAACCAAACATCCAAAGAATAGCTAAAGAGCCAATCAAAGAGACGGGGATCGCTAAAGCAGGTATCAAGGTCGCTCTAAATTTACCAATAAATAACCATAACGTTACGATTACAAGGCCTACCGTAAACACCAAAGATTGCAGCACTTCATCCACTGAGTCGCGAATAAACTCGGCATCGTCTGAGGTGACCGTCATGTCTAAATCAGGGAAACGTTGACGTAAACCATCTAACATTGCTAACACTTCATCTGAAATTTCGATAGTGTTAGAGCGTGCTTGCCTAATCACTCCTAAACCAATAACAGGCTTACCGTCTAAACGCACTATGCTGCGTAGGTCAGCAGGGCCAAAATAAACGCTGGCCACATCGCCCACTTTAACTTCACCTTCAATCACAATATCGCGCACATCTTGCTCGTTCACAGATGTCGCATCAGCACGCACTATCAATTGATGATCAGTAGAACGAATACTCCCAGCAGGTACATCAAAAGGAGCGGTACTTAGTGCTCTGGCCACATCAGATATAGACAGCTGAAAGCTGGTTAAGCGTAAATTATCTACGCTAACCCGCAATACACGCTGCCGGTCTCCATCTAAACTCACATCAGCCACACCGGGCACATTTAAAAATAATGGGGCTAAGTCTGTTTCAACTATGTCAGTCAAGGTTTCTAAATCATATTTTTCACTAGAAATCGCAATATTGACCACCGCTTGTGCGTCATTATCGGCTTTAACAATGGATACCTGCTCAACTTCATCAGGTAATCTTCGCTGGATCCGCGCTACAGATTCTCGGGTTTCGTTAGCGGCATCTTCAATGTTAATGCCAGGACGAAACTCTACGCGAATACGGCTATTGCCTTCTTCACTTTGTGCCCGAATGGTTTTTACACCACTGACTCTGGCGACTGCACCTTCCAGCCGACTGGTGACTTCTGAATCAACTGTTTCAGGGGCGGCACCGGGATAGTTGGCAGAAACGGTAATTATAGGCCGGTCAACGTCAGGTAATTCACGAATTTCTAAGGCAAACAGCGCGGCAATTCCCGCCGTAACAATTAACAGGTTCAACACTAAAATCAATACGGGTCTACGGATAGATAACGACGGTAAATCATCTTTGAAAAGAATATTTTTAAACTTTAGGGGCTGTTTATCTTTCATATGTCACCGAGATTTTCTTAAAAATGTGCTCAATCAAGGCGAAACCTGTGAAGTTTGGCCATCCAAATAAATAGATTTTAACGAAGCGTGAGGGCGTTTTTAGGAAAACCCTTCGGGCTGGGCCATTTATTCGCCTACCTTCGTTGTTTACCTTTCGTTTAGAATAACTAAACTTCAAGGCAAACGCCTCGGTATCCAAATAAATGACCTCAGTCTCGGGGATATATGAAAGATAAATAGCCCCTACCCCGCAACCTTTGATTCAAGTTGTTTTTGAGTTGATTTTAAATCATTGGTTTGAATATTTTGAGTATTTTGAATATTTAATGCCTGACCATCTCGTAACCCTTGGATCCCCTCTACAATCAATATTTCGCCTGAACTTAAATCACCGGTCACCAAAATTCGGCCCCTCAACCTTTGCGCAATCTGCACACCTACCCGCTTGGCCTTTTCATTTTCAGCTAACCAAACGAAGGCACCATTAGCACCCCAAGATAATGCGGCCTCAGGGATCGCTACATACAATTCTCCGCGTACTTCTAGAGTCACTCGAAAACTCATACCAGGACGATACTGATCGTTTTGATTATCTAGTAGTGCTCTTGCTCGTATTGTTCTGTCCTGAAGGCTGACTCGGGAGTCAATCTCAGCCACTCTGGCGGGTAATAAAGTCAACCTATCAGTCCAAGGCTGTAATTGAACCATAGGTTTTTCCATCAAATAAGACACAGCCAATTCAGGCGCGACAAAACTTACAAAAAGTTTGGTTCTGTCATCTAATGTGGTTATTTCAGTTTGTGGGGTGATACGGTCCCCAGCTTCAACATCAGTCAAACCCAGAATACCCTCAAATGGCGCGCGTACTGATCGGTCTTCTTTATTTTTTTTCGCTTCGAGCAAGTTAATATTAGCTAACCTAAATATGGTGTTGGCATCATCAACTTCACGCTCAGTGACAGCACCTTTTTTAAAACTATTTTTCACTCTATCAAGATTTTTCTGGGCATCTTCTAGTTCAATTTCTGCACGCTGCATATCGATATCCTGCAACCGACTGTCTAACTCAAGTAGTACATCATCTTTTTTTACAGTCTGTCCTGGTAAAAAGTATACAGACGTGACCTCATCAGAAACACTGGGGAAAATAGTCACAGACCGTTTTGCCTGGGCCGAACCCACAGCCTCTATCTTTGAAGTCTCATATTCAAAACTTAATTTCTCGACTACAACAATACGTGGACGATCTGCACCGCGGTATTGTGCAGCAGCAGGAAACGTCAGCATAAGCACCCCATAAGATACAAACACGCTGATAATTGAGAATAGACGGGCTGACATATGAAAAAGAATTCCTGCTAAATTGATGTGGTGGACATTTATAACAGCAAATTAAACAAAATTGATCACTTTTCTAGGGCTTTAATTAATAGGAGCCTAGTAAAGTTTTGTTAACGTTATTCAATGCACACATTTATACAACTAACTAAAGGTTACGACTTCACTGAGCCTGTATGATTACTCTTAAATCTAGCAACCCACTAAAATATCTGCGATAATCAGCCAGACTTTTGGATTAACACCCAATCCCATATGAGAGCTATTCACCTCGATATTAATCGCATGCTGATTGTATATATCAACCGACGCTTGCCAGCTAACCACACCATCTGATTTGCTATAAATTGAAGTAACAGGCTGAGTCAAACCAATAGCATTACGTTGATGCACATCTAGCTCAAATTCTTCTAAATCGATATTATTTAACGTGGCATATCGTTTGCCGACTGAAGTAAATTTGGGGCCGCCAACTATGGGTGTTCCCAAGGTTAATACCTGTTGCACAACGTCAGGAAATAACCGAGCCACTTCACGAGTAAGCACCCCACCTAAGCTCCAACCGATCAGGGTAACTTTTTCCGCGTTTAGGCCTTGAGATACCGATTCGACACGCTTTCCCAAGCGCATCATATCAGTATTGACCTTACCCATATTTCGACCCAGCTCGGTGTAATAAACATCGTAGCCAAGAAACTTAAGATAGGCACCAAGAGGACGCATCGAGTGGTCATCAGCTAAGTAACCGGGCACTAACATCACAGCTCGTCCATTACCTTTCGGTGCTTTACTTAACGCATGAACATTTAGCGCAAGTGAAGCAAACTCAAAAGGCGCTCTAACCTCTCGCAGAATATCCAGTAGAGTAGGCTTGGGGAATTGTGGAGGTAAAGACAAATCAATATTCAAAAGAGTTTCTCCGTATCTAGAGGCTTTATACTACAGCTAAAACATGGTTATCGCATAGGAAGTAGCATCTGGTTAAACATCTCACATGTTTTTGGGACGATTAGGCAAGGTATGACGTCGCAATATACGTCGTCCCTCAGCTCTTACATCATCACGCTTTTGAAATGCCCATAACTTGTCTCTGGCTGCTTTGGCGCTTGTCTCAAAATCAATAATGGGATGCGGATAATCAATGCCTATATGCACCTCGTACATTTGCTGTTCCATTTGTGTGAGTTGCCAAGGTTGATGGATAACCTCAGTGGGTAGTTCAGAGAGTTCTGGGCACCACTTTCGAATAAAGTCACCTTTGGGGTCTTTTTCTAGGGACTGTTTAATTGGGTTATACAAACGAATTAAGTTAATACCTGTGATCCCTGCTTGCATATGAAATTGCGGATAATGAATACCCGGTTCAAAGTCCAAAAACAGTTTGGCTAAATGAGTCACTCCATTGCGCCAGTCAACATCAAGCTGGTGACACAAAAAGCTGACTAACATCGAACGCATCCGAAAGTTTATATAGCCGGTTTGATGTAAGCAACGCATGCAGGCATCGATTAATGGGAAGCCGGTTTGACCTTGTTTCCACGCCTCTATATTGGCTTTGGCTAAGTCACTTTCATCGTATTCATATTTCTCGTAGGCACGATTAACAGGGCGAAATTGCATCTCAATTTCACTCTCAAATTTTTGCACAAAGTGACAATGCCAATGTAACCTTGATGTGAAAGCAACCAAAGATCTGCGCCAGCCCTTTTTTTGCCAATTGCTAAGCGTAAATTGATACACCTGCCTCAGGCTGATATTCCCCCACGCTAAATAGGGAGATAATCTTGAACATGCTTTACGGCTAGCGGTAGGGCTAGAAATTGAATACGCATAATCCTTACCCCGCTCAGTAAAAAAGTGATGTAATGTATACCATGCACGTTTTTCACCACCTGCTTGAAACTGTGGATGAGGTGTCTGCCAATGTTTTGGAATATCAGGCTGTTGTTGTGTAAACACTGGGTGCTGTGTTTCAACAAACTGAATGTTTTCCAGGGGTCGGTCAAAACATTGATGGCGCATCCGCATTTGCCAGTTTTTGTCCCAATCATGACGCTGAGTTAAACCGCGTATTACTGCTCCACAACCAAATTCAGACCATCGAATAGCGTTTGCATCACACCACACTCGCACCGCTTTATCGCGCTCAAACGTATTACTTAAACCAATTTCCTGATGACTATAGATATGCTGAATACTGAGCGTTTTTAATAATTGCGACAATACAGCGGTGGCTTCACCTTGCATAATCAGCAACTTACAATTAAACGTACTGAGCTGTTGATTAATATCTTGTAAGGATTGCCAAATAAAGCGCCAATGACGAATGTCATAATGGGGATCATCCAATAAAATAGGCTCAATTATGTAAAGCAGTAATACCGGATTGCCCTCAGCTGAAGCATTAAAAAGAGCTTCATGATCTCTAAGCCGTAAGTCCCGTTTTAACCACACCAAATTAACTTTATCAGAGACCACATCGTCAATCTTATTAATTGGCACTATTACTGTTCACTACTGTTCACTGCCTAACCATTTATCTCTGAACACAGACTGGGGATCATAGGTAGCTGTTTGTTTGGCTAAATCAAAACGTCTATGACCACGAGGATCGGCGCCAACGCCTGCTAAGTACTGCCAATTTCCCCAATTACTGGCGACATCATAATCAATTAACTGCTGTTCAAAGTACGCAGCACCATAACGCCAATCTAAGCCCAATTCATGCACAAAACAGCTGGCAACAAGCTGTCTGCCACGGTTTGACATGTAACCTGATTGCTCGAGTTGACGCATACAGGCATTCACAACGGGATATTCGGTCATGCCTTCACACCAGCGAGTAAACGTTTGTTGATTAAACTCAGATAAAGGTGCTACTTGTTGGATCCCAGAAAAATGGAATAACTTGGCTTGGTGTTTAGCTAGATACCACTGAAAATATTCGCGCCATAACAATTCAAAATAAAGCCAGTAGGTAGAATCATTCGCTCCGCGCTGGGCTTCGTATTGTTTAATAGTGTGATAAACCGTTTTTACCGACAAACAACCATTAGCCAACCATAAGGACAATTTACTGGAGCTGTCCCAATCATCGAGTGCGTTACGAGTCTGTTTGTATTGCCTGATTAAATCAGTACCAAACAAATAGTTATTTAACTGTGCAGCAGCCGCTTTTTCACCACCTGTAACCACGCCTTTAGTCAGTAATTGTTGTGGTACCTCAGGTGAAGGCTCTATCGCATTTGGAAGCTGTAAAAGTGCTTCTACGGGCGCATCGATTGCAAGGCCCTCTACTTGCTTTCTAAAAGGCGTAAAACTTTTCGGTAAATCATCAAGTTCAAAAGGTAAATCGTTGCGAGAAAAAAGTGAATAGCCAGTTTCACTGATGAACTTAACTTGAGGGCAAGCATTGTGTAATGTTTTTAGGGACTTTTGCTCATAAACACCCGGATGCCAGTCAGAACCCAAATGGGTCACTTTGTATTTGTGAACTAATTCGCTCAAAGCACTATGGGATGGAGTATCTAAAACGAGTAGATATTGTTTCTTATGCCTTAGGGATGCATCTAGCGCCAATACACTTTGGTGTTCAAACACCTCCTTTAGCTTACTGGTATTCCCTGCACAAAAACTACCTTGAAGCTCTTTAGTATAACCTTGAACATAAACGCAAATAAGCCAGTCAACTTGTTCGCACAATTTGTTAAAAGTTGGATTGTCGGTCAAACGCAAATCGTGTCTAAACCAATATAATCCGGTTGTAATATTTGTTTTCATTTCATAATTATGTGTTTTGCGTAAAATAGGATCATAAAATTAAGGATTTTTGATTAGCCACACACGATTCGTGTTTAATACATTTGCTGAAAACGTTACTGACAATGAAACCTTAAAGGCTTACAAGCCTGAAGAACTCACAACCATTCAATTTAGCACAGCTCATTTAACGTCACTAAAAATGAACCCCAAGGACTCAAGCGAAAGGAATAGCTTAACCAATGTTAGAGCTTGGAGATCAGCTTGCTGCTAGCCTGCTAATTTTTCTGTCACCAGAACGCTCTAGGCTGGAATACCATTCGTAAAATTTAAACATTTAAGGTGTTTTTTTAGAGAATAGTTTATATCCGCTGACATCCATTATTACGGGTTCAGGGTCTGCTGTGCACTTCCGAAATAAGCTTGTCGATGGTAAACTGGGATTAGTTGATAGTGACTCGCATCCCGAAGGCGTTAGCTTTCTAAATGAACAGGCACTATTTAGCAACTTACAGCTAACGCGCGACAGTGTTAATATTTTGATAGGGTTTGATGCAAATATTGCTACCTAGCAACACACTCAATTTGGTATCTACCCCTGACAGTCACGTTAGACTACTGTGATACCAAAAACTGAACGGGTTTTCATCATTGGGAGCAACTATCTTATCGGCGGCTCAATGTTAATTAACTAAAACAATTATATGGACTGACTAACTATTCTGTTTCAATATTTAGCTCCATGAATGGATATTATCTGATGAAAAATACCGTAGCCTCTCTGTTAAATCAGCAAGCCCAGTGCGTACTCGCCACCCTCGGGGATAAAGAGCTAGCGTTACATCTAATGGCCTATGCTATCTCAACAGATTTGGATGAAATCTACCTTGCATCGCTCGAAAACACCCAAAAAGTAAAAAACATGCGTGCTAACCCCAATGTCACCTGTCTTTGGGATAATCGCACAGGCAAAAACGCCGATCATATCGCGGGCTTAGCCATGAGTGGCTTTGGCAAGGCCAACGAACTGTCAGGTGAGCCTGCTCGATCGGCGCAGCGATTGTTACTGCAACGCAATGCGACCTTAAAACCACTGTTATTAGAACAGAGTGTGGTTATTTTTGCGCTTCAAATTGATCGTTACCAGTGGGTAGAAGGCTATACTCGGGTGAAAATCTATAAACCAGAAAAATCTTAAGAACTACCACCAGCCAATTACCCGCAGCAACTAACCCTGAGAGAAGATTTGAGGTGTGTCATTAATTATTCTTTTGGGACAAATGCAGATACAGCCTCAATGCCCTTAGCAATAAAGCGATACTGATAATGATAGCAAATATATAATACAAGTTGCCGGCCATATCCGACTGACTTGACTTAACGCTTTACAGGGCGATGGCCTGCACCATCAGGTCACCAAACCCCCAAACTAGGGTGCCGCTTATTAACAATGAAATTTCTAGCACCCCCACAGACATGCGTAAGTCCTGTATGGCTAAGTTAAGTCGTTGATCGTGATCTGCATTTACCTGATCTATGCCTAGCGCAATCTCTGAATCACCTAATTGTTTGGCTTTCAATTGTCTTAGTTCTTTATTGCGTATCCAGCTTGCTCGTCGAGATATAAGCTTCTCATGAAAAACGACACCAATACTGGACCATACGCCCAGCACAACAACAAGACATCCTGACCGAGAGAACCATTCAGCTTGCAACCAAGCAAGATTAGTCAAATAAAGACCTAATGCAAAACAGATTAAGGCCAGAAACCAATACACAAAACTACTAAAATTATTTTTTTTACTTAGATTAATTACAGCCAATATTTTTTCTCATTAATTGAAGGAACAATTCTTCCCTTTTAGATACTAGTCAGAACAAACCAATAGTATAATGTTGAGTAATATAAATACTAGGGCATACCCTTGGAGATTTACCCAATGTTAAAATCAATAAAACTAGTTATGTTAGCTCTAACTATTAGTTTTAATGCTTCAGGAATACAATCGGACGACCCTTATGTGTTTGTTAAAGATGTAGCCTCTGCCACTTTCGCTAAGATGAAACAAGATCAATCCATAATAAAAAATGATCCTAGAGCCTTGAGGCAAATTGTAGAACAACAGTTAATGCCCAATGTCGATCATGTTTATGCAGCTCTGAGTGTTTTGGGTACGCAAGCAAAAAATATCCCCCGTGAAAAGTTAGATCTTTTTTTTGAGCAATTTAGATTGTACTTGTTGACCACTTATTCCAATTCGTTAAGTAGTTACACCAATCAAGTGGTTGAATTTGAACCCTCTAGACCTATTGAAAGTAAAAAAATTGTATCTGTCAAAGCACTTATAAAGGAATCGGGCAAACCAGATATCAACATTACTTTCCAAGTACGTCGTAATAAAGAAAACCAATGGAAAGCATTTGACTTAGTGGCTGAAGGTATAAGCATGGTGCAGTCAAAGCGGGCTGAATTTGCGCCAATGATCAGGCAAAAAGGCATTGATTCGGTTATAGAATTCATGCAAGAAAAAAGTGCGAAACAATCTAAAACAGCTACATAATCAAATTTACACACCTCTATGAATATTTACTGAGGTGGTAAAGACACCCTCAGTACATTATTCAAACTGTTTATTCACATGCATGGTCTTTTTTACAACACAGATAGTAATCATTGCCACTTATTTTAAATGAGCCAAACATCTAAAGTAATGTTGTGGGCATTGGATATTGACAGAAGCGTATCGATTATTTCATCCACAAATGAGCATCGTTATGACCCTACAGATGCTAATGGGTTTTCATGGTTTCATATTCAAGCGGATGCACCAGACTCTAAACAATGTTTGCAAAATGAAATTATAGACGCGTTGTGTACCTCTGAAACTCGTCCTAAAGCGATGCATTTAAGTGATGGAATGTTGCTGTATCTCCGTGGCATTAATCGTAATCCTGATGCAGATCCTGAAGACATGGTGTCGTTACGTTTATGGATCAGCGATAAGATGGTCATTTCTGCTAGACGTAAAGACCGCAAATTATTATCGGTACAAGATGCAAAAGAAGAATTAGAACATGGCAGAATTACTCGGTACTCAAGAGCCTAAGGCATTTTTATATTTAGTCACTGCGATGCTTCTATTGGCCATAATGTTGCTAATAAGCATGTTATGGAAAAAGTGGTTTTAAGTATTTTATTTGGAAGTAGAGACTTAAATACCACCCAGTGAAATTCTGTTAAATGAGTTATATTGAGTATGCGTGTAAATTCACAGTTCAAAACAAAGAATTGGCTGTGATCAAAACATGTGGCGTTTTATGTTGCCCGCTCTAATACCTCATTATAAAGTGGTGTTGTTTGATTATGTAGGCTCTGGTAAATCTGATATATCCTATTATGATCAAACGCGTTACAGCTCACTAGAAGGTTATGCTCAAGATATTCTGGATATTTGTGAAGCGCTACATTTGCGGGATGTCACTTTTGTGGGTCACTCAGTCAGTTGCATGACCGGTCTCATCGCTTCAATCCAAAAACCCACAGCGTTTAGCCAGTTGATTATGATTTGCCCCACGCCTTGTTTCTTAAATTTTAAACCTGATTATATTGGAGGGTTTGAAAAAGCTGATCTAGAAGAACTCATCGACTTAATGGACAACAATTATATTGGTTGGGAAAATTACCTCGCACCTCTGGTTATCGGTGCAAATAATTCTGAAACACTAGTGGCTGAGTTATCAGGTAGCTTTTGTTCGAGCGACCCTGTAGTGGCGAAAACATTTGCAGTGGCGACATTTTTTCCGATTACCGCCACCTATTAAAAGAGGCGAAACACCCAGTATTAATTTTTCAAAGTAGTCAGGATGCCCTTGCATCCACCGATATTGGAGATTATATGCTGCAACAATTACCTAATGCGACATTAAGGCTTATAGAAGCTGAAGGGCATTGTTTACATATGACTCATCCAGACATCATCAACCAAGAGTTGCAAGACTACATTGACTAACAAGGCCATATTTATTGGAGCTTTTTCAATGCATCAAAACGCAACAAACTTTATAACGAACTGATAGCCACTCGAAAGAAGTTAGAAGTTCATGCTAAGGCTTTAACGTTAATGGCATCAACAGATTACCTAATACTGATGTAAATACTGCCAATCTGTTTGCTAAGCAACTACATAAATTAGTATCAACAATACAAGTCAACAACACCCCCAATAACGGTCAGCATAGGGATCACTATGAGCGATGGTAGTCAAAATCTACATCGTTTATCTCAACAAGCTGATGCCGCGCTTTATTTGACTAAAAATAATGGCCGAAATAGAACCGAGATTTACACGCAAACATCAGATTTTTAAAACCCTACAGCCAATTAGTTAGCTTAAATCCGATACCTAACCTATGGGCATGATGGTTGTAATAAATCAGACTTTCGCCATAGCCATTAAAGTATTCTATGTACCCCTGAATACGGTCGTTAATAGGAAATGACCAACCCAGTTGAATAGCCCCCCTATTATTATCGCTGCGTAAATTGTTTCTAAGCATAAATTCTAACGAATGCTTATCAGAGATACTCCACAGCCCACCTATTTCACCATAACCCATGTACCTTTCAATATCGGGATTATCGTCTCCTGAGGGATCCAGTGCTGTTTTTTTATCATTTTCAGGCAGTCTATACCAGGTTCTAAAGCCCCATAACACGTTATCAGCTGGGGCAAAAGCAAAACCTAGGATAACTCTATTCCAACTGCGTGATAGCTGTCCTGTTTGGCCATTTGATTGATGATTAAATGACAAGGTGGTTTGTTCAACAGGCAAACCCAATAACGACCAAGCATGGTGATAATTGAATATCACTTCTGGTTCATAATTAGTCTCTCGAAAAGGTGCCGAAATATCACTATTATAGGCTTGCCACCAGCTGGTTGTGGTAAAAGCAAATTGTAAGTCGAGATCTCTAAAGATTAGGTCTTGCATAAACAAATATTTCAAAGAAACTTGAAACTTAATTTCAACATCATCCAGTTTATTGCCTACTGGGGTGCCTATGTAGGGCTCTTGATTAATACTGGTCAAGCTTGCTGGCAACACAAAGTTAGGTCTATGAGGAACGATCGCAAAGCGGTTTCTGGATGCTTGTTTTTCTAACTCGACCCGTTGTTTAAATAAAGTGGGCTCTATCTCTAAGCAACTTTCCCGTAATTCACCCAAGGTTTGCTTTGGATCAGCTTGTTTCAAACCCTCTAATAGACAGCTTTCGCTGCTACTTTGCGGACCTAATTCTAATTCATCGCCATGTGCATAGTTAATAATCCACGCAGCTGACGAAAATAGCACTATTGTTTTTATCACTCAGTGAATTTCCCAATGTAGAAATGTTGGATTAATTATTCACTGGTATGTTGCCAGTACCTGAGGCGAATGCAATGAGTAATCCAGTATCACCAGTATAGCGAACGGAATGGTTGTGATGCACGTTGAGAGATGGAGCGCGAGCTTTAACGGGCGCAACAACAGATATCCGATATGAGCGCCCAACCTTCCCCCCAAGCCAAGAACAATTGAGCCTGATTTTTCCTTTTTCTGATCACCTATTTTGACTAAATCGATGTTTACTTAGTCAAACCAATGCCGAGTTCTGTTTACAAAGTACACCAAAGACAACATCACAGGTACTTCAACCAGCACCCCGACCACCGTGGCCAAAGCCGCTCCAGAGTGCAATCCAAACAACGAAATAGCCACTGCAACCGCCAACTCAAAAAAGTTAGACGTGCCAATCATACTGGCGGGCCCAGCAATATTGTGGGGAAGTTTAAGACGTATCGCAAAAAAGTAAGCAATAGCAAAAATGCCATAAGTTTGAATTATTAGCGGAATGGCAATTAATACAATGGTCTGCGGTTCAGTCAAAATAGTCTTTGCTTGAAAACCAAATAACAACACCACCGTGCCTAACAAACCCAGCATAGACCAAGGTTTGAGTGCAGCGACAAAGCTGTCTACATTTTTGTGCTCTGGTGTTTCCACTGCTTCAGCGGCATTTTTATCTAACAAAGACCGAGTCAATGCGCCGGCAATCAAAGGTAATAGCACATACAACAGCACTGAAATAAGTAAGGTATTCCAGGGTACTTGAATATCACTGACACCCAGTAAAAGTGCAGTTAATGGCGCAAAGGCAAAAATCATAATGATGTCATTAATCGAGACTTGCACTAAGGTGTAGTTGGCATCGCCCTTGGTCATTTGGCTCCAGATAAATACCATTGCGGTACAAGGTGCCACACCCAACAAAATCATGCCTGCAATGTATTCGTTAGCTGATTGTGGGTCGACCCAATCGGCAAAAAAACCTTTAAAAAACAACCAACCTAATGCCGCCATAGTAAAAGGCTTGATAAGCCAATTGATAACAAGGGTTAAGGCCAATCCCTTGGGCTTTTTACCTACATCTTTGATTGATGAAAAATCGATTTGGATCATCATGGGGTACACCATCAACCAAATTAGTACCGCCACCACTATATTCACGTGGGCATACTCTAAACTTGCCACTAATGAGAAAAAGTCTGGAATAATACTGCCCAACACCACACCGATGATGATGCTGATACCAACCCAAACAGATAAATAACGCTCAAATAATCCCATCTATTTGCTCCTTTATGCTTTTATGCTTTTATGCTTTTATGCTTTTATGCTTTTTATGATCTTATGATTTTGTTTAACGTTAGATAACACGTTGATTAACGCGCTGACTAACTTGCTCAGCTGATTCCACCCGCTCTGAATAACGGTCGACCAAATAGTCACTGTTGTCTCTGGTCAGCAATGTGAATTTCACCAGTTCTTCCAACACATCCACAATGCGATTATAAAATGGCGAAGCTTTCATACGGTCGTTGTCATCAAATTCCATAAAGGCTTTGGCTACTGACGACTGATTAGGAATAGTCAGCATACGCATCCAGCGCCCCAAAATACGCATTTGATTCACCGCGTTAAATGACTGCGAACCACCACACACCTGCATCACCGCTAGGGTTTTTCCTTGAGTGGGCCTAACCCCCCCTATATTCAGCGGTACCCAATCAATCTGGCTTTTCATAATGCCGGTCATGGCCCCATGGCGCTCAGGCGAGCACCATACTTGCCCCTCAGACCAAATCATCAGTTCACGCAGCTCTACTACTTTTGCATGTGTCGCTGCGTCGCCATCTGGTAAAGGCAAACCGGTTGGATCAAAAATCCGCGTCTCGGCACCCATAGCCTCTAACAAACGGGCCGACTCTTCTACCACCAATCGGCTAAACGACCGGGTGCGTAATGAACCATACAGCAACAGTATTTTGGGTTTATGTTGAGCACTTTGCTGGGTGAAATCTTGCACTTTAGGAGTCTGAAATTGGGTGCTATCAAGGTTCGGCATAACCGGATTAGAAAGTGACATCAACTTGCCCCTAAATTAGCAAGCGCAGCTTTGAAAGCAACCTTGTCTTTTACATCAACGTCGAGGTTAAGCAATTGTTCTACTCTTTGTTTAATATCTTCGATAGTCGCCCTGAAAGCTTCGGCAATGTGTGCCTCAGACCCTTGTAACTTAGAAGGATCGGCTAAGCCCCAATGAACTTTTAAGCTTTTACCGAACCACACTGGGCAGGTTTCAGCGGCGGCAGAGTCACACACAGTCACCACTAAGTCTGGCGCAAATTGTTCAAAGTCATCCCATGATTGGCTACATAAACCCTCGGTTGAAATATCCGCTTGCTGCAAATATTTAATCGACAATGGATGCACTTCACCTGCAGGTTGACTACCAGCACTTCTCGCAGTTATTTTGCCCGCAGAAAATTGGTTGGTGATTGCTTCTGACAAAATACTACGGCAACGGTTATGGGTACAAATATATAAAATTTTCATTTGAAAATATTCCATCTCAGTCATACGGTTAACAACAATTATCTAATTGTTTTGCCGTATCTAGGTGAGTTAACGATTCGTTTAAGAATTGATAATTGTCTTTGGCGGTAAGCTTAAGCACCTCAACCGACCATTTAGGCAAGGCTTGATCAAGTTGATAGAACACCCATTTTCCACGTCTTTGATCAGACAGAATTCCACATTTACGTAGTTCTGCTAAATGTCGTGACACCTTAGGCTGGCTTAACTGCAGTGCACTGATTAAATCACACACGCACAACTCACCTTTAAGTGTGATCAATAACAAACACTTCAAACGTGTGTCTTCAGATAAACATTTATAAAAGGCGACGGGGTTCATAAAAGTAGGCTCAACTCAATACATATGAAATATCATATATATGATATTTCATATGTCAATCAAAAAGCGAGGCGACGAGTTCTTTAGAAAGACGTAGAATAGCAACCTTGTTATTAAGGTTGCATCAATGTCTCAAAATTTACCCTACTTAGCCCACTACCCTGCTCATTTACAGAACGATATTCGTCGCTTAGTTGATGCAAATACACTAGGTGAATGGTTGCGAACACGTTATCCAAGCTTACACAAAGTGGCTAACGATAATGACTTACGTGATTACACTATGTCATTAAAAAATCAATATTTGAAAAAAACAGCGCCACTGAGCAAAGTGATATACGACAGCAAAATTCATATAGTCAACCACGCTTTAGGCTTACACAGCTATGTATCACGGGTACAAGGCGGCAAGTTAAAAAGTAAAAATGAATTACGCGTTAGCACCTTGTTTAAAAATACCCCAGACGCGTTTTTAAATATGATCGTGGTGCACGAATTAGCCCATCTAAAAGAAAAACAACACAACAAAGCATTTTACCAACTATGCCAGCATATGCTGCCTAATTATCACCAAATTGAGTTTGATGTCAGAGTATATCTGACTGAGCTAGAACGCACAGGTTGGGTATTTGTTATATCCAAGACATGATTTTATTATGTTTTAGTATTGTGTAATGCTGTTATCTATAAACAATAAAGTCTTTATTTCCAAAAAAAATGCGCAATAAGGTTATTGGGCACTCCACTTTAGACATATATAGCGATGCAAAAGCTGTAATTTTCCTAGTACAAGATAAATTAGCTTTCGAGCAAGGCAAAGCCGAAACCACAGAACAAATAATCTTTCCAAGCGGTGAAATCCGTACCTTGTTTATCACCAAAACGCGCTTTGAAGATGACGAAGGCAAAACCTATTTATTAGGTGTGGCAAGAGATGTGACCGAGCGAGAAGCCTTAATTGAAAAGTTAAAGAAGTCGAATAGCGACCTTGATGAATTTGCTTACATAGCCTCCCATGATTTTAAAGCGCCATTAAATGCCATCAAGCGTTTGGTGTCATGGATTGAGGAAGATGCCAGTGAAGTGTTGCAAGGAGATAGCCTTATCAGACAATTTTATTATTGATGTAGATGACACGGACCTTGTATTACCAAAAGTACCCCTTGCTCTAGTACTTACCAACCTTATATCTAACGCGATAAAACATCTGGGCATGACTTTACCCAAAGTGGTCATGACCTGCGATGCCTTAATTGACATTTTATCCACAGCTGGCACGGGTTTAGCGTATAGTGGCAAATCACAATTCATTAACCTGTGACATCTAATGGACTATCAATTTTCTCATGATATTTTAGGCCACCCCGTAGCCACCTGCGAGCTTGAGAGTGAAGCTTTTGGTGATTGGTTAAGTAATGAAATCGCACAAGATACGGGGCAAATCACACTGTTACTCAACACTATCCAGCAGCTTCAAACCTATCAACTTTCTCATTACCAACACAATGGAAAGGAATACCATTTAGTGTTTGATAAAGACGAGGTTGAACTGATTCTAAATAATAATCATATCCAAGAGATGACACATTCAGAAGACGAAGACGAAAGCCAAGAATTAAGTGATTTACATATTCAATCAGGCTGTGGCTTAGCCGATTTTCATATTTTACTGCAAGCTTGGCAGACGTTTGTTAGCTAATACTCATGACATAACTAGACCATCCGGTCTAACGCACTACTGTGGTGATTTCATAAGTATGCTTCACAAAGACCGTGCAACTATCGGTTATTTTGCCCTGCAAAAAAATATAACCCACTGTTTTTAAAAAATAAAATCACTGGCCTAATATTTGCTAAATACATGCCAACGAGGGGTCTGTCTTCGAGAGGTAGGGACTGATCAAGGCGTACTAACGACTCCTGATTGCCAAAAATAACAACCAATAGTTATCAAGGCAGAAGACAGATTCACTCAAAAAGCAGAAGCGCCGAATCATAGCAATATGAGTCGGCGCTTTTTGTTTTTAATAGTGGTTGCTATTAAAGCTCACTTAGATCCATCACAACCCAGCCATTAATAAAAATATTTCTAGGCCTGACAGCCGCATAAATAGCACTAGACTCGTACAACTCTGCTATCTGTGCAAAACTCAATTCCAAGGTTTCTTTACGGTAGTAGTTTTTATGTAATGCTCTGTCAGCCTTCACATGTTTTGTGGGTGACAACCTTTTAGTCTGAGCCACATTGCCTACTTTAAA
>Ga0307492_10000146_pt1 | contig 31722 bp, 1 predicted proteins | sample SI3LmetaG_FD_202365 | JGI IMG/M metagenome (GOLD analysis project Ga0307492, IMG submission 202365) | Sea-ice brine microbial communities from Beaufort Sea near Barrow, Alaska, United States - SI3L | ecosystem: Environmental > Aquatic > Marine > Coastal | place: USA: Alaska | collected 2017-05-06 | reverse complement strand
CTGTCGATTGGAGGGTTGATGCGGCCGGGGAGGGGGTAGGAGGTAAACCAGGATTGTCACACGAAGCGACGATTTGGGCTGGTCGTCGGACTGTCCCGCCTCGTGGGGTCCTCGTGGCGCTGCATACCACTCTGTACAGGCTCACTGTGAGGGCTGTCGTGGTTTGGGTTGGTGACGCCAAGGGGGCGGGTGTGAGTAAATTTTGGCTTGCAGTGTTTGATAAGTGGCTGATGGTGCGTGGGTGGGGGTTAGCTGGTTGGTTATTTAGGTTGTCAGTTGTTGCGTTCAAGGTGCATCTGTCACATCTTGCACCTCGCGTCTATCCGTATATTCCAATTCCGGCGATCGACTGTGATATCATGCGAATGCTTTCTATACTGAGATGTGTCACACTCTGTGTGATGCTCGGTGACGCGGTCGCGTTATATGGCAGATGTACTGTTCCGAGTACATCCACAGAGGTTGGTTGTCCAATAGGGTATTACGATGGGAATACGAATGTTGTAAGTGCGTGTTTCGAAAATGTCCAGTTGTATTCTAACAATGCCCTCGAGACGGCGTATACAACGAGTGTGTGCCAATGGCAATGCAGTACTGGATATTCAACTCTAACATCTGAAAGTTATGGAATCGGTTCGTGTCGTCAGTGTGATCCTGGTTTCTATGCACTTGCAGGTACAGGTTGTGTGCGATGTCTGTTTGGTGACGCGTCCATAGACGACTCGCACTGTGAAGTAACCACATGTCCTGCTGGATACAAAACCACACCGTCGCCATCGGGGCAGTATTCGCCATTCAAATGTGCTATATGTGATTCGAACACCTATTCGGACGCGCCGAGCACAACGTCGACATGTACGGCATGCCCGGTGCTGAATGGGGTATTGACAAATACGTGGAATTTGGCGTCTCGTGAATATTGCAGATGTGGATCGCTTGCCCATGCCACTTCATGGTCTGCACAAACGTGCACCCCGTGTGGAATCGGCGCCACTTCGTGGGGCGTCCCGAACGGGATAGGTGAAATTCCGTGTCGGTGTGACACGGCAAATAATTATGTGGGTACATGGACCGCAGGCACACCCAATGGCTGTGCGCGTGAGTGCGGCCCGGGCACATTCGTCGACGACAATTCATGTCCAGTGTGCCCAGTCGACACATACAAACCTGACACGTCGGCTTCGGAATCGTGTACGTCATGTGACAGTGGAGCGACAACTAATGGACTGACTGGGCGAACGTCGTGTTTTTGTCCGGGGGGGTTTCATGTGTCTGGTGCAGGTGGTTCGTGTACAGCGTGTGCAGTTAATTATTACAAACGCGGGACAACACAAGACACGTCGTGTACTGCATGCGTTGCAAGTTCATCCTCCTGCACTTATTCAAGCAGATCTTATTGTGAGTGTGATGCCGGTCGTGTGAACGACTGGAATGCCGATGTGGAAATCGCTAACCCCGGAACCTCGTGTCAGTTGTCATGTATGGCTGGTACATACAGTAATCCATGTGGTAACGTCCCCATTGACGGCTCAAGCTGTGTGACATGCCCAGCACACAGCACGTCGTCGGCAGGGGCGTCATTCTGCACGTGTGCGCCTGGGTGGACTGGAGGGTTGGCGACGGTGTCGGACGCAGGCGGAAACACGCAGACGTGCACTCAGAATACTTGTCCATCCGGTCAATTTCACACAGGCTCGGCATGCGCATCGTGCTTGGCGGGGACTGCAAAGACTGGAGACAATTTCGATACCTCGTGCCCCGCGTGTGGCTCTACCGAGTATCAGCCCAATACCAACCAGGCCACGTGCATCGCATGCGGCACCGGCGCTGTCAATAGCGCAAGCGCTACTGCCTGCATCTGCGACTCAAACAACGCATTCGTTGGAACATGGGTCGCCGGTGGCACAAATGGCTGCCTCAAGCAGTGCCCGGCTGGTACGTTCGTGAATTCCGCACAAGTAGGAACCTGTACCACGTGCGCTGGCGGCTCTGCGCAGCCCGGCACAACAACAACACTCGCAGTGACATGTCCATTGTGTGTGTCTGGAACGTACGCCAGTGGAAATGGAAATACAGCATGCACCTCGTGCGGAACCGGTGGGACGACCACCTCGACCGGCTCGGCCTCGCACACGCACTGTCTCTGTTCCTCTGGCAATGGGTTATTGGGAACCGTTTGCGCTGCGTGCGCTGCAGGGACATACAGCAGCGTCAACACCAACGATCCGTGTATTGTCTGCTCGGCGACCGGGTTCGTCACACTCACTGCCTCGACGTGTGCGGGCTGTGGGACCGGAAGCTACAAGACCAGTTCATCGGCATGCCAAGTGTGTCCGGGTGTTACCCCGGACACGGCAACAACCGCGTCAACCTCGATCTCTGCGTGTCGGTGCGGGACTGGAGAGGGGTGGGTGAATTCCGCAACCGGGTGTGCGGCATGCACTGTCGGCTTTTACAATAATGCCAACGACCAGACCGGGTGCACCACATGTGGTACTGGTGCGACCAGTGTCACTGGCGCGACCATCTGCACGTGCGACAGCAACAACGCCTTCACCGGGACGTGGATCACCGGCGGCACAAACGGCTGCCTCAAGCAGTGTGGCAGTGGACAGAAGCGGTCTGGTGCGACATGTGTCGCGTGTGACGCTGGTACCTACAAGACCGGAACCTCGACATCCACGGTCTGCACCACATGCGGCACTGGTGCGACCAGTGTCTCTGGAGCGTCCATCTGCACGTGCGACAACAACAACGCCTTCACGGGAACGTGGGCGACCGGCGGCGCAAACGGCTGCCTCAAGCAGTGTGGCAGCGGCCAGCAGCGGTCTGGGACCTCCTGTATCGCGTGCTACTCTGGCACCTACAAGACCGGAACCACTACCGCGACCGCGTGCACTGCGTGTCCCGGACTTTCGACGACGGTATCCGCTGGCACGACGTCCATGGCTGGCTGTGTGTGCGCCGTCGGGACTGGGTTCGTGACACCGCCGACAACTCCCGTTGTCACAAATGGCGACTTTGCCACCGGTGCAAGTGGATTCACAAATTCCCCGGGATACATTCTTGCGCTTACGGCCGGTAACGACGCGAGTATCGTCGGTTGGGCGACAGGCGGTGCGGCCCACGTTGGGATTGGCGGTGGTGTGGCCGGGCATGTCGGTGTCTTTGTGAACAACGGCGCGGACGTGACCGAACAGGTGTTCTTGCAGGATCCGGTCGGTGGTCCAGGAGGGGATTCGTCTATTTCGCAATCGATCGCGTCGCTTCAGAGCGGGGCGGAATACTTGCTCACGTTCGACTACAACGAACGTGACGAGAGTGCCGGGAGCAAGGGTTCTCTTGTAACGGCAACTATTGCCGGGGCGACGTTTCGGGATCACGACAATTCTCCGGTACAGACGCAGTTGAATTACAACGTCGCGTACAGAATGGCCAGTCTTGTCTTCACGGCCACTGCGTCCGCTGAAACTCTCACGATCACCGGCGCGGGAAACGTAGACGGGCGCACGGTTCTCGTTGACAATGTACAGGTGACCGCGGTCGGGTGCACCGCGTGTGGCGCTGGAGACGCAAGTACCGCCTTTAGTAATGCAGGCTGTGTGGCATGCGGGCCAAACACGTACTCGTCTGGGACCGAAAACAAACTGTGTCGGTCATGCCCCGGCGGCTCAACCGCTGTGGGGTCCGGAAATCAGATCGCCGACTGTCTGTGTGCAGCAGGAACTGCATGGGAGACAGCAGCTTCAGTTGTCGTCTCGAATGGTGATTTCGAAACAGACGTGTTTACAGTGGGCGCTGGTTATGTATACGACAATACGGAAATCACCGGGTGGGGTGTGAGCAACCCGACTCGGGTTGGCTTGAACGGTGCGACACTCACTGTGTTCAACGACAATGGCATTGCGTCTGGCTGGCATGTATTTATGCAAGACACCGGTGGCATCCCACAGTTCATCACACAGACGATAACAGGGCTTGTGGTTGGGGTTGAGTATCACCTGACGTTCAAGTACAACACCCGGTCGGCGGTTTCGGTTAGTGCCGCCAATCCCGCCAAGATCACCGTGAACATGGCAGGCGATACGGTCCATATTGCCATTCCAGGGTCGGTGAACCACTACGGCGTTAGGACACTTCCATACCGAGTGGCATCTGTCCGGTTCGTCGCGAGTGCTACGTCCTCCGAGTTGAAATTGACTGCAACGAGTACTTCTGGCGACCAAACAATTCTGATCGACGATGTCGCCATCGCGCCAATTGGCGGTGCGTGCGCGAATTGCGGTCCTGGCTTTGCGAGTGCAGCAAACGACCACAATGGCTGCACGCAGTGTGGAGTCAACACCTACTCGTCTCAAGCGGCAAACACAGCGTGTGTCTCGTGTGGTACGGGAGGCACGTCTCCCAGCGCGTCCGCGAGTGCCAGTGCCTGCTTGTGTGCGATCGGGCATGGCTTTGCGACCTCTGCGTGCGCTGTGTGCAGTTCGACGCAGTACAGCGCCGTCACCACAAACGCAGCGTGCGAGTCGTGCCCTGCAAACAGTGTTGGGGGTGCTGTGGCTTCGTGTACATGCGCCGCCGGGTATGGCGCCCCTGCTACCCGAATCTCTGGTGGGGTGTGTCCTTTCACTCCGACACAGCACAATTTACGTTTGGACCAACAGCCATCTGGGACAACTGCAGCAGGCGCGGCACTCGCAGTTGCGCCCAGGGTGTTTCTGCAGATAACAGCCGGTGGCGACATCAACACGGCCTATAATGTCGCTGTCACAGTCGCACTCGCCGTTCCAAATGGGGCTGTGCTCTCTGGGACAACAGTCCAGACCACTTCAGCTGGAGCGGCGACGTTTGCGTCACTCGCAATAGACAAGACTGGGACGTATACACTGACATTCACCAGCGGTGCAATCACCTCTGCGGCGTCGACGGCCATTGTCGTTGCGGCCGGCGCCGCGGCCGAACTCATCCTGACGACCGCGCCCACAGCGAGCTCTGTGTCACAGGCGGTGTTTGCACAGCAGCCCGCGGTCACCCTGCAGGACGCAAGCGGAAACCAGAACCCGTCCAATTCCATCATCGTGACAGTGAGCCTTACCGCGGCGACCGGTGCACTGAGCGGGGCGACAACGGCCACGGCGAGCGGTGGCGTTGCGACGTTCAGTGGGCTAAGTATCGATCTGGTCGGGACTGACAAAGTCTTGACGTTTTCGAGCGGGGGGCTGACGGTGTCGGTGAGCTCTTCCATGACAATTACACGCGGAGTTGCGGCTGGTTTTGCAATTACACGACAACCAATTGACCTGGATACCTTCCAGATTATGTCCCCAGGGCCACAAGTCACACTCCAAGATGCAGCCGGGAATACGATCACAACGGACTCCACTTCACAAGTTCTCCTCTCTCCAGGTTCAAAGGTGCCTCCGGTTGGGACATTGACTGTTGCACTCGTGGCTGGTGTCGCTTCGTTCACAGATGTACAATTCGAGGCGCCCCGCCACAGGCAGCTTCTTGATGTCAGCATGCCGATTCCGGGCATCGGTGTCGTGTCACAATGGACAGCTCAGTTCAACATTCAAGTCGGCCCCGGGACGAAGTTGATTGTCGCCACACAGCCGTCGTCCGCGACTGTGTCGCAAACAGTATTTGCAGTGCAGCCGATTGTACACTTCACAGACGCGGGCGATAATGTTTCATATGGCGACTCGACCAGTGTCGTGACTGCCTCGATGCACGCGGTGTACGGTGTGCTGACCGGCACAACGCTTGCGACAGCGGCCTTTGGAATCGCGACGTTCAGTGGACTGCAGATTGATGTTTCCGGCACAGACAAGGTCATCCGGTTCACGACCGGCGCGTCGATCACTGTCGACACTGCGGCATTCGCCATCGCCGCCGGCGCCTCGACCAAGCTCGCACTGACGTCGGCCGCGATTGGTAGCACGTCGTCGCGCGTGCCCTTTGCAGCACAGCCGGTCGTCGCAATCCAAGACGCCATTGGCAACACCGCCAGCACCGACACCAGTGTTGTGACCGTGGCTCTCGCTGTGACCGGCGCTGGGGCGTTGACGACCACCCTCGCGGCCACAGCGGTGGCGGGCGTGGCGACGTTCACGGGCCTGAACATTGACATTGTCGCGACAGACAATGTGTTGACGTTCACGAGTAGCGGGCTGATGTCAACCACGAGCGCGCCATTCGCAATTGTGGCGGCCGCCGCCGCGAAACTCAGTGTGTCCTCGCAGCCGTCGACATCGACCATTTCCCTCGTTGCGTTCGCCGCACATCCCGCGGTGACGCTGTATGATGCCGCAGGCAATACCGCTATCGGCGATTCGACAACGATTGTTTCCGCGGCGATGTCCACTGGGGACGGCGTGCTGGGCGGAATAGCCACAGCCGCGGCAAGTGTGGGTGTTGCGACCTTTTATGGACTGAACATCGACGTGGTCGGCACCGACAAGGTGTTGACGTTCACCAGTGGTGTCCTCACCTCTGCGACGAGTGCGACGCTCACAATCACCCACGCGGCGGCTGCCAGTCTGGCACTGACCCCGGCGCTCGTCGCCACGGCGGTTGCCGACACACCGTTCGCGACCCAGCCGGTGGTCCTCATCCTCGACGCGAGCGGAAATACCGTGACCGACTCTGTGCTTTCCGTCACTGCGTCCATTGCCTTGCCCAACGCCGCCGGGGGGACTCTCTCTGGAACTGCAACGGGACTGTGTCTGGGCATGGGTCTTAGCCGCTTGGCCATTGCCGGCGTCGCAGACTTTGCGGCGACAAACGACTGTGCACTCCGACTGAACTTGGTGGGTGCCTTGTACAAAATCAGATTCACGGCGAGCATTGGGTCTATCGACAGCGCGACGCTCACCATTGTTCACGGCGCCGCAACAAAACTGAGTGTCGTCGTTCAGCCCGGAACCATCACTGCCGTTTCGGCGGTTGTCATGAATCCACAGCCTTCAATCCAGATCCAAGACTCGGCTGGGAACACCGTCGACTATGGCCCTGGTTCGAGCGTCGTCGTGACCGCTGCGATTGGTGACGTTGGCACATCCGGTCTCACCACCACCCTTTTCCACACCGCCGCATCGGGTGTGTTGGCATTCACCGACCTGGAGCTGACGGGTGTCCGCGGCGCACACACTCTGCGCTTCTCGAGTGGAGGACTGACCACGATCGACTCGGACCCGTTCACGCTCACGCACGGCGTCGCAGCGAAACTCGCGGTGACGACATCCCCATCGGCATCGACGGTTTCATTGGTACCGTTTGCACTGGCGCCGATTGTTTCCGTGCATGATTTCCATGCGAATGTGGTTCTTGGTGACTCGACCACTGTCGTGACTGTCGCGCTCACCGCCGTCTCCGGCAGCCTCAGCGGAACGCTGACCGCGACCGCAGCAAGTGGTGTGGTTGATTTTGCGGGGAAGCAACTCGCGATTGATACTGCCGGCACCGACAAAGTCCTCACGTTTACGAGTGGGAGTCTCACGGCGATCGCCACTGCGCCACCCTTCACAATCATTGCCGGTGTGGCGGCGGCGCTGTTGCTGCAAACTGCCCCAACGACATCGTCGTACGGTGGGAAGCCATTCTCAACCCAGCCGGTGGTGCACATTCTGGACGCGTCTGGTAACGTGTGCCTGCTCGACACCAGTGCAGTCGCGGCGAGTTTGACGATTGGCACGGGTGGGTTAATAGGCGCGACCACGCCCAGTGCAGTCGCGGGTGTCGCGACGTTCACCGACCTCGCCATCGCACTGAAAGGGTTTGGCCTTGCGGTGACCTTCAGTCTGACAGGGGCGTCGTCCGTGGTGTCGACTGGCCACAATGTGGTTCTGGGTGACTTTGAAAAGCTGACGATCATGACACAGCCAGCCAACGTCGCTGACCGCACAAATTTCGGCGCGGCGCCTGTTGTGCAATTGCAAGATTTGGGCGGAAACTTGCAGAGTTCGAACTCTGGCACCCTGATCACGGCGACACTGCACGCTGGCACAGGGGTTGTCGTATCGGGGTCGGTGAGTGAAGCGTCGGCGAATGGAGTGGCGACGTTCGCGACGCTGCAACTCACGGGGCTTGCCATTGGTGTCACCCTTCGCTTCCAGACCAACGCCGCTGCGATCACGTCGACCCCGTCCACCGCATTCGACGTCACCTTTGGCTCTCCGACGCAACTCGCGATCACAACCGCACCGTCCGCCTCGACACTGACCGCTGTTGTGTTTGCACAGCAACCCGTTGTTGCGTTGCAGGATGCGAACGCTAACACTGTGACAAGTGACAGCCTGTCCATCGTCACCGTCAGTATCCAGACCGGGAGCGGGTCGATCGCGGGCGCAGCAACCGCCACCCTCGTGTCCGGGGTGGCGACCTTTGGCGGTCTCTCCGTCGTCACTGCCGGTACCGGCAAGGTCCTGCGCTTCACTGGGTATGCATCCGAATTTACTGTCGACAGCGCGGAGGTTGCGATCACACCAGGCCCTGCCACAAAGCTTGGGTTCTCCCCCGCGCTGGTGACGTCTGTGAGCAGCGACAATACTGTCGTCGCTGGCGTTGCGATCCAGGACAGCAACGGCAACACCATCGCCGCCGCGTCTGGGAGCGTGGCAGTGACCGTTGCGACCGCCGGCACAGGGGTAATGACTGTGACCACGCCGGTCACAACTGTCGATGGCATTGCGATGTTCACCGATCTGCGTCTGAACATCGTCGCAGCAGACTATATTCTCACATTCACAAGCGCTGGTGTCACCAGTGCCGTGAGTGCGGCGATCACAGTGACCGTCGGGGGCTCGAGTGGTGTTCGTCTGACGCAGCAGCCTGCCGCTTCAATTGTGTCCAATTCAGAGACTGGGCGGGCAATGGGCGGTCAATACACAGACGCAGCGGGGAATTTGAAGGTGGTTCCGGCCACGAATCGAGTCTATGTTACCCTCGAAGGCACCATCGGCACGATTCGACGCTCCGCTGTCTCCGACCCGCAATTGAACTTCTTCGCTCTGACTTCAGCATCGGCGTTCACGATTCTGGGTGGGTGGAGTGTGGATCTCGTCGGCGCTTCCCATCGGATGAAACTCACGTGGAATGGCGCAACAACCGTGTCCGATCCGTTCGCAGTCACCCACGCGGCGGCGGCACAGCTCGTCGTCGCGACGCAGCCGGGCGCGACAGAGGCGGCTGGAGCCGTGTTCTTGCAGCAGCCAGTCGTCCACGTCACGGACACGGCCGGCAACATCATCACGTCGTACAACGGAGCTGGACTCACTCCCTCTCTTATTGATGGGGCCGGCACGCTGTCGCCACTTGCCGAGGTGGCGTTTGTGGCGGGTGTCGTGTCATTCACCACACTGCAACTCACCACGCTCGGGGCAGACAAACAGCTCCGATTCACATCGGCAACGGTGCTGGCCGCGACGATCGACTCGACTGTGTTTGCTGTTGTTCTTGCACCAGCCAGTGCAGTGGTCATCGCCGCGCCACTGCCGTCCACGGGTGCGACCGCTCTCATGAAGCTCGGCACTCAGCCGACACTCAACCTCGTCGACGCGGGCTCTAACGTCGTCACAACCGACTCGTCGACCGTCATCACCGCCTCGCACCATTCCGGTCCTGTCGGGACTGCCCTGACTGGCGCCGCGACCGTGACTGTCGCGAACGGCGTGGCGGTGTTCACCGACCTGACACTCGATCTGGCCGGGACGCACACGCTGCGGTTCACATCGGCGGGGTTGTCGCATGCAGACAGTGTAGCTATTGTCGTGGTCGCGGCGACGGCGACGCAGTTGCTGTTCGAGACCCCGCTACTGGCGACTACGACTGTGTCGAGTGTTGCCTTTGCACCACAGCCGCGCGTCAAGCTCGCGGACGCCAGTGGGAATCGTATTTTGACAGATGGCACCACGAAAGTCACGGTTGTGTTGAAGAGTGGGCTGAGTGGAACTCTCGCCGGCACTTCGCCACAGACACTCACTGCCGGTCGGATTGACTTTACGGGGCTGTCCCTCGACAAGGTCGGCACGGACAAAGTCCTCCAGTTTTTGACCGGCGGGTTCACGCTCGAGACCAGCCCTGCGTTCACAATCACACACGCGACCGCCGCGAAACTCGGGCTCGCCGTGCAGCCGTCGAGTAGCACGTCGTCCGGCGCGGTGTTTGCCCAGCAACCGGTTGTGGCGGTCCATGACGCGGCGGGGAACACGGTAACTAGCAGTGCAGGCAATGTCGTGACGGCGTCGCTTAACCCGGGTCTGGGGACACTATCCGGAACTGCGACGCAAACGACAGTTGCGGGACTTGCGACGTTCACTGGTTTATCGATCGACGCTGGCGGGACGGACAAAGTGCTGCTGTTCACTGAAACCACCTTTGGCACAACCAGCAGCTCCCCCCTCTTCTCGATCACAGCCGCCGGGCCCGCAAAGCTGTCCGTCAGTGGGCAACCGTCCTCGACCGCGGTGTCGGCCGTTGCCTTTGCGGTGCAGCCCATCGTGCAGCTCCTTGATGGCGCAGACAATATTGTCACGACCGACTCGTCCAGTATCGTGACTGCCGCACTGGTCGCAAGCACGGGAACACTGTCTGGGACTGTCACAAAGCAGCTCACGGCCGGAGTCGCGAACTTTGTCGGGCTCGGACTGGCGGTTGATCTCGCGGGTGCCAAGACGCTTCGCTTCACTGGCCATGCGAGTTCCTTCACCGTGGACACAAATCCTGCATTCGCCATTGTCGCGGGGGCTGCGTCACAGCTTGCGCTGCCTTCTCCGTATGTGATCGTTAACACACCGTCCTTGGTGCCATTCGCGAACCAACCTGTGATTACGCTCCAGGACGCTCATGGAAATACCGTGACTTCCACCTCGACGATCACCGCTTCGCTTGCAACTGGCACAGCTGCGCTCAGCGGCGACACGACCGTGAACATGGTTGCGGGAGTCGCAACGTTCAGTGGGCTTGCGCTGGACAATGTTGGAAGTGGGTATTCCATCTCATTTTCACTGTCGCTGTTTTCCACGACAACGGGCACATTCACCATCACATTCGGCGCTGCGGCCAAAGTGGGTGTAACCATACAGCCAGGCGGGGCGGTGGTCGCGAGCGAGCTCTCGACGCAGCCCATCGTCGCGATCTACGATGCGAGCGACAATGTCGTCACCGACTCCACGCTCGTCGTCACCGCGACACTCGCGGCGGGCACCGCGACACTCACAGGGGCTGTTGCTTCAGCCGCTGTGGCCGGCGTTGCCTCCTTTGCGAGTCTGAAGCTGACGGGCGCGGTGGCGTCGCACACGCTGCGGTTCACGGCGACAATCGGGGTGGCGACCACCGTCGACTCGACGGCATTCGCCCTGACGCATGGCGCCGCCAGCAAGCTGAGTGTGACCACTGAGCCAGGGACTGGAACCGCCAGTTCCGGCGTGCCTCTCCTGCCACAGCCTGGTGTCACCATCCAGGACGTGGCTGGGAACGTGTGCAACACGGGCGGGGACGCAACACTGACACTCACTGTTGTGCGCGCGGCGGGCACGGCGACCCTCGGCACCACGCTCACGCACGTCGCGGAGCTCGGCGTGGCCACATTCACCGACTTGAAATTGACTGGTGTGGCGGCAGCTCACACGCTGCAGTTCTCGAGCGGGTCGGTGACCACCGTCGACTCTGCGACAATCACACTCATTCACGGCGCGGCCACCACGCTCGTATTGGCCACGGCGCCAGCACCAAGCACGGTCTCTGCGGTTTCATTTGCGGCCCAACCTGTTGTCGAACTGCACGATGCGCATGGCAATGTTGCAACAACGGACAGCGCGTCGCGTGTGACGGTTTCGCTCACTGGTGCAGGCACGGGCACGCTCTCGACCACGCTAAGTCAGACCGTTTCAAATGGCGTCGCCACGTTCAGCGGCCTCAAGCTCGACCTCGTTGGCACGAACAAGGTCCTGCGCTTCTCCAGTGGCGGGTTGGTGACGGTCGACAGCGCCTCGCTGACGATCACGCATGCCGCTGCATCCCAGCTGGTTGTCGCCACACAGCCATCCGCCTCCACAATCTCCGCCGTTGCATTCGCCACCCAGCCTGTGGTGGAACTGCGCGACGCCCAGGGGAATGTCGACACAGGCGATGGAGCCTCTGTCGTGACAGTTTCCCTCAAGACGGGCACGGGCGTGTTGGCCACAACCCTCACGCAGACACTCGTGGCCGGCGTGGCGACATTTGGTGGGCTGCAGCTCGATCTCGTTGGCACGAACAAGGTCTTGCGCTTCACGGGCCACACATCCGATTTCACAATCGACACAACCCCTGCACTCACAATCACCATCGCCGCCGCCGCGAAACTCATCGTCGTGACAGAGCCAACGGCGTCAACAGCGGCGGGTGTGGCGTTTGCAACCCAGCCAGTCGTCCAACTTCAAGACACACAAGGCAACGTGCATACAACGACGTCAGCTGGCGTTGTCGTTGCCTCTCTCAAACTCGGCATGGGAGTGCTGACTGCCGTCGACCTCACCAAAACCCTCAATGCCGGTGTCGCCGACTTCGCGGGACGGGGTCTCAAGCTAAATATTGTCGGGTCTGACAAGGTGCTTCGATTCACAATGGGCCAGCTGACCGCGGATACTGCCCCCTTCGCAATCACCAACGCGGTCGCCGCCACGGTAACAGTGACGACACAGCCATCCGGTACCACCGCGTCGCTCGTCGTCTTTGCACGGCAGCCAATCGTGACTATCCAGGACGCCCATGGGAATACCGACGCGAGCGACTCCACTTCGATCGTTACTGCTGCTCTCCGGACCGGGACCGGTGCGTTGACGGGAACCACCCTCGCGACCGCCGCCAGTGGAGTCGCCACGTTCAGCGACCTCAAGCTGGATCTGGTGGGAACAGAGTTCGTTCTGCGCTTCACGGGCCATGCGTCAAGTTACGCAACTGACAGCAGTCCCGCGTTCGCAATCACCCAGGCACCGGCGGCCAAGCTGAGCCTATCGACTGCGCCCGCGACGGTGTCCGCCGTCTCCGGTGCATTGTTTGCGCCGCAACCGGGAATTACGATCCAGGACGCGAGTGGGAACGTGTGCACACTCGATGGCGATGCCACACTCACTATCACAGTGACAAGACAAACTGGCACAGCCGTGCTCGCCACTACATTCGCACATGTCGCTGCGAGTGGTGTCGCCGCGTTCACCGACTTAAAATTGACAGGGATTGCCGGTGCACACACGCTGCGCTTCATGTCCGGTACACTCGTCACCGTCGACTCGGCGTTTACCCTCACGCACGGCGCGGCAACAAAACTGAAACTCACCGTTGCACCCGGAACCAACTCGGCGGTCGTTGGGTCAATACTTGATCCGCAGCCGACCCTTGCCATCCACGACGCGAGTGGGAATGTGTGCATCGCTGGTGATGACGCGGGATTGACACTCACGGTCGCGGTGGTCGGGGCAACCGCCACTCTTACAACCACGCTCACGCATGTGGCGGCGTTGGGGGTTGCGACGTTTGCCGATCTGACACTCACCGGCACCGCCGGGACCCATACACTGCGGTTCTCGTCTGGTGGACTCGCAACTGCAGACACAGACCCGATCACACTCACCGCCGGCACCGCGACTAAACTGGTCGTCACTGTCCAGCCCGGTGTCACATCGGCAGTCTCTGCACAGGCGATGGTTGCTCAGCCAAGTGTCGCATTCGCCGACGCGCTTGGAAACACAGACACGAGCAACAACGGGCTTGTGGTCACCGCTTATCTCTCGACTGGGACTGGTGCGCTTGCTGGAACCGCGACCGTCGCAACGGTTCTGGGTGTGGCGACGTTTGCGGGCCTCTCGTTGAACATGGTGGGTACTGATAAAATCATCCGGTTCACTGCGCTTGGCGCCACGCCGGTATCCACCACTGCAATCACAGTAACCCACGGTGCGGTCGCTGCGCTTGTTGTGACCACGCAGCCAGCGCCAGCGGCGAATACAGACTTCGCGGTTGCCCTCGCCTTTGCAACACAGCCCGTGGCCGACCTACGCGACGCAGCGGGGAACGTGGCAACCACCGACTCGACCACTGTCGTCACTGCGTCGCTGCAGACTGGGGATGGGGTGTTGTCCGGCATGCCTGGGGTCGTGCAGACGGCCACCCTTGGGATTGTGAATTTCGCTGGGATCGGGCTCCAGATTGATATCACGGGCCCCAAGGTGTTGCAATTCTCGGCCGGAGGTGGAATCGCCGATGCAAGCACAGGCACATTCACACTTGTCGCCGGTGTGGTTTCCGCGCTTGTCGTTACCACACCGCCAAGCACAAGCACCGTCTCTGGTGTCGCATTCGCACAGCAGCCAAGTGTGACACTGAAGGATGCACAGGGAAACATCGCCACGACAGACAGCACGACCGTCGTCACCGTGACCATGTCCACCGGCGACGGTGTGTTGGGCGGCGTTATCAGCAGCCAGGCCACATCCGGTGTCGCCGGCTTCTCCGATCTGTCCATCGATCTCGCAGGAACAGACAAAATTATCCGGTTCGCCTCGGGTGTCGTGCCTGCCGTCACCAGCGCCAGTCTCACCATCACCACCGCCGCCGCGGCAAAGCTTGTCATTACCACCCAGCCCGCCACGACCACGGTGTCGGCCGTCGCCTTTGCACGGCAGCCCATCGTCTCCGTCCAGGACGCCCAGGGGAATGTCAAGACCGGCGACAGCACCACGACCGTTCAGGTGGCGCGCACCTCTGGCACAGGCGTGGTGGCGGGAACCACAACCGCGACCGTCGCGTCTGGGCTTGCGACCTTTGTCGGTCTCTCGATGAACCTCGTCGGCACCGCGCAGAGCTTGCGATTCACTGCGACACTTGCGGCGGGTGTGCGCACAGTCGACACCGCTCCCGTCTTTTCCATCACGGTGGCGGCCGAGAGCAAACTCACAGTCACACAGCAACCCAGTGCGAGCACCGTCGCCGGCGAACCCTTCGCCCAACAACCCATTGTCACCCTTCAAGACGCACAAGGGAATACCGTGTCTGCAACCGGCTCGGTCGTCGCGGCGATGGCCCCCTTGTCAATGGGGACGCTCACTGGAACCTCACTCGCCCTCTCACTGTTCAATGGCGTGTCCAACTTTGTCAACAACGCACTTGAAATCGACAAAGCCGGGACAAACAAGAAGCTTCGCTTCACGCTTGGCGGGTTCGCCGTCGACTCGAGTGCGATCGACATCACCGCCGGCACTGGTGCCAAGCTGACCATTACAGCCCAACCTGGTACGACCTCCGCCGTTGCCGGCGCTGTGCTTGCGCCGCAGCCAGTGGTCGCATTCCAGGATGCGCTCGGGAATACCGTCCCCGGCAGCGGTCTCATCGTCACCGCGACACTCACCGCAGCAGTCGGAACCCTCACCGGCTCCACCACTGCCACCACCACCACTGGCGTGGCCACTTTTGTGACACTCAGTATTGATCTGGTGGGAGTCGACAAGGTCCTGACATTCACCGCTACGGGTGCACAGACCGTGGTCGCCACCGCCTTTGCAGTCACACACGCGGCCCTTTCCAAGCTGGCAGTGACACAGCAGCCATCGGCGTCCTCCATCGCGGCAGTCGCATTCGCACAGCAACCCAGTGTGGCACTGCACGATGTACTCGGCAATGTTGTGACCGGCGACTCTGGCAGTGTTGTCACCGTGACACTGCATACTGGAGACGGTGTACTTTCTGGAACGGCAACCGTAACGATGGCGGTCGGAGTCGCCACTTTCACAGGGCTCACCATCAACATTGTTGGTGCCGACAAAGTGCTGCGGTTCACCACGGGACCCACGTCTGAATTTACAATTGACACGACCCCCGCTTTCGCTGTTGCGGTCGCCGCTGGTGCGACGGGGACATCGCAACTCACCGTGACGACACCAGCGACAACAGTATCCGGTGTGGCATTTGACCCACAACCCATCGTCACATTGAAGGACGCACATGGGAATACCGCAACAGGTGACAATGTGAGCGTGGTCACGGCGAGCTTGGCAGCCGGATCTGGAACACTGACTGGTCTCACTCTCACGCGAACCGCGGTCAATGGACTCGCAGACTTCACGGGCACTGCCATGAAACTCGATCTGGTTGGGACAGACAAGGCACTGCGGTTTGTGACCGGGTCTGGACCGGCACTCGCCGTCGACACCACCCCATTCACGATCACGCCAGGGCCAGGGAGCCAGCTCAAGCTGACTGTCCCACCGGCCGCCTCGAGTGTATCCGCCGTTGCATTCGCCACGCAGCCAACTCTCGCCGTGTTCGATGCACAGCAGAACGCAGTCACGTCAGAACCGTCGTTCACAGTGACCGTGGCCTTGACAACCGGGACGGGGGCGTTGACAGGAACAGCTGCAGTCCAGTCTGCGGCAGGGGTTGTTGCATTCACAGGCCTCCGTCTGAACCTCGTTGGCACCGACAAAGTGCTGACCTTCACCCGGGAGGCGCCGTTCGTGGCGGTAACAACCACTGCATTGACCATCACACACGCGGCAGTCGCGCTTCTCCGGATTGATACGCAGCCGTCCACGCCCACTGTCGCGGCGGTGCCATTCGAAACGCAGCCGATTGTCACTGTGACCGACGCCGCCGGAAACGCACAGACAGATGTGCCTCTCACTGTCACCGCAACACTGACGTCAGGTGGGACACTCGTCGGCAACACGGCACAGGCCACTGTTGCGGGTGTCGCGGTGTTTGCTGGTTTGGCCACGAACACCGCTGGTACTGGGACGATTGTCCGGTTCACAATAACACCGGCGACACCAATCAATGCCGACGCAATCACAATCACCGCCGCGCCACTGGCAACGCTGACCGTCACCAGTGAGGCGGCCATCACAGTCGTGTCCCTCGTGGGCTTTTCTCATGCCTCAATAATCACGGCACGCGACGCCTTTGCAAATCTCGTGACGGGTGCGACGGTGACAGTGTCACTCGTGCTCCCCAATGGCGCAACCCTTTCCGGTGTCGTCATAAAGACGACCGGAGCAGGTGTAGCCGACTTCAGTGCACTCATTGTCGCCATTGACAAGCTCGGCGCGTACACACTGCGGTTTTCCGTGGGGGGGGTCACTGTCGATGGCGTGCAGGCCGTCACAATCACCCACGCAGCCCCTGCCAAGCTCGTGCTCACGACAGTCGCGACCACCACCACCAACGCCGTCGCCATGGCCCCACAGCCGGTGGTAACGATCACCGACGCGACCGGTAACACGTGCACCACTGGAACCGGTGCGATCCTGGTCGTGACCGTCGCGTTACAGACCGGCGCGGCTGGTTTGTCCCCGCCCGGATCCCTCATCGCGACGGCGAGTCTCGGGGTTGCCACCTTTTCAGGACTGTTGTACGCGGGCGACGCAGTCACGCTTAACCTCCGATTCACCGCGACGGACGTTAGCCTTGTCGACTCTGGTGTTATTACGCTTGGCCATGGCACCCCCACACAGCTCGGAATGGGCACACGGCCGCCCACCACCCACTTCTCCGGTGCGACCATCGCGCAGCCGCCGGTGGTCAAAGTCCGCGACGCGAATGGAAACACAGTCACAACAGGCCCGGCCGCCGTGAGTGTCATCACCGTCGCTGTCACCACTGGCGCGGCGACCCTTGGCGGGGTGCGGGTAGCCACGGCAGTCGCGGGTATAGCCACGTTCCCCGCACTGACGATCACGGGGGTGGCCGCGACATACACACTCAAGTTCGACACGACCGGTCTCACCCCCGTGACCTCGACCGCGATTGTGCTGACAACGGCCGTCTTTGCGATCGGCGATGCCAACTGTGGGACTGGCTGTCCCAACGGCGGCACGTGCGAGATTGTCGCTGGCAACCGGGCGTGTCTGTGCACCAATCCGCTGCTTCCCATCCGCTTCCAGGGAACCCACTGTGTTGCGCCCGCAACGGTCCCGGGCCCGTCTGTGCCAGGGACAGCGCGCACGTCGCCCACCGCTGTCGACGTTGTGCTCCCTGCGCCAACCGGCACGGTGACGTTCCCGGTCGAACCGTACGAGACGGTGGTCTCGGTCGTCTTCTCCGCACCGTATCTCGTCTTGCACACAACCGCACTCGACGGTGCCGCAAAGGTTGGATTCGTGCACACCCACGCTGCTGGCGCGTTCGCTGTCCGCGAGATCCACGAGCTGACCACCCCCATTATTGCGTTCGATCGGGTGTCGCCGGGCACCGAAGAGTTCTGGTTTGTTGTGCACCCGAGCGTCCTGCGCGTCCCCGGCAACCGAGGCGAGTTCGTGCGGTTCTTCCCTGACCTGCTCAACCAGAACCATCAAGTATTCCCGGTGCCGACCATCGCCCGCACCGACGCACGTGCGCTGCGGGTGACGGCCATCCACCTGGTCGTGGGAACACTCACCACGGTCACCTCCCGCATGATCTTCAACCGCGCGGACGCCCAGCCAACCACTGGCACGCGACGTCGCAACCTGCTCGCACTGGGCACCGGCACGTGTTCGCCCCTCACGGGAAATGTACAGATGCGCCTGACGTTCGACAACGCGGGAAACACGCGCACGGCTGGCGCAAACACGATGTTTGCCCTTCTCTGGGACAGTGATAGCGCCGTCGCCCCAGTCGTGCAGCAGCTTGTCGAGCAAGGGGCATCTGCAACCGCCGCGACGGTGTGCACGCTCGCCTACACCCATAGCGTGGTCGGAGCGGCGGTGGACACCATGCACAATCCGGCGAAGATTGTCCGCCACGGCACGGATTCGCTCTCCTTCCTCATGCACGAAACCCGCGCCCCCACCGCGAATGCGATCGTCGTGCTGTGGCGTGGCGCCCAACCCGGAAACGCAGCCACCATTGTCGCCGTCCCCGCGCCGCCACCCTCAGTTGTGGTTACCATCGGACCCGGCGCGCCCACTCTAACCCCGGCGCCAGGCGGAACCGTGCCAATGCAGCTGAATGGGGCATCCGCCACCACATGCCCCGAGTTCACACCAAACGCGTTCACAGTCACATCCACCCCACACGCCACGGCCGCGGGAACTGTCTCAACGATCACGTGTACAACCGGGCACGAGCTCCCGCAGCCGGCATTCCAGTTGGGCACCACCACCACCACCGCGACGTGCACAGGCGGGGCCCTAGTTCCGGCGATTGCCACACTCGCATGCAAAGACATTGACGAGTGTGCGGTCAATAATGGCGGCTGTGCCTCCCACGCAACGTGCACAGGTTCAGTTGGCAGCCACACGTGCGGGTGCGAAGCGGGCTATGAAACCAGCAACGCCGGCGCCACGTGCACCATCATCAACACGTGCTCCTCCGAGCCGGCCCTGTCCGATTGCAACGGCCGACCGTGCACCCAGCTGCTTCCCGGCCATGGGTGTGCCAACCCACCGAGTGGCCCGGTCGCGATCGCCCCTGCGCCCGCGACGGTCGCGCTCGCACCCACCACTGTGCCCGCACACCCGGCCGGTTCGCTCGAACCGACTGTCGGGGTTCCAGCCGCGTGCAAGGGGTCGAATGTGATCGCCGCGGCGCCTGCCACGATGACCGGGATCTTGGTACTGCAGCAAACCGACACGCAGATTCGCGTGCGCCACGTCAAGTCGGACTCGACAATCAAGGATTTTGAGTTCACACGGACGACCTTTGCCGGGGCACTCACCGGGGACAGCGCGAATACGCTCGTGGTGAACCAGGCAACGAACAAGGTGACACTCGGTGGCGTCACTGCGAGTGGCTCGAAACGGCTCACGCTCACATTCGATCCCATTCCGCTGAATACCGTCTTCACGCGCGTCGTCGACACCAACACCAACACCGTCGCACCGCCCCGCGCGAGTGCACTTGACGCCGCAGGGAATGTCTGGTACGCGTCGCTGTTTACGGCAGCAAGCAGCCTGACCCTGCTCCGCTGTCCAAGTGGGGTGTGTGTGGAACACACCACCACCCCCCTCGGCGGTGTGGTGACTGCGGTTGCCCTCTACCACTCCAGTGACGACCACGTCTGGGCCATCGCGATCCCAACCGGAATCGCGCGCTTCTCCGCTGCCCAGCTCACGGCCGTCCCCTTCTCGGGCACACTGACTGCAGCACAGGTGATGTGCAGCGTACCTGTCACCTCAAACTGTCCTGCGATCGTCACACCCGGCGCCCTTGGCTCGAATACCGTCCTGGTCGCACTGCCCACCGCCGGAAAGATTCTCTCCATTGTCGAGTCGGGCGCAACCGTCGGCGCGTGTACGGAAGTCCCCCTCACTCCGGCCCTGCCGGTTGGCTGCACTATCACCTCCGTCGCCGTCGACCAGTTCGGCGCGATCCTCGTGCAGTGTCTGACCGCTCCAAGCACCACCACCCTGCGTCGCATCCCGCTGACCGGTCCACAGACGACCACGACGCCGTTCGCGCCCGCAACCGCACCCCTGATCCCACTCGTCCGCCCAGTCGGTGGACTGGCCGGTCCCTCGCAGAGCCCCAGTGGCGTGACCCGGTTCACCCCCACCGCGAATTCGTGTATCCTACCGAACACAGCGGTCACTGGCGCAACGTGCACCCGCACCGACCCGGGACCCAACGTCTACACATGCGACGCAGGCACGGAAGGGACGGGCACAACAATGTGCACATCGTGTGTCGCCGGCGAATTCAAGGAGTTTACCGGAAACACACCCGCCGCGTGCATCGCCTGCACTGGAAACACCGTGGCCGTCGCGGCCAAGGCGACCGTGTGTCTCGCATGCACTGCGGCGGGCTTCGTCGCCAATGCCGCAAAGACCGCGTGCGTGTGTGCACCCGGCTTCCAGCCCGACGCCGCGACGTGCGTGGCGTGTCCTGCGGGCACTGCGAAATCAGTGGCCAGTCAGGACCTGTGCACCGCGTGCACCGGCGCGTCTGAGCCCATTCCGGACAAGACGAGCTGCACCAATTGCCTCTTGAACGAAGGGATCCACGACGCCACTGGGGTCTGTCTCTGCAATCCCGGAACCGGGATCAGCGGAGGCGGAGACTGTCAGACCTGCACTGCGTCGACCACCAGCTACAAGACACTGGCCGGGAATTCGGCGTGTCTCACTTGCGCCGCCAATGAGCTCGCCCTCACCAACCGACTCGGCTGTGTCTGCGTTGACGGCTTCGGAATCACCGCGCCTGCGACGACGTGCGCACAGTGTCCGCTCCACACCTACTCGACGCCCCTCGACGTGCTCCCAGTGTCGTGTGTGGCCTGCGCGGGGGATGCCGAGGCTGCAGCAGGAAGCAACTCGATTGCCGATTGTCGCTGCAAGAAGGGTTGGACAGGCCATGCCCATGAGGGGAACGACTGTACAGAGTGTGGAACGGGCACGTACAAGGACACGGTGGCAAACAGCGGCTGTATTGCATGTAATGTCCGGTTTCCCAACTCCCACGTCGTTGGAACCGGGAGCATTGTCTCCAGTGCATGTCAATGCATGGCTGGACACTCGGGAGTTGCCCACGCGGCTGGCTGTACTCAGTGCCTTGTCAACCAGTACAAATCGGCAGCTACCGACGGCGGTTGCCTTCTGTGCTCTGCTCTCTCCACTGTTGGTGTGCCCACAACGAACGGTGCAAAGGGGAGTGTTGCCGAGAGCGACTGCAAGTGTCCAGCCGGGTATGCCGTCTCCGTGTCGGGCGCCATCGCCCCTCCGTGCAAAGTGTGCGGCGCGAATGCGTGGAAGTCGACCATTGCAAACACCGACTGCACCGCGTGTCCCATCAACTCCGTCACTGCACTCACGACGGCGACCTCAAACACGGCGTGTATCTGTATTGCGGGGTGGTTCAGTGGCACTGGTGCCGGTGGAGAGTGCGCCCAGTGCCCGAAAGGCTCGTACCGAACCGCAAACGCGGATGTGCGGTCTTGCACCCCGTGCCCCGAATTCTCAACGACGGATGCAATCGGCGCCGAGTCCCGTGCCTCATGCAAGTGCAACCCGGGTCGTGCCGGTGACGCACGTGGCTCGTTCGCCCCCTTTGCCACCGCTTGCACACCGTGTCCCGCGCACACGTTCAAGCTCGACGCTGCGCATGGCGACTGCACCGCGTGTGCGACCAACTCCCTCGCATCGGGGAGCACTGGGAACACTCTCATCGCCGAGTGCAAGTGCAAGCCGGGCTTCTTTGGAAATGCAGAGACACCCCTGACCACCCCGTGCACCCCGTGCGTGGCCGGAACCGCACGGGCGACTCGTGCCAACGAGGTGTGTGGACAGTGTGGCACAGACACATTTTCAGAGACGGGCGCCGAGGTCTGTCTCGCATGCTCCACGCTCAGCGCCAACTCCGAGTCCGCCGCGAGCGCGGGCAGCTGCACGTGCAGTGCGGGCTTCACCGGAAGTGCGACCGTCGCGTTCCCGTGTGTGGCGTGTGGCGACACGGGGTACAAGGCCGGCCTCGGTCCGGCCGCGTGCGCACCATGCCCTGGCAGTGCAGTCACAACTTCCGTGCCGCGCATCGCCCAGTCGCAGTGTGCATGCAAACCCGCATACACTGGGATCGCCGCGACAGGGACCACCCCGTGCAGTGCATGTGCGACCGGTTCGTGGCGGGGGCCTGGCCCGGCGGACAATGCGCCGTGCCAGCTGTGCGCAAGTGGAACCTACTCGGACATTGCCCTTGCCGCAATGAACACGTGTATAACGTGTCCGGCAGGGACATTCGGGATCGCCACGGGCCAAACCGTGTGTACCAACTGCCAGGCGGGCTCGTGGTCGGCGGTCACCGGTCAGACCACGAATACGTGCACACTCTGTGCCACGGGCAAGTTCTCAACCACTGTGGCTGCCACCGCCGAGACCACATGTGCCGTATGCCCTGTCGGGACGGAGGGCACCGCCCTTGGCGGGACCGAGTGTAGCCCATGTGCCATCGGACACTACGCCGTGGCGACCGGGACCAGTGCGTGTGTGGCATGCCCAGCCTTCTCCACCGCGGCTGCCACTGGCCAGACAGTCTGCGACTGTGTCACCGGGTACGTCTACAACACCGGCACCAACACATGTGGGATTGTCAGCTGCACCGGGTTCACCTACCCCGCAAACAGCGCGGTTGGCCCGACTGCAGCGACCTTCGGCATGAGTCTCAGCATTACATGCAACACCGGCTACGCCGCAACGGGCGGGACCACCTCTCCGACGTGCGGAGTCGTGCTCACCGTCCCAACGTTCGAAACACCCACCGCCACCTGTGTGAATGTCAACGAGTGCACCGCATCGGCACACAACTGCCACGAATCCGCGACCTGTTCCGACACGGTCGGGTCCTTCACGTGTGCGTGTAACACCGGGTTTACCGGCTCAGGTATAGCGTGTGCAACCACGGCGCCGCCCTCTGCAACATACGAGGTGTCAGATGTCACCACGATCGCAGGCGTTCCGCAGAACGTCCTCGCTGTGCTAACTGCAACTCAGAACGGGAACAGTATCATGATCCAGCGCACGACCACGCAACTCATTGTGCGCATCGAATCCCCCACAGGGACAGTCCGACTCATCCCGATCGACGCAGACGCCGGTGCGGCGATAAACCAGGTGGTCGCAGCCGACGGGGAAATCCTGTACCTGGGCGGCATGTTCACGCAGGACGGCGCCAGTGACACGATCCTGGTCAAGGTCAACACCGCGATCGGTGCCAACCCGATCATCACCGCGCTCGCCGTGGCACCACACAAGACCGCGCCGGCGGCACTGGTGATTTTCGACACAGACAAACTCTGGCTCGCAATCCATCCAAAGACGGGCACATCATCGATTCTCGTCCATGTGGACTTTGGCACACAAATCATCACGTCAGTCGACGCAGGCACGACCACGGCGACTGCAGTCACCGGACTCAGTGTCGTTTCAAACACCCTCTGGGTGGCGTCCAGCGGTGGTGTCGTCTGGCGCAACAAGGTCACGGGTGCGGTCCTGGCACTCCCAAGCAGACGCCGTCTTTTGGCGACACTGTGTGGACTGAGTGGAACGGGGTACACAGGGACGTTCAGTCCGATCGATGCCACGCGTATCCTGTACATTATCCAGGGCGCATCGAACACGGAGACGAAGGTGTTTGAGTATGTGTTTGCAACGGGAGTGTGCACGGCGATCTTCACACCGCCGTCGAGTCCAGAGACCACCATCATCCTGGGCTCGGTCCCACACGGAACCACTCACTTCACGACACTGTGGAAGCACACAACCTCTGCTGCCACCGGCCATCTGACGCAGTATAGCCGCGCCACGACTGGGATCACCGACATCACACAGGTCATCAGCACGTCGTCTCTGTCGAGTCTCGTCGTTGTCGGCGTCGTCAACACGGCCGGCGCGTCTGTGAAGGTCTTCACCGGTCTCGCGGCACCGAACGGGCCGGTGCTCGGTGTGTGTGCGCCATTCCCCGCGACAGCAAACAGTGCGGTGACTCCAAGCACCGTGCTTGTGCAGCCCTCTGCACGAACCATCACATGCAACACCGGCTACGGGTTTGTCGGTGCCGGTGTGACTGTGCCAAAGTGTCTATCGACCGGTCAGTTCGAGCCACAGCAGACATGCGCCGACCTCAACGAGTGCGACGCCACAATCCCGTTCAAGTGTGCCGTCGACGTCACTGTTGGCGACACGTACACAATCTTCCGGGGCACCGACGGCAGTACCACCGGTGCCGGGATCACAAACAGTGGAGCGCTCGGGGATGTTGTGGCACACACCACCGCCGTCGTCATCGAGTGGCCCGACAACGATCGCATCTCCATGCTCAGCGGCCGTCACGACTCGGTCTTCGCCGTGAGCACCGACGGTCCGATCTACGCGCGCGGAAACAACGCAAACGGCCAGCTATGCAACCCCACACTCACGGTATCGCAGCCCGCAACGACAATCGTCACACGCTTCCCGGGCGACCTGTCCCTCGACGTTGTGTCCATCTCGATGGGTGTAGCGTCAAGCGGCTTCGTCCTCTCGAACGACAAGGCGTATGTGTGTGGTGCCCAGAATGCGCCATCGTATGGCATCGGTCTGCCGGGGAATATTCTGAGTGTAACAACCCCCACGCTTCTCGACATGCCTGGCGTCGCGATTGGCAGTATCGTCATGGGAAGCCAAGGCGGGTTCCTCCTCACCAAGGCCGGAGGGCAGGTGTACGCATTCGGCGGTCAAGGGAATGGGCAGCTCGGGACTGGGACGATGGTGTATATTGGCCCCCCTACGCTCATCAGCGCCGTGCCGAACCCGCTCGCCGCGCTCAACATCGCCTCGATCCTCGTGCACACCACCGGAACCCACTTCCTCACAAACGACGGGCAGCTGTTCGGTGCGGGGAGCAGCGTCGTACTCGGCACGGGCCAGGGGACGACGACAAACATTGCCACACCCACGAAAATTGAAATGCCAGCCGGGTTTATTGTCTCGAAGATGGACGGTATGGACTCGACCCTTCTCATTCTCACAAACAACGCCAACCCGGCCGCGCCCGTCACCGCCGTCTACGGGTTTGGAACGAACGAGGGCGGCCTGATCACCCGTGACGGCTGTAATCCGTGTCTTCCAGTACGCACCCCGACAAACCTCAATCTTGGCATTGGGGGTGTCCCCGTCGCCGTGTCGATGGGGGTTGGTGATGCTGTGCTCGTCTACAGCAGCGGCGTCGTCCATGGTTGGGGACGCAACGAGAATGGCGAGCTCGGGCTCGGCAACACGAACGCGTTCCCGGCCCCACAGCTGCTCGATCCCATCCAGTGCAAAAAACCAGCTCTGTCAGGGTGTGGCACCAACTCGACCTGCGCCAACACCCCCACCGCCTCGTTCACGTGCACATGCCTCCCCGGCTACACCACCGGCGGGGGCTTTGTCTGTGGCGCCGAGTCGTGCGGAGTGTACACCGCTCCAACAGACGGAACGGTCGCACCCACCACCGCGATCTCCGTGCCGATGCGGACCATGATCTCGTGCAACGCCGGCTACAACCCGTCGGCGGCGGGCGTCATCAATCCAAAGTGCCAGGCCACAACACCGCCCACATTCGAAACAGGCAAGACATGCGAACCGCAGGTCTGCACCATGCCAACCGCTCCGGCAAACACAGTCTACTCCCCGCCGCCACCGACAACGACAATCACTCACCCCGCCAACCTCGTCGTGACGTGTAATGGTGGTTATGTCGTGAACACCGCCGGTGGCGTCTCGACCGCCCAATGCACACGGCCAGGAACGTTCCCGACGCTGGCTGTGTGCGACAAGCAGAGCTGTGGCGCCTACCAGACCAACACACTGTACACGGTCGCACCTGCCTCGGCGGTGTACCTCGACAGTGTGACTGTCACGTGTATCGCCGGGTACGAATTAGCGGCCGGCGGTGTCGCGGCACAGGTCTGCCCAATCAGTGGGAATTACGCGACCCCGCCCGTCTGCCAGAAGAAGAAGTGTGCTGCGTACGTCTCCGTCGACGCGTTCACAACCGTGGTCCAGGATCCGGTCGTTGAGTTCCAGGACACAGTGACACTGTCGTGTGTGGTTGGCTATGAGTTCTCGGCTACGGACACCAACACACAGACCCCGCAGTGTCTTGCGACCGCCCTCTACAGCACCGGTCGGCTTTGCGTCCCGACGCAATGCCCCACGGCCCCTGTTGTTCCATTCTCCACGTCGACCACTGTATTCCCGGTGAACTTCAACGTGGCATACACGTACACGTGTAACACTGGCTACATAAAGACGGGCACTGGCTCCGCGGCCCCCACATGTACGGTTGGGAATGTATTTATCGCGCACCAGGCATGCACCGGCGTGCCGTGTCCTAACTTCGCCGTGGTCACCGGACAGACCGCCACTGTCGAGGGCGTCTTGCTCCACCCACAGACAAGCACCCTCGGCTGCAGCACCGGCTACAAATTCGATGGCACCGCCAACCCCACCGTCCTCACGTGCACCGCACAGGGCACACTCACGCCGGTGCAACAGTGCGCGAAGAAGAGCTGTGGGAACCCCACCGCTGTCGCGAACGGGCAGGTGACGCCACAGCAAGAGCACTTCTTTGGTGACACCTACACCATCCAATGCCAGGGCGGTGCAGTCGCATCAGCAGCAGGAACCCTGACCCCCTTGTGTACATCCGAACCGGGTCAGGCCGCCACCGCCGCATTCACCCTCGCCAAGACGTGCGGGGGGATCCCATGCCCAATCCAGCAACCCATCGCCGGCGCAAATGCGTTTCCCGCCACCGCCATCACCAACCCTGCCACCCTCATTGTCGAATGCAACCCGGGCTTTGCCGCACCGAACGCGGCCCTGCTCACCATGTCGTGCTCGCTGGCCGGTGTCCTCTCGACACCGCCGACGTGTATCGGGGTCGTTTGTGGACAGCACCCCGACGTGACCAGTGCAACCACCCCTGTCGCGATTGTCAGTCATCCCGACTCGGCCGTGGTCACATGTGCCACCGGCTTTGTGACAGCCGGGGCCTCACAACAGAACCAGAACGTTCTCTGTCAGACCAATGGCCAGTTCGCCACTGCGCTTGCGTGCATCAGTGCGGACCAGTGCACGTACAATCCGGTGCAGTGTGCGAGTGCCGTATCGCGCTCGCTCTCAAGCACACACTACCTTACGTCAGATGGGCGCGTGTTTCACTCGGGGGTAGACATCCATGCGCCCACCCTCCTGGCGATGCCCACCACCGTTGTGGCCGTCTCGGCCAAGCACGCCCATCAGCTCTTCCGTGCAACCGACGGGCGGGTGTTCTCGATGGGCGACAACACGCACGGCCAGCTCTGTCTCGGCGACCAGATCCCGCGAACCACGGCCACACTCGTCACACTCCCTGCCGCAGCGACGCAGATCACGACCGGTGCACACTCCAGTGGAATCGTGACAGCCACCGGCCTCGCGTACGTATGCGGTCGGAATGACGCCACGTTTGCGCTCGGCGTCGCGACAACCAACCCAGCAACCCCGCTCGTCTCGCCCACTCCGCTCGTGCTTCCCGATAACCTTCTGGTCAGCAACCTGTTCCTGGGCTACACGGCAGGGTTCGCTATGGCACAGACCGTTGCATTCGGCTTCGGTGTGCAGCCCAATGGCGAAATCGGACAGAGTGGGTTCCTTCCATTTCAACTCCCCACCAACATCGTCCCACTCCAGACACTGCACGTCGCAAAGATCATTCCCCACCGCACAGGCACGACATTCTCCATCACAACCACCCCAGTCACCACTGGCTCGCAGCTGTACGCCACGGGCTTGGCCGCATTGACTGGGACTCCGCTCCTCTCACCCCCGACACTGGGCCCACTTGGAACCCCAAACCTTCCCGACGGACTGCTCGTCGCTGACATTGCGGGCGACGACTCCACGCTCGTCCTCGCCTCGAATGGCGCGGTCTACGGCTTCGGGGCCAACGCGAACAATATCATCACACTCGCCGCCGGTCCCACGGGGCCCGTGACGACACTCAAGCTCATTCCCCTGGCGGTCATTACCAGCCCCATCGTAGAGGTGCACTGCACCGACACGTCGGCGTCCGTCCGAACCCAGTCCGGATTGGTCTATGCCTGGGGCGAGAACGGGCTCGGTCAGCTCGGCCTCGGCGACGTCATCGACCGAACCACACCCACACTCGTTCCTCTGAGCACGTGCCAGGGCGAGCGCACTGCGCAGTGTCTGAGTACCGCAAACGGCGGGACGTGTACCGATCCGGGCACGGGTGCAGTCTGTGGCTGCGCGGCGGGCTACACGGCCTCGAACAACGCACTCACATGCACGGACATCGACGAGTGTGCGACACTCGCGGCCCGAACCTGTTCGATCCACGCCGCATGCACAAACACGGTCGGTGCGGCCACGTGTGTTTGCCTGGATACATTCACAGACATGACCACCGCGCCCGCGATGGGGTTGCTGTGTCAACCACCAACCACACACACCGTCGAGATCACCACGGCTCATGTCGAGTCGTCAACCTTCCTGCCCAACATCGCCATCGCGCCGCCTGCACCACTGGACGGCGCACTCACGCTCGGAAAGCTCATTTCAAGCCAACGCCTCGCGGTCCACCACGCGCCACAGAAAGCAAGAAAGTCCGCGACCCCGTTCACGTTCCCGGCAACCACCACTGTCGTCAGTGCGATTGTGGCGCCGACTACACCCGCACAGGGCACACCTCACGCATGGGTCGCGGCATTGCACGCGGATGGGACCACGAATTTGGTGGATATCGAGTTGTTTACTGGCGTCATGACGACGCACTTCCTCTTGAATGGTGCAGATACCCCGCGTGCGCTCGTACTGCTCCCCGACACCGTCGCGTGGGTTGGTTTGCCAAGCACAACAGGCCGACCTCGCCTTGTGCGATACGACACTGCGGCCGCCGCCAACGCCCGCGTCAGCATCCGTGACATCCCGATGCCCAGCAGCGGGCTCAGTACCATTGTCGCACTGGCCGGTGTCAACCAACTCTGGGCGTTCGGGACATCGCTCGTGAAGTTCGATGCCGCGGGCGCGGTTGTTTCTGACTCCAACACCAACGATCGCCGCCGTCGTCTCCTGGCCACCGACGGGAGCAGGCGATTGCTCGACGCGGCAGGCGACGCCGCCTTGACAGTCGCACCCGTCGCCGGCGACACGCTCTGGATACAGCAAGTCGTGCGTGGGGCTGAGCTTTGGACCGTGCGGACTCCGCCAAGCGCATTAATCCGGACCAACACGGGTACCGGGGAAAATACGGTTTGCTACGCAGGCCCCACCGGCTCGCGCATTGGCGGGTTTGCGTTCAACGCAGTGGGTGCGGGTGCGGCTGTGCTGCACATGATCCGGCCTAGTGGTGTCGACTCGGGCATCACCGCTTCGATCGAAACGATTACCGGCTGTGCCGGCACTGCCGTCGTCGTCACGACGGCGAGCACTGAAGCGCAGTTCACAAATTACTTGACCACAGACTTGAATGGCGTCATCGTCGCCGGTGCTTCACTACTACCGTGTGTCGCGAATGCCGCCAAGTGTGTCGCAACCGCGACGTGTGCAAACCAACTCGCACCACTGACGGGGATTTTGTCATTCATCTGTTCCTGTCCGAACGGAGCCGCGGGAGACGGCCTTTTGACGGGAACAGGTTGTGCAACGCCAGTTGGGGTGCAGGTGCCGACATCGACGCCGGCGCCGAGCACCTCGATGTCGCCATTGACAATCGCCGGAATCGCCAGTGGGGCGGGACTGTTGCTGCTCATGATCTTGGCTACTGTAGTGTACTCGAAATATGCATCAACGCATGGGTAGGGGTGGGAAAGGGATGGGAAAGGGATGGGATCGAAAAGTAGACGTCGAACAATAAACGTATACAGTACGAACTTGGGTCAAGTTTCATTTGTTTTAACACAGCCCTTTCCCCCATGCCTCATCCCCGCCTTGTGCGCTTGGACTCGATGTTCTCGCATTGGAACGTGTGCACAATACACAGAGGATCCGTCGTGTCGGTTTCAAGGGGATGCCGGACGATAGGAATTCCTTCCATACCATACAGCTTCTCTCTGTACCGCGCAAACAGTTCGGCACCATCGAGTGGAAAGGAACCATCCGATGGCCACAACTCGACGATACTCCACTCGGCAATGTTGGAGGGCGGCAGGAAGGCCAATTGCGTCATGTGCATTCCCAGATGGCCACCGTGGAAGTTCTGGTAAAGCACTCCTTCTGGTTCGATCGAAATGAACGCACGCATGGGCATTTTGACCTTGAACTCGGAAACGACACTCGCATCGACAGTGGTGCTATGGCAGCCGCCTGCATATGCAGTTTGCTGGCCCGTGAACGTGAACGCATCGTCGGCGGGAATCGCGGGAAGCGCGGCGAGAGTGCGGTTCAATTCGGCGATGTTTGTCTGCACCACAGCTCTCGCCATAGGAGCGGGGAGGTCGTCAAATTCGACATCCCACGCGTTTGACATTCCAACTGTGACCGGAATACATACAAACATGAAATGGTTATTGCACATAACCAATCACATCAGCGCAACCGCAGTCGCGGCAATGAGTCGATTCGCCGCGGACACTTCGAAGTGATTTGTCGTGTAGTCCGCCTCTGTTCCAATGTAGAGAAACACGCCTTGAATACAGACGTCCAACGCGAATTTTCTCGCTTGGAGGCGAGCTCCACTTGACGACTAACCACGAATGTGGCGGAGTCCGCCAGAAGAAGGTGGCTAATCCCGCCTTCAGCACTGGAATCCGCCCATAGTTTTGAAATGCCGTTAGAATTTGAATTTTTGAAATTTGAATTCCAGGGTGTCTGCACAGATCTGTACCTTATCCATAAGTTTGAATTTCTGCGCACTAATCCCCATGTTGCTTGAGTTTGGGGACGAAAGTCAACATTCTGCTTGCAACGTTTTTCTTAGAATTGTCTCTGTTGTCGTTTGCGCTACTCAGAATGCAATTCGGTCCAGGGACGAACCAGACCCGGTTTTGTCAAAACCCCTAACAAGGATACATTCCGCACCCTCGTTAGTATTAATTTAATGTCTTTTTGAATGTATCTTTGTTAGCCGGTTGGCCGGTACCGGTAGACTCTCTAAGGTACCGATTTCTACCGGTATGATATTTCCCACGGTACGCTCTTTTGACTGGTCAAACTCGAGTGGAATCCGCCCATACGTTTGAAATGCCGTTGGAATCCGCCCATAATTTTGAAATGCCGTTGGAATTTGAATTTTGAAATTTGAATTCCATGGTGTCTGCAC
>Ga0307492_10000145_pt1 | contig 31733 bp, 27 predicted proteins | sample SI3LmetaG_FD_202365 | JGI IMG/M metagenome (GOLD analysis project Ga0307492, IMG submission 202365) | Sea-ice brine microbial communities from Beaufort Sea near Barrow, Alaska, United States - SI3L | ecosystem: Environmental > Aquatic > Marine > Coastal | place: USA: Alaska | collected 2017-05-06 | reverse complement strand
GATCGTGAAGACATCGTTGAAATTGTGGTTGATCCCTTGTTGATGGAGTCTTATGGACTCGATCAAAGTGACATCCTTAATTTGTTGTCTCGTAACAACCGGCTGGTTCCAGCTGGCACCATGGATAATGGTAAAGGCAGTTTTGCGGTGAAAGTACCCTCTGTTTTTGAGTCAGTGAAAGATGTGATGGAGCAGCCTGTTAAGGTACAAGGTGACAGTGTTATTACCTTTCAGGATGTGGCGCAAGTCAGACGCTCTTATAAAGATCCAACTAGTTTTGCCCGCTTAAACGGCGCGTCATCAGTTTCACTCGAAGTCAAAAAACGGCCCGGTGAAAATATGTTAGAAACTGTCGCTAACGTGAAGGCATTAGTCATAGCAGCCCAAGAGTCAACAATCTGGCCCGCCAGCATTAATGTGAGTTACACCGGCGATCAAACCATTGATGTCAACATGATGCTTAACGATCTACAAAATAATGTATCCAGCGCAGTTATTTTGGTGTCAATTGTGATTTTGGCCATTTTAGGTTTGCGTACCGCACTTTTGGTTGGCGTGTCTATTCCTGGTTCTTTTTTAACGGGTATTTTGATTATTTCATTGTTTGGTTACACCTTAAATACTGTGGTGCTTTTTTCACTCATCATGGCTGTAGGTATGCTGGTGGATGGTGCAATAGTGGTGACCGAATATGCCGATCGCTGTATGAGTGAAGGCATGGATAAAAAAGTGGCCTACAGTAAGGCCGCACAACGCATGGCTTGGCCTATTATAGCTTCTACTGCCACCACTTTAGCTGCTTTTGCACCGCTGATGTTTTGGCCGGGCATGATGGGTGAATTTATGAAATATTTGCCCTTTACTTTGATTGCTGTGCTTTCTGCATCATTGTTGATGGCGCTGATTTTTGTGCCGGTGTTAGGCGGGGTATTTGGCAAGCCTAGGCATATTTCTGAGTTTGACAAACAACAAATGCATGAAGCGGAAAATGGTGATATTAGAAACTTACAAGGTTTTACGGGTAAATATATTCGTGTTCTTGCTACCGCTATTCAGCATCCATGGAAGATTTTATTAGCCGCCATAGTGGTCGCATTTGTATCTTTTACGGCATATGGTTTATCTGGTTTAGGTACAGAATTTTTTCCTAATGTTGACGTGCGTGGGATCAACGTCACAGTGCGCAGTGCTGGCGATATGTCGATTTATGAAAAAGACCAAGTGGTGCGTAAAGTTGAAAATCATTTGCTCAATATGCAAGCCATTGAAACCTTATATGTACGTACTGGTGGGCAAGACCAAATAGGTTATATGCGACTGAATTTGGTGGACTGGCATTTACGCCCACATTCTGATGAGGTACTTAAAGAAGTCCAAGACCGTTTAAAGGGGATGGCGGGTATGGATATTGAAATTGCCCCCGATCAAGATGGCCCGCAGTCAGGTAAAGATTTACAGATCCAGTTGTCATCTCGTTTCCCTGAGTTGTTAGATGAAGCTGCCCACAAAATACGTACTGTGTTAGATAATAACGATAAGTTTACTTCTATCAGTGATACCGCTTCTAAACCCGGTATTGAATGGCAGCTCAAAGTGAATCGAGCCGATGCAGCGCGCTTTGGCGCCGATGCAACGTTGGTGGGTAGCACGGTGCAATTTATCACTAATGGCTTAAAAATTGGTGAGTACCGCCCAGATGATGTGGATGATGAGTTAGATATTCGGGTACGTTATCCTCTTGAGTCGCGGTTTATTGGAAAACTTGATGAACTTAGAATGAAAACGGCTGGAGGCATGGTACCCATCTCTAATTTTGTAGAGCGCACCGCCAAACTTAAAACTGACCTGATCAGACATATAGATAGTCAAAGAGTGATTACCGTACAAGCGAATATGGTGCCCGGAGAGTTATTAAGTATTGAACTACCTAAATTACAGGAACTGTTACCCACTTTGGGATTAGATCCTCGGGTAACTCTGACAGTCAAAGGGCAAAATGAACAACAAGATGAGTCCACAGCATTTCTTAAAAATGCCTTTTTAATTGCACTGTTTGTCATGGCGATTATTTTAGTGACGCAGTTTAATAGTTTTTATCAGGCATTCTTAATTTTAAGCGCGGTGCTATTTTCTACTGTAGGCGTATTTCTTGGCTTACTGATTTTTCAAAAACCTTTCGGCATTGTGATGTCAGGGATTGGGGTGATTGCTTTAGCGGGCATAGTTGTGAATAACAATATCGTGCTTATCGACACCTACAATATTTTGCGTAAAGAAGGCGTGCCTGCCATGGAAGCCATCCTTCGCACAGGCGCGCAGCGCTTGCGCCCGGTACTGATGACTACAGTCACCACTATTTTAGGTTTATTGCCTATGGTCGCTGAAGTCAATATCGACTTTATCGGCCGCAATGTAGACATAGGTGGCCCATCCACAGAGTGGTGGTCACAACTCGCTACTGCAGTGGCTGGTGGGTTAGCTTTTGCTACAGTACTCACTTTAGTACTGACACCTTGTATGTTGGCCCTAAAAGCCAAGCGTGATGAAAGTAAAGATAAATCACTGGCTAAGCTTAATTTACACCCTGCACATTTACCATAAACTGCTAGTTACTGCGACATCACATTATTATGTAGGTGTCAGTTCAAAATTTAATGTGCATAAATAATGATGCTTTAGAGAAAGTGTGTACTTACTTTTACAAAGTATTCTTTTTTGATTTAATGTTGTCAGTTATCTGCGATTTTTTATTTCTATCGTCAAACACAAACAAATAAACAACAAGCTAAAGCACTTCAAGCAGTTTTGCCCAGTTCTGTTTGGTTAGAATATGGTGTGCATGGTAATGAAATAAGCAGCACCGATGCCGCTATGATGACCGCTTATCATTTACTTGCAGCCCCTGATGAAGCGACTAACAAAAAAATCTTAAGTAACACGATAGTGTTCATTGACCCTTTACAAAACCCAGATGGCAGAACACGGTTCACCCAGCGATATTATGCCACTGTTGGCCTTGAACACAGTAGCGACCGAATCAGTGCTGAGCAAAATGAACCTTGGCCAAAAGGACGCACCAACCACTATTTATTTGACATGAACCGAGACTGGTTGGCGATTACCCAACCCGAGACGGCTGGAAAAATAAAGATACTTAACCATTACCGGCCGCTAGTGGTGATTGATTTACATGAAATGGGAGGAGACAACAGTTATTTTTTCGCTCCATCTGCGCAACCGTTTAATCCTAATATGAGCCAAAACCAAATAGACAATATTGGTTTGATAGGCCGTAATCACGGCAAACATTTTGATCGTTTTGGTTTTGATTATTTTACCCGCGAAGTCTACGACGCTTTTTACCCAGGATATGCCTGACGAATTTATTACAGAACAAGAACGTCGAAGAGCACGTTTATTGGACGATGAAATATATGATGTAACGGCTTGGTCATTACCCTTGATGTTTAACATTGAAACGGATGCTTGCAACAGGCCTTTGCAGCAGGCAGTCTGATTATTGAAAGGCGTGGAAATAAAGCTGATTACGCTGATTTAGTGTTAAAACTTGCGGATCAAAGCGGCGCGTCAGTTATCGGTGTCGATAGCAGTTGGGTTATAGATGGTCCAAGTTTTGGCAGTAACAACACCGTCACAATGAGCCCGCCTAATATTGCGATGGCATGGGACGAGCCCGTTTACCCACAAAGCGCAGGCAATACCCGTTTTGTGATTGAGAGGCAGCTAAAGTATCCGGTGACGGCCATTCGGATTAACATGTTAACTCAGTCTAATTTGGCAAATTATCAGGTGTTGATTTTACCTTCCGGCGATTATCAAAAAAGCTTTGATAAATCTGCGGTTAAAAACTTAAAAACTTAAAAAGCTGGGTCCAAAATGGCGGGGTGTTGGTGACCTTTGGAAAAGCCACACAATTTGTTGCCTCAAGTGATGTGGCATTATTGGATGTGAAACGAGAATTTGCTTATAAAGAAAACAAAAAGTCAGAAAAGAAAAAGTCAGTAGATAAAAGATCAGCAGAGAAAGACCAATCAAGAGTAAAAGGTCAGTTGTTCACTAAGAAACAAGATTTACTTGATGCCAGCGAAGTCAAACAACAAAGTCCTGATAATGTAGCAGGCATATTAGCCAATGTTGAAGTGGATCAAGAACATTGGTTAACAGCTGGGGTGAAGAAAAATGTTGTGGCCTTGGTATTAGGGAGTGATATTTATGCACCCATCACCCTTAAGTCAGGTAAAAACGTTGCATGGTTTAGTGGCCCCGAAACTGTCTTAGCAAGTGGATACCTGTGGCAAGAAAACAAGGAACAGCTAGCGTATAAACCTTTTCTTATTCATCAACCCCTTGGAAGAGGCATGCTTGTGAGTTTTACTCAAGAGCCTACAACACGTGCGTATTTAGATGGATTAAATGTGTTGTTAACTAACAGTATCTTTAGGGCTGCGGCTCATGCTAAACCTTTATGTTCGACAGCAGGGTATAGAATAGAGACAAAATTGGACTGTTTGATGACCACTCGAGCAGTTGTCATCATATGCAATTCAATTACATCGTTAGGTAGATAAAAAACGGATGTTCATGGTTTTCGATTTATCTATTGTTTAGGATATTTTATTTTTCTCTCGAGGCAACTTTTTTGAGGGGGCGTTCGACTTAGTAAGTGAATACACAAACAAAAAGGTTTACCTATGAACATCACTTCGAAAATTATTATCGCCTCAGCGGCATCTATTTTATTAACCCAAGTTGCTTCAACGTGAACCTCCCTTTCTATTCCTTCTGCCTATTGAAAATCCCATATTAATTAACTTGCGCACAGATGCCGAACAGTGTCTGGAGTCAATTAACTATTTCGTGCGCATATCTAAGATAGGCATATTCTGGCCACCTAAGATTGTGCTGGGTAATTTCCCATCCCAATTCTGAGCTTCAGTTAGTTTCACAATTAGCGGGTTGTCGCCTAAAGCTTTAGCTTTTGCTGTAATGGCTTCAGCTTCTGCTAAACCTTTAATTCTAATCGATTCGGCTTCTGCGATAGCCACCAATTTAATACCATCTGCTTTGGCTTTAGCGGTATTGACATCTCGTTGAGCCTCAAGATTTTGTCTTGCTAATTTATGTTCTTCTGCCGCAGCTAGGTTTTTTTCAGTTTGCTTAGTTTCAATTGATGTAAGGTACTTGGCGGGTAACTGAATGTTTTCTATTTGTATATTGTCAACAGTAACAGGGAAATCTTTCATTTCTTCAATTAAATTCGCTTCAATGGCTTGGATAGCACTGGCACGGTCCTGAATTAATTTTTCAGCATCAAATCGTGGTATTACGTCTTTGGTTGCTGATCTGAATCTAGGGTCTAAAATCCTACTTTCAAATTGTGAAAGGCCACCATACTGCCTAAACAATTCTAATGCAGCTGTTTTATCAACCGTCCAGTTAACCGAGACGCTAACAGTAACGGGCATTTGTTCTTTGGTGCTGGATGCCATTTTTTCTTCGTTTTTGCGAGTTCTTACTTCTATCTCTTCTACGCTATCAATAAAAGGCACTTTAAAATGAAGGCCGGGGTTCACCTGTTCTTTAGCTTCACTAAAGCGCTTAACAATACCTATATGACCTTCATTTACTGTGTAAATAGACCCCATAAGTAAAATTAGACCTACCACTGCAGATATAATCGTTTTTACTGGAATTCTAGTTTTAAAAATTTGCATTTATTTACCTTTTAATTTTTATAAAAACATAATTGATGTCATCACAATAACATTTTAACTGCCACGCAATAAGGGTAGCAACTTCTACCTATATTTACATAGAGAGAAGTATTACATACCTAAATGTTTATATACACTGAGTGTAGAACTGCCTGATTTTGTGAAAAAGAGTCACTAAATTTAGTTAATAAGATTTTATATTTGCTGCATAGTGCAGTTCACTCTAGTATCTAAAGTATTGTTAAAGATTGATAATTCTGGAGTATTTGATGTTGAAATTATACGGTTCTACTACGTCTCCCTATGTACGCCGTTTGCGTATCTGGTTGGCTAATACTGAGCATGAGTTTGTCAATCTGCAGATTTTTGCGGAACAAGACAGACAGGTGCTTGCGGCCAAAAATCCTACTATGAAAATACCCATGTTAGAGGATGGTGCTGATGGAGCTGCGCAGATCATTTTTGATTCGAGGGTCATCTATCGTTATTTAACTGATAAATTTGATGATCCGTTACTGTGTTGGGAGCAAGAGAACCAACTGACTCTTATAGATTCAGCTAACGATTCATTGGTGCAAATGTTTATCTTATCTAACTCTGATATTCAGCCTGACGAAGACAAACTATATTTTAAGCTGCAAAAAGAGCGAGTGAATGCGGTATTAGTGCACTTAAATGATATGGTGGCGAACCAACAGTTTGCCAGTTGGAACTACCCTGCAATTTGCCTTTACTGCTTAATTGATTGGATAGAGTTTAGAAATTTACATAATATGCAGGGTTTAACCGATTTATTGGCTTTCCATGATGACAATGCTCAACGTATTGAAGTGACTGCGACCAATCCACGAAATTGATTTAATCACAAACCAACAGAAACGGGCCTTACATGAACCAACAACAAAAACTCGCCACCGAAGCTTCCGCTTTTAGAGAATTACTAAAACATCTAGATGCAAACAAAGATGTGCAAAATATTGACTTGATGATCCTTGCAGACTTTTGCCGTAATTGTTTATCAAAGTGGTATATGGCTGGCGCTAAAGATCAAGGTGTTGAAATAGATTACGATCAAGCGCGTGAAGCTGTATACGGGATGCCCTACAGTGAATGGAAGGACAACCATCAGTTAGCCGCTACAGCAGAACAAATGGCTGCGTTTGAAGCGCGACAAGCTGCGAAAAAATAACGCCTCCTAAGTTTGCCGCCTAAGACATATTTTGAAACAGCCAAGTCTAAGCTGGAATCCTCCAGTTTAGACTTGGCTGTATTGCTAGTTTATTAGCATCGGCATCATGAATATTATGTTAGCTAACGTTTTAGAGCGAACCAAAGAGATTGGTTTACTGCGCGCTGTTGGTGCTACCCAAAAAAATATATAAATGCAGTTTATCGCTGAAAGTTTCACTATCTCCATACTAGGCGGACTGTTAGGCATTGGTTTCGGCGTGTATCTGGCGATCAAAGCATCAGAACTAAATCCCATTGACGCTTTGCACAGTGATTAAGTAAGTGGGTACATGAAGGTCCGAATACATTTACAATTTCGAAATGACCTTTGTGACGGAAGAATGTACAGTTAGAGTATAAAGGTTAATGTCAATTTACTGCATTGCGCGCATCATAAAAAGGAACACTGAATGATTAAGTTTGTAGCTTGGCTTCTGGCTGTGGCCAGTATGTTTATATTGCCTAAGCCTTTTGCTCAAGAGACCCGTTTGTTGAGGCAGCCTAGTATTAGCGATAGCCAAATAGCATTTGTGTATGCGGGGGATATATGGATAACAGACTTGATGGGGCAAAACAGTAAAAGACTGACCAGTACGCCAGCAATAGAAAGTCATCCTCACTTTTCTCCAGATGGAAAGCGTATAGCTTTTTCATCTAATCGTTCTGGTACTGAATCTGTATATGTTATGCCCAGTAGTGGCGGACAGGCTAATAGATTGTCATGGCATGCCGCTGGTGGCAGTGCGCGTGGATGGAGCCCTGATGGACAAAAAGTACTCTTTGCTTCTGGTCGCGATACCGCACCCAAGCCAATTAATCGTTTGTGGACCATTTCTGCAGATGGTGGCCCGGCTGAATTGGTACTCAATCAATGGGCATATAATGGTGCGTATTCTGCGGATGGTAAACAGATGGTCATCGACCGTATGTCTCGTTGGGATGGTGAATGGCGTAATTATCGAGGTGGCCAAAATACACCTTTAGTAGTGGTTGATTTGGCGAGCCTGAAAGAAACCATGATCGACAGTGATTCCACCATCGATATTGAGCCTGTTTGGGTGAATGACACAGTTTACTTTTTGTCAGACAGAGACTGGGTATCTAATATCTGGTCATATTCTGTGAAACGCAAAAAACTCAAACAAATCACAGAATTCAAAAACGCGGATATCAAACAATTAGGCAGCAATGGTAAACAGCTGGTATTTGAACAAAATGGTGATTTATTTACTTTTGATTTAGCCAGTGAGCAACTTCAAAAATTATCAATCTCTGTGACCGGTGATTTTCCTTGGGCTGAAACTAAATGGCAAGATGTGGGAGATAAGGCAAGTTCAGCTTCGTTATCACCTACAGGAAAACGTGCTGTGATGACCTCTCGTGGTGAAATCTTCACGGTTCCGGTTGAATATGGCAGTGTGCGTAATCTCACTCAAAGCTCTGATGCTGCAGACAGAGCGCCAGTTTGGTCTCCAAAAGGAGATCAAATTGCTTGGTTTTCTGATAAAGGTGAACAAGGTTATCAACTGATGTTGCAATCTCAAGATGGATTGTCTGAATTACAAACGATAGCAATAGGTGAATCAAAAATGGCGTGGGAGCCTACATGGTCTCCTGATGCTAAGTACATTGCATTTGTAGATGATGATGTGCGTATTCGTTTATTGGAATTATCCACTAAAAGCATCATCACCATTGATACGGGCGGAACCAATTTAGAGCGCGGTAGAAATGATTTGGTATGGTCACCAGATTCTAATGCTTTAGCTTATGTAAAAACTGCTGATAACGGCTTCCAGCAAATCAAAATATATTCTGTAGATACTCAAGAGACGCATTTTTTAACCAATAAATTTGCTAACTCGTTGTCACCTGCCTGGGACCAAAATAGTAAATATATGTATTTCTTGGCCAGCACTGATTATGGCTTGAACAGTGGATGGGCCAATACAAGTGCAATGGGAGCTGATTCCCAGTATGCACCGTATATTGTGAGTTTATTAGCAGATGAAACGTCACCTTTTGCCCCACGCAGTGATGAGGAAAACAGTCAGGAAGACGCCACTCAAGCTGATGATCCTAAAAAAGACGATGCAGGAACTGCATCAAAAAGTGATGACGTCGAAGACAAGGCTCAAGAAAAAGACGCCAAAGATTCTGTTAAAAAGCCGGTCGAAAAAATTAAGATAGACTTCAACAATATTGAAAGACGTATTCTACCGCTACCCATGCCAGCAGGAAATTATGCTTTTACTCTAACCGCACCAGAGGGAACGGTATTTTTTGCTAAAAGAGAAGAGAAAGACAGAAACGTTGAGTTGCTGAAGTTCGATCTGAAATCACGAAAAGCTGAACCTTTTATACAAGGCATTCAGTCAGCGAGTATTTCTGCAGATAATAAAAAGTTATTGATAAAACAAGGTCCTAAATGGTTTGTTGTGGATACTGATAAACCCACCTCTAAATTAGAAAAACCTTTAGATACCAAGTTGATGATGAGCCTTGACCGTCAACAAGAATGGCGCCAAATGTTTGTAGAAGCATGGCGATATCAACGAGATTATTTTTACGATAAAAATATGCACGGACGTGATTGGAATGAAGTATTTAGTCGTTACGAGCCTCTAGTGAAATATATTAAACACCGCGCAGATTTAACCTATTTGTTGGATATGGTGAATGGTGAATTGTCTGTTGGGCATAGCTTTGTGTTTGGCGGTGATTATCCAGAAACAGAGAAGGCCCGAGCAGGTCTACTCGGCGCAGATTTATTAGTTAAAGCAGGGCGCTGGCAACTCAATCGAATTTTTACCGCCGAGAGTTGGAACCCCAAATTAAAAGGCCCATTAGATCAGCCGGGTTTGAAGGTAGCTCAAGGGCAATATCTGGTTGGCGTAAATGGTAAAGAATTGACCAGTGCAGATAACCCTTATAAATTTCTAGATGGCACACAAGATCAGCAAACCGTACTCCACATTAATGATAAGCCCAATTTTAATGATGCTTGGCAAATCACAGTGAAGCCCACCGGTAATGAAAGAGCACTAAGACAACGAGCATGGGTAGAAGATAACCGCAGGTTGGTCGACACGTTATCTAATGGTAAGTTAGCGTATGTATGGGTGCCCAATACCAGTACACCTGGCTTTGTATCTTTTAATCGGTATTTCTTTGCCCAGCAAGATAAATTAGGGGCCGTGATTGATGAACGGTTTAACGGCGGCGGTTTATTAGATGATTACATGGTTGATTTGATGAACCGAAAACTCCGCGCTGCGCTGACGAATGAAGTGCCCAACGGCAAGCCTTTGTTGTTGCCTGCTGGGATAAAAGGGCCAAAAGTGTTACTTATTAATGAGCTCGCTGGCTCTGGTGGTGATTATTTTCCTTGGGCGTTTCGTCAACAAAAAGTAGGCAAGCTAATTGGCGCTCGTACTTGGGGTGGTCTGGTAAAATCATCAGTGCATTACGCACTAGTAGACGGCGGAGCCCTCACTGCACCAGATAATGCGGTGTTTGACCCACTTAACAACCAATGGGTAGGCGAGAACATCGGTATTGCCCCAGATATTGAGGTATACCAAGATGCCCAATCTCTGGCAAAAGGTGATGATCCACAATTGCTTAGAGGGGTGAAAGAATTGATGAAACAGTTGCAACAGATTAAAACTCAACAAGTAACAGCACCTAAATATTCAACGCCTGCAATTCAAAATTAAACCAATAAGTACATAGCAGCGTGGAAAAAATAATCCGGCAGATTCAGAACATCGATTCGGCCTATGAACAAGTTAGCGGAGAGTGTGATGAGTCAAAGTATTAAGATTAACGATAAAAGTTATCCTATCGATGTCGAGGGGGACATGCCATTGTTGTGGTTTTTACGGGATAAGCTAGAACTAACAGGCACCAAATATGGTTGTGGTATGGGAATATGTGGAGCCTGTACAGTACATTTAGATGGGCAAGCCGTGCGTTCTTGTGTGATGCCCGTTTCTTCTGTGGCAGGTAAAAGTATCACTACTATTGAGGGATTGTCTGCAACGGGTGATCATCCACTGCAAAAAGCATGGTTAACCAATAAAGTGCCACAATGTGGTTACTGTCAGTCTGGACAAATTATGAATGCGGCCAGCTTTTTAGCCACCAATAAAACCCCTAGTAGTGATGATATCGACAATGCTATGCAAGGTAATATCTGCCGTTGTGGTACGTATCAACGTATCAAACAAGCAGTCTCCGATGCAGCTGACGAAATGTACAAGGAGGCTTAAGATGACTACTTCAAACCACAACGCCCTTGGAATCAAGAGCCCTGCACAGCAAAATACGGTGACAAATCAAAGTCGTCGTAAATTCCTTAAACAATCAGGTTTAGCAACGGGTGGTTTAGTGTTGGGCATTAGCCTGCCGCAAACTACTATTGCCGGTTTTAAAATGGGCCAAGACAGCACCTTTAATCCCAATGCCTTTATCCACATAGCCGACAACGGCGATACATTAATCTACTGTGGCCGCTGTGAAATGGGCCAAGGTATCAGCACGGCATTACCTGCCGCAGTAGCCGACGAGCTTGAAGCCGATTGGACGCGGGTGAGCATTAAACAAGGTGAAGGTAACGAAGAAAAATATGGTCCTCAGGCCACAGGTGGTTCGGCCAGTATTCGCGTTATGTATATTCCTATGCGTGAAGCAGGAGCCGCAGCTAAAGTTATGTTAGTAGCGGCTGCAGCAAAAGTGTGGGGTGTGTCAGCTGCAGAATGTACGGCTGAAAACCACTTTGTTATCAATAACAACAATCAACAAAAACTCAGCTATGGCGATTTGGCAAGCCTTGCCGCTAATGAAGCGGTGCCAGATAGCGTCACCCTAAAAGAAAAGAAAGATTTTAAATATATAGGCAAAGACATCGCTAGGCACAACCAAGGTGACATTGTAGTAGGTAAACTAACCTATGGCGTGGACACCAAAATCCCTGGATTAAAATATGCCGCCATGACCCACTGCCCAGTGATGGGTGGTAAGCTAAAAAGTGTCGATAAAACAGCAGCCATGGCAGTCAAAGGTGTGCTGGATGTAATTGAAATCCCTAGGTTTAATGTGCCTTTTGGATCGCTTGGCGGTGTGGCCGTTGTGGCAGATAACACTTGGACTGCTCAACAAGCCCTTAAAAAACTGAATATTGAATGGGATTTAGGTGAGCATAAAAGTTACGACTCTAAGGCGTACAAAGCGCAGCTAGTCAAAAATGTTGAAAGCCCAGCACAGTTGGCAGCCGAGCGCGGTGATATTACTAAAGCCTTTGCAGAAGCCGAGCATGTGATGAAAGCCACTTACACAGGCGGGCATTTGTCTCACGCACCCATAGAGCCCAACGCTTCTGTGGTGTGGGTCCAAAAAGATAGCTGTGAAGTATGGGCAGCCACACAAAGCCCCGGCGATATTCAAAAAGTATTAGCGCAATACCTAGAGCGCGACCCAAAAGATATCTACGTCAATGTGACTATGGCTGGTGGTGCGTTTGGGCGTAAGTACAAGTGTGATTACGTGCACGAAGCCGCAGTGTTGTCACAGGCCGTGAATGCGCCGGTGCAACTTATTTGGTCTCGTGAAGAAGATATGCGTACCGGTTATTACCACTCGATTAACGCTCAGCACATTGAAGCTGCAGTAGATAAAGACGGTAATGTTACTGGATGGTTGCACCGTGCCGCTTTCCCCGCTATTGCTTCATTGTTCGACCCATCCCTTGATAGAGCACCGGCAAGTGCATTGAGCGATATTGATGACCATCCCTTTGGGATAGCAAATTATCGCAGCGAATCAGGTGAAGCCATTGCGCATACTCGTATCGGTTGGTACCGCGCTGTTTACGCCATTTTTTATGGATTTGCTTTTGGCAGTGCTGCCGATGAACTAGCTCATAAAACCAGACAAGATACTGTTAGCTTATTAAACAGCATTTACGACAACAACAAAAACGCCGAACAAGCTGAACAAGTCGCACGCTCAAAAGGTGCCCTTGCAATGGCTGCTAAAATGTCTAACTGGGCTAACCGAGACAAATTACCGAGTAATCAAGGACTCGGTATAGCGGTGCATTTTAGCTTTAACAGCTACATTGCTATGGCCGTTCGAGTCGAAGTTAACGGCGACGACATCAAAGTGCTTGAAGTGGACGCGGTAGTCGATTGTGGTCAAGTGTTAAACCTTGACAGTGCCACAGCACAAATGGAAGGCGCTATAGTGATGGGCATGTCGTTATCATTACGTACTGAAGTGGTATTTAGAGATGGCGCTGTGGTTAACTCAAACTACCATAATTACCCCGTACTGAGGATCAACGAAATGCCTCAGGTTAATGTGCACTTCGTTGAAAATGACTTTAAACCGACTGGTTTAGGTGAACCGGGTCTAGGGCCATTTGCTCCTGCATTAGCGAATGCCGTATTTGCAGCCTCGGGTAAACGTTATCGAGACTTGCCGTTTAAACCGATGTCGATGTAGATTTGGGTCTTAACTGATAAAAAAGCCGCTATTTATAGCGGCTTTTTTATTGAATATATGAGTCCATCCAATCATTTGCATGTACGGATGAAGTCCCCAATTAAAATACTCTTATTCTTTATCAAACCCAAATGCTAAAGGTAACAAGTCTGTAAACTTTACGGTTTTGAGTTGACCATCTTTGGTAGCCAAATGTACCTCTGTCTGGGCATCAGCAAACTCAGCGATTTTTTGACGGCAACCGCCACATGGTGGGCAGAAATTATCGTTGGGGCTGGCAATGAGGATATGTTTAATCTGCTTACTACCAGACGCAATCATAGCTGAAATAGCACCTGCTTCGGCACATTGACCTAGCGGGTAGGCGGCATTTTCAACATTGCAGCTGGCATGGTGTTGCGCGTTTTCATCCAGAATGGCTGCGCCCACCTGAAAATTTGAATAAGGTGCGTGGGCATTTTTTTGTGCTTTAGTGGCTAGTGCCAAAAGCATTTTGTATTCGGCTGTTAGGTCAAGTGCCATAAAAATTAAACTTCAAATTTAAATCGGCCGCGTAGTTTGCTTTATTTTGGGTAACAGATTCAAGTTTAATTCACGTTTTAACAGCACAGGTACTGCGGTAACTTTACTTTTACAGGGAAATAAGCGACTCTACGACACATCACTTGTTCTTGTTTTTGACTATTTTAAAGGGTTGTAGTGAAACCTAGTTACAAAGTCAGAGTCATATAAATAATCTATTTTCAGGTAAAACGTCTCTTTTATTATGCATAAACGTCTCAGCAGCATCATTTTACTCAGCTCACTCTTATTTGGTTGTGCAAACAACAGCGGCTCAATGCAAGACAGCAGGCAAATGGGCAATTTGTTATTGGCCGAACCTGCACCTATGAACCCGCGCTCACAACTTGCCATTGCCCGTTATAGCCATATTTTGGCTAACACCGACTTGGAAGACGATCAAAGAGCACAATTGTTACATCAGCGCGGCACCTTGTATGACAGTGTTGGTTTGTCTGGGTTAGCTCAATACGATTTTAATCTGGCGATCCGTTTAAAACCTGATCTGGCTGAAGCTTATAATTCTATGGGGGTACATTACACTCAGCAAATGGATTTCATCCAAGCTTATGAAGCCTTTGATGCCACCTTAGATATTAATCCAGATATGGAATTTGCATTCTTAAACCGTGGCATTGCCTTATATTATGGTGGTCGCCCGGATTTGGCAGTACGTGATTTTGGTACGTTTTATAACAAAAATGCATCCGACCCTTATCGTGCCCTTTGGAGTTATCTTGCTTCCAGCGAAATAGATAAACCACAGGCAATGATTGAGTTAGCCAAGCAACGTAAAAATTTAGATGAAGACAACTGGGCCACTCAGTTAGTCGAGTTGTATCTTGAAAGAACAACTGAAGGTGAACTCTTAAACACCTTGATCAGTGGTGTCACCAGCCAACAGCAATTGACTGACAGACTATGTGAAGCCTATTTCTATTTAGGAAAATACCACTCTGCAAGAGGCAACAGAGGTGTAGCATCAAACTATTTTAAACTCGCGTTAAGTACTAACGTATTCGAGTATGTTGAACATCGTTATGCTCGTCTAGAACTTAATTTGTTGCGTGATGAAGCCAATAAAAACACCACAAACGAGCTACAAATCCAATAAAAATGCCTGTTGTTACCAAGTGGGGAATAGCCTTAGTATGTGTGCTAATACCTGCTTGGTTAATGCTTGAACACTATTTTCTAGATATCACCGCTGCACCAGAAAATCTGCTTGCTACTAAGCTATTGCCTAATGAGTTGGCGGAACAACAACTTGCCGATGGCCTTGCACTATGGCGTGATAAAAAATACCAACAATCAGCAAAAATATTTTCATCACTTGGGTCTAAAAATCTGAATCAGGATCTGCAGTCTTTAACTAGATTGTATCAGTATCACACCAATGCCTTTAATAAAAATCGAAACTCTGACTTTAAGCAACAACTATCCACTTTGCCTGATAACTGTAAACAAAAACTATTGTTTGTGACGCCAGATATAGGATCTCTAGTGCAAGCTGAATACTTTAGGTCACGTTTTTCCCAAGATCCACGACTAAACGCTTTAGCCATTTGTATTTATGACGTGACTTGGTTTGATCCTATTGATATTAGTTGCGAAGAAAATTGGCACCAAAGCGGCCGTTTAGGTTGCCAACTAATAACACTGGCCGAAAAACTAAAAAGTTTACCTTTTACCCATTTAGTGATGTTTGCCAACAAAGGCAAAGCCAACGTACACAATGGTATTATGTTTTTAGACCGCCAAGATACCTACGATGTGTTTATTCACGAATTAGCCCACTTTTCAGGTTTTATCGATGAATACCCACTCAGCAAAGCACTAGCAAAACGTGTATGTGCCGGGGTCGACGCACCCAATATCGTATTTAAACATGTAGACAAATCAAAGGCGGACCGAAAGTATTGGCAATCAATAGGTCTGCAAAATAATACTGACTTATTTGCTGCAAGAACTTGCGATAACCATTCCACTCAAGCGTTTAAAGCATCCAAGAAGCTCACATTTATGGAATATCACGATACTGCCTATATCCCTGCTCATTATCTAACCGCGTGGCAAAGGCAATTACAAAACACACCTAATCAACCGTCGGCACATATTAATTTTGCTCAGCTATACGAACAGTCTAATAACTTACCAGAAAGTCAGTTTTGGCGAGCGAGATACCAGCAGTACATAACACCTTCTACCAATCAGGCCAATAATCTTTAACTCGCTAATATGTTAATTGTATGACAAATGGGTATAATGACCGGACGTTTTATCAGTTCCATCTAGTGCCTTAAAAAATATGTCAAAGCTATTTTCTGTAAAAACCATTGAGTACCCTTTTCCAGCTAAGCCCGTTGCGTTGAGTAATCTGCAACAGCAACAATACGTGCAGCAAATCAAAACTTTGCTTAAGCAAGAAAATGCTGTGTTGGTTGCGCATTATTATACCGCTCCTGAAATCCAAGCCTTAGCCGAAGAAACTGGCGGATGTATTTCTGACTCATTAGAAATGGCCAGATTTGGACGTGACTGCGAAGCCGACACACTGATTGTTGCTGGCGTAAGATTTATGGGCGAAACCGCAAAAATTATCAGCCCAGAAAAAACCGTATTAATGCCCACCCTAGAAGCAACATGCTCACTAGACTTGGGTTGTCCGGTTGACCAATTCTCCGCATTTTGTGATGCCCATCCTGATCACACAGTGGTGGTGTATGCCAATACCTCAGCAGCGGTCAAAGCCCGTGCAGACTGGGTCGTCACCTCAAGTATTGCCTTAGAAATTGTTGAACATTTAGACTCGCTAGGTGAAAAAATTATCTGGGCACCGGATCGCCATTTAGGCGCGTATATTGCCAAACAGACTGGCGCCGATATGTTGATGTGGCAAGGCGAGTGTATCGTACACGACGAATTTTCAGCTAAAGCTCTGTTAGATATGAAACACCTTTACCCTGATGCAGCAGTTTTAGTGCATCCCGAATCGCCTGCTAGCGTGGTCGCTTTAGCTGATGCTGTTGGTTCAACTACTCAGTTGATCAATGCAGCTAAAACCTTGCCGAATAGCCATTTTATTGTGGCTACCGATCGCGGTATATTTTACAAAATGCAGCAAGCTGCCCCGGGTAAAATATTATTAGAAGCCCCAACAGGCGGCAATGGTGCAACCTGTAAAAGCTGCGCTCACTGCCCATGGATGGCCATGAATGGCTTGCAAGCTATCCACCAATCATTAACCGATAGCAGTGGCCACGAAATCTTTGTGGATGAAGCCACGCGCCAACGCGCCTTAGTACCTTTAAACCGTATGCTCGACTTTTCAGCCGAAATGAAAATGAAAGTGAGCGGCAACGCGTAACGTACTTTCATACTATTTATCTCGATTACGGGCAATGTACCCAGATAAAGCCAGTCATCCTGGCTTTTTCATTTTTAGGTCACATATACCCTCTAAGATTCTTTCAAATCCAATACTTAGGAGTATCACATGCCAGATTTAAGCCGCTACAAAGGCATAGTGTTTGATATGGACGGAACCTTGATTGATTCAATGGGCGCACACGGCCTAGCTTGGCGACGAACCTGCGAAAAATATGCTTATCCCTTCGACGGACAGTACATACATAACCTTGGTGGCGTGCCTACCAGAGATATTGTTAAACTACTGAATGAAAAACATGGCCTAAGCCATGACCTAGACCAGGTCACAGAAACCAAACGCCTAACATTTCTCGACCTTAAAGACAGCCCAAGTATTATCGACGATACATTCCAAGTGATGCTACGTTACCAAGGCATCCTTAAAATGGGGGTAGGTACCGGCTCAGAGCGTAATAACGCTATCAGCATGCTCACCGATACTGGCTTGCTAGAACGTTTTGAAACCGTTGTGACTGCAACGGATGTCACTCATGGAAAACCCCATGGCGAAACATTCATAACCGTCGCCAAAAACATGGGCTTACAGCCAAATGAGTGCGTGGTCTTCGAAGACACTGAAGTAGGCCGTCAAGCCGCCCAAAATGCCGGCATGGACTGTATTTTGGTCATCAACGGCAAGATAGTCTTGCCAGAGTAACTAAGCTAATTATTGTCAGTCAGCTGCTTTTTGTATGCTATTTAGACCTGATGTGGCTAATAAATCATCACATCATCAATTTGGCTGCAGTTATTACTTGCGCAGCCAAGCTGTTTTCCCTAACATACGCGCCTCTTTTGTAGCAGCAGCTTTTGCGAAGAAAATGCAACAGACTACAAAACAGTAACAATCAAAGCGCAAGCCAAGTGCCAAGTTGAATTAACCCAACTTAAATAAACAGGCAAAGATTATAAAAGTTTTGGAGAGGTGGCTGAGTGGCTTAAGGCGCACGCCTGGAAAGTGTGTTTAGGGTTAAACCTAACGTGGGTTCGAATCCCACCCCCTCCGCCAAATACAAAAGAACCCGCATCAAGCGGGTTTTTTTGTATTTGGCGGAGGGGGATGTCTTGGTTCGGACCTACGGTTCGACAAAAACTTCAGGAAAGTTTTTGAACAAGCTCTGCTTAGCCCGCAAAGCGGGTGAGGGCATGGACAGGCCGAATACAAATTGTCTGGAACAATTTGCACCGCCTCTGGCGCCCGAAGGGACAGGCACAAGGAAGTGCCTGAGTGAATCCCACCTAGTAGTTGCCAAAACTAGCAACAGTGACACCCTCAAACTTAGCGTTTTGTTGTATCTAATGGCGCGAGTTATGATGCAAATCTACGCTAACACAAAGATAACAACATTTTTAACGGGCAGACTCTTTAAGTCGTTCGTAAGCTGGAATGTTGAAAAAATCGCTATCGTCGTCAATCAGGGATTTTTTTACATTTTCTTTGAGATTTTTGCGTTCATCAATGGTTTGGCCGAACACTTCAATGTGCGCCATTTTCATCAGTTCTGAGGCATCGGCCCGGCTAAAAAAGCCAAGTAATTTACCTGCCTGTAATAATCCTTCGGTACGAAACTTTAACTTATCGTCTTGATGTCCTTTGTGGGTGTTGCTAAACACCTGTACCAGTTGGCTATAGCAATAGGCTGAGTATTCTTGGTTGTTCATGGTTAACATCCGTTTTCTCATGTTGGTTTATTAGTGTAGTTTTTTATTTTGAGAGGACCCATTATTATTTGCTGCAATCCAAAAAAAGTTGTTTCGGTATTAACTTAAGATTTTTGAAGTAACATAAAAAACGGTTCTGGCACATGGGTTAGGGATAAACGTAAGGTTAAAGGAGGGTTAGTCATATCCAAAAAACACTCGGGGTCAGGTTCTAGTTTTATGCGCTTACGCTTGCCGTCATCCGGCGCGGCGTCCGCATGACGTTTTTGTCTTGAATCCCTTCGAATCAGTTACTTTTTTCTTCTACAGCTAAGAAAAAGTAACCAAAAAGAAGCCTTTTTGTGCTGAAACTTTAAATGTGGCTAAGCAGTGGCGAAGCAACCAAAGCGGGTGTCGGCAAAACCGATTTCTTTCAAACTACACTTGCATCCTATTCTCTTAATAGAGGTCTTTATGGCTCATATTGCTTTAGAAACTGAATCAACCCTAACAGGCCGGTTCCAAACTACTGTGCCCAGCCCTGTTCGTAAGGCATTGCGTTTAAGTAAAAAAGACAAGATCAAATACGCTATTCGGTCCGACGGTAGTGTTGTTATATCTCGTGCTGAAGTAAAACAAAGCGATCCTATTCTTGGGGAGTTTTTGTCGTTTATTGCCAATGATATGCAGGCTCATCCTGAAAGATTAAAACCACTAACCGCAAGTATGCGTGAAAGTGTGGAATTACTGATAGAGGGTGTAGAGATTGATTTAGATACGCCATTACTGGATCAGGACGACCTTGTCTAACAGTATCCCAATGGGTGTAAACGGTTGGACGCTTTAGACCCATACATTATTTGCAGAACAATATTTAACGCTTAAAATTCACGTTGAAGCCCTTAAGAACAAGAGCCAAAAGGTTACCTTAAAAAGAATGCGACCAATCGATTAGCGGCTATTCAAAGGCTAATCTTTCAACTTATTCCACAAGATCCAACTCATCCTGAATTTCGTCAAGGGCATACCTTAGGCGAAAGCAATAAACATTGGTTTAGAGCTAAGTTTTTTCAGCAGTACCGATTGTTTTTTCGCTATCACCTAGAGTCAAAAGTCATCGTTTATGCTTGGGTAAACGACTAGAAGAACAAACGAGCCCATGGCAGTAAAGTAGATGGATATAAGGTGTTCGAAAAGATGTTAAAAACAGGCAATCCTCCAGACGGATGGGATGATCTTTTAAAAGAGGCTAAGAAGCATAACGACTCACCATAAACATTTAGCTAGTTTTGCCTCAAGAATATTGTCAGGCCCGTGCATCGAATTATTTTGACGCTAGTGAAAAGCAGACTGTAGCTGTATGGAATAGATAAAAGCAGAAGCGTGAAAATGTAAAAAAATGAACCACAGAAGGCACAGAGGTAAAATAATTAGGATGGGTGATGAGATGTAATTAGGTGCCCATGTAATTATCCATGTAATTAAAAAATTGAAACGCGGCGAGCTACTTTTTTTTATGCGGCAGAACACTATGTAGTCGTCAGCCCCCACTCAGATGCTTACATGGGGGAGTTACAGTAAATCCTTGTTGTTTTTCTTTCGGGTATGAGAATAGAACAGCTCCATAGCACCTATAAATGAATGGTTGTTTGTCCAAAATTCGGGGTAATCGCCTTGTTTCTTTATCAGTGCCGCTGAAATTTCAATAATGCTATCGTTATCGGGATGAGCTAAAGGCCAAATTTTTTCTGGTGCTGCTGCAGTTATTTGCTCTCCTTCAACATCTTCAGCTCCTTCAATATTTACCCCTTCGTCATTAGTACTTTTAACATTCAAGGGCATCGACCAAAATTGGCTTAATTTGGCAGTTGGATACACTATTGGCTGAAGGTTTTTCTGGTTTAAAGCGTTTGTTTCTCTCTTAACATGTGTCGGCGTATACCTATGCTGCTGATATTCCATTTCAACACTTTCAGGCAAGCTTAAGTGTTCAGAAAAGGCCTGACCTAGTTCCGTTTTTTTTAGTTCTGTATGTAGTTCTTCTGGGGGCAGTCCCCGTAGTTGAAACAACAACATGGGACGTGAATCTAGTATATTGGCAATACGATAATAGACCCCTGCAATGTGTTTACAGGGATTGCTGTAGTCTGGACAACTGCAACTGGCCTCTACATCATCATATGATGTAGGTAGTAAGCGGTCACTTTCAAAGGCGTCCTCAATATTAGCTGGTATTTCGTTTAACATCAGTTTTGATAACCACAGCGCATTGCCACTTATGTTTTTAATGATCCGTTGCCACTGTAATAGCTTTATTTGATCAAATTTAAGCACCACCTTATACCTTGGCTCCTCTGTTACATCAAAATAATGATTAACGTTACCTCGTATAGTGGCTTTTATTTCATTGGCGCTAATGTCAAAGTCCAACACGCGATTATCTGTTCTATAGGCTTTACCGCGCAGCAGTCGGCCGGGATCAATATAGGTTTCTAGGGCTTGCACAAATGCGCCACCCCACCAACTTTTATGTATTAGTTTTGCTGCCATCGTTTACGCCCCATTAGTCTTGTTTGCTGAGTTGAATAAGCTTGATAAATGACTTGGCGTTCAAAGACGTTAGCCATGATTCGTCGTTACCTACTATTGAGTCGGCTACTTTTTGTTTATCCACTAGCATTTGATCGATCTTTTCTTCTACCGTGCCTAAGGTGATAAATTTATGAGCAAATACTGTTTTTTGTTGACCAATTCGATAAGCGCGATCGGTCGCTTGGTTTTCTACCGCAGGGTTCCACCAGCGATCAAAATGTATAACGTGATTGGCCTTAGTGAGTGTTATGCCCACGCCGCCCGCTTTTAATGACAATACAAAAATACTGGCGGGCGAATTTGGCGCCTGAAATTGGTCGATCATCTCTTCACGTTTTTTACGGGATGTTCCACCATGAAGGTAGTGGGTGTTAAAACCTAACTGCGTTTTTAACACGGTTTGCAGCGCATCACATATCTCTTTAAATTGGCTGAAAATAAGAAGACTTTCGCCATTATTAATCGCTTCTTTGGCTAGCTCGGTGAGACGTTGTAATTTTATCGAACGTTCAATACTAAATGCACTGCCGTCTTGCAACAATTGAGCGGGGTGATTACAGCACTGTTTTAAACGCAATAACGCCGACAAGAAAATTATTTTATGCTCGCTGGTTTCTTGGGCCTCATTAATACTAGCTTCAACTTCATTCACAATAGACTGGTATAAGGAAGCTTGTTCCTTGGTCAGCTCGCAATAGACTTTTTGCTCAATTTTATCAGGCAGATCTTGAATAATGTTTTTATCTGTTTTCAAACGGCGCAAAATAAACGGTTCGACTAAATTTTTAAGAATACTGGTTTTTCTAAGGTCGTTATCTCGCTGTACCGGGATTTCATATTCTTTTCTAAAGGTCGCGCGAGTGCCTAATATTCCTGGATTTAGAAAGTTAAATAAAGACCATAAGTCCATCAACCTGTTTTCAATCGGTGTACCGGTTAAGGCAATGCGACTATTCGCTTGGATAGCATAAATAATCTTGGTTTGCGCCGCTGAGGGATTTTTAATATTTTGCGCTTCGTCAATGATCAAGCGTGACCATGTCGTACTGTGAAACAAAGCTTTATCTTGTCGTATCAATCCGTAAGAGGTGATCACCACATCGTTATCCGCCATAATCTGACTCAGATCCTCTTTTTTAGTTCGCTTTGCACCATGGTGAATAGTCGCTCGAATACTCGGAGCAAATTTCTCTATTTCTTTAAGCCAATTCCCAATAACCGACGTGGGTGCAATTAATAGGGCCGCTTGTTGTTTAGGGGCGTGCAATAACAAGGCAATAACTTGCATGGTTTTACCTAGGCCCATGTCGTCGGCCAAGCAGGGGTTCATGCCTAAATTTTCCAAATAATTCAGCCAAGACAAGCCCCTTAATTGGTAAGGTCTTAACTGAGCGCTTAAGTTGTTGGGCTGATCTATTAAGGCTAACTGGTCTTTATTCTTCAAACTTAACAACATGTTATTGACGGCATCATCAAGCTCAATACTATATTGCTCTTCATTGGCCGACATGATTAATAAGTCTTTTAAATTACCGCTGTCTTTATCCCGTTGAGAGCTCTCGATCAGTTTCTGCATTTTGGCCATTTCAAGGGGATCAAGTTGCATCCACTGACCCCGAAAATACACTAACTCAGACTTAGACTCGATTAACTGCTGCCACTCTTTGGCGCTCACTTCGTCTTCGCCAATGGCATAACGATAATTAAAATCGATTAACGCATCCTGACTTAAATAAGCAGGCGCGGCGGTATTGCCAGAGCTTTCCCCGGCGCTAGGCTTTTGGCTGCCGCGCATTTTTATTTTGGCTTTTACACGTCCTGATGCCGTCCACCATGAGGGAACACTAATTTTATAACCGCAAGCATGTAAGGCCCAGGCATCTTCTTTTAAAAAGTCAAAGGCTTGATCGGTAGTCAAAATAATTAAACGCTGTTGCATATTCTGGGCGAACACTTGTTCCAACAAGGGATATATTCTGCAAGCGTAGCCAAGTTGCAATAATAAGTTTCGCTCAATTGACGTGCCTAACATTTGGCTAAAAAAAGCGTGTTTAAGGTCTTTTTCTTGCCAGAATTCAGCCAAATTAATCATAAAAGAAGGGTCAACTTTCGCTTGCAACAGCACTTCTAAACCCCAGTCAGTGCCATGATTTGATGTCGCTTCATTAAGCCTAAAACATAATTGAAAAGGCGCGCCAAATTGGTCGTAATTTAAATTGTTATGCCACAATCGCCACGACTTCCACTCCTGTTCAGTGGATTGTGCTTGTTTATAGTTGAAGCTACTACCAATAAAACTGTCTTGCAGCTGTTTATGCACCGTATTGGGATAAACAGTTCCGTTGATCAAATTATTCAACACCACTTCAGAAAAATGTTGTAGTACAGCAATAGGCACTAAGTTCATATTTTTAAACAAGGCATCATCAACCAAGCAGGCTGAAAAAGGCATGAAAGGCGCTATTTGCCGCATGCGTTGTTGATAGTCTGCTGACAATGGCTGCCACTTATTGTGAAACTCGACTTTAGTTTTTATTTTTTGCGCGATCAGAAAAGGAATATATTGGTCTTTTTGGATAACAGTGCTTAATTCGACTGCCATTTTTAGCCAAAATTTTGCATCATCAGCCAATTGCAGATCATCTTCAAAATAATAAGACAGGAAATTAAGCTCTTTCAAAAAAGCCAGTGGCTGCTCTATTTTTATCGCATTTAGTACAAAGCTCGCCATACCTGCATAGTTACTGTCGTCTAGTCCATCCACATTGACGCTTAAGTTGGCGATAATAGGCGACGGTATTGGCCGCTTAGCATGATCACATGGCAGTTGCACGGTGATGTGCTCAATGACGGCAGCATGGAATGTTCTCTTAGTTAATGTTCGTTTTTTAACCGGTAAAAATCGATCGAAATACTCACCAAACCATGCAGCTAGAGACGCCTCCGGTGCCTGAAAAGGGTAAAACTCGTTGTTTTTTGAGTCGCCACAGCTAAGCGCTGATTTAGTCTTGGTGCTTGTGGCTTGCTCTAACCATAAATACAAACAACCGGTATTATTAAAGTCGTTGCTTATTTGTTGCCAAAATAGATGGATGATTTGCACTAATTTTTTACTACTTTTACTTTTGATAGGTGTATTTTATGTTTATCTAGGGAGCCTTGGCTAGGACTGATTTTTGTTGGGGCGTAACACGCTTTAATCACCGCTAGTTTGGCTATCGGTCTTGAATATGACAACGCAGTAAAATAAGATAAAAGTCAGGGATGTACGCAATAACATTATCCCAACACACAGCACTTATTGATCTGGTATATAAAGCCAACAGGGCCTTAGATCAGCGATAAAAAATATTAAATAGCGTCAGACGAAACGCAACTAAATCAGAAGTAATATGGACAAAATCAAAGATAAAATTAAAAAACTGATAGCTTTGAGCGAGAGTGCAAACCCGCATGAAGCCAGCAGTGCGCTATCCAAAGCGATCACCTTGATGCAAAAATACCAGTTATCCCAAACTGATATTAACAAAGCGGATTTGCTGACTGTCACGCAGGATCATTACCAACACAATATGTCCGGGCAGGACGGTGCGCTTATCAATGGGATTGCCGCTACTCATGGGGTTTTTATGTTTAAAGTACCCGCCAATCGCGACACGGGGAAAAGAGCTCAGGTGATCTTAACTGGTTTAAAGGGCGACATTGAGAGTACGCAATATTTCATTGAAATTGTTGCCCGGCAAATTAATGCACAAGTAAGCCACTGGAGACGGCTAAACAATGCAAGCGTTGCCAACGGTAATGACTATAAATGGGGGCTTGTGATGGGATTTGTGAAGCGTTTTAAAGAGGAGATGAAAGTGATATCAACTGAGGTAGGTAGCGGAATGGTCGCTGTTGATACTCGATTCTCAGAGGCTGAACAATTCGCCCGAATTTCATTTAAGCTTCAGTCGGGAAAAACTTCCGCCCGATCCAACGATCACCGAGAAAATGGTACCCAAGACTCAAACAAGATAAGCAGTGCCCGAGGCGTCCATGGTGCTTTAAGTGCATTAAGATTGGAAAGATTTTAATGCAGTGTCCAGTAATGTTGGCGCGCGCAAGGCGTTTGGTAATAACGTTCCTGCTGTTTTGTTACCTGCTTTCATCTCATTTAAGTCAGCTTCTGCACGGGTGAAGCTCGTTTGGTTCAATAAGTTATATTCGCTACTTTGCCAGCGTCCAATTCACTGAGTATTGCGTTTGTCTAAATACTGCCAATGCTTAACCTTGTAAGGCACCTATTGGTTTAGGTCAGAACCTTTTGTTGGATGCCATAAAATAATTTAGCTCACAGCATCCTAAAACAAACTTTCAGTTGGTCATGTCAGATAATCTTTCAACGTTGGTGGATGAGCGAGTAGATTAATATGGCTGTCTGCATAACCCGCTTATTCTTCCGCTAGTCAAAACCCATATTTCTTTATAGGTGCACGGTTTCAACAGCCATCGAAAGTTGCTTGTTCTGGTAGGCAGGTTTAAATCTGTATCCAACGCGATACAAACAAGTCATCAGCTTATCAATACTAAACTTTTCAATGCGGCCATTCACTAGGTCGCTAACTCTTGGCTGGGTTAGCCCCATATGCTGTGCGGCATCAGCCTGAGACCATTCGTTATCCGTAATGATATCTCTAAGTACGATCATTAAATCAGAACGTGTCTGAAGCTCAGATGCTTCAGCTTTATCTTCAGTTATTGCTTCAAAAATATTGTCAAATTCAAGTGTCATTGCAAAATACCATTTCGGTTGATATTCACTCAATATATATCAGATTTGATATATATACAAGTGTTGATATATCAGCTTTCTAGCTCATCTTGCATGAGCTTGTAGCGTTGCTTTGCAGTTAGCATTGCCTTTCGATCAACACCGTTGGTCGTTTTTGTAAACGAATGTAAAATGAATACTGTGCCAGCGAATTTTGCGACATAAATCGTTCTATATGCAGGTCTACCGTTCTCAATCAACTCTACTGCACCAATTCCAACAGACTCTTTCAAATGCTTATATTTACTGAATGGCTCTTTATTCTGACATATGGCATTTAAGTCATTAGCAAAGCGTTTTTTCACCGTATCTGGCAGTGAAACAAATTCTTTCTTTGATTGGTTGTTGATGAATTTAAACTTTTTAGCCACCATTATTTTATATCCCTAAAAACGGACTTCAATTCAGCTTCGTGTCGTTGAATTTTACCATGGGGGGCTTGTTTAGTCTTTATACGGATTGGTATAAGTCCTCTCGTTCATTTGCATGGATTAGTAGGTATTTATTTGTTTGGAATTAAGCAATGTATCTACATTTAGGAAAACCACTACAGCCCATAAATGCATTACCAAGGTTCGCTCCTTTTTTAGCGATTCGTTGCACCATAGGCGAAGCATACTTTGGGCATGTGGTGGTATTTGTTTGTTTAACTATTGGTTTAATGATTGGCTTAACTGAAGCTTGCAAAGGCTTAGTGGTTTGCACATCAGCAATTAATTCAAGTAACTGCTCACCGTTAATCAGCTCAATGGGCAGGCCTTTTGCAAACGTAATTGTATCCTTTGTAAAGTGACCAGAACTAACCACATAAACACGCTATGCGTTGGATGCGGTCAGCACACCAAACATTTCACGCACTACCGATACTCCAACCTTGGACGAACACCGCGCGGGACGATGGCGCGCAGCGTGCCTTTAGTTTTTTAAAAGAGTTAAAGCATGCGCTTACGCTTACTGCCTTCCGTGGCAGTTTTCACACCGAATCCCTTCGATGCGACTTACTTTTTGCCTACAGCAGCATAAAGTAAGCAAAAAGTGCCGCTCGAGGACAAAACTCTTCATCCAACTATTACTCCAATTTAGCAGGTCGCAATGAACCGCTCCCGGCGGGGCATTGCTCAATCGCCTGTCCATGGCTATTGCCCTACTAAATTGAAGTAATAGTTGGCGAGCTTTGAGTCGAGGGTAAATCAAGAGATTAAAAGCATCAGCTACGCTGATCTTCAATGAATCCCGCAGGTCAAGTCAAAGTTGTACAATGTGTAGTTTGATAACTGGTTATTGGATTTTATATTTTGGTCGGTCATGCAATTCTGGGGGATTTCTTTTATCCAATAAGTTGTTAGGATGGGTGTCTTCGTAATTTCAGGACGGGTTTGCTTAGATAGTCAGCCGTGTCAGTTGCATTTAAAGGCGGACTAAAATAATAACCCTGAAAGACATTGCATCCCATAGCCGTTAGAATGTTAACTTGAGATTGCGTTTCAACACATTCAGCTACCAGTTCCAGGCCAAGCCCCCCGCCCAAAGTTATAATGGTTTGCACGATGCCATCGTTGCCACCTTCCTCTCCTAGACCTGTGACGAAGGTGCCATCGATTTTCAAGGTGCAAATGGGTAAGTCTTTCAGATAAGCCAGGCAAGAATAGCCTGTACCAAAATCATCTATGGCCACATTAACGCCCAGCTCCCGCAATTGTCTAAATACCTCTACGGCTTGCTCAGTTGATGCCATAAAGGTATTTTCAGTGATTTCCACTTCCAGAAATTCAGGGGCTAATCCGGCTTCATACAAAGCCCGTCTAATATGCTCAACACATTGTTGGTCCATGAAGAAGGACACAGGCAGATTGACTGCAATGGGGACTATTGTTAAGCCAGCCTTGCGCCAGGCAACGTTTTGCTGACAGGCTTCGTTTAATACCCATAAATTAATTATGGGCATTAATCCCACGTCTTCAGCCACGGGTAAAAAGGCTGCCGGGCTCAAATACTGGTCACCCTTTTTCATGCGGATGAGGGCTTCCAGACCAACAACACTCTGTTGACTTAAGCTGATTTTGGGTTGATAAAATAAGGTGAATTCTTGATTAAGTGTGGCGTTACGTACCTGGGTTTCCAGCGATAATCGTTCAATAGAGTCATCAAGCATGGCATAAGTGAAAAAATAACAGTTTCCTGGCCCCAGCTCTTTTGCCTTATACATGCTGGTATCGGCATGAACCAACAAGTTGGCGGCATCAATCCCGTCCTGTGGATAGCGCGCAACACCAATACTGGCTGATACATGCAACTGATGACCCCCCACCATAAAAGGTTGGGTAATATCATGGATGATTTTCTGAGCGATTTTTTCAATATTGTCTTTATCTTCCACATATTCCAGCAATATGACGAATTCGTCGCCTCCCCAGCGCCCTACCGTGTCATTTTTACGCACTGACTGGGTTAGTTCTGCTGCAAGTTTTACCAATAACTGATCACCAACGGCATGACCTAAACTATCGTTGATCACCTTAAAGCGATCTAGATCGAGAAACATCAAGGCCAGCTGAGAGTTTCCACAGCGAGCATTTTCAATGCCATGGGTGATGCGGTCGGTCAGTAAATGACGGTTGGGTAATTGGGTTAGCGCATCATAATTGGCACGGTTGAATAATTGTTCAGTTCTAAGTTCAACCACACCCTCAAGTTGCTCATTGTGGTCTTTTAACTGTTTTTGATGCTCCTCTATCGTATTTAGCATGCTATTGACCCCGGTGATCAAGTTGCCGATTTCATCGGCTGCTCCAGGGACCAAACGTTTGTTATACTCACCTTTTTGTGCCACATAACTCACTAGTTTGCTCAACTGGGTTATCGGGGCCAGCATACGTTTTTGAAGGCGCCAATTAAGTAGGTAAGCGAGCAGTAAACTCAGTACAAACACCCATATAACTATGCGTCCATAACGTTGTTGGCGATCCCGAAAGGATTGGGTATCTGCCGACAGAAGAAGGTAACCCAGTACGTCATTATCTTGTTGGATTAACGAGAAGATATATATGTTTTCTTGACTGAAAAACCATCCTGGTTGCAGTGTGTCAAGGCTGAAGTCGACTGGCTGCCCGGCTCGGCTATATTGGGCGAATGGGGCCTTATCAAGATCGTATATTTGTGCAAATCGCATAGCCGGGTATTGGGCCAGCGACGCCAATATATTGTCCGCAGCCTGGTTATCATTAAACAATAAGGCCGATGAACTGGTGGCAGACAATAAATTCGCTTTGCTTTGCATTATGTCGATTAAATTATCGCGATAATCATCGACAAAGGCAGAATATAACAGGCCGGAAGCGATAGCCAGGGTCAGTAAATTAATGGCGATTATGCCTAACAACTGCTTACTAAAAAAAGATAATGGCTTGCTAAAGAGACTAAAGATTGTGTTCTATCCTAGCTAACTTCAGCAGTTCCGAACTCACACGTATATTTAACGCATCAATTACATCAATGTTTATTGAAAAACGTATTTTACGATGCGAGATATAAAAGGTGATGGCGTTATGGGGTTGCCCTACCGCCTCAGAATCCAACACCAGCAAACTATGGCGAAGCTGACGCAAGGTCGGGTTTACCTTGTGTTGTAAATAGGTCAATTCGCAGTTCTCAGCATTTATGACGTCCTCCAACTGGATGTGGCGATTTAATCCAGAAGCATTATAACGTGCGATAATGTCAGCCATAAAATCATAAAAAGCCACCGTACTGGCGAGGCACAAATGCAGCGGTGTAGAGACTAATGATTGTGCAGCCGGCCAATGGATATACTTGGTGAAATTTAGTAAGTAAGCGGCTTTAATCTTGTTTTCTTTAGATAAGGCGACCTGCTCCGCCGACGTTGCCTTGGCTGAAAAAATCAAGCAACAAATTATCAGTAAAGCACACCATACAGGGTAATATTGGAGCCGTGTGAACAATGTAACCGCTCTACATTGCATAGGAAATATTAAAGGCGGTGTGATAATTCTCTTTGGGCTGTGGGCCGTTCAAATTCTGATAAAGCGGCTTAGCCAATTCCGCAGTCAACATTAAATGGTCTGTGAACTGCCAGGTGAAACCCAATTTCCCATTGAGCTTAGCGCCACCATATAACTTAGGATCGGTGATACTTGCCGGGTAGGCAAAGGGCGCATTCACCAGCAGTGAAACATCCCGTCCATGTATTGCTTGGCGGTGGAGTACTTCCAGCACGATAAAGGGTTGTATGGTAGAGCCAAAAGGAACGTTATAACGCCCTGCCAGGCTGTAACTATTACCCAGGCGGTAGTTGCGATCATTTTTGCCAACTCTGATGACCGCTGAGATGTTTAGACTAAAGTCATGGGCACCTAGACTTTGATAACTGAATTGCAACGGAAAATCATAGGTCCCCGAGCCTAACTGCATGGTATATGGCAAGTGCTGATCACCCGCGGCTCTGGGCGTATCGCCTTGCTCATCAATTGAACCTGTGGGTAAACTCAGGCCAGCCGTAAACCACCAGATATTCTCAGCACTTTTAACTAATTGATGACTGGCGGAGAGTACAATATCACCTAAACCTGTGGTATCAATCGTAAAGTGCGCATAATTTTCTACGATACTGATGTGATCTGTGTTTTGCGATAAATAAGGTACGGACAGGTGTGCACGCCACTTGGGGCCTAACTGATAACCGATGGAAATCACCCGTGCTTGCTGGGATATAACAGTCGGCACAATAGGAAAGTTTTTGCTTGTTCTGACTTCTTGCAATCCTTGCCACCACACCTCATCACGCCTGAGGGAGCTATCACCATCAAGATATCCATCAAATTCTACCGTCTTGAAGTTATAAGCAAAGCTCCAAGGCGACAGACGGTGTTGTTCAACGTGAGATTCATCAATACTCAACTCAAATAGCTGGTCCAGACTTAACTTGGCAAATTCAGACGGCGTACTTTGCGCAGAGCAAAAACTTGATGTCATAACGTACAAACTTGTAGCAGAGACTAGAAGGTAAATGGGATAGGCTATTTTCATTATTCTACTTCTGAAATAAACACAGTTAACGTTCCTCTTTTCCAGAGTAACTAACGTCGTTCTGGGATTTTAGAGATGCCATTATGCCTAAGTTTAAAATAAAAAATACCCCATAAACCTGTTGATGTCTTGGTTATGCTATTTCCAGTAATCTGACATCAAATACCATAAGCGCACTGGGG